>Ga0210395_10004388_pt1 | contig 10865 bp, 7 predicted proteins | sample IncBWH4OmetaG_FD_150861 | JGI IMG/M metagenome (GOLD analysis project Ga0210395, IMG submission 150861) | Forest soil microbial communities from Barre Woods Harvard Forest LTER site, Petersham, Massachusetts, United States - Inc-BW-H-4-O ...
CCTCGAGGAGGCGAAAGCCCACGCTCAGTTCAAAATCCCGCTCGGACCCAACCAGGGGCGCGGCATCGCCTCGGGCTTCTGGCACAATGCCGGCGGTGAATCGAGTGCGGCGGTGCACGTGAACGAGGACGGCACGGTCACGGTCACCGAAGGGCATCCCGACATCGGCGGCTCGCGCGCCTCGATGGCGATGATGGTGGCCGAAGTGCTAGGGGTGCCGTTCGAGAGCGTGCGCCCGGTTGTCGGCGACACGACGGCGATCGGCTTCAGTGCCTCCACCGGCGGCAGCCGCGTCACCTTTGCCGGCGGCATGGCGGTAACTCAGGCGACCCAAAAGGTGGTCGAGGAGCTCAAGAAACGCGCCGCGATCACTTGGGACATCAGCCCCGAGGCGGTCGAGTGGAAAGAGGGCCAGGCCTTTCCGGCCGGCGCCAATGCCGGCAGCTTCGAACCGCTGCCCTTGGCCGAGCTTGCGGCCAAATCGGCGCGCACCGGCGGCCCGATCAGCGCCGAGGTCCAGATCAACGCGCAGGGGCAAGGACCCGGCTTCACCACCCATATCTGCGATGTCGAGGTCGACCGAGAGACCGGTCACGTCAAGATTTTGCGCTACACCGCGATCCAGGATGTCGGCCGCGCGATCCATCCGTCTTATGTCGAGGGGCAGATGCAGGGCGGGGTGGCGCAGGGCGTCGGCTGGGCGCTCAGCGAGGAATACATCTACGACAAGGACGGCAAGCTCGAAAATCCGGGCTTTCTCGACTACCGCTGTCCGGTCGCCTCCGACATGCCGATGATCGAGACGATCATGGTCGAGGTGCCGAACCCGCGCCATCCGTTCGGCGCGCGCGGCGTCGGCGAAGTGCCGATCGTGCCGCCGATGGCGGCGGTCGCCAATGCGATTGCCGACGCGATCGGAGTGCGCCTTCGCGACCTGCCGATGTCGCCGCCGCGGGTGCTGGCGGCGCTCGACCATGGCGAGCCGATGCGCCAGGCGGCGGAATAAGGGCTGTGTCATTGCGAGGAGCGAAGTGGCGAGGCAACCGATCCACGAGATTGCTTCGCTGCGCTCGCAATGACACCTTCAACTTCGTATTTGATCAACGGGACTGTCATTGCGAGGAGCAAGGCGACGAAGCAATCCCGATTCGACGATGCGGTTCGTCCGAGCGAGATTGCTTCCCCGCGGGCCGAGCCCGCGGGTCGCAATGACATCGTGCCATTGTGCCCTGGCAGATGGCCCGGGCGAAAGTTAGAGCGGGAGTGAGGTCTTCATGACGTTTATCGCCAAGGAATTTCAAAAGGTTGTCGGCACCCGCCCGATTCGCCCGGATGGTGTCGACAAGGTCACCGGCCGCGCCAATTTCGGGGCCGACATGGTCATGCCCGGCATGCTGTGGGGCAAGGTCAAGCGCAGCCCGCACGCGCACGCCCGGATCATGGCGATCAACACCGACAAGGCGCTGGCATTGCCCGGCGTCAAGGCGGTGGTGACCGCGGACGACTTCCCGCCGATTGCGTCGGAGGAAGCGTTTGTCGGCGAAGGGCCGATGAATTTCCGCGACCTGTCGAGCAACTGCATGGCGCGCGGCAAGGTGCTCTATGACGGCCACGCGGTGGCCGCGGTGGCTGCGACCTCGGCGTCGATCGCCGAAGAGGCGTGCGAGCTGATCGAGGTCGAATACCACGTATTGCCGCACGTCATCGATGTCGAAGAGGCGATGAAGCCCGGCGCGCCGCTGTTGCACGACGACCTCTTCACCCAGGGCGTCGACCCGAAGCCGACCCACCCCTCGAACGTCGCCAAAAAGATCGGCTTTACCAAGGGCGATGCGGCCGCCGGGTTCCGCGACGCCGATGTCATCATCGAGCGGCGCTATTCGAGCCCGCCGGTGCATCAGGGCTATATCGAGCCGCATGCCTGCGTCGTGTCGATGGCGGCGGATGGACAATGCACGATCTGGAGCTCGAGCCAGGGCCAGTTCATGGTCCGCGCCTATTGCGCCAAACTGCTCGGCATCGACATCTCGAACATCCGCGCGATCCCCGCCGAAATCGGCGGCGGATTTGGCGGCAAGACGCTGGTTTATCTCGAGCCGGTGGCCTTAGCGCTGGCGAAAAAGACCGGGCGGCCGGTCAAGATGGTGATGAGCCGCGAGGAGGTGTTCCGCGGCACCGGGCCGGCTGCGGGTTCGGTTGTCGAAGTCAAGCTCGGCGCCAAAAAGGACGGCACCCTTACCGCCGGCGAACTGACCCTCAAATACCAGGCCGGCGCATTTCCGGGGTCGCCGGTCGGGCCGGGCTGCATGTGCGGGTTTGCGATGTACGACATCCCGAACGCGCAAGTCACCGGCTACGACGTGGTCAGCAACCGGCCCAAGGTTGCCGCGTACCGGGCGCCGGGCGCGCCGAATTCGTCCTGGGGCGTCGAGAGCTGCCTCGACGAGTTGGCCGATCAGCTCGGCATCGAGCCGCTGACATTGCGCGAAAAGAACGCGGCCAAGGATGGGGTCAAGGCGTTGCATGGCCCGACCTGGCAGAACATCGGCTATGCCGAGACCGTCGCGGCCGCCAAAAATCATCCGCACATGAAGGAGAAGCTCGGGCCCAACCAGGGCCGCGGCATCGCTTCGGGCTTCTGGTTCAACATTGGCGGCGAGTCGAGCGCGGCGGTGCATGTCAACGAGGACGGCACCGCGGTCGTCGCCGTCGGCACCCCCGATATCGGCGGCTCGCGCGCCTCGATGGCGATGATGGTGTCCGAGATCCTCGGCATCCCGGTCGAACGCGTGCGGCCGATCGTCGCCGACACCAGCTCGATCGGCTTCTCGTTCCTGACCGGCGGCAGCCGCGTCACGTTCGCCACCGGCATGGCGGCGACCCAGGCCGCGGAGCAGGTTGTCGAGCAAATGAAGCAGCGCGCGGCGATGATCTGGGACATCCCGCCCGACGCGGTCGAATGGAAGGACGGCAAGGCTTACCCGGCGGGCGCCAACGCCGGCAGCTTCGAGCCGCTGCCGTTGGCCGAGATCGCGCTCAAAGCAGGCCGGACCGGCGGTCCGATCACCGCCGAGGTGTCGATCAACGCGCAGGGCGCGGGCCCCGGCTTTGCGACGCATATCTGCGATGTCGAGGTCGACCGGGAAACCGGCCACGTCAAGATCTTGCGCTACACCGCGGTCCAGGATGTCGGCCGCGCGATACACCCCTCCTATGTCGAAGGGCAGATCCAGGGCGGGGTCACCCAGGGCATCGGCTGGGCGTTGAACGAGGAGTACATCTACGACAAGGACGGAAAGCTCGAAAATCCGGGCTTTCTCGATTACCGCGTGCCGGTTGCCTCCGACCTGCCGATGATCGAGGCGGTCATGGTCGAAAACGCCAACCCGCGCCATCCGTTCGGCGCGCGCGGCGTCGGCGAGGTGCCGATCGTGCCGCCGATGGCGGCGGTGGGCAACGCGATCGCCGCCGCGATCGGGGTGCGGATGCGCGACCTGCCGATGTCGCCGCCGCGGCTGCGCGCCGCGCTCGACGCGCACGCGCCGGTGCGCAAGGCGGCGGAATAGGACGCCGATCGTCGCAAAGAAGAATCCGACATCGAGGGCGGGTTGTCATTGCGAGCGCAGCGAAGCAATCTGGGGCGTTGGGTCGCTCGAGCTGGATTGCTTCGTCGCGCTGCTCCTCGCAATGACAACGCGCGCGACGTGACCGGTCGGAGGCATTGACATGCCGCATGTCGTGATCTCGGGTCAGGCGGCGCGGCGGTTAACCGGCGGCGTCTCCGAGTTCGATGTCGAGGCCAACAACTTCCGCCGGCTGGTCCTCGAACTCGACCGCCTCTATCCCGGCCTCGGCCGCCAGGTCGAGGAAGGGATGGCGGTCGCGATCGACGGCGAGATCTTTCAGGACGCCTATCTCGCCGCGTTCAACTCCGACAGCGAAATCTACCTGATCCCCAAAATCGGCGGCGGCTGAGCCGTCGAGACCCAGCGCGCGCGCCGAGTCCTTGCGCACGAGGCCCTTTCCGCCGCGGCGGCGTGCGGGTTAGCCAAGTACGCCTTAATCCAATCGGCGGCTTGCGCAAACAAACCGCCGATTGGATTTGGTAGGGCACCTAGCCGCCGCCGAGGGCGTCGATTTCGGCGTCTTCGGGAAAACGTCCGAGCTGCTTTTTGGAAAAGGCGAGCTTGCCGTCAACGGTGATCTCGAACACGCCGCTCACACCTTTGACGAGCTCGACCTCGGCGCCGTACTTTTCTTCGAGCTGCGCCCTCGCACGGAGGGCTCTGGGCAGGTAGTTTCAAGGAACGCAGTATTCGATCCTGACCTTCATCGCCGCGCGCCTTTCGCTGGTAACGACCGGGGCAATCTATCACACCCGCAGGGCCTCGGCCATCGCCCCCGTCGATCGCTTTCGTCGTATATAACGGGCCGATGAAGGTTCCCGATCCAGCGGGTCGAAGCTATAGCCGGCGCCGGGAACCTGCCCAGGCCCGCGGCTGATGCATTTTTTCGGATTGAGCCCCGACGAGATCGAAGCGGTCAGGCTTAGCGTGCGCGTTGCCTTCTGGGCAATGCTGTGGAGCCTGCCCTTTGGCCTGGCGACGGCAATGGTGCTGGCGCGCGGGCGCTTTTTGGGCAAGAGCCTGCTCGACGGCTTTGTCCATCTGCCGCTGGTCATGCCGCCGGTCGTCACCGGCTATCTCTTGCTGCTGTTGTTCGGCCATAACGGCCCGCTCGGCCGGTTCTTCGCGGCCTTCGGCATCGTCTTTGCGTTTCGCTGGACGGGTGCCGCCCTGGCGGCGGCGGTGACCGCGTTTCCGCTGATGGTGCGGGCGATGCGGCTGTCGCTCGAAGCGGTCGACCGCCGCCTCGAAGAGGCTGCCGGGACGCTTGGCGCCGGCCGGATCTTCGTCTTTCTGCTGGTAACCTTGCCGTTGACGATGCCGGGGATCGTTGCCGGCATGGTGCTCTCCTTTGCCCGCAGCCTCGGCGAGTTTGGTGCCACGATCACCTTTGTCTCCAACATCCCGGGCGAGACGCAGACCATTCCGCTCGCGATCTACAGCCTGACCCAAACCCCGGGCGGCGACTCCGCGGCGCTGCGGCTGACCGCGGTTTCCGTCATCCTGTCACTGCTGGCGTTGATCGCCTCCGAGTTCCTGGCGCGGCAGATTGGCCGTCGCGTTTCAGGCGACTGACCGCGTGCTCGAGGTCGATATCGAGCATCGCCTCGGCGCCTTCGCGCTCGACGTGCGTTTCGCGAGCGGACGCGGGCTCACCGCATTGTTCGGCCGCTCGGGCGCCGGCAAGACCTCGGTCGTTAACGCGATCGCCGGGCTGGTTCGGCCGCGGCGCGGGCATATCGCCGTCGACGGCGCGGTATTGCTCGACACTGAACGTGGCGTTTGCCTTCCGGCGCATCGCCGCAAAATCGGCTACGTCTTTCAGGAAGGCCGTCTGTTCCCGCACCTGACGGTGCGCCAGAACCTGCTGTTCGGGCGCTGGTTCGCACCGCGCGCCCCCGGTGCCGCCGCCCGGTTCGACCACGTCGTTGAACTGCTCGGCATCGGGCCGCTCTTGATGCGCCGGCCGGGGCGGCTGTCCGGCGGCGAAAAGCAGCGCGTCGCGATCGGGCGGGCGTTGTTGGCGAACCCGCGCCTGTTGCTGATGGACGAGCCGCTGGCCTCGCTCGATGGTGCGCGCAAGGACGAGATCCTGCCCTATCTCGAACGCCTGCGCGACGCGAGCGAGGTCCCGATCGTCTATGTCAGCCATGCCGCGGCGGAGGTCGCGCGCCTCGCCACGACGATCGTGCTGCTCGCCGACGGCCGGGTGCAGGCGGTCGGGCCGGTCGCCGACATCATGGGGCGCGCCGGGCAATACCCGCTCGCCGGCGGCTTCGAGGCCGGAGCGGTGCTGGCGGTGACGGTTGCGGCGCATGATCGGCACTGGGACCTGACCGAACTCGCCGGCGGGTTTGGCCGGCTCGTCGTGCCGCGGCTTGACCTGCCGGTCGGGAGCGCGTTGCGGGTCCGCATCCGCGCCCGCGACGTGATCCTCGCGACCGATCGGCCGAGCGGGATCAGCGCGCTGAACGTGCTGGCGGGCATCGTCGAGGCGCTGGCGCCGATCGGCGACGAGGCGCTCGAAGTGCAATTGGGGCTGGGGCCGGAGCGGCTCTTGGCGCGGATCACGCGCCGGTCGGGCGATGCGCTCGGGTTGGCGGTGGGGCGTCCGGTGTTTGCCCTGATCAAGACCGTGGCGATCGACCGCCGCAGCCTCGGCCGCGGCGGCGCGGCGGCGGATTTCGGGGAAGAATTGGAGGTCTTCGACGGCTGAGCTCAGCTGGTGCGCAGCGGGATCTCTTTCAACCCGAACGACCCGATCGCGGTCAGCGCCGAAATCACCGTCGCATACAAAAACACATGCGCGAAGGCGGCGCGCAGGACACGGGCCAAGGCCTCCATCAGGCCGGGATTGACCGCTTCGGCCTGGTCGAGATGGAGGAGGGCGATCCCCGGATTGGCGCCGAGCACCGCATGCCCCGGCACCGTCAGCGCGCCGGCGTTGAGTTCGCCCACCAGGAGCGCCGTCAGCAAAGACACGCCAAAAGCGCCGCCGATCAGCCGGAAGAACATCAAGACCGACAGCCCGATCCCGGTATCGTCGAGTTCGAGCGCGTTCTGCACCGCAACCACGACCGGCGACAGCTGAAACCCGAACGAGATGCCAAGACCGCCGGTCAGCAGCGTATCCGTCAGCGCCGAATTGCCGAGCCGGTAAAAGGCGAGCGCCGCGCACAAGAGGGTCATCGCGATCGCCCCGGCGATCGGAAAAATGCGGTATCGGCCGGTGCGGGTCACCAGTTGCCCGGCTACGAACGAGCCCAACACCGTGCCGCCGGTCATCGGGATCAGGCGGATGCCGGCCTGGTTCGCCGCCAGCCCCGAGACCAGCTCGAAATCGAGCGGCACCAGGATGATCAACGCGATCATGACCATCGACATCGTGAACGCGATCAGGCTGCCCACCGCGAAAATGCGGTTGAGGAACAGCCGGAGCGGGATCATCGGCTCGCGCGTTTCGCGCTCGTGCACGATCAGCCAGCCGAGAAACACGAGCCCGATCGCGATCGGGAGCAGCACGTCCAGCCGGCCCCAGCCGCCGGCTGATTCAACGTCGCCGATGCCGATCAGGATCGGCGTCGTCGAGGCGATGATCAGCACCGCGCCGAGCCAGTCGATGACCGGTTTGCGGCGCGGTCTCGGCAGCCGCCGCAGATTGCGGTTGCACAGAACCAGCGCCAAGACGCCGAACGGGATGTTGATCCAGAAAATCCAGTGCCACGACAAATAATCCGCGAAGAACCCACCGAGCACCGGGCCGAGCAGGTTCGAGATCGCCATGACGCTCGAAAAGTAGCCCTGATACCGGCCGCGCTCGCGCGGCGGCACTACGTCGGCGATCGCCGCCTGCGACACCGAGCGCAACCCGCCGCCGCCGATCCCCTGGACCACCCTGGCGGCGATCAGCTGCGGCATCGTCTGGGACAGCGCGCACAATACCGAGGCCAGCACGAAGAGAGCGATCGACACCAAGAGGACCGGCCGCCGGCCGTAGAGGTCGCTGAGCCGGCCATAGATCGGCGTCGTCACCGTCGAGGCGACGAGATAGGCCGAAACCACCCAGGCCATCAGCGACCAGCCGTCCAAATCTTGCGCCATCGTCGACAGCGAGGTCGCGACGATCGTCTGGTCGAGACTGGCGAGAAACATCGCCAGCAACAAACCCGACAGGACCGAGAGGACCTCCCGCCGGGTGAAATGCAAAGGTAGGGCGCGGACTTCTTCGATCATCCGGGGCTACGAAAGCAGAAGCGCGCCGGTGGTGCAAACGCCGCGCTCGCGGACCGACACGCGCCGCCCTCAACGTGCGGGCATGTCGCGCAATGGCTGCTCCGGCAGCAACAACAGCAGCACGAGGCCAAACCCGGCGATCGCGGCACCGGTGGCGAAGGTCGTCCCGATGGCCTGGCGATAGGCCTCGGTGACAAGGCCGTGGAGTTCGGGCGGCAGGCTGGCGACGCCGCCAAGACCGCCCGCGACCGCGCGCCGCGCCGCGGCGGCGGCATTTCCCGCCGCGGCGAGCGATGCGTCGACCCGGCGCGTCAACAAGCTGCCCGACAGCGCCACCCCGAACGCCCCGCCGAGCGAGCGGAAGAACGACACCGCCGAGGTCGCGGCTCCGAGCGTTTCGCGGGCGACTGCATTCTGGATCGCGACCGTCAGGTTCGGCATGACGAGCCCAAGCCCGGCGCCGATGACAACGAGTGCCGCTTCGATCGCCGGCAACGGAGCCGCCGCGCGCACCGCCGCGGCGATCGCGACAAGACCCGCAACCGCAAGACTGAGGCCGAACACAGACAAGACTTTGTATCGGCCGAGCGCGGAGACCAGCCGGCCGCCGATCACCGAAGCGACGATCAGCCCGGCCATCAGCGGAGCCGTCAACAGCCCGGCATTCGATGGGCTCTCGCCCTGCACCAGCTGAAAGAAGGTTGGCAGAAAGACAAAGGTGCCGAACAGCGCCGTCGCGGTGACCGCGACGACGGCGACGGCGACGGCGAAGACCGGGTTGGCGAACAGCATCAGCGGCAGGATCGGCTCGGCCGCGACGCGCTCGCGGGCGAGCAGCAGCACGAGCAGCCCCGCCGTGCCGAGCGCCAGTCCGACGATCGTCGGCGACCGCCACGCCGCCGCCGTCCCGCCCCAACTCAGCAACAGCAGCAATGCGGCGGTCGTCGAGATCAGCAGCACCGCCCCCGGATAGTCGATCCGGTGGCGCACCGGCGGCCGATCGGAGCGCGGCAAGGCCGCCAGGATCAGGCCCAGCGCCACCGCGCCGACCGGCAGGTTGACATAGAAGATCCAGCGCCACGACAGCGCATCGGTGATCACCCCGCCGAGCACCGGCCCGGTCACGCTGCAAAACGCGAAGACGCCGGTGATCAGGCCCTGATACCGGCCCCGCTGCCGCGGCGGGACGAGATCGGCGATCGCCGTCTGCGCCAACACCATCAGGCCGCCGGCGCCAAGGCCCTGCAGCCCGCGGAACAGGATCAGCCCAAGCATCGAGCGTGCAAGGCCGCACAATGCCGAGCCGGCGATGAACACCAGGATCGCGACGACGAACAGCGGCCGCCGGCCGTACATGTCGCTGAGCTTGCCGTAGAGCGGTGCGGTCGCGGTCGTGGTCAGCATAAATGCCGTGATCACCCAGGGCAGGTGGGCGAGCCCGCCGAGCTCGCCGACGATGCGAGGCAGTGCCGTCGCGACGATGTTCTGGTCGAGCGAGGCGAGCGCCATCGTGGTCAACAGCCCGGCAAAGCCGAGCCGGAAGGCGCGTCGCCCGGCGCGGTCGCCGACCGCGCCGCCCGTCACGGACGAATCGGGCATCCACATTCCTTAGTTTCCCTCCGCGGAGGGAAACCTTCCAGTTTGAGAACGGCGTGATGGGAGATGCGCTGCGACCAAGCAATCCCGTGGAGAAGCGAAACTGCCGAGCTTCGCTCCCTCGCGATGACACGCGGCGAGCGAGCCAGGTTGATATCGGAATTTGTCAAATAGGGCTTATGCGCCCCCTCATCTGCCCCATTGGCCTTGGAGAAGAATTGCCGCAACCAAAACGCTAGTGTTTGGGTCGTGACGGATCGCTTGCCAACTCGCAAACGCATTGCGAGCGGTCGCAACATGGTTTGCTGCACGTAACCGATTCCAAGGTTTAGCGAGGTCATAATCGGCTTCGTGTCGAGCTTCCTGTAGCTCAACAACCGCTTCAAGAACGGAAACCAAAGCGGGTACAAGTGGAAAGACGAGCAAAACACGTGTCGCGTTGGGAATGCCGTCCGATGGTCTACCGCGGGCGGCTGCCACGTTAGCTTCTATGAAGCCCTTGCAAACGTTGCGCATAGCATTGTGAGCGAAGGCGCGCGCGATACGTGGGCGTAGCCCGGGCGGCTGCCGAGGAAAGAGTAAACGCGGGCCATCAGCAATAAGAAGATGGAACAGGGCGTAGTACGCAGTGGATACAGCGCGCCTTAGGCTAGCTTGCTTAGGTTTTTGAGGCTCGCGGGCGGCCAGATGCTCGGCCTGTTCAAGCAGGTCGTGATGGTACGCCAACACGGGTTACTCAGTCACGATCTCGATGTAGGGCCAGCGGTTGCTTTCATTGTGAATTATGGACCGAACTTCATTTGCGGCCCGCTGTAGGTTAGCTATCTTGATCTTTGAAGGCTTGAGATCGTCGTGAGCGACAAATGCGACCCATACGGCCGGTGCTCCAGTAGAATCCTCTCCGAGGCGAAATTCGACGCGGCGAACGTCGTCTGGGAAGCGCACGCGTTCACGAATAATGTCGTAAAGCAATTGAGCCTCATCTACTGATGAGGTCGGGCCTTGGGCTGTCTCTCCGGGGTAAGCCTTCGGGGTGTTAGTCATGTTAGATACCCGATAAAGGTTCTCTCCCATCGCTTGTCCCCTGCTGGGCAATAGAAGACTGAGCCCCGGTGCTTTGTGTCCAGCTGCGAACGCGCTCGGCAGCCGAGAGCTCCCGGAAGCTCGAAACCTCTGTTGGTGAGGATAAGCTGCTCTTGCACATGCGTATGGGTTCGGCACTGTCACGATTGTTCCCCGGATGAAAAAATGGCTCGCAATTCAGCAACGCGCAAGGCTTATCCCGTTGTCCCAGGTTAGCCGATATGTGGTATCGTGGCCTCGCGGCGGGGACGGCCGCGACGGGGGGCGGGGGTGGCGAGGGCGCGCACTCTGACCGAATTCCAGGCGAGTTTCCCAAACGAGTTGAGC
>Ga0210395_10004389_pt1 | contig 10865 bp, 8 predicted proteins | sample IncBWH4OmetaG_FD_150861 | JGI IMG/M metagenome (GOLD analysis project Ga0210395, IMG submission 150861) | Forest soil microbial communities from Barre Woods Harvard Forest LTER site, Petersham, Massachusetts, United States - Inc-BW-H-4-O ...
TATTTTCTTCCTTTTTTGTTATCTTTTGATAATGTTTCTAATTGTTCATATGTTATCCACTCACAATGATAAGTCTTGGCCAATTTAACAATATATTTATTGATTTCGTATGTTTCATGGATACGTTTGTTAGTTTTATAAATATTTTCAGGATGTTTAGTGGATAATCCTTTCGTATCAATATCATTTATCTTTTTATTAGTTATTATTTGTTTTAGAATAATTCTTTGTCTATTATTAGTATTATAATCACAAATACTAATACCTACATAATTTGGATTCATATCTAAAGACAAAATACGTCCAGGTTTATAATTTGTATATTCTTTTTGGAAAATAGTTTCATCAAAGATGATACTTATATAATCATTCGTTAAACGAAATGTTACAGGTATTTCATGATTCCTGGCTAATTCTTCTACCTTAAACAACATTTCTTTATATTTCTTTTTTAGTTTAGGTAATTCTAAAATTATATGGGTGTTTTTATTTTGTTTGAAGATAATTCTATTATTTTCTATAATATCTAATTCTATTTTTCTGTTACCACATTTTTCATTACACGAACCAATGGATAAAATAGGAGCAAGTCTATTTTTCTTATATTCTTCCTTAGTTATTTTATTTTTACTTAGATTCTCAAAGTTCTTTTTACCACCAAACACGACAGTCATCTCTTTATCTTTCAAATATACCCATTTTGCCCTCAAAACAGCAAAATGAATCCACGAAGCATCCATATCATCAATATTATGTAATTTTTTACATAATTTTCTAATTTCTATATCCTCTTTGCCTTCTTTATATCTATTATAGGCATAGCGAACAACACAGTTAAATTGATGTTGGAATTTACTAATATCTATGATATTCGTAAGTTTTAGTTTTATTGCCATCATACTTATATTATAACAGTGAATACTAGAGAGTCAAGAGATATTTGTAACAAGATAAGTAGTTGACTTCTAAAAAAACCTGATATAATATAGGTATGCAAATAGGAATTATTCGCGGAAGCTTCAACCCTCCCAACTATGGTCATATTTTTGCTGCTCTTTATGCAGCAAAGACCTACTCACTTGACAGCCTTTTTATCTGTCCAATTTATAAAAATCCAACAGATCACGTCTTAGAATCATGGGATAACCGCGTATCTATGATCAGAATGGCCTACCAAGGCATTCCAATGTGTAAAATTGACACAACTGATGAAACTAATAAAAGTGGCGCCTGCCTTGATTTTATAAAGAATACCAAGCAAACTCTACAAAAGGCTTCTTTAGTGTTGTTCAGCGGAATAGAAAAGGAACTGGATAAAGAAATAGACCACAATGAAGAAGAACTTCTAAAACTCTGTTCTATTATTCCTCTCTTCAAAGACACCAATGATAAATACGACCTTAAAAATTATAGCGATAAAAGAATAAAGAAACTTATAGGTAAAGAAAAATGGGATTCTCTTGCTAAAATGCTCCCAGTGTCTATAATCAAGTTCATTCAAAGCCACAATATGTATATGAAAGAAGAGGAATTAGTTGTTTCCACACCAACAAAGAAAAAATAAAGAAGACATGGACGATATGCGTCATCAAGAGAGAGCTGACGATAAAGCTCCTCAGATACGAATCAACGAGCATATCAAATCATTCAAGATACGCCTCATTGATGATACTGGAAATAACGTAGGAATCATAGATACCAGAGATGCTTTAGCAAAAAGCAGACAAGTTGGTTTAGATTTAGTGGAAGTATCTCCACAAGCAAAACCTCCCGTTTGTAAGATTATGGATTATCGTAAATATATCTTTGAGCAAAAAAAGAAAGCTAAAGGAAATAATCATAAGTCTCCAGAAACACGAGAATTACGCCTGTCTATTTCTATTGGGCTCCATGATTTAGAAATCAAAGCACGCAAGGCTCAAGAGTTTTTAGATGAAGGTAGTAAAGTTATTTTATCCTTCAAAGTGAGTGGTAGAGAGGCATCTAAAACAGAACTTATCAATGATATAGCCCACAGATTTTATACGTTAGTAGAAAAAAGTTCAACCATGGAATCTAAAGGTGGAGCATTTATTCTAACGCCGAAAGCTGAATAAATGTATCGTGCTCAAGTTTGTTATTTCAACACAATTGAACATAACATCAAAGAAATCGTCTATGTATCCTTTTCAAATGAACATGCTATCAATGAAGCCATATTATTTGCTAATGACTATGTAAAGAGCATCACAAATGCTGTTATAACAAGAATAAAAATATTTGCGTTTGCTCCATCAAGCATTTTACCAAATGGAAAACTTGTTGAAGATAAAGGAAAAACTTTATTTTCATGGGATTATAAAAATGCTCAAGCTGTCAAAGATCATTTGAAGAGATTGAGAAATGAACCTCCAGAAACTCCTCATGATTTCTATAATGACTAACTAATGGGTCAATGTAAAAAGATAAAATAAGCCTCTAAAAGTAATAGCAAAAGTTTCCGTAACAAATCCAGGATTTGTATTGATTATATATTTGTCTGCTTCTAACGCATCTAATGCCGAACTAATCTCTCGGTAAACATCAGGTGGTCTTCTTGGTAAAGATGCTATATGAACTACTAACTCAGAAAATGTATAAGCTTCATATTTGAGAACTTTTAGAAGTTCATGTTCTAGGTCCACAAACTGTGCCTAATTTTGATGACTCTCATCATCATTTCTTCATCTTCTTTTTTACAAGCGTCTTCAAAGGCACCACTCAATTCGCATACTTTGTTCCATTCTTCTTTGTGTTTCTCTGTATCGCACTCAAGAGTATATCCATCAACTTTACCATTTTCATCAAAATGGCTAGCTCTAAAGTTAGGAATTCCGCCATGATAATCATCCATGGGGTCTTTGCGATTTGGATAGACGTTTTTCCACCAATGGTATAAATCCCATACTTCTTGTCTAACAGTATTATGACGCCTATCTGATTCAATGAGGGCAGCAATCGTTTCTTCATCATACCCTTCTTTTCTATAATCAGCTTCTTCTTTTTCAAGGTCCAATAATTTTCCTTGACTATATTCGCCTATTCCGCCATCCCATTCTATTTCAACGAAGTCAACAATAAGTTGAAACATTCCATGAATAAGGCGATCTTCTACTTCACAATAGTGACGAGGAAGAGTAGAAATACGAATATGGTTATAAGGTCTAATTATGTCATGAAAATAAACATAGATTCTATGTTTTATATTTCTATAAAATCCATAGGTCTTATTCTCATACTGGAAATACTTCCACCAACGAGTTAGAAAATTAGGCCAAGGTTCTTCATCTTTTTTATACATCTATAAAAATCTCCAATGAAACATATTATATCTATTGTTTTTAGAAAAGCAAGTCCTAAATCAAAACTCTTCCATGAAAAAACATATAAATACCGATGAGTTTTCATAATGGAAAGGTGATTTTTAGATGGCAATTTACATTCCCCCGTGTTTAGGGTCTAATGGTGGCGGAGGCGGTGGTGGCACAAGTAATTTTACTAATGCCAGAGTAGTTTTTAGAGAAAACTTCACTGAAGCAATTAGTTCAAACACGCTTCAACTTAGTGGTAATATCACTAATGGCACTTTTACTGAAGGTTCATGGAATGTCACACACATCCTCACTGGATTACAAGCAGATATAACTGATTGGTCTGGAAATGCCATATATGATGGTAGTATTATATTTTTTAGAAATAGAATACAAGTTGTTTCTATTAGTAACACTGGCTTAGTAACTCTCAATTATGTCCCTATGCCAGGACAACAAATAGCGGTCTGGTATTGGTATTCGTTGGCTATTACTGACGTAATAGATAATTATTATAGAGAAGAGCATATCGCTAGCATGGAGGAAATACAACCTGACTTTGCTGGTAACGTAGAGGTTAATACTCAGAACTTTATTGGCAACTTGAATAGTAGTGATACTGATGTCCAAAAGGCTTTGAATTCGTTTGATGCTTACTCACCAGCAAACGTTGACATCAATTCCATCAATGGAATACAAAATGCAGGTGGAAACATTGATATTATTGGCACAAATGGTATCTATATTATTGCGGATGATGTTCATAACAGCATAACCGTAGGCATAAGTGGTATTAGTGGTTCTGGCGGAACTGGAACATCTGGATTTAGTGGCTATTCTGGAGCTTTAGGAATATCAGGATTTTCTGGATATAGTGGGTTTAGTGGTGCTTCTGGTATTTCAGGATTCAGTGGCTTTAGCGGATTTCCAACAGACGATAGTAATTTAGTTCATAAAACGTTTGATGAATCTATTAGTGGAAATAAAACTTTTTATAATGAAATAATTCTTCCTAATGTTTCATATGTTACAAGTTCTTCTGGTTTAGGTGCTTTAGTAGTTGATTTGACAACTGGAATTGTGGAAACAACAGACTTACCTATTATTAGACAGGGAATGTCAATAGTTTCTCCGTTTACTCAACAAGTGACTATCAGTCATAGCAATATTGACCCAACAACAGACTTCCCTGTCGTCTCTCTATTACTTCCTTCCCCTTCTTCGCCAATTTTTGGATATGGAGTAGCAAATAGAACAAATATGTCATTTGATATTATCTTATCTATGGCTATTCCCATTAGTGGATATTCTCTTACATGGATGCTCAATTCTGTTTGAAATGACTTATAAAATAACTTTATAAAAATCTTTTTTTATATAAATAAAGACGAATCTATTTAGGAGATAATACATGGCTGGTTTCTACGACGATGGCGTTATTTTCACTACAAAAGATTTAGGTTTTGCAGCGCCAGTTACTGGTTGCTCAACCATGTATGTTGATGATAATCTCAATATTCGCATCGTAGACCAATTTGACACTATGGTTACTATATCTGGTGGTGCTGGTGCCTCTGGATATAGTGGTACTTCTGGTTTCTCAGGAGTAAGTGGTTTCTCAGGAGTAAGTGGTTTCTCTGGCTACAGTGGCGTATCTGGAATATCGGGTTTCTCTGGAACCTCTGGTTATTCAGGAGTCTCAGGATTTTCTGGATTCTCTGGCGTTTCTGGCTTCAGTGGTGCGTCTGGCATATCAGGAACTTCAGGATTTAGTGGTACGTCTGGCTTCTCAGGAGTCTCAGGTTTTAGTGGAACATCTGGATTTTCTGGTGTAAGTGGATTCTCTGGCTTTAGTGGCGTTTCTGGTTTTTCAGGAGCCTCTGGAATCTCTGGTCTAAGCGGATTCAGTGGAGTCTCTGGCTTTTCGGGCTTCTCAGGTGTATCAGGCTTTAGTGGAACATCTGGAATCTCAGGAACAAGTGGCTTTAGCGGATTCTCAGGCGCATCGGGTTTCTCTGGAGTTAGTGGCTTTAGCGGATATAGTGGAGCTTCTGGTGTATCAGGAACTTCTGGATTTAGTGGTTTCAGCGGAGTCTCGGGTTTCTCAGGTGTCAGTGGGTTCTCTGGAACATCTGGTTTCAGTGGAACGAGTGGGTTTAGTGGAGTATCTGGATTCTCTGGATTCTCTGGTTATTCTGGAGTGTCAGGCTTCAGTGGTTACTCTGGTATAGTTGGAGCCGTTCCAGTCAATCAAATAGTATATGGAACTGGAACAGCAACGACAAGCTCTCCAAATGCAACCTTCAATGGTTCTGTTCTTGGAGTTGTTGGTGCAGTTGATATATCAAGTGGAACTCTTACATCATCATTTCCTGCTATAAACATTTTACAAACCTTGAATGGTCCTCAACAGGCATTCAATGTCATTTTAGCTAATGTAACAGATGTTACATCCTCAAATATCTCAGGCTCATATTTTATAAACTTACAAAATAACAACGTATCTCAGTTCTTAGTTGATATATCTGGTAACACTACTATAGAGGGTAGTGTTATTCTTCCAAATCTTGTAAGTGCCCCAACTCTTAGTGCTTCTTATATGCTCGTAGTTGATTCTACTGATAACAAAGTCAAAGAAACGACATTAGGAATTATAAGAACGGGCAATCAACTAACGAATGCCAGTACAAGCACTTATACGATAACTCATCCTCAAATCAATCTCTCGACAGATTATCCTATCGTCTCACTAATTATTCCATTGGATTCAGACCCCATTTATGTCCTTGGCATATCAAATAGAACTTCAACATCATTTGATGTTGTCCTTTCTTCTAAGCCTTCAAAGAGTTCAGGTTATGTTATTAGCTGGCAAATTATTTCGGCAGGTGCAGGAGCAGTGGCTTATGTTCATGGCTCTGAAGTTCTTAGCGGAACATCAGTTACTCCAAATGCTGGAAACGTAGGTTCTGGAATCTTGACATTAGCAAACGGAACTGGAACGACTATAAATGCAATAAGTGGCATCTCAAACAGCCAAGTATATACTCTTGTTGTTCAACAGCCAACTGGTGCAGGAAGTGGAACTCTAACTTGGAACGCAAGTTATATTTTTGCTACTGGCGATTCCTCAACAGCAACAACTGGAGCGAGTGCTATTACGATATTCTCAATAGCGAAAGTGAACGGAATAGTCTACGTAACTACTAACTAATATCTTATAAAACTAAAAAATGACAAGATAAATAGATTCTAAGAAAAAGGAATAACACATGGCAGCATTCTGGGATGAAGGTATTTTATTTACTGGTATGCCTGCCGTTAGTGCCGACATTCCTTTGGATGCTGGTACATATCTTTTATTTATTGACCAAAATGGAAATATAGATACCATCGATTCTAGTGGCAATTTTATGTCAATTGGAATAAGTGGCACATCTGGTTTTAGTGGAGTTTCAGGCCTAAGTGGCTTCTCTGGATTGAGTGGGTTCAGTGGAGTACAAGGAATCTCTGGTCTTTCGGGATTTAGTGGAATAGGTGGTCTTCTTGGACTGAGTGGTTATTCTGGATATAGTGGAGTTTCTGGTTTTTCTGGATATAGTGGTGCATCTGGAACGATGCCATCACAACCATTAGATGAAGTTGTTTATGGAAGCGGTACTGGAGTACAGACAAGTTCTGATTTTACGTATGATGGAACAACTTTATTTATTTCGCCATATAATATAGCAAATATTGTTGGAGAATATTCTTATTATACCTCTGTCACTCATAATATTTCAGCAGTTGGCAATACAACACAAATCGGTTCATTTACTCAAACAGTAGCAGGAATATATGGACATATCGTTGTTCAAGGAACAGCAGACGAAACGACACATTGTGAAGAATATTATTTTAGTAATCAGGATTATCCATCATATACTGATTGGATTGAACTTCCTCTAAGAGGAGGCCAATATTTCAACAACGGAATTGGAACATTTGTAGTTGACGTAAAACAATCAGCAGCTAATCTGCCAGTTTATTTGAGATTGAGAACTACTCAAATAAATAGTGTCAGTGATGGAAAAGTAATAAATCTTAATCTTCTTATAAAAACTAATACCCAGTTTACACCTTCTGTTTCATATGGAACAGGTGGAACAGTTTCTCCTGGATATATGTCACAGAAATCGTGGGGGTTCCCTGTAGGTGGAAATGTTGTCCCAACTACCCAAGGTCTTTTTATTCCCAACTCTGGCAATGTTCTCATCAATACTGTAACAGATAATGGAATAGACACTTTTCAGGTGAATGGAACAACTAATACAACTATGGTCAATTTGTCTGCTCAGCCAGCAAATTGGGTTTTCGCTGGACCAATTAGTGGAGGAAATTTTACTCCAACATTTAGAGCATTAACACTTTCAGATATTCCAGCAGGATACTCTGGATTATCAGGATTTTCTGGCTTTAGCGGAACAAGCGGTTTCTCTGGTTATTCTGGAGTATCTGGCGCAAATGGCTCTGCGGGCACTCAGGGCATTTCAGGATTCAGTGGTACATCAGGTTATTCTGGTGTAAGTGGCTATAGCGGATTCTCTGGAACTTCTGGCTTCAGTGGAACCTCGGGATTCTCAGGAGTATCTGGTTTTAGTGGCACATCAGGATTTTCTGGTTATTCTGGTTTGAATGGAAGCGGAGGCAGTTCAGTTGCTATCCAACAATATGAAGTTCCTTATGGAAATGGAGTTTCAATTACGGCATCTCCAGTTGTTTGTTTTGGTATACATGCGAATACTCTAACTGTTTCTGGAGGATATATTTCTTGTCAACCAGGAGGAGCTGGAAATGCTAAAAGTAACGAAGGGTTTGGACTCAATACACTAAAATCAAATACATTTGGACAACAAAACGTTGCTGTTGGTCAAAGCGCAATGTTAAGCAACCAAACAGGAAGTAACAGTGTTGGTATTGGGTTTGACGCATTAGAATCAAACACGAACGGTAGTTTCAATACTGCTGTAGGCGCATCAGCATTGCTAGAAAACGGCCCTGGAAATAATAATACTGCTCTTGGTGCGTTTACACTAAGTAGTAATGTGTCAGGAAGTAATAATACTATAGTTGGATATAACTCATTCGCAAATGGTTCTAATTATTCCAATAATATAGGTCTGGGATATTCAATAAATGATTCTACAAATACTTCAGGTGGAAACATAGCACTAGGTTCGTCCATTTCACTAGGAACAGGAGTTGGCAATTCTATAACTCTTGGAAATAATCTTACCGCTCTAAGTAATGTTGTTCAATTAGGTAACTCTGCACAAACTACATTACATCTAGGTTCAGTTAGTATTTCTGGAAATCTGTCTGTTGCAGGAAGTGTTCCACAGGGGTTTAGCGGTTATTCTGGTTATTCTGGTGTAGTTGGAACTGTTAGTCCTTATCAAGTTATCTATGGAACAGGAACTGGAGTAACATCATCTCCTATTTTTATGTTCAACGATAGTAGTAATATAGTTCAAATTACTGGTGGGTTTATAAGTTGTCAGCCTGGAGGAACAGGAACTAATAATACAACTAATGAGGCGTTTGGTAAGTCAGCTCTTTCGACACTTACTACTGGTTCATATAATACTGGTGTCGGACGATCGGCACTAGAAGCCATCCAAACGGGCTCGTTCAATGCGGCAGTTGGATATGGTGCAAATTCTAGCAATCAAACAGGAAGCGAGAACACTGTCATCGGTTATAATTCTTTGGGTATCAATAATGGTGGTAGTAATAACACTGCTGTTGGTTATCTTACATTGACAACCAATACAAATGGTTCAGGAAATACAGTAATAGGTTCTAATAGTTTTGTTTCTGATACAAGTGGAAGCAATAACACAGTACTTGGTTATAATAACACAGATGTAGCAAGTATATCATCTAGTAATATAGTAATTGGTTATAATAATACTGTTGGTAATGCTGTTGGTAATTCAATAACCATTGGAAATAACCTTACTGCTATAAGCAATGTTATCCAAATTGGCAATCCAAACCAGCTCGATTTGAACCTTGGAGCTACCAACATTTCAGGAAACTTGTCTCTCGCTAATGGGTTGACATTATTCTCACAATCTGCTCCAACATCTGGACAAGATGGATATGTTTGGTATCAGACAAATAATGCTCAAAATGGTGGAAATATAAACGTCATTACAAATAATTTCCAAAGTTCTCTACCTCGTGTATTTTATAAAAATCTTGCTCCAAAAACTGTTGGTACTACTGCTAATCTAACCTCAATTCTTACAAATCCTGTTGTTCTTCCTGCCCATTCGTGGAATCCAGGACAAATTATTAGATATAGCATGAGAGGAGTTATTTCTAATCTTGCTTCAGCAACACTTGAATGGCAAGCATGGGTCTGTGGTAATCAGTTTACGACTGCTGCTGTAGCAAACGGAGCTTCTGCACTATCAAACGTTCCATTCTGGTTTACCTTTGAGGCACTCTGCTTGACTTCAACAACTGCTTGGATAAATGGTGTATTTACGACTTATGCATCAACTACAACAATAGTCAATAACGCTTTATCTCCAACAACGGCTCAGACTATAGTTACAAGTAATTCTGGTGTGTGTGATATACAAATCAAATGGGGCGCTAGCTCATCAAGCAACACAGCCACTATGACAACTTGTATTATGGAAATTGTCTAACATAAAAAACATGAAACAAAAACAAAGATATAAATATCAGTAACAATAAAGGAAAAGAACATGGCCGCATTTTTAGATGAAGGGATTTTATTTACTGGAATACCTGATATTAGTGCTCAAATTCCCACTGATCCAAATACATATCTTTTGTTTATGGATGATGCTGGTAATGTAAATACAATTGATTCTAGCGGCAATCTGATGTTTTTGGGGATGGATGGGCAATCTGGATTTAGTGGCTTTTCTGGAATGAGCGGGTTTAGTGGGTTGTCTGGCTTCAGTGGTACACCAGGAGAAATTGCATCGGCTCCGCAATATCAGATAGTGTATGGCACAGGTTCTTCAACAACGACATCACCAATATTGTATTTTGATGGTTCAACATTACATATTTCTGGTGGTTTTATAAGTTGTGAAGCTGCTGGTCATGGATTTTTCGCTACGGGCAATGAAGCATTTGGCGCATCTGCATTAGGTAAGAGTCTTGCTGGTGGTCAAAATACAGCAGTAGGATATCAAACATTATATAATAATTTTATTGGTAGTGGAAGCGTTGCTGTAGGATGGCAAGCATTATGGTCTAATATCAATGGCGGAAATAACGTAGCAGTAGGTAGAAGTGCATTGACTTCTAACTTAGCTGGAAGCGAAAACGTAGCAGTAGGAATGGAATCTCTTACCAATAATACATCAGGAAACTTCAACGTCGCTATTGGATGGGAAGCATTAGAAAATAGTACGGTATCATCAAATAATACAGTTGTCGGAGCATTCAATTTCATCAATTATACTCCTACAGATGGTTCTGGAACTAATACTGTAATTGGATATGGAA
>Ga0210395_10004390_pt1 | contig 10865 bp, 6 predicted proteins | sample IncBWH4OmetaG_FD_150861 | JGI IMG/M metagenome (GOLD analysis project Ga0210395, IMG submission 150861) | Forest soil microbial communities from Barre Woods Harvard Forest LTER site, Petersham, Massachusetts, United States - Inc-BW-H-4-O ...
CGCCCGGCCCGCGGCAGCGGCGAAAGGGGCGCGTGTCATGGATCTGAGGGCCTTCACCGAGCCGCAGCAGGGCGCCACGTTCGCCCAGTTGCTTGCCGTCGCGCAGCGGGCCGAGCAGCTCGGCTACAGCGGTTTCTTCCGGTCCGACCATTACCTGCACATCGGGGGCGAGCCGCGGCCCGCCGTGACCGACGCGTGGGTCACGCTCGGCGCGCTGGCCGTGCAGACCAGCACCATCCGGCTCGGCACGCTGATGAGCTCGGCCACGTTCCGGCTCCCCGGGCCGCTCGCGGTGGCTACCGCGCAGGTCGACGTCATGAGCGGCGGGCGGCTGGAAATCGGTATCGGCAGCGGCTGGTACGAGCGCGAGCACCAGGCCCTTGGCATTCCCTTCCCCGATCTGAAGGAACGGTTCGACCGGTTCACCGAGCAGCTCGAGATCCTGCACGGCCTGTGGACCACGCCCGAGGGCAGCAACTTCGACTACGACGGCCAGTACTACCAGCTCGAGCAGTGCCCAGTGATGTTCCGGCCGGTCCAGGAGCCGCACCCGCCGATTCTCATCGGCGGCTACGGCGCGCGGCGCACCCCGGCGCTGGCCGCCAAGTTCGCGGCCGAATTCAACGTGCCGGCCGCCACACTCGGCCCGACGGCCGAGCAGTACGCCCGGGTCGACGCGGCCTGCGAGGCGATCGGGAGGGATCCCGGCTCGCTGATCAAGTCGGTGTGGGTGACGGTCTGCATCGGCCGCGACGAGACAGAGTTCAACTTGCGGGCCGCCGCGATCGGCCGCGACCCCGCGGAGATCAGGGAGAACGGCCTGGCCGGGGTTCCCTCGGACGCCAGGGCCACCCTCGGCAGGTTCAAGGAGATCGGCGTCAGCCGCGTCTACCTGCAGTTCCTCGACGTGAACGACCTGGACCACCTTGACCTCGCGATCGAGGTACTCGGCGACGCATAGCGTCGTACCGCCCTGGCCGCTGGTCTTCTGAGTTCTGCGCGTCTCTCCCAGGTGTCCGGTTTGTCTTTCCGGGGTTGCCGGAACAGTGAAGCCCTGGCGGTCATTCGCTGCGCAGGATCTGCCCGGCTTGCACGCGCGCGGCGCGCCGCTGGGGCCAGGCGGCCAGCGCGTTCGCGGCCAGGAGAGCAGCAGGGGCGATCAGGAGCAGGGCCAGGAGGGCCACCGGCGGGTGGTAGGCCAGGGGAGTGAAACCGGCCACCGTGCGCCAGATGGCCCTGCCGACCGCAATGCCCACCGGCACCCCGATGATCAGGCCGATCAGGGCCAGCAGGCTGGCCTGGGTCGTGATCACCAGCCGCGCCTGCCGCCGGGTGATCCCGAGCGCGCGGAGCACCGCCAGGTCGTGACGCCGGCGGCGGACCGCCATGGAAAGGGCGTAACCGACGGCGCTGATGGCCAGCAGGGCCAGGAAGGCGCTTAGCGCGACGGGCAGCAGTTCCAGGTCCTGGATCACCTGGATCTCGGGGATCGGATCCGGTGGCGTGAAGGCGAAGGCCTTGCCGCCCGGGATCGCCGCCGCCACCGCGTCGAGCCGGCGTGCGGCGGCCTGGACGTTCACGCCCGCCCGCAGCGACACGGTCGCGGCGTGGAACTTGAACGCGTAGTGTGCTCCGCCGAAGATGCGGTCGTACCCCGCGGTGGTAAGCCAGGCCCCGTCCGCGTAATCGTTGTGCGGTCCCGGGGGAACGAAGCCGATGCCGGTGACCCGGAGGGCCTTCGAGATGGGGGTACCGCCGGTCAGCCGGACCACGGAGCCCGTCTTCGCGTGCATCTCCTGCGCGGTCGTCGGGGCCAGCACGATCTCGTCCGGGCTGGCAGGCATCCGCCCAGCTGTGAGCACGACCGCTGGCCGCTTCCCGCCCACCGGGGCGTAGGTGAAGCTCTCGATCGACACCTGGCCGGCCTGCGCGCCGCCGATCCGGGCGTCATCGACCCCGGTCACGTCCCGGTCGGCGGCCACGGCGCGCAGCACCCGGGCGGCCGGCCCGAAGTCCTGCCCGTTGTAGCCGAAGAACGTGGTCAGCTGCCAGGTCTGCCCGAACCGGGCCGGGTGGTTGGCCGCATCGGAGACCCCGGCCGAGAAGGTAAATGCCGCCAGTACGCCCAGTACCCCGATCACGGCGCCCACTAGGGCCGACCTGACGGGCACGGTGGAGCGTCCGCGGCCGGGCTCGAGCGCGAACCGGGCCCCCACCACCAGCGGAACCGGGAAGTTCGCGGCGGCGGCCCACGCCGCGACCACCGACCGGCGCTGCGGCGCCCGCCGTCGGCCGGCGTTCAGCGCGGCCGCCGCGGCGGCCGCCGACCCGGCCAGTGTCAGCAGCGGGACGATGACCCAGCCGGGCCCCAGGACCACCCAGTCCACGTCGATCCCCGGATGCGGCTCGGCGATCGACGCCAGGCCGATCGGCATCCATCGTGAGGCCACGATGGCCCCGGCCACGCCCAGCGTGGCGCCGGCCAGCCCGGCCAGGAAAGGCCCGGCCGCGGCGGCCGCAATGGCCTGCAGACGGGTCATGCCGACGGACTGCAGCACCTGAAGATCCGCGGCGGTGGCCGACGTGTACCGGGCCACGGACTGGCCGATGAGGAACAGGGCCGCGACCAGCGCCGCGAGCCCGAAGGCCAGCAGGCAAGCGGCCTCGTACGCGGACACTCTGTGCATGGGATCGCCGATTTGCTGCAGGTTGTCCCAGACGTCGATGTCCGACCGCCCGGTTACCCGGGCCAGGTCGGCCCGGAAGGCCGGAATCGCAGCCTGGCCGCCCTTGAGGCGGACCAGTGCGTTGATGTAGGCCTGCCCGTTCGTGCCCATCATGTTGGCGCGGTACCGCGCGTACAAGGCGGGCGTGGTCAAGATGCCACCGGGCGACCCGGGAGTGTCAGCGTCGATACCCCACGGGGTACGGCCCACCCCCACGATCCGGACCCGGATCCTCGGGCCCAGAGGCGGCCCGGTGGTTCCGTCATACCCCTGGTTGGCCTGCCGCACGCTGGCCAGCTCCAGCGTGAGCATGTCACCCACATGCTTGCCGGAAGACGCGGCGAACTTGGGCGTAACGATGACCTCGTCGGCCCGGCGCGGGTTGAACAGCCGCCCGGCCACCATGACGGGCCGCTCGATGGTGCGGGTCATCTGGTCGTCGGCCAGCGGGAACCCGCTGCTGGCCGACGGGTATCCCTGGGCCTCGAACCCGAACACCACCGGGAACCTGGTCAGCGCGGCGACTTCGGGCAGGGCCGCGACCTTGGCCCAGTCGAACCCCGGCTGGTTAGGCAGCACCGTGACGGTCGCGGGCAGCGTGCGGGCCCAGAGCCGGTCGAACGCGGTCTGGCCGCGGCGGGCGCCCGCGATGGAGGTCAGGACGGTCGCGGTGGCCAGCGCGATGAGCAGGGCCAGGACAGCCAGTGACCGCCAGCGTCTGAGCCCGTCCAAGCGCAACCAGGTCAGCGTGATCAGCATCTCCGGCCAACCCCATCGGGCCACGGCCCGGTGAACCCCCCGGCATCCATGCTCACGAGTAGAAGGCCTGCTGGGCCCCGGCGGCAAGGGTGCAGGAACGACCGGCTCATGGTGGCTACCCCCACCCAGGGGGGCGTAGTGGCCTGCCGGCGGCCGCGGCGCGAGCCATAGAGCGCGGGCGTGGCGCCTAGGCCGCCTGGTGGCCGGGCGAAGAGCTCAGCCGGATGTACCGGCGGGGTCGGTCGCGCCGAACGCGTCCCCTAGGCCGGTGAGGTCTACGGGGAGCCGTGCCTGCTCAGGCACGACGCCGGCGCATGACTTCGGCGTCGTCGGCCTGCAAGTGCAGTGCCACATCCGCGGTCATCTCGAGTTCGCGGCCGATCAGGTAGGCCGCGCGGGCCTGGTGCATGTTCCGTGGGATTCCGTCTAGGACATAACCGCCTCCGGCTGCCTTGGCGGCGACCATCGCTTCCCGAGCATGTCGAGGACGACCTCGTCGGGGACGAGTTCGCCGCGATCGAGATACGCCTGGACGGCCTGGCCGAGATCGCGCCTGGACAGGTTCAACTGGCTGACGCCGGAGGACAATAGCGCTCGTGGCGACAGATGACAGTTCGGGGCTGGAGTGCGTGGACCAGGGCGGTCATCGCGGTCCGGGCGGGGACGATCCGTTCGCGGCTTGGTGCGAGATGCGCGAGCGCGAGGGGGCGCGGGTCACGCTGATCCAGCTGTACGCCCTGGTGGCCAAGCCGAGAGGGCTCGAGCCGCACGAGCTGCCGCTGGCTGAGCGCAGGGAACTGGCCGCCCGCGCGACGCCATTGATGTGGCCCGGGTTCGAGTACAACGAGCGCTCGAAGCCGCGAGAGCGTCAGCCGGTCGAGGTTGTTGCCTACGACCAAGGCTGGCCGGAAAGGTTCGAGGCCTGGCGTGGGCGCTTGGTTGGCCTGCTCGGCCCGGTTGCTCTCCGGATCGAGCACGTCGGTTCGACCTCGGTACCGGGCCTGGCGGCCAAGCCGGTCGTGGACATCCAGGTCAGTGTCGCGAACCTGGGCGACGAGGATCGTTATGTGCCGCCCTGCGAGGCGGCCGGACTCCAGTTCCGGCTGCGCGATGACGAGCATCGGTACTTCCAGCCGCCGCCCGGAAAGCCCAGGCATGTACACGTACACGTCTGCCAGCAGGGAGCCGAGTGGGAGCGAGTGCACCTGCTGTTCCGCGACTATCTGCGGTGCAGCGCCGGCGCGCGGGAGGCCTACGCGGCCGCCAAACGCGAGGCGACCAGGCTCTGGGGCAACGATCGTCCCGCCTACACCGAGGCCAAAACCGACGTGATCCTCGGCATTCTCGATCAGGCCGGGGCCTGGGCCGCTGCGACCGGCTGGGGAATCAGAGGTTAGTTCGCAGCGGCTGGCCGTTGGAACCGCCTGAGTGCCTAGCCTTTAGTTACTTCGGCTGCGCAGCGGTATCCGCTGCGCAGTGCGCCCTCGATGTAGCCCTGGTAATTCAGGGATGTCTGCTCGCCGGCGAAGTGCAGGTTGCCTTCTCGTCTGCCCTGGATCCCGTTGAACGCTGTGTACTGGCCGACGGCGAGGTAGGAGTAGGCGCCGAGGATGTGCGGGTCGCGCGGCGACCAGACGAAGTATGAGCGGCCATTGAATGCCCGGGAGACGTGCGGGAACAGCGCGTCAAAGCCGGCGAGGTAGGCCTTGATCATATGGTCGGGAGGCTTGCCGGAGTACGTGGTCAGGTCGTAGCGCCGTCCCCACTCCAGCCCGTTGACTCCGCCCGGGAGCGCCGCAAGGATGCCCGCCTTACCTGGTTGGTAGTTCGTTGCATCCCAGCCGCCCTGGACGACGCCGTCGTCGAAGCAGTTCCCGGTCACGCCTTCCGCGTTCCAGACTCGCGAGGAGAACTGCAGGAAGAACTTCGAGTTGGTGCCCAGCGGCTCGGTGTCGATGGCCTTCACGTGGCGCGGCCCGATGGGGACCCGGCTCAAGTCCACCGACCGCAGCAGTGTGAAGGGAAGGGCCAGCACGACATGATCGGCTGTCACGTCGCGGGTCGTGCCCGCGCGCTGGAAGCTGCAGCGGTAGCCACCCACGGCGCGCGGGCGGATGGCCGCAAGCCGTTCTCCGAGGTGGAGAACTCCGCGCGGCAGACGCTCCAGCAGGCCCGTGATCAGCTGGTCATTGCCACCGTGAATGTGCCACTTCTCGTCCGCGCCACCCAGTTCCGGTTCGGGATGAGGCTGGGCACCGCTGGCGGTGCTCGAGTCCTGGCCCAGGAGATAGACCAGGTTGAGCGCTGACATTTCGTCCGCCGGCCCGCCGTACTCGTCGAGCACCGCGGCTATGCACACGGATCCGAAGTCGGATTTCACGCCCCCGGGGATGTAGGTATCTATCCACTCCGTCACCGACATGTGGTCAAACCGGCGGCCACCCGCGTTGTTGTTGTTGAACTCCTGCGGCCAGGGTGCGGTCACGAAGGCCGCATGATGAAAGAGCTTCCATCCCCACTCGTGCCAGTCGCGATCGAGCGCGGACTGCGGCCACCGTTTCCCGTGAAAGCGCATCGTTTCCCGGCCGGGATGCGTCCCCGGTGGGTACTTGTCAGTGTTGTCGAGCGTCAGGCCAAAGCTTCTCGCCAGCGCCAGCGTGGCCGTGTGCTCGGGGTTGATGAACTCGGCATGCTTCTCGACGATCTGGCCGTCTGCGAAGTGCCCGCGCAGGGTGCCGATCCGGCCGCCCGGCACCGTGTTGTACTCATAGACCTCCGGCCTGATGCCATGCCTGGTCCACAGCCGGTAAGCACATCCCAGCCCGGCGATACCCGAGCCGACGATGACAACGCGTGGCTTGGCCGGGTCGCTGCTGGCGGATCCCGCCAGACGGGTCGCCCCGGCTGTCCCGGCCAGGACGCCGGCACCGGCAACGCCAAGAAACGCCCGCCGGGTCAGCTGCCCGTCGAGCAATTCTGCGGCTTCATCCACGCCGCATCCGGTCCGCCGGGCCAGGCGGGAGACGGCTTGCGCGCGGTGCAGCGCCGCACCTGCGCCGGAAGGCCCCCACGTTCGCACAGCCGCGCCCCCTTTGGGCCGTTCCGTACCTGGCCAAACGCTAACCTGCGGGCACACGGCGAGCAAGACCGGGACGCCGCCTGCGGGCACACGCCAGGCAAGACCGGGGCCGCCTGCGGGCAACGGCGGCCAAGGTACAGGCCGCTGCCTGCTGGCCGCTAGGACAGGGCGCCTTGGGCCTGTGCCAGGTAGCGGTCGACCAGGGCGTCGGTGAACTCGGGCGGGACAGCCTGCCCGGTGACCAGCACCCGGTAGTAGATCGGCCCGACAAGCTGGTCGACCGCGAGGTCGATGTCCTCGGCCTGGCTCAGCTCCCCGCGGCGCTGCGCGCGCAGGAGCGGCTCGCTGTCGCGCTCGCGCTGCGGCTCGACGAACTCGGACTGGAACCGGGCCGCGACCTCCGGGTCGTGCTGCGCCTGGCCCGCGAGCGCGCGGCAGACGACGCCCGCGTCGGTGGCGGTCAGGAACGTGGCGATCTGGCGGAGGTGGTCTCGGAGGTCGCTGCCGAGGTCTCCGTGGTCGGGCGGGGTGAAATGCTCGGCCGCGTCGGTGAGCAGCGCATCGAACAGGATGGCGGTCTTCGAAGTCCACCAGCGATAGATAGTCTGTTTGGCGACCCCAGCCCTGGCCGCGATGCCCTCGATCGTCACCCCCGCGAAGCCGCGCTCGACCAGCAGGTCATCGGCGGCCTCGAGCACGGCTACCCGGGCCGCCTCGCTCCGGCCGTGCCGGTTGCCGTGATGGCGCGTCGCGGTGTCCATGGCGGCAGAATACTGGCCTCCAACCCTTGTTTAGACGCAACGTTGCGTCTAGAGTATGTGGCATGACGAACACTCTTGCATCCGCGCGGCTCGGGGCCGTGCTCGACCGGCTGTTCGCCGCGACTGCCGCTCAGGAGGACGACCAGATGCCCGCGCCGCCGCCCGGGCTGGCGTCGTGGGCAGACGCGTCGGCTGCCGAACTGGCCGACGCGCTCCAGGACGCCTACATCCCCATCTCTGCCGAGGCCGGCAAGCTGCTCTACGCGGTCATCCGGGCCAGCCGGCCGCAGACCGTGGTCGAGTTCGGCACCTCGTTCGGGATCTCCACCATTTATCTCGCTGCGGCGGTGACCGACAACGGCACCGGCCACGTCCTGACCACGGAACTCAGCAGCAAGAAGGTGGCAGCCGCCGGGGCGAACCTGCGGGAGGCTGGCGTCGAGGCGGCGGTGACGATCCTGGAAGGCGACGCGCTGGAGACGCTCGCCGACGTGCCGGCCCCGGTCGGGCTGGTGCTGCTGGACGGGTGGAAGGACCTGTGCCTCCCGGTCCTCCGGCTGCTGGAGCCGAAGCTCTCGCCCGGCGCGCTGGTGGCCGCCGATGACACCAACGGCCCTGCCATGGCCGACTACCTGGCCTATATCCGCGATCCGGCCAATGGGTACGTCACCGTCGCGTTCCCGGTCGAGGATGGCGTGGAGATCAGCTGCTGGACCGGGCGCTAGCGGGGCACGGAGAGGTTGGCCAGCGCGGCGAGGATCCGCTTCTCCGACACCGGGCCGGACGTGCCCAGCACCTGCGCGAACAGGCTGACCCGTAGTTCCTCGATCATCCAGCGCACTGCCTGAACGTCGGCGCCCGAGCGCCGCCAGGCCGGGAGCTCCCCGACGGTTTGCCGGAACGCGTCGCTGACCCGATGTACGGCCGCCATCCGGCCGGCGTCGCGGGCGGGATCCTCGGCGACCGTGTCCAGCCTGCGGCTGATCGCCCGCAGGTAGCGGGCCAGGTCGGGCAGCCGCCGCAGCCCGGTCTCGCTGACAAACCCGGGGTGGATCAGCCCGGCGAACTGGGCACGCGCGTCGTCGAACGCCGCGACCAGCGGCGGGCTGGGGGTGGCCCGCAGCCGCCGCTCGGCGTCGTGCGCCGCCTCGAGGGCCGCGCCGGCGGCATCTACGCAACGCCCCGTCGCCAGCGGCAGGGCCGAGCGGGCCTCGGCGACCAGGCGCGCGAACCCGTCGGCGTCCCAGGGCGGCCCGCCAGCATCCGCGATCACCTGGTCGGCCGCTGCCGCCACGCAGTCGTCGAGCAGCGCGCCGATGCTCGGGTACGGGCTGACGCTCATGGCCAGCTTCCGCTGTGTCGGCAGCCGGTCGGCGATGGAGCGCACGCCGGAGGGCACCTGCAGCAGGAGCAGCCGGCGGGTGCCGGCCGCCATCGCCGCGCTGGCTTCCGCCTCGGTCGGGAACAGGCGGACGTCCACCGCGTTGCCGGTGTCCGCGAGCGCCGGGTAGGCCGTGACCCTGTCGCGGGTGAACACGCGGGGCAGCGTGCCGATCGTCCAGTCCTTCAGGCCGGTGCGGGTGAGGTCGCCCGCAGCCGCGGTCAGCTTCGCCTGCAGCCGGGGCCGCAACTGCTCGCGCAGCGAATCGAGGTCCTTGCCTCTGGCCAGCTCGCGATCACCGTCCGTCACCCGGAACGTCATCCTCAGGTGAGGCGGCAGCCGCGACTCATCGAACACGGCCCGGGTCACCGGGACACCGCCAAAGCGGGTGAGCTCCCGGGCCAGCGCGTCCAGCAGGTCCCCGTGCGGCTCGCCCAGCCGGGGCGTCACGGCCCTCGCCGTGTCCGGCGCGGGCACGAACAGCCGCCGCAGGTCCTTCGGCATCGACCGGATCAGCTCGGTCACCAGTTCTTCGCGCCGGCCCGGAACCTGCCAGCCCAGTTCGTCGCCGTTCACGCGGCCGAGCTGGGACAGCGGGATGTCCGCGGTCACGCCGTCTTCCGGTGTACCGGGCTCGAACGCGTACGACAGCGGGAGCTCGCCCCACCGGGCGGGGTAGTCGGCCGCCGTCACCTCATCGGCCGCCGGGCCGGTCAGGTCGGCTGGCGTGAGCGTCAGCAGGTCTGGGGTCTGCGCACGCTCCTTCTTCCACCACGCGTCGAAGTGCCGGGCTGACGTTACGTCCTTGGGTATCCGCCGGTCGTAGAAGTCAAAAAGCGCCGCGTCGTCGGCGACGATGCCGCGCCGCCTGGCCCGGTCCTCAAGGCCGGCCGCCTCTTCCAGGAGCCGCTGGTTGCGCTCGAAGAACCTGTGGTGGGTTCGCCAGTCGCCCTCGACGAGCGCGCCGGTGATAAACATCTCGCGGGCGGCCGCCGGGTCCACCTTGGCGTAGTTCACCTTCCGGTCCGCGATGATCGGCAGGCCGTACAGGGTCACCTTCTCCAGCGCCATCGCCGCGCCCCGTTTGGCATCCCAGTGCGGCTCGCTGTAGCTGCGCCTGACCAGGTGCGGGGCTAGCGGCTCGGCCCATTCGGGCTCGATGCGTGCCGCGGTCCGCGCCCACAGCCGGGACGTCTCGATCAGCTCGGCCGCGACCACCCACTGCGGCGCCTTCCTGGCCAGCACCGAGTCGGGGAAGATCGCGAACCTGGCACCACGCGCCCCGGCGAACTCGGCGGGCCCACGCCGCTTCTCCCCGGTGCCGCGTTCGTCCTTCATCCCGATGTGCGACAGCAGCCCGGCCAGCAGCGACATGTGCACCCGGTCGGAGAAGTCCGGCCCAGGCCCGGCGCCGTGCTCGGTTCCGCGGTCGGGACCGGCGGTGATGCCCACCTCCTTGGCGGCCTGGCGCAGCTGCCCCTGCACGTCCTGCCACTCGCGGATCCGCAGGTAGTGCAGATATTCGCGGCGGCACATCCGGCGGAACGCCGAGCCCGACAGCTCCCGCTGCTGGTCGCTCACGTATGCCCACAGATTGAGCAGGGCGAGGAAGTCGGAACCTGGCTCGGCGAAGCGCTTGTGCATGGCGTCGGCTGCCTCGCGGGCGTCGGCCGGCCGTTCCCGGGGGTCCTGGATCGACAGCGCGGCCGTGATGATCAGCACTTCGCGGACGCACCCGTTGTGCTTGGCCTCCAGGATCATCCGGCCGAGCCGAGGGTCGGTCGGCAGCCGGGCCAGCTTGCGCCCCACGCCCGTGAGCTGGGTCCCGTGCCCGCCGGCGCGGCCCGGCGCCACCGCGCCCAGTTCTTCCAGCAGCCGGACGCCGTCGGCGATGTTGCGGGAGTCCGGCGGGTCGACGAACGGGAAGTCGGCGATGTCGCCAAGGTTGAGCGCTGCCGCCTGCAGGATCACCGATGCCAGGTTGGTGCGCAGGATCTCGGGCTCGGTGAACTCCGGCCGCGACTCGAAGTCCTCCTCGCTGTACAGCCGGATACAGATGCCGTCGGACGTCCGGCCACACCGGCCCTTGCGCTGGTCCGCCGAGGCGCGGGAGATCCGCTCGATCGGCAGCCGCTGGACCTTCGTCCGCTGGCTGTAAC
>Ga0210395_10004391_pt1 | contig 10863 bp, 8 predicted proteins | sample IncBWH4OmetaG_FD_150861 | JGI IMG/M metagenome (GOLD analysis project Ga0210395, IMG submission 150861) | Forest soil microbial communities from Barre Woods Harvard Forest LTER site, Petersham, Massachusetts, United States - Inc-BW-H-4-O ...
GGAAGTGGGCGGTCAGTGTTACGCCTCTGCCGAGTACGATCATGAGGGAAAACGCATCCATATCTTTACTACCCACGCCGAGTACTCCCACCTCTCGGAGGCGGCGCGAACGATGTTCCCAATGATCGCGGAAGTGCCAGCGGACCATGACATCGTCATCGACTTTTACGTTTTCCATTCCGGCTGGCTAGGCGACCCAGAAGTTACGCAGCAGGAAGTGCGCTTGGTGCTTGACCAGGCGGGCTTCCCACGCTCGATCCGGCGCATCCTGGTCACAGTCGCTGGTCCCGGCCACGGCCAGGGTCTGACCGACAGGCATCAATTCACTTATCGCCCCAGCGGGAACGGGTACGAAGAGGAGAAATTCTACCGCGGAATCCACCCCATGCTGGGCAAGCGGTTGCATCTCTGGCGGCTCAACAACTTCAAGATTGAGCGGCTGCCGTCAGTAGAAGACGTGTACCTGCTCCATGCCGTCGCTCGCGATAACCCGAAGGATGAGCGGTTGTTCGCGTGCGCAGAAGTTCGCGACGTAACTCCAGTGCGGGATGAGAAGGGCCGCATCGTGCAGTTGCCGCATCTGGAGCGCATGTTAACTGAAGCGCTTGCCAGCATCCGGCTGTTTCAGTCGCGGCGGCCGGCCCATCAACGGCTCTATTGGAATCGCATCCTGCTTAATGTGTGGCCCCCCCTTACCCTTCAGCCGGATGAATTGCGTGATCTCGTACGCAAACTTGCTCCTGCAACCGAAGGCTTGGGGTTGGAACAAGTGATAGTGCGCGCCCGTATCCCCCATCCAGCGACGGGTGAGTTGCGCGAGATGGTGGTGCGGATTTCGACTCCAGGCGGCAGAGGAATCCTTATCAGCTACCGGCCGGCGGACAAACTACTGCCCATTCGAACGCTACCCGAATACGACCAGAAAGTCGTCCGCATGCGTCAGCGTGGGCTCATCTACCCCTACGAAATTATCAAAATGCTTACACCCGCTCCGGAATACACCCGGGCAGAATTCCCCGCCGGCAATTTTATCGAGCACGATTGCGACTCGGCAGGTCGTCTGGTTCCGGTCGACCGTCCTTATGGTCAAAACAAAGCCAACATAGTCGTGGGCGTGATCCGCAACTTTACGACCAAGTATCCCGAGGGGATGACACGCGTTCTGATGCTGGGAGATCCGAGCAAGGACTTGGGCGCCATCGCCGAGCCGGAATGCCGGCTCATCCTTGCAGCTTTGGATCTGGCCAAAGTGAAGAACGTTCCTCTGGAATGGTTCCCCATCTCGGCCGGTGCCAAGATTTCGATGGCCAGCGGAGTGGAGAATATGGATTGGATTGCCCGGGTTCTGCGGGGCCTGATCGAGTTCACGCAAGCGGGTGGCGAGGTGAATCTGGTGGTCAACGGGATCAACGTCGGCGCGCAGCCCTACTGGAACGCCGAAGCCACCATGCTCATGCACACCCGCGGCATTCTCATCATGACTCCGAAAGCGGCGATGGTGCTGACCGGCAAGCGCGCGTTGGACTACTCTGGCAGCGTCTCGGCCGAGGATAATCAAGGGATCGGCGGTTACGATCGCATCATGGGAATCAACGGCCAGGCGCAGTACTGGGCGCGCGATATTGATGAAGCCTGCCACATTTTGTTGCGCCACTATGACCACACCTACGTAGCCCCGGGTGAGCGTTTCCCGCGAAGGGACGCGACTACTGATCCCATTGACCGGGATGTCCGAAACTATCCGCATGGCAAGAATGGAGATGAGGGCTTCGAACTTGTTGGCGATATCCTATCGGACCAGACCAACCCTGGGCGCAAAAGAAGTTTTGACATTCGGAAAGTGATGAAGGCGGCCACAGACCAGGATCATGCTCCACTGGAGCGCTGGGCCGGTATGCGAGCGGCGGAGACCGCGGTAGTGTGGGATGCCCATCTCGGCGGCAATCCTGTTTGTCTGATTGGCATCGAATCCCGGCCGGTGCCTCGGTTAGGATTTGTCCCCGCGGATGGTCCCGATCAGTGGACTTCGGGAACACTGTTCCCGCAATCCTCCAAGAAAATCGCGCGCGCCATTAACGCGGCCAGCCACAATCGGCCAGTCGTGGTGCTGGCTAACCTGTCGGGTTTTGATGGCTCCCCAGAGTCGATGCGCCGGTTGCAGCTCGAGTACGGTGCCGAGATCGGGAGATCAGTAGTGAACTTCAAAGGTCCCATCGTCTTTTGCGTGATCTCCCGTTATCACGGCGGTGCTTACGTGGTCTTCTCGCGAGCGCTGAATGAAAGTGTAGAAGTGGCGGCCTTGGAGGGAACGTATGCCTCGGTGATCGGCGGAGCTCCGGCGGCGGCTGTGGTGTTCGCCGGCGAGGTTGAAGCCAAGGCTCGCAAAGATGCGCGCCTGCAACCGCTGAACCAGGCGATCGCTCAGGCCGAAGGCGCGGAGAAAGGCCGATTGCGTGCCCAGTGGGACGAACTCTTTAAAGTCATCCACTCCGAGAAGCTGGGCGAAATGGCAGCAGAGTTCGACCACGTTCACAGCGTGCAGCGTGCTCTCGCGGTCGGCGCTCTCAATTACATCATTCCGCCTGCGAACCTGCGTCCTTATCTCATCGGTGCGGTCGAACGTGGGATTGCCAGAGAAGAACAATCGGTATCTGCTAAGCCTGAATTAAGGATTTTGGAAAGCTCGATAACGGAGGCGGCCTAGCTCCGGCAAAGAGTGAATTTGATGAATGTGTATTGGTTGGAACAATCCGAAGCAGATGTACCCGTCGAGAATAATTGGCTCAGCGAAAACGAGGCAGTTCGTCTGAACGGCATGCGCTTTGCCAAGCGCCGCGCCGACTGGCGGCTGGGACGCTGGACGGCGAAGCGCGCTCTGTCCGTTTGCATGGATGTGCCTGCTCATCCCCAAGTATTCAAAAAAATGGACATACGTGCCGCGGCATCCGGGGCACCCGAAGTCTTCTTCGCCGACCAGCCGGCGGCGGTCACGATTTCACTCAGTCATCGAGACGGCATCGCAGCGTGTGCGGTGGCGAAGTCCGAGGTGGAAATAGGTTGTGATCTGGAAATGGTCGAGCCGCGTAGCGATGCTTTTGTCGCCGACTATTTCACCATCGAAGAGCAAGCCTTGGTTGCGCGCGCGTCTTCGGAAGACCGCCCCCGGCTCTTGGCATTGCTGTGGAGCGCGAAAGAGAGCGCGCTCAAAGCGCTGCATGAAGGGCTTCGGCTCGATACCCGGTGCGTGGTAGTTAACCCCTTCGACGGGTCCTTCGATCTAAATGGCTGGAGCCCACTCCATGTTCGTTATACCGCTGGTGTCCTCTTCCACGGTTGGTGGCACCTCGCAGACAACATCCTGCGAACCGTGGTCGCGTCTCCGCGGCCGGATTCGCCGACGCCCTTGACCATCCCAGCCCGATTTTTCGACGGCGCGTCGCGTTGCGCCTAGCAGATAGGCGATTTGCATCAGGGACTATATGGATTGCAGTAACGAATTCGATTTCGACTTCATCGTCATCGGATCCGGTTTTGGTGGTAGCGTTTCTGCCCATCGCCTGGTAGAGAAAGGTTACAAAGTTGCGGTCATGGAAATGGGCCGGCGCTGGACGCCTGAAAACTTGCCACACACCAGTTGGTCCCTCCACCGCTGGCTCTGGCGTCCCAAGCTAGGATTGCGCGGCTTCTTCAACATACAGTTCTTCAAGCACGCAACCATCTTCCACGGTAGTGCGGTGGGTGGCGGATCAATTACCTACGCCTCCACTTTGCTTCAGCCCCCTGAAAAAGTTTGGGCAGCAGGATCATGGACGGGGTTGTCCAACTGGAAAGCGGAAATGCCCCAGCACTACGCATCCGCTGCGCGCATGCTGGGAGTGACGGAAAACAGAATCCTCGGACCTGCCGACCATCTCCTGAAGAAAGCTGCGGAAGCTTCAGGCACTGGTCATACTTTCTACCATACAAAAGTCGGCATCTTCGAGCCTGAGGAGGGAGAGCCCGGCGATCGAACCTTCCCCGACCCATACTTCGGAGGAGAAGGTCCGGCACGAACCACATGCATCGGCTGCGGTGGGTGCATGATGGGTTGCCGTTACGGCGCGAAAAATACTTTGGACCTGGGCTATTTGTATTTGGCCGAAAAGCACGGCGCGCAAGTCTTCCCCGAGACGAGGGTGGTGAACGTCACACCTCTGGGCGACGCCAGAGATGGCAGCGCCGGATACGAAGTGAGCACCGTCAAGTCGACAGCATGGATGCGTCGCCACCCCCGCCGCTTCACTTGCCGCGCGGTGGTCTTTTCCGCTTCGTCGCTCGGCACGATGGAACTTCTTTTTCATCTCAAAGAAAAAGGCTCGCTGCCCGCCATCAGCACCCAGCTCGGCCAGCATGTGCGCACCAATTCCGAATCGCTCATCGGGGCACGCACACCGGGCTACTCACAGGATGTGTCGGAGGGTATCGCGATCGGCTCCGGCGTCTATATCGACGAGCACACTCACATCGAGGCCGTCCGCTACCCACGGGGCTCCGATGCAATGGGATTTCTGACTACAATTCTGACCGATGGCCGTCCCGGTCCGCAGCGGATCGCACTTTGGGCAAGAAATGTCGCAGCCTCGATGCTTCGCCACCCCTTCAAGACGATACGTGTTTTGCAACCGGTAGGCTGGGCCCGGGAGTTCGTGATCCTGCTCTGCATGCAGGCGCTCGATGGAGAGATCGAGATGCGCTGGCAGCGCCCCTGGTTCTGGCCGTTCCGGAAGTTTTTGGTAAGCCGCGGCGAGAAGGTTCCCACTTATATTCCGAAAGCCAACGAGTTTGCGAAGACACTGGCGCAACTCACCGGCGGTTTTCCCATGAGCATGCTGCCAGAGATTCTCTTCAACGTTCCGGGTACCGCCCACTGCATCGGAGGCTGCGTGATCGCCGATTCTTCCACTCACGGCGTGGTTGATTCTCGCCACCGCGTTTTTAACTACAAGAACATGTACATCTGTGACGGATCCGTAGTGGCGGCCAATCTAGGGGTCAATCCCAGTCTGACGATCACCGCGCTCGCCGAACGGGCAATGAGCTTTATCCCACCCGCCGCTGAGACCGATTGGAACGATTCATCGAAAATGTAGCGCCGCCGTCTCGCCGGCTGTCATGGGGCCGTCTCCGTTCCCGCGGGCGAGGGCAAGTGCCGGCGTTACAAGGGGAGCCGTGCCGATCGAATCGCAAGAAAACTGGGCTCACGCTCCTGAAGGTTCTTTCAGGGAGTACTACGTTGCAGTTGTCGCTGCCGAGGCCGCCGAAGCTGCAGGCAGCAGGCGATCCAGAATCGCCTGCTCGCACTGCAGCCACAAACGCCCTGTATAAAGCAAAGCGCTACACTGCAGCGTGACCCAGTCCCGAGTTTTCAGAGGCGAACGGAACTCTTTGCGGTTCGTGATCCAATGCTGGGCGACATGACGTGCGATGGCGAAGCCTAAGCCGCTGTCGGATCCTCCGATATCGTTCAGAATTCCATCCAGCGTAAACATCACCTTTGAAAGCATGATCAGCGGTCCGGGAAACTTAACACCCTTCATGGCAAGCCGTTCCAGAAGCAGCATCGCATCGACGCCGCTGGGCAGACGCACCACCGGCAGTTCGCCAAGAAAATGCGTAACAAACTCGGCGACCATTCGACCCCGCGGTGAAGCACTTCGGATATGCCGTTGGCTGAGCGCCAAGACTTCGTTGCACGTACCCACCGGGTCGCGCAAGGTCACCATCAGAAACAAGAGCGCAAGATGCCGTCGCTGATCGCGACTCAAGCGTTCCCGCAGCGCCCAGTCGATGATCGTCAACTCGCCCGTGCGATTGTCGTAAAGCAAGTTCCCGGCATGGGGATCGCCGTGAAAAATGACATCTTCCTGCCCCGCCAAAAGCGGCACCGCAATCAGAGCCTCGATCAATTGCTCGGCAACTTTCCTGCGCCTCGCCACCGGCAAGCGTGCTGCCGCATTCGTCACTTTGGTCCCGCGCTCTTCGCTAAGAGCCGTAATTCGGGGCGCACATAGCGGCTGAATCAGCCGCGGCACCCGAACCCCATGCATCGACTTATAGAGGCCCCAGGCTTCGACCAGCGTCTTCTGCTCGCGCGCAAAGTTGACTTCGTGCCGCAGCAAGCGCCGGACTTTCTTGAAAGTGTCGGGCAGCAGCTTCGCCGGAAATCCGTAATTGTGTTGCCGGTCGCTGAAGTATTGTGCCAGCCCCTGCAAATAGTCCATGTCCTCCGCAAAATACTCAGGGATGTGAGGCTTCAGGACCTTGAAAACTCCGCGCTCGCGCTTTTCGTTCTCCGGGTTACGCCAGGTGAAGCGCACCACTGCGCTGACACTGGCCTCCGAGAGAATAGCGGGCGCGATCTTCACGTCGTATTTCTCAACCCGCGGCCCCAGCTCCTTTCGAATGATCGCGACCACATCCTCCGGCCGGACATCGCGAATCCCGTTCTCCAGTCGTTCCAGCGCATTCCGCAGCGCTGGGCGCAGATGCTGGTTGCGCGCAATCACTTGTCCCAGCTTCTGCAGCCCAGGCACTTTCGCAATCAACCGTAGCAACCGCACTTCCGCCGAGGTGTCCGACGGAAGCTCAAGCTGCTCGAGCAATTTGGGGGCAAGCCGCGCCGGCGAAAGCCGCGCTACGACGAACATCATTGCGTCCCGAACCGGAGGACGCCATTTCAGGTAAGCCTGCGGCACTAACCTTTCCACCGGAACGATCTCGTCAACAATCCATCGCGCCATCGTGTCCCGCATTGCTTGGCCAGCCGGGCTTCGCAACCCAGCCTCAATAGCGCGGGTCTGCTCGGCGGCCGTGGCCCCTTTAGGCAAGAAGTTTGCAAGGGCAGCACGCAAATGCTCCGGAGCCATCTGGCGCAATCCATCTTCGATGGTTGACGAGCTGACGACAGTCGCAGACATAAGGGTCACCTTCTATACGATAGACCCAACGCAAGGGACTCCGCTGTGATTGCCGTCACGGGGTCATGAAGCGAATCGAAACTTGCGAAATATTGTTGCATTTCAATCCGATCGTTTCCGGCATAGCGATAAATCGGTAGTTTGCTGCGAACTTCTGCAGGGGTACATTTTTCATCATTGTTCGGTGATAGAGGTCACATCCAGCGGTGAGCTCAGTCACCTCATTTTCCTGAACTCAGGAATACGTTGGAGGTGTGCGTGGAGGTAATTATGTCAACCATCGCACCGATAGCCGAGCAAAAAGAAAAGAAGATCGATTTCCAGCACATTGTTGTAGCCACAGACTTCTCTGCTGCGTCAAAACCATCGCTCGCCCACGCCGCCAGTCTCGCACGGCGGTATGGTGCGGAACTCTCGCTCGTCCATGCAATTTGTTCTGAGCCACGCGAGCCGGTTCCGATGGACCCCCTGCCGCGGGAGGTAGACCGCCAGCGGCTTAAAGCCGAGCAGAAGATGAAACAGCTCGAAGAAGAATCAAATCTCCAGGACTTGCGCCACCGTACCCTGCTTCAGTATGGATCGGTCTGGGACCTCGTGCATTCAATTGTCGAACACGACGAGGTCGATCTGCTGGTGCTCGGCACCCATGGGCGTGGAGGATTAAAAAAGCTCGTATTAGGTTCGATCGCGGAAGAAATGCTCCGCTTGGCAACCTGCCCGGTGCTAACTGTTGGTCCGAATGCAAGCCCGCCGAAATCCGATGTGACCGATTTTAGAAGCATCCTTTTTGCAACAGATTTTGGCCCCGCCTCTGCCAACGCGTTCCAATATGCATTATTCCTCGCCGGAGCCCGCGCAAAATTGACACTGTTCCATACCGTGCCACCCACGGCCATCGTAGATATTGGCCCAGCGGCATACTGCCCCGGAACATGCGCCGCTCGCGAGCTGATTTTATGGCAGTTCAGAACGCGTCAGGAGAGCTTGAGAAAACTGCGGGCACTGGTTCCGTCGAACGCTAACCTGGCGAACGAGCCAGAGTACGTAGTTGCAAGCGAATCCTTGTCCGAAGGGATTTTGGCGGCTGCAGCCACGTGTCAAGCTGAGCTGATCGTGATCGGGGCGAAGCGGTCGCGCTCCGCTCGTTTAACCGCACACGTACCCTGGACCCTTACTCACGACATCCTCTGCCAAGCCAAATGCCCCGTTCTGACGGTCAGGAACTGAGGCGGTCAAAAGGATAAGTTATCGTCCAACGGGACGGTTGCGTGAAGCCGTACACATCTCCAACTCGCCGGTTGCAGGCGTGAACCCAAAGGGGCCCCGATGCCTCCAGTGCAGTAATTTACGTTCCAGGCGGTCATTGAATACTAGCGAAGGACAGCTAAGGCACCGCGTTTGGCCATCGGTACAAATTCACGCACTTCGTGCCCGGTCCAGATCTGTCGTGGACGTGCAATCTTCTGTTCCGCGTCATTCAACATTTCCTGCCACTGCGCCAGCCACCCGACCGTGCGCGGAATGGCAAACAGCACAGTAAACATTTCCGGTGTGAATCCCATGGCCTGATAGATGATTCCCGAGTAAAAGTCCACGTTCGGGTACAGTCTGCGCTTGATAAAGTAATCATCCTCAAGCGCGATGCGCTCCAGTTCAAGCGCGATATCCAACTTGGGGTTGCGGCCGGTTACTTCGAACACCTGTGCGGCGGTCCACTTGATGATCTTGGCGCGCGGGTCGTAGTTCTTGTAAATCCTATGCCCGAATCCCATGAGCTTCCCATGTCCTTCTTTGATTCGCTTGACATAAGCCGGCACGTTGTTCTTGGAGCCGATTTCATCCAACATTTTCAATACTTCTTCGTTAGCGCCTCCGTGCAAGGGCCCGGCAAGGGCCGCCGCTGCCGCCGCGGTAGCCAGGTAGGGATCGGCATGAGAACTTCCCACGCACCTCATTGCATTGGCGCTGCAGTTCTGCTCATGATCAGCATGCAGCACAAACAAAATGTCCAGTGCGCGCGCCAGCACCGGATTAGCGACGTACTTTGGTTCCACCATTTTCCACAGCATGTTCATGAAGTTTTCGGCATATCCCAGGTCGTTGTCCGGGTACACGTAGGGATATCCCAGATTGTGCCGGTAAGCCATGGCAGCCATAGTGGGCATTTTGGCAACTAGGCGCTTCACCTGCAGTAGACGATTGACGGGATCGTGGATGTCCCTCGCCTCCGGGTAAACCGTGGCGAGTGCTGCCACGGAGGTTACCAACATCGCCATGGGATGAGCGTCATATCGAAAACCACTCAAAAAGTTTTTGGTCGATTCGTGCAGCATGGTGTGATGGGTGATGTCGTTTACCCAATCTTTCAGCTCATTCGCGCTGGGTAGTTCGCCAAACAACAACAGATAGGCAACCTCAAGAAAACTGCAGTGTTCGGCCAGGACTTCGATGGGATAGCCCCTGTAACGCAGGATGCCGCGCTCACCATCAATGAACGTGATCGCGCTGCGGCATGAAGCTGTATTGGTGAAGGCTGGGTCGTAAGTCATCAGTCCGAAGTCCTCGGGACTGGTTTTGATCTGCCGTAGGTCCATGGCCCTAATCGCGCCGTCTTCGATGGGCAACGTATAGGTCTGTTCCGTGCGATTGTCGGTGATAGTGATGGTGTTTTGCGCCATGGGAGATTCCTCCTTGACCACTCCTCGTCGTTGAAACCCGAGTCTGTACAACCGTAGTTCTAATTCAGACCTACAAGGTTAAAAGACCCTTGTCACTCTCACAGTGAGCTAGCTCACCGCCTCAAGTGACCAACCTCACAAGTGTGGAGACGGCATGTCTACTCAAGTTCCGAAGAACAAAGCGGTGTTGGATAGACCTGCCTTCCCATGGCCACGCTTACGTGGACTCTAACCGATGGGTCGAAAAAAGCGCTGGCAATCGGGGGCAAAGCTTCTGTGAACGGTGAAGTGGTTATGGATGGCTCCATGATGGATCGCGGCAGCACGGTGGTTCTTGTCAGTTACAAGGTTGCTAGATAACATCTGCCAAATGTTCGTTAATTTGACTCAACTTCATTACAGCGTTGGTGGCCGATTGTTCTCCCGTTTTTTCTTCGTAATGAGATCTGCTCCCTGATCTTCTGGCGCTAGCGGTAGACCCGGGTGCGAGAGCACCGATAGTTGTCGGTAGGCCGAAGCCCCAGAAAAATGAAAAACTAAAATCAAGCGGCACTCCAACATCCCGGATTCTTGATGATCAGAACTTGCAATTCAGTTGCAGGAGGAGCGGGGGGAGCGGCGAGTCCTGCCGTTGGGGGTAGCAGGTGCCGGTGGGGTGACGATTCCTCTGACATGCTGAAGTCCACGTAGCGTGAAATTTTCCGCCGGCGATAGGTATACCGGCGGACAAATCAGGCAGCCAGCGTCTGGCGGTTTGCCGCATCTATCAAGACAGCCATGACCTCGCCTAGAGAGACGAACTCAAGTTCGTAGGGCGAAATGGCATGCTCTAGCTCACGTCTTACAGAAGGACATGGATTGAATAATTCAAGTTGAATGCCACGATGGCGTGCCCACCGTTGCAGGAACAACAACATACTCAAACCCTTGCCCACAGTGACGCTTACTCTTGAAAGGTCTATCACGATCACACGATCCGCTGCCCGCCCCGTGACCGCATCGTATAGCTGAAGGGCTTCATCGCCACCGCTGATAGTGCCCTCGCACTCGACAATGGCGGCTTCACCAACACTATCCATGTTCACTTTTAGCATGCCATCCCTCCGTACACGAGAGAAGCAAACTGAATGCCAAAAAGCAAAGCTGTGTTTCTGTCAGTTAGACTCCCGGAGCTAAGTAATACGCGCAAAATTCGCTAGGGGACTGAGCAAATCTGCGCTACAGAGAAT
>Ga0210395_10004392_pt1 | contig 10863 bp, 10 predicted proteins | sample IncBWH4OmetaG_FD_150861 | JGI IMG/M metagenome (GOLD analysis project Ga0210395, IMG submission 150861) | Forest soil microbial communities from Barre Woods Harvard Forest LTER site, Petersham, Massachusetts, United States - Inc-BW-H-4-O ...
GCCGCCACACGCCGGCCACGGCGCAACAACTGGCCGCCGATCCAGAAGGGAATCTCATTGTGCGCAATGGTGAGGTCGGCGGGAAGCGCCATGGCTCGGCGGGCGAGCGGGCCGCCGATACCCAATGCCTGTACGGTCTGCATCCCATACTTGACGGTGTGCCGGGCCAGCCAGTGGCGGAACTTCCGGAAAAAGACCAGGCATGGATTCCAGCCCAAGGGCACGATTTCGTGCCGATAGGGCGCACCGGCCGTGATTTCACGATCAAGGACGTCGAGCTCAGGCGGACCACTGGGTGTGAGCAGGGTCACGTCGAAACCGGCCCGGCCAAGGGTGTCAGCTTCTTTGACCGGCCGTGGGTTCCGGCAGGGGTTGCCCGAACTAATGATCAGTACGCGGGCAGTCGCTTTCATCAAGGGTGGGACGCAACCAGGCGCACCGTGCGAAATACGATGGCAGACCAAGGCACCTCTTTGTTTTCGGTATCGAAGCAACGATACCCCAGTGGTTCGAGCAGCGCCTGGGTGTCGTCGGTCTCAAAATGGCTGTGGAAGCTCATCACCAACGCGGGCCGGTGATGCTCAAGGGTATGCCGGGCACCACGGAGGGCCTTGGCGCCATGTCCCTCGACATCGACCTTGATAAAAACGGGCGGCCGGATGCGACCGGTTGCCACGAGATCATCGAGCACAAGAATTTTTATTTCGACGAGTTTTTCGCCGACCGCAATGGGCTCATCCTCGTAACGCAGATGGTTGCTGGTCGAACCCAGGCCGCCGGCAATGATTAAATTCTGCTGCTCAGCCACCTCACCCACACCGGCCTTGAACAGTTTCACCCAGCTGAGCCGGTTCATCTTGATGTGCCGTGCACAGCGGGCATGCGAGGCGGGATCGGGCTCGAAGGAAGCGACTTCCCCGGAGGAGCCCACGGCCATGGCCAGTCCGATGGTATAAATGCCGAAATGGGCGCCGAGGTCCCAGCAAGCCGCTCCTTCGAGCGGGCCGACGGCGCGAATCGCTGCATCGACGTCGGGTTCGTAACCACGCCAGTAGGCCGAATGAGGCAGCAAAGTCCACCGGGCGCCGCGGGCCATGCCGGTCCGCACTCGCACGGGAAGATAGGCCAGCGGCGTGCGGGCCAGGAATGAGCTGAGGCGGGATTTGAGGTTGATGGGCATATCAGGCGGATTGAGCGGCCTCTACAATCTCGACAAAATGCCGCGAGCATTTTTCCAGCGTGAGATTTTCGACAATATAGTCACGGGGCGCAAAACGGCCGGCCTTCAGGCTTTCACAGAATTCGGGCAATCGCGCGGAAAATTCGGCCTGGTCGCGAAAGCGCAATCCGCAACGATCATCGAAATAAGGCACGGACGTGGCCGGGATGACCGGCTCGCCCCAACGGAAACGCTCAGGATCCTGCACCGTGCCCGGATCCCACGCGAAGAGGGGGACCCCGCTGGCCAGCGCTTCCTGCGCGGCGATGCCCTGGCTTTCGTGGGCGGAGAGAAAAATCATGGCCCGGCAACGGGCCAGGGCCGTGCGAAAAGCGTCCGGGGTGTAATCTCCGTAGCGGAGCGTTTCGCAGGTGAGGCCCTTTTGGGCGAGGGCGGCGCGGATGGGTGATAGCAAGTCGGTTTCGCGCGCGTCCCGTTCCCAATGAATCTTGTCATACAGGAGAAAATCCACGCTTTTTCCGTCCGGATTGGCGGGCTGCCAGCGATCGGTGTCGATGCCCACCGGCCAGATCGCGCAGCGATTCCCGAAATAGCGGCGATAGACCGCGTCGCACCAGGCGCTGTGCTGCAAGTAGCGCACGACAGGATAATCTTGGCAGAGCGTCGGCCACTGCGAGGGATGGGTCATCAGGCCGATGCCGGCCACAATCGGGTTGGGTTGGGTATAACCTTCCAGGCAATGACGGCCACGACCGAGGACCGCCACGCGATCCTCCCTTCGCAGCCGGCGGAAAGGCGGATTGATTTCATAGGCGAGGCCCAGCCGGTCGAGCCCGAGGCGCAGATTGATAAAAACTTTGTCCAGCCCGCCGGCGCGGCGTGGCCCGCGGACGAGCCGACGCGCCAGCGGACGGATAAAACGATCGCCCGGCAGCCAGCGATCGCGTTCAGGCTCGGGCAGGTAATAAAGACAGAGGCGGCTCATGGATGGACGACGTTCATCGCCGAATGTCCTTTTGCATCAGATGGATTTAGAACTCATTTCAAAACCCAAAACGAGCAGCGCGGCTGAGTTTTGGCCGTGCGCCAGCGTTGCAAAGGCTGCTCAGCCCACCGGTGCATCCCAGCGGCGGCGAGCAGCGAAACACCGACCGCCGCCAATGGCACCAGGGGATACCAGATGCTGTTTGGCGCAATCACCCGCTCGGCGAGGTTATCCACCCGGGTGATGATCGGGCCGTGCAACAAAACCAGTGGGAAAGACACGGTTCCGCACCAGAACAATGGGCGCATCAATCGGTGCGATGAAAGCACCCCATCATAGGGATGGAGCGCGATGAGTCCCAGCGCTACGACCGCAGTGGCTGCCAGTCGCGGGTAAATCAGCGGGCCGATCAAGGCGGCGAGTCCGATCGCCGCCACCGCGCCGGTGGCCAGGAAAAACCCCGTGCGGTCGCCGGCGGCACGCTGGCGCAGCGCGGCATGGACGAAAAGACCGCAAGCAAAGGTTGGCCAAAAAGTGAACAACCACCGCGCCACTGGGATCAAACCCATGAGCGAAGCCGCCGTGAGCACGGCCGCGCCCACCATCAAACCGCGATCGCGCAAGGGTCGGCGCACGGCCAGGGCAAGGGCGACGATCAGGTAAAAACCCAGTTCGCAATTGAGCGTCCAAGTGAAGGCGATATAGCGGTTGGTGCCCGTCAGCGGCTCGATCAGAAAGACGGTTGCGAACAGGCCAAGCGGATCGAGAGGGAGATCTGCGAGCCAATTGCCGGCATGCACACGGCTGGCGAGGAAGGCCATGGCCAGAAGAACCAACATGGACGCCCAATAGAGCGGATAAATGCGCACGGCACGATCGCCCGCGAAATTGAGTGCAGCGCGCAGTCCGGCTGGCGCCGGCGGGCGGCTGAGTTTGGCCGCTATGCCATAACCGCTCAGTAGAAAAAATATATCCACCCCGAACCAGCCAAAATCAAGGAGTGCCCGCATCCAGCGCCAGCAGGGATGGATCTCCGCGAGCCCAGCCCGAAATATCCAGCCGGTATGATAAAAGACCACGGACAGTGCAGCGAGACCACGCAGCGCGGATTGCAGCCGGTAATAGGAGTCGAACTTCATCCCGCGGTGAGTATGGGGCGGGCCTGCCACCAACGACGCAAGCGGGGTTGCAGCCAGAGTTCGAGCATCGTAGCGGTCATGGCTGTGAGGCTGAACCAAATCAACACGGCTCCGGCAAAACGCAGCGGAGTATCACCCGCCAGCCCAAGCCTGCGCACCACCCAAAACATGGGCATGTGCAACAGGTAAAATGCATAGGAAATGCTTCCCATCGGTGCGAGCCAGCCCAGCCAGTGGCCGGACCGCCAGGCCGCGACCAACAGTGCCATCGCAGTGAAGATTGCGCCGGCGATCCATTGCGGCATTTCTCCCACCCGCCCCGTCACGATCAATAGCAAGGAGGTGATGATCGGTAGGCCGAACGCGAGCCAGGTGATCAGACGCCGGAAAGGAATGGTCCGACGGGCGGCACCACTGACTAACAGCAGGCAGCAGGGCAGGAATGCCAGGTTGGAAAGGTTAACCGTGCTGATGTCTTTTTGCGGCAAACCAATCCCCGAAAGAAAAACATTTCCACAACTCAAATGATAGGTGCCGATCAAAAGAAAGACATAGGCGAGGAGTGGAGCATGCGGGACGGTGTCGGCCATTTTGGTTTGCCGGGCGAGCCACCAGCCTGCTCCCCAAAATAGCCAGCCGCTTCCATAGCCGGCGATGAAACGCGGAAAACCCGGCAGGATCCACCCTGCGATGCTGAGCGCGATTGCCACCAGCATCGAGGGACGAAACCATTGCTCGCGCCGCCAGATTACGAGGAAAAGAAGATAGTAAACCATTTCGTAATGCAGGCTCCACATGGGTCCATTGGCCCGCGGCGGATACAGCAGCCATGATCCGTATGGGTTTTGGTTTTGCAGCATCAAGGCCGTCGCCGCATAGATTTTCACTGGATCCCCCAGGCCGACACAAAGCGTGAGCGCCAGCGCCAGCCAATAAATCGGCAGCAAGCGCAAGGCCCGCCGGCCAAGATAGGCCCGGGCGCGCCCAGCCGTAAAAACAACCTGATTGGTCAGGCTGATGACGTAACCTGAGAGAACAAAGAAGACGAGCACCGCGGCTTGTCCCGCCCCTAAAAAACGGATCAATGGTGAAATGCGTTCCGACGGATAAAGTATGCCCATGACCGACAAGTGCTCGGTCGCCACCAGCAATGCGGCCAAACCGCGCAGTCCCTCCAGCCAGCGGTCATGACTCGCAGTGGGTACTGAAGGATGCAGGCTGACGGTCGAGGGTGTGGAAGCCTGCATTAAAGACCCAGTTTCTCAATGATCCGGGTGAGGCTGTGCGCGATGGTGTGCTCGTTGAGCGCTCGTTTTTGGCCGTTCAGCCTGAGCTGCCGCCGCCGGGCAGGATCGCGGCGCAGTTGCCCGGCTTTTTCCACCAGTTCGGCCGCATCACGATAGGTCTCAATTTCTGTGCCTAGCTCATACAGATCATCCAATCCGGGCGCCCACTCGGTGAGATAGCATGCGCCCAGCATCGGCGCCTCGATGTCTCGCAAGCGCGAATAGCGATGCGGTTTTTGGAAAGAATAACGGAAGCTCGGATAGCGGTTGATGCCGATCACGACCTGGCTCTCACGGGTGGCGCGCAGATAAGCTTCTCCCTTGATCGATGGCTCGCAATGTCGCGCCTGCCAGTCGCCAGCCTGGCGCTGGCCCCAACGGTAGGTGGCGCGCATGGCGAAGCCGCGCAGCCCATGCTCGCGCCAGAATTCAATTTGGTTGGAAAGTTTTTGGGCCAATGGCTGCCGGCTGGGCATAGCGGCGGCAACTGCGCCCGGCAGCCAGCCGTCGCCGTGAATGCGGAGCGGCACGCCGCGCGCCACGGCCTTACCCAGCAGTTCGGCGCGCAACGGGTCGTGCGAGCCGATGAAGACGATATCGTCGTTTTCGTTTCCGGGCACCGTGCGCAGCGCCGGCGGTGTCCAGGCTGGCATCGGAGCGTAAACGAAGGCGAGCTCCGCCGTGGTATAGAGCGAACGAGCCTCGGCCTCGGGCACCCAATGAAGATCGAAGCCCCGGTAGGCGTCCGGCATGCGCGTGAGTTCGCGCACATTGTCGCAAAAAAAATTAACGCACGGAATGCCAAGGTCGCGGATGGCGCGCACCGCGCCGGGTTCGACCTGGAACGGAAAAAGATACGAGAGGAACAGGTCAATCGGCCGGCGCGCATGTTCCTCGCGCAGGAAGGCCACCGTTTGCGTCCAGGTTTTTTCCAGCCACTGGCTGCGGGCTTCGGGTGGGAGCGCGTTCAATCCCTCGGCCCAGTCGGCTTCCGGTGCTTCCAGCCAGTCATGACCGGCTTCACGCAGGCCGTTCTTGAAATAAACCTCCCAGAAAGAATAGGCCGGCACGTCATGGCGGCGGCGGGCCTGCTGGCAGCTCAGGAAAATGCGCATGGGCTCAGGAACGGCGATACGTGAGCAGGATCAGTTGGATGTAGGCACTGAAACCGTTGCCGCCGGGACGATTTTCGGGTGATGACGCAACCACCAGTTTTTGATCCGCACTTGAAAAACCCGCTCAAGCAGCCAGGCGGCGCCGGTGGTCAGGATCAGCCAGGTTGCCGCCCGCATCGCAAATCCGAAAAAAGACCCGTGAGGCAGCGGCAGGCGTTGCACGACAAAAAGCATCGGGAAATGTATGATATAAAATGCATAGGAAATTTTGCCCAATGGAGCGAAGATTTTGAGCCAGGCAATTCCCCTGAATCCGGCAAAGATGCAGGCAACGACCGCATACGCCGTGGCCGTCAGCCATTGGGTTGAGTCACCCAGGCGGCGCAGGGAAAGCAGCAAAACCACGGTGCCGATCACTTGGCCAAAGGCTGCGAGATTGACCAGCCGCGCGCAGGGCAGCTTGCGCTGTGAGGCTGCAGCCATGATCAATAATGCGGATGGCAGCAGGCTGATATTTGAGAGATTTACCAATCCGGCATAATCTCTTTTGAATCCAAGGCCGTTCAGGAAAATATGGCCGCAGGCAAAATGGTGGGTGGCCATGAGTAAAAGTATCCCGCTTAGCAAAGGGCCCACTGGCTCGGCATCTGGGGCGAGGCGCGGTTGCCGGGAGAGCCACCAACCGGTGCTCCAAAAAAGCCAGCCGCAACCATAACCTGCGATGAAAAATGGAAAGCCAGGCAGGAACCACCCCAGCACCCCAAGGACCAGCGCCGCCGTGAAGTGCAGCCAGAATGGCGGTCGATAACGCCAGAGGGCTAAAAACAGGATATAATAGATCACTTCATAATGCAGGCTCCATAATGGGCCGTTGGCTCCAATGGGCGGCAGGCTGGTGGAGAAATAAGGGTCGAGGTTTTGCAGGAAGAACAAATTCCCGATGATGGTTTTCGCAGACTCACCGGAACTGACTACGACCGAGAAAATCCAGGCGATGATGTAGATCGGCAGGATTCGGAGGGCGCGCCGGCTCAGATAGCTTCTAGCGGCTTGGGGCGAGAAGTGCTGCGGATTGGTCAGCCCGATGACATAGCCCGACAGCATGAAAAACAGCATCACGCCGGCGTGACCGGCCTGAAAATAAGGCCAGGGTTCGGGCGGAGACCAAGATGGGTCGAGAATCGCGATGGCGAGACAATGGCCCAGGGCCACCAGAAGCATGGCCACGCCGCGCACGCCCTCGACCGGCATTTCGAAGGCATGACTGGAGTCCGGCATGATGGCCGGGGCTTGAACCGTGCTCATATCACATGAAACGAATAGCCGGCTACTCCTTGACCGAGGGATTGATCCAACTACCGAGGATGCCTTCGACGGCGAGATGTTCGATGGATCGCAGACGAAGTCCCAGGTGACTGATTGCGTTGTAGGCTGCCGCTTCGACCGATCCCGGCGGATCTCCGTAGCGGAACGTATCGCGCCCAGGGCGCAACGAATTTTGGATCATGCGCCAGAAAGAGCGCGGCCCGACGATGCGGGCTTGCGGGGCATAAATTTCGTCCAAGGTCCGCTCCCAAAAACCTTGGGCAATGGCGCGGTCGCGCAGCAGGTAGCAACGCGTGGAAATTTCCCGGCGATTTCCCTGCGCGTAGATTTTGGCCGCCACGTCGGCCTCATCCAGCGCCAGCCCGGTATCTTTGCCTACGCGGTACCGGCCCGAAATTTTCAGGATGGGCACGCCGTCGGGTAGCGACGGGAGCGCGCCGAGCAGCAGCCACATCTCGCCGATTCCTTTGTTGCGGATGGGTGGATGGTCGAAGTGCAGCACGCGCGCCGGGGCCAATTCGCTCTCGCGGCCGTGCAACCAGCCGCCGGCGGAATTGTCGGCAATGAAAATTTCATTTGCGCCCAACTCGACGAGCGACGCCACGGTGCCGCGCGTTTGCTCAAGCCGTTGCTCGGGAGTAAACGTGGTGCGCGTACCGTCGTGGCTCGGGAGCGTGCTGGGAGCGACCGTGGAGGAAACGATGGCAATCATGAGGGCTTTTTGCGCATGAACCGGCGCCCGGCCATCTGCGTGCGCCGGGCGAATTTCCAGCCACCCATCCGACGAAGCAACTGAAACACCGGGCCGCCGCCAAACGCGAGATCGCAGCCGCCCAGTTCATTGATCCATTGCTCGGCCTGGGCGACGAGATCGGGCGCAAAGGGATAGGCGCTGTAGGCGAAGCGCTGCAGGTTGATGGCGCTGGCTTGCCGCGTGCGCGGGCTGTTTTCGCGCGCGAGCAGTGCGTCGGTGCCGAGCTTGGTGGAAAGAAAAGCCGACTCCCACGCGCGCCGGCTCGTCGACTGGCTCAGGCTATTGCCAATGCTGGAGCGATAGAGCGTGCGGGCACCCGGGCAAAAGGCCGCTCCCTGGCTGTTGAGCAGCACGCGGGTGAAGTAGTCGAAGTCATTGATGAGCGAAAGCCGCTCGTCCCACGGGCCGGCGGCCGCGGCCACGTTGCGGGGCACGAGCCAGGCCGAGCCGTGCATCATGCCACCGCCCGACCATGAAGTGACCAGCCAGTCCACCGGCGCCAAATCCCGCCAGACGGGCTCTGATTGGAAGACCGCGTCGTCGGGCGAGCGATAAAATCGTGCCCATTCGCCTGCTGCGACCCAGCTTTCCGGCAATGCAGCGAGCCGGCGCATTTGCACTGAAATTTTTTCCGGGGCCAGCAGGTCATCGGCATCGAGATATTCAAAGTAGTCGCCCTGGGCTAGGCGCAATGCGTGGTTGAAGGCGGCACATTGGCCAGCGTTGGGCTGGCGCACAATTTTGAGATCGGGGCCCGCCAGCCGTGCGGCGAGTTCGGCGGAACCGTCGGTCGAACCATCATCGACCAGGATGATCTCATAAGGACGCCAAGTCTGGGCTCGCACCGAGGCGATGGTCGCCTCCAGCCACGCGGTGGCGTTGTAGCAGGGAATCAGCACCGAAACGAGGGGCGTGCTCATGTGCCGGGCTTGATGGTCGGGATGCGATGATAAACGGGTGCGGTGCGCTGCCCGGGTTTGAACCGGCGAATCAATCGTTCCCGCAACCGCAGAGCCAGCCGCGGGGCCACCGGGCCGAGGAGGCGAAGCAGTCCGCCGCCGGGCACGCGCAGGCTGGGTGCGATCTGCCGGGCGAGGAGGGCGGCGCGATCGGCATTTTCCCAGTCGTTGTATGCGCCGGACAACCCCGCGGTTATCCATAAGCGCCAGGCGACAATTTCGAGATGGCGTCCTTTCACAGCGGACGCCGCCTTGCGCAATACCTGATAGGTCGAGCGCTGCGCGCCGGGCAGGTTGCTGGTCGTCATCGAACTCTGGCGGATATAATTAATGACCGTGGATGCGGGATCGGCGTCGAATCGCAGGCCCGCCAGCGCCATGCGGAGGTGTCCGGCCTGGTCTTCGCTTTGCAAGACCTGTGGGTCTTCGTCCCAACCGCCGGCGCGCAAAAACGCGTCGCGCCGGTATAATCCGCAGAACGGATTGATTTGTTCGGACAGGCAGAAGGCGAGGGCATCGCGGCGCAGCGCCTCACCGTCAAACTCACGCGTGCCGAGCGGCCGGCCATCGTCGTGGTCGAGTGAACGGTAGCCAAAGAGCACCACGTCGGGTGCGTCCGAGCGTATCATCCAGGGCCGGGCGGTTGCGACGAAGTTTGGCTCGAGGGCGTCGTCGGCATCGTGAAAGTGCAGCCAGCCACAATGGGTTTTTTGCGCCAGGACGTTTTTGCCGTGTGAACATCCGGCATTGTGTTCGCCCCGCACCACCTGCGCCCCCAAGTTGCGCGCGACCTCCACCGTATCATCGGTGCTGGCATCATCGTAAACCCAGATTTCATCGAACGGGATCGACTGTTGGCGGGCGCTCTCGAGCAGGCGGCCGATAAAACCGGCGGCATTGTAGGCCGGAATGCACAAGGCGAGGGTGGCAGGGTTTTGGTTCACAGGCGGGAAGCGCGCCACTTCGGTGGCGGCCAGGCGCAGGCGGCGAGGACCGCCTGCTTCGCGGCCAGGTTGCGACGGCGGGTGAACCATTTGAATACGGCCTGGCTCTTGGTGAACCAGAGGCGAAACAACCGGTTGCGGCTCGGTCGGCCATGGCGCGACCAGATGAGCTGGTCATCTTCCTGCCATTTTTCGCGCCAGCGCGGCGCCGCACTTTTCGATTCGCCGTGGATGCGGCAGACGGCGAGTGGGAGTGGCAGGTAGTTCAGGCGGTGGCCGGGCACGAGGCGCTGCCAGAGTTCGCCGTCGACATTGCAATTCAACTCGGCCCAGAGCGGGACGTGAATGGACCGTTTCCAAAATGTCGCATGCGAGGGCAGCACGCCGCCGAACTGCAGGAACTCCGGGCGCACCCAGTAACCCTGCCAGTATTGCAACGAGCGATCATCCTCAAAATATTCAAACGCATCGGCGTAAACCATCTCGGCCTGGCTTTGCTGGAAGGCACGTGCGACGGCGAACAGCGCGCCGGGCAGCAGGAAATCATCACTGTTGAGCCAGCCCACGATTTCGCCCGTGGCGCGGCCAAAGCCCTGGTTGATGGCGTCGGCCTGGCCGCGATCGCGCTGTGAATGCCAGTAAGCGAGATGTGAACCATAACGCTCGATAATGCCGTCGGAGCCGTCGGCCGAGCCGCCGTCGAGCACGATATACTCGAGGGCCGGATAATTTTGCAGGAGCACCGAGCGCAGGGTTTCTTCGATGTAAGCCGCCTGCTGGTAACTTGGCGTCACGATGGTGATGCGCGGCCATGTGTTCGCAGCAGCCGGCGCCACGGTTTCCACCGTCCAAGGCCAGCCGGTGCGGCCCGGCGGCGGAGGAGGCAGGCTGGCCAGCAGGCCCGGCGGCGGAAGGGGCTCGGTCGCCGGTGAAAGCGGATCGGTCATGAACTTGGATTCAGCGTAGCTATCCTTGCCGTGTAACCGGAAATATTCCCTTCAAGGCTTCAGAGTGCGCTTGGTGAGAAACGCCAGCAGGCAAAACTTTTTCCACGGAAAATCGGTGGAATGCGCGGCCGGCATCAGGAACTTGGAGGAGAGGCGGGGGGACGAGGCATGGCGGGTATGCCGACAACCGTGATTCCCGGCGGCACGTCTTTGGTGACGACGGCCCCC
>Ga0210395_10004393_pt1 | contig 10861 bp, 18 predicted proteins | sample IncBWH4OmetaG_FD_150861 | JGI IMG/M metagenome (GOLD analysis project Ga0210395, IMG submission 150861) | Forest soil microbial communities from Barre Woods Harvard Forest LTER site, Petersham, Massachusetts, United States - Inc-BW-H-4-O ...
GATGGCAACGCCAAAGTTATCTTCGTCCCACTTAATCACCCGCGCGGTGACGACGCGCGGCTTTCTTTTTCGTTCAGGGCTTCCCATCGGCGCCTCCTGTTACCCGAGTCAATTTATTTCAGGCACGAGAGTTCCTCGCCAACATTTTGGCGGCAGAGGAACCGATCACCTTCAATCAAGTTCTGGATTCGGACGGGCGGCATCGTCTTCAAGTGCCCAGCCCCAGACATCCCCTCGTGTCGCCCGTCCACCACGCAACCTATCGCGGCCGGCACTCCACTCAGGGGTTACAGAGAATTTAGGATAGTCAGTGGGAACGGCCCCGAATGGTTGACGTTTCCCCTTCGTGCTTGCGTAGCGACGGGACGCGCCCATTGCGCTGTAGAGCCCCAGGAACCTCCGAGAGCCATGCAGGCGTCGGAGGTTTTCCTTCTGCGGCTGTGAGTTCAGGTGCCGCGCTACTTCAGCCGGTACTCGACGTTTTCCAACATCAGCACCATCTGCAACGCCGCCCATAGCGCCGTCGTGTCGCCGCCGTCCGCGGCTTTCTCAGCGGCCGGGGCAGGCGCGCGACCAGTTGGGGCGGGGCAAAGGACTACTCCCAGTTTGCTCCGGCCATGTCCGCTTTTGAGGTCATAGCATTGCGATCCTTGGTCCGAGCTTTGCAGGGCATGAGTTCCTCGAACAAAAAGGCCGGGCGCGCGTTGAGGGATTATTCGATGCGTCTGCTGGCGTCTCATCAATTTATAAAAGGAAATGTGCGATGCCTATCGGCATTCTATTCTGGGCCTTGATGATCCTGTGGCTTCTGTTCGGTCTCATATGGTGGCGCTCTCCAAATTTGATCGGCAATTACGGCTGGATCGGCAACGGCCTCTTTCTTTGGTTTTTGCTGTTCCTACTGGGATGGGGGGAGTTCGGGTTTATCTTGCAAGGCGGAGGCGCCCCCTTTCGCTGATCGCCGTGGGGCAGCGACCCATCTCTGCGACCCGCTTGATTCTCGACCAAAGGGCGATTGCGTTCTGCGATCTGACGTAAGGCCGACGCCAAACATCATCGCGCCGGAACGTTCCGGTCACTAGCACGATTCAGGCGCTCCACTTCGTCAGTGCGCCCGCTGCGGCAGCAAGGGCGCAACGCTCAAGCATCCGACGTGGGGCGGCACCGGCATCGGCTTTCTGCCGTTTCCCGTTGATTAGGGGTCACGCGCTACCGAGGCCGAAGCGGCCTCCTTGTGGGGCTGACTGCGCCCGCCAGCGCGATGGTAGTTCAAGATATAAATTCGTATCGCCGATGACAGATTGCCGCCGGGGCGATCTGGATAGATGGACGCGATCAGCTTCGACAGCGTCCAATGTCTCGCTGCGGCAATGTCCTTGAGCGCATTCCAGAACTCATCTTCAAGGCTGATGCTGGTCTTGTGACCCGCGATTATCACTGATCGTTTTACACGAGACATGCCGGCCTCATATCGTAACTGGTTGCGGGCACCCTTTGGCCAGCCGGTCACCAACACCGCAAACGGAGCGGACGTCCCCCTACGAAAAAAACGCGCGGTTAAATTTTCTTAACTTACGCCGCGCCCCCCTGCGCAAGTTTGGGCCGCGCGAGGTGGCCTACCGGCTGCACCACCAAAGCCAGCCCAGCAGCGCGAGCGCAGCGCCGCAGCACTCGCCGAGGAAGAAATGTGACATGTACCGACCCGGCGCGGGTCGCCCCGAGCAATAAGAACTCGGCTCGCGCCGTTTTATTCCTGCGACTTTTTGCGCGGCCATGGTGTTGTTGTGCGGCGGGTGAAGCGGGCTACGCGGCGACGGCTTCACCGCTCGGCATCTCGGCTGCCGATAACCGGCCACCGGCGTAATGAATGACTCGCGCGGGTCCGGGGAAGGGCCCCTCCACCGGTTCCTGAACGTGAAATCGCGTGAAGCCATACCCGACGTGAGCCTCCCGGCAAAGTCTTTCGGCCTCGTCCTTGTCGCGTGCGAAGACCACGCAACGCCGCGGATGATCATCCTCTGTGTCCGTGGCCCGCGAGCAATCGACCGCAATCAACTTCATCATGATAAGCCTCCGATCACAGGCGTACTTGAGATGCGACCTGTTAAAAAAATCTCAAGACCGAAGTGGCACTCGACGTTTTGTAAACATCAGCACCAACCTCGCAGCGCCACCGGCAAATCCGCCGTGTCTGCGTCGCTCTGCAATTGGCTGCATGCGGATCACGCACCGATCAACCTGCCACACCTCAATGATACGGTGACGGTCAAGGCGCTGTCTTGCCCTCTCGATTGCCGCATTATCGTCGGGGCAATCCACAATCGTCGGCGGAGCGGCTACGTGATTGTCCGCGGTAAGCTCGTAAATCCGATACGCTGACATCGGCAAAACCCTTGCGGCCAAGCAAATTTATTCTTGCGACGAGCAAAAAATAATCAAGCACACATTTTGAGCAGTGGAGGAACCGCTGCGCCGACGCAGTCTGATAAGTCCGCCCGGAATAGGGGCTTGCGAGCTAGGACGAACGCGGCATACTCGGCCAGATGGCCGAACGACTGAAATCTAATTGGCGAGAGTCCGTTGTGGGTCATTAGCTGCCGCGACGGTCTCCACTTTGGTGTCTGCTTTACTCCCGAAAGCTGCCTCGAAAGTCGCTGACCGGCGCGTCTTTGGGCCAATAACAGAAGTACATGGGGCCACGGACCGCTGCGGCGCCGCAAAGTCTTGCTATTGCCGGAACCAGGGGATGGTCAGGTAAACGCACGCCATCATGGCGAGCAGCGGGGCAACCCAGACCCATCCCGACCAAAAATAGCGGGACCAGCAGGCGGGGGCCAGGGCGGCAATTAAGCCGATCGCGAGCGCGCCGAGTGCGGCCGTCGCAGTCCAGCCGTACCAAAACATTTCAGGCGCGAGAAAATCCAAAACGGGATCGACGGTGTCGCGAGAGCGGTGCATGCCCGGAAGCAGGATGCCGAGCGAAGGATAGACAGTAAAGAGCGCAAGCCCCTTCACTCTCGCCAGCAAATACATCGGTCCGAACGCCGTCCCGAAGGCCAGGGCGAAGCGGCGAAATGGGGGAGCAAACGTCACGACCCGAACCCCTTCATGTCGTTGACGACGTGACCGACGAGGAAGCTCCACCAAACAATAAATCCAAGGACGGTGGTGAGCGCGACGGTCGTGCGGCCGCGCCCGTCGGCAAACGGCCGGCGCCAGCTTATCCAATAGGCCGGCAGCAGGCCCAGGCCGATCGAGACGAAATCTTCCTTCAAATCGAAGAAGCCGAGCGCGTGCCAGTGACGATCGCGTTCGAAGTCAGGCTGAATGTCGATCTTGAAGAACAGGTAGACGATCGCCCCAAGCACCGCAGCGGCCGCGTAGAGAACCACGATGGCAGTGGCAAACCCGGCCGGCTGTACGGCGCGGAAGCGGTCGAAGACGGAACGTGGACCAGCGCCGGACGGGGCCCATACCGCCAGCACCTGGTGGGTGATCGCGCCAAGCAGCGCGACCGCGACGAGTCCATGCAGGATCAGAAGCGCCGTCGTCACAGTCTGAATTGCCGATGTGGTTTAAGTGAACAGCGCCTCGGTCCCAAAAGGCTCGGCTGATCCCGGCCGGTAGCGCGTCAGAGTGAATTTCGTCTTCTGATCCGGGTCGACATCGACCAGGACGTAATTGTATTCCTCCCGCGGCGGCTGGCCTTTCCAGTAGAGTTCTGGCGGATAGCTGGCCGGGACCTTGATGCTGGTGCGGCCCGGAAGGATCGGGTCTTGTTCCGCGCCTCCACCGCCCAACAGCAGGTATTTCACACCGTCGACTTCATAAAGCTCTGTTGTGTGAACGTGGCCGTTGAACACCACCAGTTCCATATCCTTGGCGTAAGCTGCAATTACTTTGTGAGGATTATCGGGCTCGGGGATGGGACCCAGGCCGGCGCGGCAGAATACCGGATAATGGAAAACGATGAACGCCTTTTTGATGCCCTTCGCCTTGGCCTCGTCCAGCCATTGCTGCAACTGAGTCATCTGCGCCGCGTACTTTGGCCGATCACCGTCCCATAACGAGGGCGACCGATAATCGTATTTGCCGGACCACAGAAAGACGAACCGCACGTCCTTGAAATCGAATTTGTAGATCAGCCGCTCGGGCGTCACCCCGAAGTTCTTCAGATACGGTACGGCAGAAAGCGTGCCCTCGATCTTCGGATCGCCCCACACTTCGTGATTGCCGATCGAAAGAAACCACCGGCCATCGAGACCAGCCGCGCGCATTTCGGCATCCGGCTCCGGCAGTTTCTTGAGCACGGTGTCATTCAGTCGCTTCCAATATGGGCTGTCGCTTATTGAAAGGCCTTGATTGCCCCACCAGACGACATCGCCGCTGTTGACCACAAACTTGGCGCGCCCGGATCGCACATGTCCAACGATCTCGCGCGCCACCCAGTCGCCGCCCTCTAGCTGGAACATTTCCCGGTGCACACCCGGAAGCAATTTCACGTCCTCGACCGTAGCGCGGGTCACCCAACCCTTGTCCACCGACAGAGTCATGACCTCGGTCTTTGACATGAAGGGCATGATGATCTCGACAAGCTCCTTGGTGCCCGGATCAAAGATCATTTTCACGTCGCGCTTGACCACCGCTTCCGCGATCCGCTCCGGCATGACCAGGCCGAACATTTCGACAAAAAGTTTGGAAAGGTCTGAACTGCCCTCCGTGACGGGCAGGTACATCATCGGCCGCGAGTCGCCACAGGCAGCGAACGAAAATCCGCTGCCGGCTGTTGCTGTCTGCGCTTGCGTGGCAGTCGACAACGCTGTGCCGATAGCCGAGGCGGCCGCCACGCCTGAAAGCAGCGTGCGGCGATCGATGCCGGCAGCCGTAAAGCCCTTGGTCATCGAAACCTCCCAAACAGTTGGGAAATCATACCCCCCGGCAGAGGTTTCGCAACCAGCCTTAAGTCCGAATGAAATGCCCGCGCGATCGGGCGCCTGAATGTCCGCTTTGGGTCAATAGCTGCCGCGACGCGCTCTAATCGCCGCGTCCGCTTGCCCCCGAAAGCTGCTGCGAAAGTCGCTGATCGGCGCGGCAGCTAAGGGCCGGAAGCGGACATCAGCCTCCCCGCCGACGTAATGACGGACTATCAAACCTGAGGCGATGGATGCGTCCCTCTATGTTGCATCGAGTTTCATGATTCACGGTATTGCAAGCGGTGCGGGAGAAAGACTGGATGGCTCGCGGGCGGGGGCGCACCGGAGCGTTGCAGTTTAGCCACTCGGGCACGCCATAGTCGCACGGGATCCGGCGTGCAATTTCAACTTCTAATTCACGACTTTCGGGTTACTCTGGAGCATGTCTCAAACGATCAAGAATTTTCTGCGAGACGAGTCCGGTGAGTAAGGTCTTATCGCCGCCGGCATCGCCGTCGCCATTACTACCGTGCTCAAGGGCGTCGGAATCAGGTTCACCACTACGCTCTCGTCGGTCTCGACAGCATTGAAGTGAGGCGGCGGCCCGAGATGTATGGTGAACCTTTTGCCCTCCCGCGCGTCTAATGGGTGTGGTCGGGCTTACCTTACGCCTCGGGAGGAGCCTGTGAGAACGCGGTTTACGCTTGGACTAGTGGGAATCGTATTCGGGCTGACGGGCCTCGCGCTGGTTCTGGCGGGCCACCCGGCGCCGGGCGTCGCCAAGGCTAGCCAGCACAGCGACCAGATGGCTTGCATGGACGATGCCATTACAATCTGCGGGCAATTTATCCCCGACCGTGAGCGTGTTGCAGGGTGCCTGATTTCTAATCGCAGCAACGTCTCGGCCGCGTGCCGCTCAGCGCTAACTCACTTCGATCCGCAGACGGCATCAGCCCACTGAGAGCGTCAGTTCCGTTTTACCCTCGCAAGGGGACGCAAGTCGGACATCGCGCCATGTCCGCTAAGTGGCAATAGCAGACGCAATAGCAGACATATGACATTTTAGCGCGCAGTAGTAGCCTGGACGTGCAGACCTACATTCGACTTATATTGTGCTGCTTAGTCGTTAAGTGGGAACCTCATGACCAAGACCTTCACTGCCTCAGCTATCGCGATTCTAGCGCTGATAGGGGTTGGTTCGGCTACCGCTCAACAATTTGGAACCGCGGATGAAGCAAGAGCGATGCTCGACCGCGCCATCACTGCCCTCAAGAGCGATGAGGCCACGGCGCTTAAGGAAATCAATGATGCGAACAACAAGGAGTTTCACGATCGCGACCTTTATGTCTCCTGTTTCAACATTTTAGACGGCAAATTCACAGCATTCCCAAGTCCCGGCATGATTGGCATGGATGTTCGCACCTTCACATTTGACAATGACCCGATAGGCCAAAGAGCTTACGACGCACTCCAGGGCATACCGGAAGGCACCCTCGCTACTATGGACTATAAATTTTCTAAGGGGGGAAAGCCTGCAACGAAGCAATCGATTGAGGCCCGTATCGGCCACGAAGGCTGCGGTGTGGCGTATTACAAATAGTAGACCAACCTATGTCTGCTTTGGGTCATTGGCGGACGCGGCACGATCGGAGAGCGATGTCTGCTTTACCCCCGAAAGCGGACAGTGATTGTTGCCTCCTAAGCCGTTTGCAAAGCTGAGCCCGCAGTGCCTGTCGGCGGCAGCTTGGCCAGCTCGGCAAAGGGCGCATTCGGCCTGCGCCTTGTCATGGGACGCCTGAGAAATCTCAAGTAGAAAGCGGCAAACACCCGGACAATGCGATATTCACTATCAGCCGCTCCCAGAATTGGTTCCTGAAGAACTGGAAATCTACGCCGACGTTACACCACGCCGCCACTTTTGGCCGGCCTGCACGACAGGTCGATGACGCTTCTGATGGGGGTGCTGGGTTGAACGTCAATGGATGTTCGGGGTTGTTCCTGCGGAGCGGCTGCTGTTCCAGCCTTCGGCCGGCCCCGCTCTGTGGCCCGGCTGGCATACCGGACATCTTGTGTCGGGCCACACCTAAAAGGCCCGGCATGGCCGGGCTTGTCGGGGGTGATACGCTGGAATTAGTATCGGTGCGCGACGTCGTTTCTCGCGCCATTTTAACGGCGGCCGCAGTGATCCCGGCCGCCCGACCCCAACCCCAGATCATGTCGGGCGGTGCGGGTCTCAAAGCTATGCGCCGTAGAGTGAAGAGTATTGCGCGATGAGCACTCGGTTCTTTCGAGGTTGCGATTTCGGCACGCAATCCATTGCCGAAATGTCACATGCGCTAGAGAGTGTCTGCGGGTCGCTGGGGCTTCCGATTGTTGAAAGCCCACCAACACTAGCCATTGCCGATCAAATAATCGAATTGGCCCAACGCGGCGTCTCAGGTGAAGATGCTTTGCGCTTCATGGCACTCCGCTATCTCGACGACCTGGAATAGGCAACCACAAGCTCCGCTCGAGGCCAAGCTGAAGAAGGCCGCGGCCGGCGGCGACATCACGCAAGTATCAATCGCGCTGCAGATGGTGCTGATGGTGGATCAGGTCGAGTACCGAGCGAAGTAAAGTCGATGTTTATCCTTCTCGGTAAGAGTCCACATCAGCGGCGCCAGCTAGCACCTTGGAACCTGGCCGATCTCTTTTGAGTTGAGAAGGAGTTCGTTTCGCGAGGAGAGTTCCATGCGTTCTTCTATCATAGCCGCATTGACAGCTTCGGCCGTTCTAGCAATGACTTCGATTGTGTCCGCACAAACTGCTCAGCAGAGTTCCGACACATCCAACGCGACCGCAAATCGCTCCAATACCCCCGACGCGTATGGCATGACTGCAGCGCAAGAAGACGCAATTCCTTACCATGCTTGCTCGATCGCCGTGGGCTGGGTAAATGGGCGTCTCGTATGCCGCAACAACTGAGATTGTCTGCGGAGCCGATGGTTGACGCGCTTTAACGCCATCAACTGTAGGTCGTTTGCTAAGACTTAAATTTGCGGGACTAAAAGCAACTTTATGTTCCGCGTGGTGGCGATATGTTTGGTCGCTATGGCGGCCTTTGACCTTACGTGCCTAAACGGCCAACATGTTCACGCCGTCGTAGAAATCGCGCGCGCTTTGCTGAACTAGCCGAACGCGGGGCAAGCGGATGCCGCCCCGCGTATTAGACCGTCATCGCCAACTGCGGTCCGATGTTCTTCACGTTGCCGACGGCCTTGTCGACCGGCCAGATTTTCAGCGCCTCGTCCGGGCACGGTTTCAAAAGCGCGAGCAATTCATCTTCGCTCGCCGGCTCCTCGCCCAGCCACTGCGGCCAATCGCTCTCGGCAAGGATAACGGGCATGCGATCGTGCAGCTCGGCCATAACGTCGTTCGGCGCGAATGTCGGGATCGTGCAGCTCAGAACCTCACTGCCTGTCTTCGGGTCTTTCCACCGCGACCACAACCCGGCCAAGATCATCATGCCCTCGGTCATCGCGATCGCATAGGGCTGCTTTTATTTGACGGTGATCTTCTTCCATTCGTAAAAGCCATAAGCCATCGGTTACCACCAGGCAGCGCTGGCCCCGCTTCCACGCGTCGCGGAAGGCTGGCTTCGTCGCGAAGTCCTCCGATCGGACGTAGAACGTTGAATAGGAGAGCTTCTCGTCCTTCGCCCATTGCGGCAGCAATCCCCAACGCATCATCTTGGGAATGCGCTTGCCATCCTCCGATCGGATCGCGAGCAGCATCGGCGCCGTCGGCGGTTTGTTCCAATCGGCCTCGAAGTTCGGCGGTGGCGCGTCGAGGTCAAACTCGAGCTTGATCTTGATTTCGGAATAGTCGCTGGAAAGTCGAACGCGTCCGCACATAATCGGCTATGTAAGCGCTCCGACCTTCATATCAACAGGAAATGGCAGGAAACCAGAACTGTTGCTGCCCCCAGGTGGTCGTGCCCTTGCCGCCCGTGCGCGCTCTTCTGAGCCAAAGCGACAAGCTGTGACGTCCATCATCCCGCGCCTCTCTACCGCGCCGTAAGTTTTAGGGTGACTTGGAGGTGACCTAACTTCAGGAGGATGGCGATGGCTACGATTAAAGAAGCTGGCCGGATTGCTCGTTGGTTCAAGCGTCTCCGGGAAAAGAATCGGCGGCCTACCGCTGATACGAGCGCGGCACGTAGGTCGCCTGAGTACACACACTCTGATTTTACGTAGCGAACTGCCCGCGGGCGGTCCTAATGCCTCGGGCGGGTTTACTTTATTCCCCAGCACTCGCTGCCGACGCTCCTCTCGCGAGTCGCCCGCGATGCTTGTCGGCGACAGCTTCACAAGTTCGGCAAACGGCGCGTGTGGCCGGCAGGCACGTCAGGACAGTGCAGGGATCACACTAACGCGCGCGGTAGCTGTTGATCTTGATCGAGCTTTCGCGGATGTTCGCTTAGCCAGCCAGACACGTCCATATCGGCTGGCTTCGGCTCAAGGCTAAGGCAAAAGCGGCGATCGTCGATCATTAGAATTGCTGAGACCCGCTCGCCTTCCTGGCTTATTGGCCCCAAATCAGTTGCCGCCCCGATCGCAGATAGCTCGGCCGTGATTGCACTCAACAACTCGTCAGTCGTCATCGTCGTTACTCCAACTCAACACACTCTCTCCAGGAACGACAAGCTGGGGTTCCAGTTCCCTTTCTTCGATTGGATTTGGAATGGACTTTCGGCAAAACTGTAGGACAGCAACTTTGACCTATTCGAGATGACAAGCAGCTTTGCTTGCCGAATGTCCGCTTTGGGTCAAAAGCTGCCTCGGCGACTGCAACTTGTGGCGTCCGCTTTGCCTCCGAAGGCGGACATCGAATGTCGCCTCCCGAGCCATTTGCAAAACCAGTCCTAAGCCACTGACCGCAGGTGACCCCAAAGCGATACCGTTCGCAAAACTCCTCTGATAATTCTATGTGCAGCCCCCCGCCTGGAGGACCGGGGGTCGCGAGTTCGAATCCCGCCGCTCCGACCAATTATTTCAATGGCTTACAGAGGGGATAAGGTTTCCCCAAAAACCTACCGGGGAGCCATTGGGGAGCCGTGCGGGCCCCAGGAGCGCCCTGCAGAAATGACGGACCCGGCCTGCTGCGGCGCGGATGCGCTTTGTGACGGTTTCGGCTAGATCATCCGACTTGAAACGAGCGGCCCTAAGCCGCCGCTCACCAGTCACCGCTGACGTTTGTGAGACCCACCGCTCCCGCGGATATGCCGCTGGGAGCACTGTGGAAGCGTCAGTTTCCTTATCGCGGGGGCGACAAGGACAAATATGTTGCAATTCGAGGGATCTCGGCATCGATGGCCGTTCGAGGATGAATTACTTGTCGTTGGCGGGTGTTGTTACGCCGTATCCGCTTTTCCTTCCGCAGATGGACATCTCTCACCCATGTCGATCCAATCCGTAGAAAGCAGCGTCGAAAGCCCCAAGGCCTCTCGTGTCGTCAAGCGCTCTATCGTGATCGCTGGCCACAAGACCAGCATCAGTATCGAGGATGCTTTCTGGAAGGCTCTCAGGCAGATTGCAGAGGCGCGGAGTGTAACCCTGTCGGCTCTAGTTTCGCAGATCGACAAGGAACGCCAGCACGACAACCTATCTTGTGCCATTCGCTTGTTCGTTCTCGACTACGTTCAGAAGCTGAGCACCAGCGAGCCGAAGTAGAACACGACACACATTTCCGCGATGACCGAACGAGAGGAAATGCAATCAGAGGCGCGGCTCCTTCGCGAATCAATTCGGAAGTGCTGGGCCGAGTTGGATAAACCTGAAGGACCCAGTTACCTCGGCCAGTAAGCAAGCTTTGATGTGCGCGGGGCTAGCGGATGCCTCGGTCCAGGGTGTCCAAAAACGGCTTATCATGTGGCGCAATGCGGGCGGGAGATCACAATGACGCACGCT
>Ga0210395_10004394_pt1 | contig 10860 bp, 9 predicted proteins | sample IncBWH4OmetaG_FD_150861 | JGI IMG/M metagenome (GOLD analysis project Ga0210395, IMG submission 150861) | Forest soil microbial communities from Barre Woods Harvard Forest LTER site, Petersham, Massachusetts, United States - Inc-BW-H-4-O ...
CGGCAAGCTCGGCGTGCTCGGCATGCACCTGACCGGGTACGGCTGCGCGGGCACCGGGCCGATCGCCTACGGCGTCGCCTGCCGCGAACTGGAGGCGTGCGACTCCGGCCTGCGCAGCGCGGCGTCCGTCCAGGGCTCGCTGGCCATGTTCCCGATCTGGAAGTACGGGTCCGAGGAGCAGAAGAACGAGTGGCTGCCCCGGATGGCGGCCGGCGAGGCGCTCGGCTGCTTCGGGCTGACCGAGCCGGACCACGGCTCCGACCCGGCCGGCATGCGGACCTTCGCCCGGCGGGACGGATCCGACTGGGTGATCTCCGGGACCAAGATGTGGATCACCAACGGCAGCCTGGCCGACATCGCCGTGGTGTGGGCCCACACCGACGAGGGCATCCGCGGGTTCCTGGTGCCCCGGGGCACGGCCGGGTTCACTACCAGCGACATCCACAAGAAGCTCTCGCTGCGGGCCTCGATCACGTCCGAACTGCACCTGGACGGGGTCCGGCTGCCCGCCGACGCCATGCTGCCCGGCGTGTCCGGGCTCAAGGGCCCGCTGTCGTGCCTGACCGAGGCCAGGTACGGCATCGCCTGGGGCGTCACCGGCGCGGCCCGCGCCTGCCTGGAGAGCGCGATCGAGTACGCGACCACCCGGGAGCAGTTCGGCAAGCCGATCGGGTCGTTCCAGCTGACCCAGGCCAAACTGGCCTGGATGGCCGCGGAGCTGTACCGGTCCCAGCTGCTGGTGCTGCACCTGGGCCGGCTCAAGGAGGCGGGCCAGATCACGCCGGTGCAGGTCAGCGTGGCCAAGATGACCAACGTGCGGGCGGCCATCGACATCGCCAGGCAGGCCCGGACGATACTCGGGGCCAGCGGCGTGACGCTGGAGTACTCGCCGATACGGCACGCCAACAACCTCGAAGCCGTGCTTACGTACGAGGGCACCGAGGAGATCCACACGCTGGCCATCGGGCAGGCGCTGACCGGGATCTCCGCGTATCGCTGAGCCCTATGGCGCGAGCGGACGGGCGAGCGGCCGGGGCGGGAAATCGGTACGCTTCGACTCGAGGCGCCGGTTTGTTCGGCGCGGCGGGGCGTTAGCTCAATGGCAGAGCAGCGGACTTTTAATCCGTTGGTTCAGGGTTCGAGTCCCTGACGCCCTACCTGGGAAAACAGGGTTCGTAGCCGAGCCGGAACCGGGAGCACCTCGCATGCGCTGGATCGTCCATTCCGAGAAACCGCTCTACAACGATCCCTGGCTGGACATCCGCCTCGCCGACGTTGAACTGCCCGACGGACGCCACCTCGAGCACCGCCTCATCCGCACGCCCCCCGGCGCCGGCACGGTCATCACCGACGAGCACCGGCGCGTGCTGCTGCTATGGCGGCACCGGTTCATCACTGACACCTGGGGCTGGGAAATCCCGGTCGGCCGCGCCGAACCAGGCGAAAGCCTAGCCGAGGCAGCCGCCAGGGAAGCGGAAGAAGAGACCGGCTGGCGCCCCGGACCGCTCAAGCCCCTGCTTACCGTCCAGCCCACGCCCGGCATCTCCACCTCCGTTCACCACATTTTCTGCGCTGATAGCGCCACCCGTATCGGAGCGCCCGAGGACGACTTCGAATCCAGCCGCATCGACTGGGTCCCCCTGGCCACCATCCCCGGATTGATAAGCGCGGGCGAGATCAGCTCCGCCACAACGCTGGCCGCGCTTCTGTACACCATCGTCCAAGACCGCCCGGGTAGCTGCTGAGGACTCACTGGCTCCTGCGCGTACCAACACGGGAAGCCCTCGCTGGGTTTAGGCCGACAGGTGTCGTCTTCCGGAGGTACGCCGACCCTTTCTACAATGACCAGCCTGGACAACCAGATCACCGGCACTGGAGGCTCGTGGGCCCGAAGCTCTCGGGCTTGTCTAGCTCTCGGGCTCTCGGGCTTCTCGGGCTCTCGGGCTGAGCTGCCGAATTGAGCCGTATTTGGAATCAAGCGCGGCGGCCCGGCATCAGCGCCGCGCTCTGCCTTGGAGGCCCGCGCGGCGCACGCCGGTCCACGGGCATGTCCCCGCGGAGCCGACGCGATCGCCGCCGCCTGCTAGCGACGAGAAACCGGCAGATACTAACGTGCGCAGCGGTCGGGTCAGCGAGCGGGCCACCATGGTGAAGATGAGCAGGACCAGGAGGAGCAGCAGCAGCGTCACCAGGCTGGTGACCAGCAGGCCCGTGCTGGCATTGGTCCTGGACGTATTGGCCAGCGCGGAGATGTTGCCGGTCAGTTCGTCGGCGACTTGCCGCACCTTGCCGACGGTGAACGACATGTCGGCGTTCACGTTTGCCGCGGACAGGAGACGCGCCTCCGACGGGGTAAGCGGATGCGGCCCGGGGCCGGTCAGCAAGGCCTCCGCGAGTGATTCCTGCTGGACGGCGCTATCGACCGGCGGCCCGGTCACCGTGGTGGTGTAGTTCAGCTGCTCGGCGAGATCTACGGATGCGTAGAAGTTGGCCAGATCCACCGTTTCCTGCTGGTGTGCCTGCAGGAGGCTGGCATAGTCGTCGGGTGACAGCGTCGGCTGCGGGAAACTGACCGCCCTCAGCAGGAGGGCCCGCTGAACCGACTTGGCGTCTTCGACCTGGAGCAGCGCGCCTAGGGAGATGACGTCGCGCCGGAGATCGGTACTGCCGGTCTCGTTCCCGACGACGCTGGCGAATGTGTTCGCGGGCTCGATGACGTTCACGGTGTACACCTGCATGATCGCCGTCATGAGGGATTCCGGGTCGGCCACCGTCCTGCGGACGAGCGGGAGGGTTTCCACGCCCACTTGTACCGCGTTCACCGCCTGCACCGCGGCGAGCTGATAGCCGTTTCCGACCGTGATGCCATCGGCCAAGGCGGTGACCTCTGCGGCGGCGCCATCAGTGACACGCCGTGCGGTCCTCAGCCTGGCGGAATAGCCAGCCCTGTTCGCTGTGGCGGCGGCTGAATAGTCGCGTTCGTCTTCCACCGCCTGGATGTACTTGACCACCGCGCTGTTGAGCTGGGCGAGATGCTGAACTCGGCCGGTCGTCTGCCAGTTGCTGACGTCCCCGTTGATGGTCAGCGCGCCGAGCACCGCCGCGGTCAGCAGCGGCACCGCGATCAAGGCGGCCAGCCGCCACCGGACGCGCCAGTTCCTCAGGGCGAACCGCGACCGGGCCGGGCCGGGCCGTCTCGGCTGCAGATGGGTGGTCCCGACCTTGTCGGCCGGGAGCGGGGCCCCCGGCTGGGGCTGGGCGACGACCGCGGGCGCCTGGCCGCCGGAAGCGGCCGGGCCGATGAGGCCCTGGGGTCCCATGCTCGCCGCGTCCCGTCCGCCGACGGCATCCGAGCCGTTACCCGCGGCGCTTCCGCCCGTAAGAGGCACCGAACCCTCCCCGTCGGCTGGCCCGCCGCTGACGGCACCGGCCGCGCCAGCCGGGTCGCCGGGATTCGTCACCGATCGTTTACGCACTACGTTCGCACCTCGCATCGGCAAACCTGAGCCAGCGCACATGCCCGGCTGAAGCGGCGCACGCCGCCCTCCATACGCACCCTCTTTCCCTCCGCAACGATCACCGCTGCTCGGGTCAAAAAGGGCGGCCGAGCCACACTCTCGCGTTACAAAACGGGTAATGACATATAATCATCTTCTGGGCGGCCGCCACGGGCATTCATGAATCCCTCGGGTGTCCCCGGACAGTCTGCCCACTCCTACGGAACAGATGCTCGGCGGCCAGCAAGCGGCCAGGGCGCCGAAAGGCACGCGGGATATACACGGGATGATCTTGAGTGCCACTGCGAGCACAGCCGCTGAAAGCCCAGCTAGCAACGCTGCCGGGCAGCGCCTCACCGAGGATCTTGAAAACCATCAGTGCCGCCGACGCCGGTTGACCTGTCCTCAGGCGTTCGGCTTTAGGTGCCCCAGTAACGTTACGTAGTCGCCATCAGTCGACGGCCGAAGTAAATCGTGGACCGGTTCGTGGACCGAGTTGCCTACGAAAACGCGTGCAACGGGCGTCATCACGGCAAAGGGCGGTGGCATTCGTGCAGGTAGCGCTTCCGGAGCGCCGGGCCGGGCTACTTTTAATCCGTTGGTTCAGGGTTCGAGTCCCTGACGCCCTACCAGGGAAACGATGTTAGATCGGCCACCGGCGTGGACCGGCTCGTGGACTAATGTCCTCGATCCGATGTGGCGTCATGTCGTGGCGAATACACCCAACGGTCACATAGAGCGCCTGCCGAGCGGTTCATGGCGCGTGAAGGTGTATGCCGGGCGTGATCCCCTGACCGGTCAGGAGATCCGGCTGCGGCGTACCTGCAAGACCGAACGGGCCGCGCAGATCGAGCTCGGCAAGCTGCTCGAGCAGGCCGACGCCGGCCGCCAGCCCGAAACCGGCGCCACGGTCGCGGAGCTGATGGACAAGTACGCGCAGGTTGCCGACTGGGACCTGTCCACGCGGGTGAGCAACGACGGTTACATCCGCCGGGTCATCAAGCCCGCGCTCGGACACCTCCAGGTCCGCAAGGTGCGCGGCCCGGTGCTTGACCTGCTCTACGCGCGGCTGAAGCGGTGCGGGGATCCGTTGTGCGCGGGAAAGCCGTTCATCGAGCACCGCAACGTACCCGACCTCGCCGTGAATCCGGCCGACCGCCGCCCCGCCTGGCGGCAGGTCGCCGAGGCAATCAGTGCCGCTATCGGCTCGGGTGTGCTCGCTCCCGGCGACTCGCTGCCGTCGGTCCGAGAACTCAGCGAGCTGCAGGGCGTGCGGACGGCGACGCTCCAGCATGCGCTCAGCACGCTGGCCGCTGAAGGGCTGGTTCAGATCCGGCAGGGCCGCACCGCCGTCGTGGTCGGCGAGGCTGCGGCCGGAGCCGGCCGCTCAGCGCGGCGCCAGGGCCGTGAGCACGACTGCAAGCGCTCCGGGTGCGGAGCGCACGTCTGCAAGCCGATGAAGGCCACGACGATCCGGAACATTCACCACGTCCTGTCCGGCGCGTTCGCCGCCGCACAGCGGTGGGAGTGGACCGATCGCGATCCAGCAGCGTCAGCCAAGCTGCCGGCCGCAACTCAGTCGAAGCGTCACGCTACGCCTCCGGCGGACATTGCCAAGGTAATCGCCGCAGGCCGTGTCTCGCGGCCGGCGCTTGCCTTGTATCTGTGGATCGCTGCGATTACTGGCGCACGGCGAGGCGAGCTGTGCGCGCTGCAGTACCGCGACATCGACCTGGACAACGCCGTGCTGCATATCGCGCATAGCTACGTTGTCCTCGGCGGCCAGCGGGTCCGCAAGGACACCAAGACTCACCAGGAACGCTACCTGGCTATCGACCCGGTGACGTGCTCACTGCTCGGCGAGCATCGCAGCGCGATCCGCGCCGAGCTGGCCGCTATGGGCCTGGAGCTGCCCCAGGATGCGTACGTGTTCTCCAACGATCCGATGGGCGCGGTGCCGTGGAACCCGGACTGGGCCACGCACAAGGTCAGCGAACTCGCAGCGGGGGCCGGGGTCAAGCTGGACATCAAGGCGCTGAGGCACTACACCGCCAGCCAACTCCTGGCGGCGCGGTTTGACCTGCGCAACACCGCCGAGCGCCTCGGCCATGGCAGCGGCGGTGCCACCACGCTGCGGCACTACGCCGACCCGGTATCTGAGGTCGACCGGCGAGCTGCCGCCTACCTCGCAAACCTGACCGCGGGATCTGCAGCCCAAGGCGACTAACGCGGGCGTCGGCCAAGCGATTACAGGAAGTACGGCCCGAGCTGGAGGCGGCCTGGTGCTGGCGGGCCGGGGACTCGTTCTCGTCGGCGATCAGGGAGCTGCGGCTGAGGGCCGCGGCGCCGGCGATGACTACGGCCAGCGCCAGCGCCTGGCCGGCCAGGGCGGCCGCATCGGTCCGGATGTGCTCGCCGAACAAGAACACGCCCAGCAGGCTGGCCGCCAGCGGGTCCAAGATGGTGAACCCGGGCTGGGAGGCGGCCAGCGGCCCGGCCGCCAGCGCGTGCGAGGCCAGCAGCATGGTCACCGCCCCGGCCGCGATCAGCACGTACAGCGACCAGGTGGAGAAGACGGCGCCGGGGCCGCCGCCCAGGTGCGCGCTGAGTTCCTTGATGACCGCGGCCATGAACCCCCACGAGATCCCGGTGGCCGCCCCGAGCACCGCGGCGCGGCGGCCCCGGGACGCGCCGGGACGACGGCCGAGGCCCGACGCCACGGCCAGCGCCGCGGCCACGACGCCGGCGATGACCAGCCCGGCCAGCAGCCAGGAGGAGCCGGGCGCGTGCAGCCGCCCGCCGGACGGCGCGGCCAGGCGGAGGAACACGCCGATCCCGGCGGACATGGCCGCCGCGGCCAGCAGATCGCGGCCCGTCACCCGCCGCGTCCCGGCGACGGCCAGGTAACCGAAGACGAACAGCAGCTCGGCGGCCAAGATGGGCTGGACCAGAGCCAGGTCGCCGAAGCGCAGCGCGGTGATCTGGAAGACGAACCCGCCGATCATGGCGGCGATGCCGAGCAGCCAGGCTGGCTGGCGGGCCAGCCGGACCAGCAGCCGGGCGTCAAAGCCCGCCGTCTGGGTGCTCCGGGCGCCCTTGCGCTGGCACAACGAGGCGGTGGCCGTGCACCCGCTGGCCGCGACGGCCAGCAGGATTGCCTTGTCCATCAGCGTGCCCTTTCGCTTGGCTGGTCCCCGCCGGTCGCGGCTGTAACGGACGCCCGCGGCTGGGCCGCATCGCGTCGTGTTCTTCTACTGTGACGATCCGCGGGCCGAGGCGTCATCGGCCCGCACGGCGGTTCCCGCACTCGCCCGCCGCGCGCACGGCCGCGTCCCGTGCGACCTGAAGGCGTGCCCCTGCAGGGGTACGCGCAGGATTACCCTGCAGGGGTACGCGTGTCCCGGCCAGCCGGTGACGGCCTGGCGCACGGGCCTGTCCTCTCGGCTCCGGTTGCGGCTACCGCGACCGGGACCCCAGAGATTCGATGAGCGAACTGGCGATGGACCGGTCGCTGCCCTCTTCCGGGATCAGCAGCAGCCCGGCCACGTACAGCGGGATACCCGCGCCGCCGAAGACAGCAAGGACCACGAAGGCGAGCCTGATGATCATCACGTCCACGCCGAGGTAGCGGGCCAGGCCCGCGGCGACTCCGGCCACCACGCTGCCCTGGACCGGCCGGCGCAGGGCCGTGCGCCGCGACCCGGTGCCGAACGGCTGGTCGGTGCGGAGCCGGGTTCCTGGGTTCACAGTGTTCGTGTTCATGGCCCCAGCTTGGCTCCGCGGCCCTGGCCAGCACATCGGGAAGACCCCCGGTGTACCCCCTGATCCCCCACGCCCGGGATCAGGGACGTCCCGCAGCAATTCGTCGCCGGCAATCAGAAGCAACGGACCGTACCTCTGATAAGCCCGGCAAGTTCCAGCCTTCCTGTCCAGGCTCTCAATAAGAGGTATCGGCCAGCAGGCGACATGCTTGTTCTCTACTTAGACCCTTGGTAGAGTTAGATCATGGTGAGTAGGCAACCTGGACCTCGGATGACAATCCCGGTGCAGCTAGTGTTGCGGGCGCTGCTGGCCGAGCCGGAACAGGAGATGTACGGGCTGCAAATCTGCGCTGCGGCCGGCCTGCCAAGCGGCACAATCCATCCCATCCTCGCCCGGTTCGAGGGCCTGGGGTGGCTGGAATCCCGATGGGAAGATGTCGTCCCACAGGACGAGGGCCGTCCGCGGCGCCGGTACTACAAGCTAACCCAGGAAGGCGCTGAGCGGGCTCGTATCGCGCTCGCACAGGCCACTACCTCCCTCACTACTCTCGGCCTGCGTCTGCGCCCCGCCGGCGGCGTGACATGAGAACCAGCCCGCAGCTCGAAAACACCGCCCACGGCGCGCGCGCCCGCGCCAGCGACCTCGACCGCGCCCGTAGTCGCGCTAGCGAGCTCACCCGTGCCCTTCCACCTGCGTCAGCGCGCTGGCCCGGCCTGCTGAGGAATCGGCGGAAGGGACGCAATCATGACTGAGCAAACCGGCCTGGCTCCGGAGAAGGAGCCGTCGGGCGCGGTGAAGATGTTCGGCGACTTCGCCCCCGCCCTAGGGCACTTCACCGACGACACGCTGTTCGGCCAGGTCTGGACGCGACCCGAGCTGTCGCCGCGGGACCGCAGCCTGGTCACCGTCGCCGCGCTAGCCACTGCCGGGAACACCGAGCAGCTGACGATGTTGCGGGCAGCAGCTGCCCGGTGCTGCGGTCGACGCCCAGCGCCTGAGGTGCGTACGGCGGGTTGCAGGCACCGAGGATGAGGTAATCCTCCATCTCGTCCAGCCTGGCCCGGAAGGTCGCGTTGACGTCGACCTCGGTGAGCACGCCGAACCCCTGATCCTTCAGCGCCCCGCGGACCCGGTCGACTGCGTCGGCGGACGGTAGATCCAGGGTGAGGCTGGTGCCGTACCTTATCGCCCGGCTCCTGGTGCCTGCTGCGCTGTTGCGGGCGTGTCAGAGCTCCTCCAGCCGGTCGATGAGGCTGGCCAGCGTTCGGCGCGGGATCCGGCGCTTGCTGGTCGCGCCCTCGGGCGGGCTGGCCGGGTCGATCCAGCGCCACAGGTCGGCGTCCCGGGGGCCGGGGCACAGCAGCTTGCGGGCTGCTTCCGGGTCCTGGTACAGGTTGACGTCGTGGTGTTCGGACAGCCGAGCGGCCAGCAGGTGTTCCAGCACCGGCCGTAGCTCACTGTCGTAGTGGCCCTGAGTGGTCAGCGCTGTTTGCACGACGAACAGGCGATGCGCGTAACCGGTCAGCGGCCGTCGGTTGTCCTGTGCCTTCTTCACGGTGTCTTGTTTGAGCCGGGGCAGCAGGCCGCGCAACAGGACCATCACGGCCGCCGTGGTCGCGGCGGCCACCACGGTCAGGCCTGCCCAGCCGGCCAGGGCGTAGGCGGCCAGGGCGGTCGCCGTGACGACCACGACGGCGGCGAGGACCTCCGGCGCGGTCCCGCGCCAGATGCTGACCGTGCCGCTGATTTCGGGGTTCTGCTCCTGCGGCCTGGTCACGGGGCTGCCTCCGCCTCGGCCGGCTCGGCCAGCGCCGCAGCGAGCTCCTCCAGGGCATCCCGGGCCGCGTCGCGCTGCCCGCGACCCAGCGGGTGGCTGGAGAACCTGGCCTCGTAAAACAGCGCGGTAAGCCGCGCGGACGCGCTCCCGCGCACCAGGCCGCTCCGGGTTGCCCGGGCCAGCAGTTCGTCAGGGGTGTCGGATACCTTCTGGGCCGCGCCGCGCTCGGCCAGGCTTTTCTCCATGGCCACGTAGCAGGCAATGATCGCCGCCCGCGCGTCGTCGACGGTGCGCAGTGCCGCCCGGCCCGATCCGACCGCCTCTCGCAGATCCTCGGGGTCCTCCGGGTCCTCGGAGTCGTCGGCGGCGAAGTCACCGGTCCCGCTCTCGGACCGCAGCCGGGCCCGCCGTGACCACCAGATGCTAAGCAGTACCGCGGCCACGAGCACCGCGATGAGCAAGCCGTACAAGATGGCTGGCAGCGGAAGGCGGAAGGCGAAAGAATGATTCCGCATCGGCTTCACATGGTGCCTGGGGGGGCAACACTGCGAGGGCACGTAGGCGTTGGCGTGCCTGTAGTGCCCGTAGTTCAGGTTATCGGTGATCACCGCCACGGCTATGATGCCCGCCCCGAGCAGGCATATCAGAACGCCGCGGAGCTGGCCGACACGACGTCCGGACGTGCGCCGCCAAACCGGGCCGCCCGCAAGAACCTGGCCCGGCGCCGGATCATCCATACGAGCACGACCCCGAGGACTGCTTCGAGCGCCAGCCCGACAATCAGGCTGTCGGGCCGCAGCGGCCCGTTCCACCGCGGCGCGGCCACCGCGCCACGCAGCCCCAGCAGCCCGACCAGGATCAGCAGCACCACAGGCAAGACCGGCGCCCAGGGCCGAGGCGGCCCCGGCATCCCCCTCCGCTCCGTGGTCCGCGGTGCCTTCGCACCTGGCTGGCGGCTGGTCATTGCCCCGCGTTCCCAGGCGAGCTGCTGACCCGACGTTCATCCTGTCCAGATGGCAGCCGCAGGCTTGGCACCCCCGCGAACAAGGCGTCGTAGCCGTACGCGTCGACCGAGAGCCGCGGGCTCTGGTCGCGGCGGGAAATCCTGCCGCGAGCCATGGTGCAACGCATCAGCAGCCTCCGCCTGCCCGGAAACGTTCCCGCTTCCGGACACTGTAATTACCAGCCTCGGTACCGTCCAGGAACCCGTGTCTGGAAGGAACACCTAACAGCGGGCAGGGAAGCGGCCGAGGTCACGAACTGATCTGAACGAGTCTGGAGGACCCGTACCCGTTCCACGGAGCCGATCGATGCCGTTCGATTTATGCTTTCTAGCTGGGAGCCGCCTATCGGAATCGAACCGATGACCTACGCATTACGAGTGGCGTGCTGCCTGCCTGCGCACGCGCTACCTGCACTGATAGCACGGATCATCGCACTGACGGCACCCATGACGCTGGGATTATCCGGCACGCCGTTCCACGTGTCGGCGGCACGTGAATACTGACCCCGGCGCGGCACCTGGTTCAAGCCCAGGTCACAACATGACTTCGCTACAAGTGCCCGCCGCAGCGGATTAGACACTGCCCGGCGTCGCCTCTTTACAGCGACCTTCAGGTGAACCGTCAGGCATCGTGTGTGCGATGAGTTTGGCGGCGCGCAGTCGTCCAGGTGATCGTGAGGCCAAGGGCGCCGGGAGTGCAGCAGGAGGAGCAGACGATGAAATCGATGGCCCGCCGGATGTTCGAGCTCGTCGAGCCGATTGGTGTCATCCCTTACTCAGCCGACGAACCCAACGAGGCGATGTTCGCCCTGGGGTTCACC
>Ga0210395_10004396_pt1 | contig 10858 bp, 6 predicted proteins | sample IncBWH4OmetaG_FD_150861 | JGI IMG/M metagenome (GOLD analysis project Ga0210395, IMG submission 150861) | Forest soil microbial communities from Barre Woods Harvard Forest LTER site, Petersham, Massachusetts, United States - Inc-BW-H-4-O ...
GAGGGATCGGGCGCTGCGGCCGTGGACCGGTTCGTGGACCGAGCCATCTGTGCAACCCGTGCGCTCAGGGCCATCGGCGGCACGGCTCCGTGGTATCCCTGCAGCTAGCGCGTGCGATGCATGAAGCCATACTTCTCATAATCCGCCGGTCGTGGGTTCGAGCCCCACCCGCCCCACCAGCGGTTTTGATACCCGTGGTCGGCGAGCCGTGGACCGGATCGTATACCGATGTCGGCGAGGCGATATTCGAACCGTCGGGCCGCATCTGGTCACATAGAGTAGCTGTCGAGCGGGTCTGGCGTACCGAGGCGTACGGCGGGAAGGACCGGACTGGCTGCTTGCGTGGCTCGCCAAGAGTATGCGGGACTGGACAACGGGTGCCGATGGGGACATTGCGCCCGTCGACTTGACGAGCACCGACTATGCGCGGATGACCGACCTGGTGAATTTGTACAAGAGCCTCCGCTGGGAACCACTGATGCCTCGGATTTCGCTATCGCCGAACCGCTCGGGACTAACCGACGTGGGGCGTTGGACCGCCGTCACCCCACGGTGGTCCGGCCGAGCACGCGGATGCGCTGACCCTTCCGCCCTGAAGTCCGTAAACGACAGCGCTCTTCGCAGTTGCGTAGCGCGACAAACGGAGCATTGTTATTAGTTCGAACAATTTCAGATCGCCGATTATTGACGGGCTCTCCTGTGCTTTAGTCGTCGCTGTCCGAAATACAGATTTGCCATTATGCGCCTTTTGAACTCTTGCAGGTGAACTGTGTCAGGGGGCGGGGTGACCTGCCGCAGGGCCAGGCCAGGTTGCCGCAGGCGGCGGCAGGTAGGCGCACCAGCAGCAGGGCAAGTCTTTTCCGCCCACGCGTAACAGGGGGCCACGCTTGGTGTGGCGGCCGGGGGTGCTCGTGGTGCAATCTGCGGGCAGGCCGGGCTCGGGGGTTACTATCGGATCGCTGGCGTCTGTGTTGGCGGACGTTGGCGACCAGCGCAGGTCCTTTGGGTGAAGGGCGGGCGGGCCGTCAGCCGCCGGAGGCGCGTTCGGGTTGGCTTGGCGGCGCGCGGGCGCCCGGTAATCGAAGGTCGGTCGGGGTATCGTGAGCCAGCAGCAGGGGCCGGGCAATGTGCCGGCGGAGCTGAGCAGCTTCGTGGGGCGGGCTCGCGAGCTGGTGGAGGTCAGGAGGCTGCTGGCGGCGGCGCGTGTGGTCACGCTGGCGGGTCCGGGCGGGATCGGCAAGAGCCGGCTCGCGTTGCGGGCGGCTCATAGGCTGGGGCGCTATTTCCCGCACGGCGTGTGGATGGCTGAGCTGGCCGAGCTGGATGGCCCCGATCTTGTGCCGTACGCGCTGGCTCGCTCGATGAGCGTGTATGACCGGCCTGAGGACAGCATCCAGGAAGCGCTGTTGGCTCACCTGCGGGAGCGGCGGCTGCTGGTGGTGCTGGATAACTGCGAGCATCTGCTGGACGCGTGCCGGGAGCTGGTGACGTCGCTGGTGTCGGGCTGTGCGGGGCTGCGGGTCTTGTGCACCAGCCGCGAGCGGCTCGGCGTTCCCGGGGAGGCGACCGTCGTGCTGTCGGCGCTGGAGCTTCCCGCGGCCGGTAAGCGGCTGCCTGTCGCCGCGCTCGCGGAGGTCGAGGCGCTGCGGCTGCTGGTTGACCGGGCGGTGGCGGTGGCTCCGGATTTCGCGCTCACGGAGGAGAACTGCCAGGCGGCCAGTGAGATCTGCCGGCGTCTGGATGGGCTGCCGCTGGCGATCGAGCTGGCCGCGGTGCGGCTGGCTTCGATGACCGCCGGTGATCTGCTCGACCGGCTGGATGACCGGTTCCGCCTGCTGGCGGCCGATCGGCGGGCTCGGCCTGGGCGTAGTCAGACGTTGCGGGCGACGGTGGAGTGGAGCCATGAGCTGCTCAACGTGGAGGAGCGGATCTTGTGGCGGCGGCTGAGCGTGTTCGCCGGCAGTTTCGGCCTGGAGGCGGCGGAGGCAGTGTGCTCGGGCGCGGGGCTGGAACGTGAGCAGGTCGTCGACCTGATCGGGCGCCTGGTGGACAGGTCGATCCTGACGATGGCGCACGGCGGCCGCCACGGCCGCTACCGGATGCTGGAGACGGTGCGGTTGTACGGAACGGAGCGGCTGCGCGAGGCGGGTGAGGACCGCGAGCTGCGGCAACGGCATGCGGCCTGGTATGCGAAGCTGATCTCGCCCGGCGATCGCCCCTGGTGGGGGACTGCCGGGCAGGGCGGCATGCTGGACCTGCTGGATGCCGAATGGGCCAATATGGAGGCCGCGCTCGAGTTCTGCGCCGGGTCACCGGCCGGCGCAGAGCCGGGGTTGCCGGTGGTCGGGCTGCAGATGGCGGCCGATCTGTGGGCCTACTGGCTGGTGCGCGGCCGCTACCGGATCGGCCGTCGCCATCTGAGCGCGTTCCTGGAAATGGCCCCGGCGCCCAGCGCGACTCGTGCGATGGCCCTGTTCGCGTTCGGGTACCTCGCTCAGGCGACCGGAGATCATGACGTCGCGCTGGCCGCCTTCGAGGAGGCGCGCCGGGTCAGCGAGCAGGCGGGCGGGGGCCGCGAGCTGGCGTACGCCCTGTTCGGGCTCGGGCTAGTTCGCCTGCGGCTGGGGGAGACGGAGCTGGCCAGCGAGTTGCTGGCCGCGGGGCGGGAGGCGATGCAGGGGGTGGACGACCCGCACGGGCGGGCGATGGGCCTGTATTTCTCTGCCACGGCGATGGCCGCCGTCGGCCGGCTGGTCGATGCCCGGCGGCTGGCTCTAGAAGGGCTGCACGACAGCGACCGGGCCGGGGACCCGCTCAGCCAGGGGAACTTGAACACGCTGCTGGGGATCGTGGAGTGGCTGCTGGGCGATCCCCAGGCGGCCGAGGCAAGGATCAAGGAAGCGGTACAACTCCAGGACCAGATCGGGCACCGGTGGGGTATGGCGGCGAGCCTGGAGGCCTTCGCCTGGGTGGCGGGATCGTCCGGGCGGCCCGAACGAGCCGCGCTGCTGCTGGGTGCAAGCGCGGCGGTATGGGACGAGCTCGGAAACGCGCTCCTGCCCTCCTGGTGGCAGGCTTACCACGATGGCTGCGAAGCGGCTGCCCGGGCGGCCCTGGGCGAGGGCCGTTACCGCGCCTGCTGGCAGGAGGGCTATGCGCTGAGCCGGGATCAGGCCGTGGCCGCCGCGCTCCAAGGCGAAGGTACCGTCCCCCCGATGCGGGCCGCCCGGGTCGTGACCGCCGCCGAAGATGCCTTCGAGCTGTCCGCGCGCGAGCTGGAGGTGGCCCGGCTGGTGGCCGGCGGGCTGTCGAACCCGGCGATCGCGTCGGCCCTGTTCGTCTCGGTGGCGACGGTCAAGACGCACGTGTCGCACATCCTCGCCAAGCTCGGCCTGGACTCCCGCACCCAGCTGGCCGGCTGGGTCGCGGGCCACGACCTCGGTGGGCCTGCGCCAGCCCGCCGGTAGCGGCCGACTGCATCAAATCATCCCCCGCATCGGCCAGCTGGCCGATGGCATCGCGCCGGCCCGCGCGCATGATCGGCACGGTAACCCGTCCGATCGGCGCCGGGGAGGGCACCATGACCGCCACAGCCGACAGCACCCGCCCCTACACCCGGGCGGGCCGGGAGAGCCGGCTGGCGGGCCGGCCCGCGGCCACCCTCACCTGCGCCGACCCCGGTCAATAACCGGAGCTTCCCCGCTCGCCCGCACAGGCAGGAGACCACCATGTCCGCACCCCTTCCCCGCCAGGCACCGTATCCGCAGACCCCCGCCCGCAGCGCAGCTGCGCTAGCGGGCCGCCCCACCGCCGTCCCGGCCCCGGGCGCGGGACACGACCTGGACCGGTTGCGGTCCCGGTTCTCCGGCCGGGTGATCACCGCCGCAGACGGCGACTATGACCAGGCCCGTTCGGTGTGGAACGGCGCCATCGACGCTCACCCGGCGGTGATCGCGCGCTGCGCCGGGCCCGGCGACGTGGCCGCCGCGGTCCGGTTCGCGCAAGACGCCGGCCTGGAGATCTCGGTGCGCGGCGGCGCGCACAGCTTCGCCGGCGCCGCGGTCGGCGACGGCGGCCTGACCATCGACCTCAGCGCCATCCACCAGGTCACGGTGGACCCCGGCGCGCGGACCGCCCGGGCCGGCGGCGGGGCCACGCTAGCCCAGCTGGACGCGGCCACCCAGGCCCACGGCCTGGCCGTCCCCGCCGGCACGGTCAGCCACACCGGCATCGGCGGGCTGACCCTGGGCGGCGGATTCGGCTGGCTCACCCCCCAGTACGGCCTGTCCTGCGACAACCTACGCTCCGCCCAGATCGTCACCGCCGCCGGGGCGGTGCTGCGGGCCAGCGCCGAGCAGCACCCGGACCTGTTCTGGGCGCTGCGCGGCGGCGGCGGCAACTTCGGCGTGGTCACCGAGTTCGAGTTCCAGCTGCACCCGGTCGGGCCGCTGGCCCAGCTGGGAGTGTTCTTCTGGGACGCCGACGACGGCCAGGCCGCGCTGACCCTGGCCCAGCAGGTCACCGCGGACCTGCCGCCGCAGATGGGCGCGCTGATCTTCGGGGGCAACGCCCCGCCCGCCCCGTTCGTGCCGCAGCAGCATCACTTCCGGCCCGGGTACGGGCTGATCGTGGCCGGGTTCGGCGCCGACGCCGAGCACGCCCGGCTGGCCGGCCAGATCCGCTCGGCGCTGCCGCCGCTGGTCGAGTTCATCGCCCCGATCCCGTACACCGGGCTGCAGCAGATCCTGGATGAGGCCGCGCCCTGGGGCATCCTGGCGTACCAGAAGGCGCTGTACCTGGACGCCCTGTCACCCGAGGCGATCAGCATCATCACCGCGCAGCTGCCGCGCAAGCAGTCCCCCATGTCGCAGCTGCTCGCCATCCCGCTGGGCGGCGCCTTCTGCCAGATCCCCGACCAGGCCACCGCGTTCGGCGGCTCCCGGGCGCCCTGCGTCGTCGTCACCGCCGCCGCCTTCGCCCCCGAGCCCGGCCTGCTGGCCGCCGACCGGGACTGGGCCCGCCAGCTCTGGCAGGACCTGCTGCCGTATTCGCAGGGGCCGGGCGGCTATGTGAACTTGATGGCCGACTACGACGCCGACCGGGTGCAAGCCAGCTACGGTCCCGCCAAATACCAGCGGCTCGCCCAGATCAAGGCCGCCTACGACCCCGGCAACGTCTTCCACCGCAACGCCAACATCAACCCCGCCGGATAAGACGCTCCCCGGGCAACGCCGAGCCGCCGGGCCGCCCACCCGGATCGCCCGGGCCGCGACACAGCGGCCCGACCCGTGCCCGGCCGACGACACCCACAAAGAAGAAGATCACCACAAGCCACGCCTGCCACATGATCCGGCTGCCGGCTAGATGACAGTGAAACTGAAAAGTCAGCAGAGGTCCTCATGAACCACGTCCACCGCGCATGCCGTTCCCTGGCCAGCCTGACCAGGCTCGCCGGCCTGCTGCTCGCCTACCGCGCGGCCGAGCCCGCCGTGGCGGCCGCCACCCGGACCGTCCCGGCGGACCACGCACTCGCCGCGGCCTGCCCCGTCCCGCACGATCACCACCTCAAAGCCGCGCGTCGGCGGGCGGCCGGGCCCGCCGCGGGAAAGGCTGCGCACCAGAGTCCTGTCCGCCCGGCTGATGCACACCATCCAGCTCCGCGTCCACTGCCGGGACAGACCGGCCGGGTTCTGGGTCAGCCGCACCTGCGGCCAGACAGTGCGCCGACCCTGGTGCCTGTCCTGCTGCCAGGGACGTGACCGCTGCGATGTGATCCCGTTCGACGGCTAGCAGAATGCCAACGCGGCGGGCACGAGCTTGGTCACCGGAAAGACGGCGCCGACGTTCGATAGGCATCACCGTTCAGCTGTGCTAGGTGGTTCACATAATGTCCCGATCTGGCCGCCACTCGTCTGGATCCGCCACGCACAGATGTCCGCGCCAATCGGGCGGATCTCGCGCGACGGTCGCGACCAGCGACCATCACGCTGCGCGACTAGTGTTGCAGAATGTGAGCGAACCGAGCGCCGATTCCGCGTGGCTGATGCCCGCGCCGTCCGTGCGAGTGGCCTCGCGCAGATCGGCCAGTTCCGGCGTCCTCAGCTCTGCGTAGCGATCGAATGCGGATGGTAGCGCCGGTAGCTAAGGAGCATGTGCGCCGGTCCTGGCAGGCGCCGCTGACTTAGACGCTGTCCGGCGACATCAGGCTGTCAGGCCGACGGGCGGGCGTTCGCTGCGCGTCGGGCTGGCGGGAATGATCGTGGTCCCTGATCGCGCCAGCTGGGCTGCGGCACATTGCCTTGCCTGGTAATACGATCATTCCCGGCGGGTCCGCCGCGCCTGGCCGCGGCGGTGGTTCCGATGCCGGTGCGCCGGGTTCCGCGCGCAAGCTGGCGAGCCGCTGGTATTCGCCCTGCACGTATTCGACGACCTCATGGTCGTCCATGGCGGCGCCCTGGGCGAGGGCGGCGCTGTAGGCGGTCTCGCCGAGCGCGCGGCGGGCGAGGGACCGGGCTTCGCCGATCCCCAGCCGCTCGTCTTGGTGGACGGCAGAGATGTCCGGCGGGAAATGCGCCGAGAAGGCTCCGGCCAGCGCCGCGGCCGGTTCGGCTTGGCCGAGCCGGGCCAGCACCACGGCAGCGATCTGCAGCGTCATGCCGAACAACAGCCGGTTGCCTTCGGCGTGTCGCTGCGCCATCGCTTCCTGCAGCGCGGCCAGCGCTCCGGGCAGGTCGCCGGTCTGGGCCCGGATGATGCCAGCCCATGTCAGGGCCATGCCGAGAGTCATGTCGGAGGCTCCGGCGCGGGTCATGGCCAGGCTGTCCTCGATGAGCCTCAGCGCGGTCTGCGGTTCTCCGGGCCAGATCGCGGCCGCAGCCGTACAGAAGGCCCACGCCGACAGGGCCGGGTTCTGGACCCGCCGGGCTACCTCGACCGCCTCCATCGCGGGCCGCCGCGCCGCCGCGTAGTCGCCGGCCGAAATCCAGGCTCTCGCCTCTGTGGCAAGCAAGTATCCGGTGAGGAACTCGCTGCCCTGTTCCGCGGCCGCCTGGCGGCCTTCGCGGGCGATGCTGGCGCCGCGTTCAGGCTGACCGGACCACGTGTAGGTCAAGGACAGCAAAATTCGCAGCAGCCCGCGGCTGAGCGGATCGCCGGCGGCCGGGTCTTGCAGTGCGTTCTCGGCCCGCCGTCGAGCCAGCGGGAGGTCGCCGACGGCCTGCGCGCTTCCTGCCGCCGTGGCCAGGACCAGTACGCGCAACTCGGGCGGGCACTCGCCGATCTGGGCGAGGCAGGCTTCGGCCCAGCCGCGGACGGTGCCCGGCAACGTAAGGCCGAGGGCGAGGGCAGCCAGGGCGGCGACGATCCGGAAGGCCAGCGGGCGCGCCTCGCCGCTGGCCAGGGCCCAGGTGACGGCGGCCTGCAGGTTGTCGCGCTCGGCCAGGATGCGGCGCTGCCACTCCAGTTGCGCCGGGCCGACCAGTTCCGGGCCGGCCCGATCGGCGAACGCCGCGCAGTACTCCGCGTGCCGGAGCTGCAGCCGGCCTAGCTCGCCGGCGGCTAGGTGCGGCCGGGCGTAGGCTCGCATCGTCTCCAGCAGCCGGTATCGGCTGGTCTGGCCAGGTCCCTCCTCCTCGGCGACCAGGGACTTGCTCACCAGGCCGGTCAGGCTGTCCAGGATGTCCCACCGCTGCAGGCCGTCGGCAGCGGCGATTTCCCCGGCTGCGGCGGCGTCGAAGCTTCCGGGGAAGACCCCCAGGCAGTCGAACACCCAGCGCTCGGCCTCGCTGAGCAGCGCGTAGGACCACTCGACGGTGGCCTGCAGCGTCTGCTGGCGGACCGCGGCATCGGCGCGGCCGCGGGTCAGCAGACGGAACCGCTCATCGAGCAGCCCGGCGATCTCGGCCGGGCGCAGCGCCGCCACCCGGGCGGCGGCCAGCTCGATTGCCAACGGGATCCCATCCAGCCGCCGGCACACCTCCCCGACCGCGGCCACGTTCGCCGGGGTCAGCGCGAAGTCGCCACGCGCCGCAGCGGCCCGCTGGACGAACAGGCATACCGCGTCGCTGGCCGCGGCAGCTGTCACGCCCGCCTCCGGGGGCGGCAGCGACAGGGGCCGCAGCCCGAATACCTGCTCACCCTCCACCCTAAGCGCCTGCCGACTTGTGGCCAGCAGGCGCACCCCCCGGCAGCTACGCAAGATGTCTGCGGCCAGCGCCGCAGCCGCGGCCGCCAGGTGCTCGCAGTTGTCCAGCACCAGCAGCAGCGCGCTTTTGGTGCGCAAGAACTCCACGACGCTGCCGGTAACCGACAAGCCCGGCCGCGGACGCGCCCGCAGCGCGGCCGCGACGGCCTGCGCCATCGTCTCCTCGTCAACGGCCGCGGCCAGCTCGCACAGCCACGCGCCGTCCCGGAAGGACGGCAGCTGGCCGACTGCGGCCTGCAGCGCCAGCCGCGTCTTGCCCACCCCGCCCGGCCCGGTCACCGTCACTAGCGGCGAGCGCGCCATCGCCGTAGCCAGCCCGGCCAGCTCACCTACCCGGCCGACGAACGAGCTCAGCTGCACCGGGAGGTTCCCGGCGAACGCCCCCGGCGCCTGGGCCCGGGCCGCCAGCACCTCTGCGGCCAGGACCCGCCCCTGGGCCGCTGCCACGAACACGCCGCGCACCCGGCCAGCCAGGCCCAGCGCATCGGCTAGCAGCAACGCAGTGTCCTTGCGGGCCGTCCGGCTAATCCCCCGTTCCAGGTCACTGATCGTCCGCGGGCTCAGCCGCGACGCCTCGGCCAGCTCCTCCTGGGTCAGCCCGGCATCGGCCCGCAGCTGCCGTAGCAGCCCGCCGAAACCCGGCGCCGCCTGCTCCGCCACGGCCCTTCGCCCCTTCACACCACCCCGCCGCCCGCACCCGTCACCCGCGCGACCGGCCCGGGCCCGGACACGGCCCTGCCGCCAAGCCTAATCCCGTGGGTCTCCTGTGGGCCGGCCCGTGTGGTCATTGCCCCCGCCGTCGGCCACCGTGGAACCCGCCGACGCCAGAGCCATCCAGGCCAGCACAGACAGGCAGGAGACAGCCATGTTCACACCTCTTCCCCGCCAGGGGACCTATCCGCGGACCCGCGCGCGCATCTCAGGCACGCCAGCGGGCCGCCTCGCCGCCGTCCCGACCGCGGTCGCCGGACGCGACCTGGACGTGTTGCGGTCCCGGTTCTCCGGCCGAGTGATCACCGCCGCCGACGGCGACTATGACCAGGCCCGTTCGGTGTGGAACGGCGCCATCGACGCCCGGCCGGCGGTGATCGCTCGCTGCGCCGGGGCCGGCGACGTGGCGGCGGCGGTAGATTTCGCGCAGGACGCCGGCCTGGAGATATCGGTGCGCGGCGGCGCGCACAGCTTCGCCGGCGCCGCGGTCGGCGACGACGGCCTGACCATCGACCTCAGCGCCATCTGCCAGGTCACGGTGGATCCGGACGCGCGGACCGCCCGGGTCGGCGGCGGGGCCACCCTGGCGCAGCTGGACGCGGCCACCCAGGAGCACGGCCTGGCTACGGTCGGCGGCACGGTCAGCCACACCGGGGTAGGCGGGCTGACCCTGGGCGGCGGGTTCGGCTGGCTCACCCCGCAGTTCGGGCTGTCGTGCGACAACCTGCTATCCGTCCAGGTCGTCACCGCCAGCGGCGAGGTGCTGCGCGCCAGCGACGAACAGCACCCGGACTTGTTCTGGGCGCTGCGCGGCGGCGGCGGCAACTTCGGCGTGGTCACCGAATTCGAGTTCCGGCTGCACCCGGTAGGGCCGCTGGTCCAGCTGAGCCTGTTCTTCTGGGACCTGGCCGACGGCGAGGCCGCGCTCGCCTTGGCCCAGCAGGTCACCGCGGACCTGCCGCCGAACATGGGCGCGCTGATCTTCGGGGGAAACGCCCCGCCCGCCCCGTTCGTGCCCGAGCAGTACCACTTCCGGCCCGGGTTCGGGCTGATCGTGGCCGAGTTCGGCGTCGACGGAGGGCACGCCCGGCTCGCGGAGGAGATCCGCGCGGCGCTGCCGCCGCTGGTCGAGTTCATTACCCCGACCTCGTACACCCGGCTGCAGCAGATCATCGACGAATCCGTGCCCTGGGGCATCCTGGCCTACCAGAAGGCGCTCTACCTGGACGCGCTGTCACCCGAGGTGATCAGCATCATCACCGCGCAGCTGCCGCGCAAGCAGTCCCCCATGTCGCAGCTGCTGGCCGTCCCGCTGGGCGGAGCCTACTGCCAGGTCCCGGACGAGGCCACCGCGTTCGGCGGCTCCCGGGCGCCCTGCGTCGTCGTCGACGCTGCCGCTTTTGCGCCCGAGCCTGGCCTGCTGGCCGCCGACCGAGACTGGGCCCGGCAGCTGTGGGCCGACCTGCTGCCGTACTCACAGGGGCCGGGCAGCTACGTGAACTTGATGGCCGACTACGACGCCGACCGGGTGCGAGCCAGCTACGGCCCGGCCAAGTACCAGCGGCTGGCCCGGATAAAGGCCGCCTACGACCCCGGCAACGTCTTCCACCGCAACGCCAACATCAACCCCGGATAACACACTCCGGGGCCAGCCCCGGGCCGCCTGTGAACCACCCTTTCCGCCGCCACCGGGATACGACAGCGCGTCCGCATACAGGCAGCAACAACGCTACACACACGGGCGGTACACGCAGATTGATCGATCTGGACGGCCATCCTCGTGATCGGTATTGAGTGGGCATCCGCGCAGATAGGCGGTTAGCGCGCCTGTCCGGCGGAGCTGCGCTTCACGCTCAGTAGCTGTGCGCCGGGCTGCGCCGGAATTCTGTGCTCCTGGCCGGGCGTGGCGATTGGCAGCTGGCCGTGACCCGGGCGGGGGCCGGC
>Ga0210395_10004397_pt1 | contig 10856 bp, 11 predicted proteins | sample IncBWH4OmetaG_FD_150861 | JGI IMG/M metagenome (GOLD analysis project Ga0210395, IMG submission 150861) | Forest soil microbial communities from Barre Woods Harvard Forest LTER site, Petersham, Massachusetts, United States - Inc-BW-H-4-O ...
TAACCAACAGTTAGGACAAGCCGCAAAACAAGAACATGCACGGAATGCCCGTCAGATGGGCCTATTATTGCATATTCAGAGCTGCAAATGCGCCGGATTTAGGTATCAAGGCGACGTACGGGGCGGACGAGCTAACCAGGGATTTCTGAGGCATGAGGTTGGTGATCCAGCGCCGTCAGAACCCATTTCTGCAACACGGCTCGAAACTGGGGTTTTATTTCGCGAAACAACAAACCCATGCCCTCGGGCTTGAGATAGAGAACGGATGCCTCGGCCTCGAAATGCTCTCCCGAGTGGTCAATCTTCAACAACACAGGGAGCTGCATCTCAAATGAAGCAGAAGTCTCCAGGAGGCACCCACGCAAGCTCACCTCCGTCACACGCGCGGTGACAAAAGCAGTAGGCGAGCTCTCAGGAGCGATCTCGGCACTGGCGCTGAACGCAAACCTTAGCCCACGATGCTCATGGTCCACCGTTTGAGCGTATTCCATTAAACAATCGATGTCGAGTCACTCGATGAAGGTCCGTTACGTACTACCTACTACTGGTGTTCCGACCGGGGAGGCTGGATTATCCTGCCGCCTTCTTAGCCTGCGCCCGAAACTTCGCCCACCGCTTCTTCGTGGCTCTCCCGATCTTCGCTCTGGCGGCAGCAGACATAACGCGCTTCTTTACCACTTTGAGTTCCTTGCTTGCCGAATCGCCCAAAGCTTTCCCAGCCGCTCGTATTCCGTTCAATTGGTGCTGTAGCTTGCCTAACTGCTTTTCGAGTTTTCTCTCTTCGCGCTTAACGGCTGCTAGAATGTCCATGAATCCTCCCGATCAAATCTATCGCAACCGGAGGTGCCGCACCAGTCGTAAGGCGAGAGGCAAGTGACTCGGCAGTAGCTCGCGAGCGAAACAAGCTAAAGCCCGTGAAGCTTGGGTTAGTCGCCTCATGGGAGTATGTCACCTTCTCGATCAAAAAGAAGTAATCTCTTTCCGATGAATTATGCGGGTGACGAAGCTCGTGGGGTCGGTCGTTCCGGATTTAATACGACGGACATTCGCTTTTATAGTCCGGTGCTCTTTTCCCGAGTGCCGACATGAGCTCCACGCCAGGAACGTACAAGAAGTGTGAAGTGAAATCAGCAGCCTTGCTCGCCCACGGCAATGCGCTGGTGGCGACTCTTTCATCGGTTCGAAGGGATCAAATTGATCTTGTCACTTGTAGAGAAGCCGCCGATGCCCACCAAGTCCCTGCGACAAGCGCACGATGTTGTCCGAGGCATTCAATCGCTCGACAGCTATCCGGCGGAATTCATTCTGGTATCTTCCCACCCGTCTATATGCCACTCGCAGTTCCTTACCCTCGAAAGTGTGCCTTATCCGAGGTGTTTAAAGTTAAGGGTTCAGTCCAGGTCACGCCAAGATCCTGTGCCCAATTTTGTGCCCGCCATCAAGTCTGGTACTGTGCGAGGAAGAACGAGGCCATGGTGGGGTACTCCGCAAATAGGGACGAGTCGGGACAGCAGGACACCCCTAAGATGAAAATGCGAGGAGCGAAGACATGAAGATGAACTCCATGCGAACTTTTGTAGGTCTACTCATTCTGCTGATCTGTACCTTCTCTGTCTTAGGCCAGACCGCGACCGCCAACCGAAACGTCATTCTTCGCCGCGATCCCTCGACGGCGAGTGTCGCCCTTGCCCATCTCCCTCAAGGAGCGAGACTAACTCTGGTGGATGGAGCCCCAGATAGTGGCTTCTACCATGTCAGGACCGAGGATGAACAAGTCGGTTGGATCTGGTCGAAGTTCGTGACACTTACCTTGCCGCCTACGCCAGCGCCCGCCCAGGCCGCCGCTGTGACCCCGGCTCAGCCGGCTCAGCCACCTCAGCCGCCGGAGACGCAATGTGATCCGAGTATGTGGACCCATGTCTACCATCCGCAGCGCCTTATTGTGAAACAACAATGCATCGCTGTCACAGGGACAATCGTGGATGCTACTGCGGGCAAACAGTCTGACGGCGTTCGCCACGAAGCTGATGGCGACACCCACGGCTGGCTGAAGGTGGACCCGGAATTTGAGAATCTATTGAACGCCGGGAACATGAGCGATGAAGGTGGGAATCTGGTATTTGAGATTGTATGTAGATTTCCTGTTAGCCAGCAGGATGCCAAAGTGGCGTGTGCAAACTATACCGACCCAGTGACTCTGCCTCCGGTGGGTTCTCACGTTCAAGTGGTTGGCACTTTGGTCCAGGACAGCTTCCATGCACAGTGGATGGAGATTCATCCGGTCACGAGAATTACGGTACTCCCGTAGATACAGAGACGATGCCCGCCTCATCGGTTTTACATGAATCACAGGAGCTGTCGCCCGGTCCGAAGGTCTACCCTCGCTCTGGCTCCAGGATCTTCTAACTTATTTTCTCGACTCTACCCATCCGTTCACTGGTTTACGCCACTGGCGAGGATTCCGCCATCAACAATGAGCACGGAGCCCGTCGTGAAACTGGCCGCGTCAGAGGCGAGGTAGACAGCCGCGCCAGCCAGCTCCTCGACTCGCCCAAAGCGCTTCATGGGTGTGCGCATCAGAAATTCATTGCCTCGCGGCGTACCGTCCAGCAGCTTTTCGTTCAGCGCGGTGCGGAAGACGCCCGGTGTGATGGCATTAACGCAGATTCCTTGGGGCGCCCATTCGACGGCCAGCGACCGCGTCAGCGAAGCGACTGCAGCTTTGCTCGCGGAGTACGCGGCTACCTCGAATATGCCGAGAAAAGAGCCAATCGAAGCGATGTTGATGACCCTTCCGTAGCGGCGCTCCGCCATGTGCCGGCCAAAAATCTGGCAGGCGCGCAGGATGCCCGTGAGATTTGTTTCGAGAATGTCGTTCCAGTCTTTTTCGGAAAAATCGATCGTCGGAGCGCGCTTGGTGCGTCCGGCGGAGTTCACCAGGATATCGACTTTACCGAATGACTTCAACGCGGCATCGAGCAGCTGTTCAAGCGAAGCCCGGTCGGTCACATCAGACGTAGCGCGAAGAGCGCGGCGGCCCAGTGCTTCGACTTCACGGGCGGTGGACTCCACTTGGTCGAGGCGCCTCGATGTGGGGGCCACGTCGGCGCCGGCTTCGGCTAGGCCAAGAGCGATCGCTCGGCCGATGCCGGAAGTGCCGCCGATGACCACGGCTGATTTACCTTGCAGATCGAGCTTGCTGTATCCCATTGTTTCTATCTCCCCGTGAAGATCTCTTGCTTACGAACTGTACTCCCGACGCGTTTCCCGCTTTGCTCGCGAACAGCAACGTCGCTCTACCAGTTGAACATCGTGCCGTCCAACTTTCTATTGATAGGCAAGTACGCCCGTTCGTAAGGAAACCTTTCCGCGAGCTTCTCATTGTAGTCGACGCCCAAACCGGGCGCGTCCCCGGGATGCAGAAAGCCCTCGCTGAAGGAATAAGCGTGCGGGAAGACTTCGTCGGTTTCCTTGGTGTGCAGCATGTATTCCTGAATTCCAAAGTTGTTGACGGAGATGTCGAAATGAAGAGCAGCGGCTAAGGAAACTGGCGACAAGTCTGTCGCACCGTGGCAGCCGGTGAGGACGTGATAAATCTCTCCGAGGGACGCGACTTTTTTGAGGTGAGTGATGCCGCCGCTGTGGACCGTGGCCATGCGAATGTAATCAATCAACTGTTCGGTGATAACTGTCTTGGCGTCCCAGATGGTATTGAAGACTTCACCCAGTGCGAGCGGCGTGGTGGTGTGCTGGCGCACGATGCGAAATCCTTCCTGGAGCTCCGCCGTGACGGCATCTTCGAGCCAGAAGAGGTGATAGGGTTCGAGGCTTTTGCCGAGACGAGCCGCTTCGATCGGCGTAAGGCGGTGATGGGCGTCGTGCAGGAGGTGAACATCATCGCCAAACTTCAAGCGCAGAGCTTCGAAAAGTTTTGGCACATGCAGCAGATATTTTTCTGTGGACCAGAGGTTTTCCGCAGGCAAGCCTTTTTCGGCTGGTTCGTAGTAGAGCTTGTCTTTTGCAACGCCGTAGGTAGAGGGAATCCCGGGGATGCCTGATTGCGCGCGAATGGCGCGATAGCCCATGGCCGCGTATTTGCCGACTTCATCGATGGTTTCTTCGATATCGCGACCATTGGCGTGGCCGTAGACCATGACGCCGGTACGGCTTTTTCCGCCGAGAAGGTTGTAAACCGGAGTGTTGAGGACTTTGCCCTTGATGTCCCAAAGGGCGATGTCGATGGCGCCAATCGAAGCCATGGTCACGGGGCCGCGGCGCCAGTAAGCGCCGCGATAGAAATATTGCCAGATGTCTTCGGATTCGAACGGATCGCGGCCGATAAGGCAGGGAATTAAATGCTCGGATAGATAGGCGGCCACGGCCAGCTCGCGGCCATTAAGCGTCGCATCGCCGATCCCGTAAATGCCCTGGTCGGTGTACACCTTTAGCGTTACGAAATTCCGGCCGGGAGATGAGATCAGCGCCTTGGCATCCGTGATTTTCACCAATCCTCCTCAAGGTGCAATTAATCTTTCCCGCATAGGGGCTCTCAACCGCGCTGGCAACCAAGGGGCGCGAGAAATCTCAGATTCGACGGACGAGGCCCTCGTCCGTCGCCTTTGTATTGCGCACCAGTATGAGCACGAGAATCATCCCCACAAAGGGAATCAGGCCCGCGATAACCATGAGCGGGTCGAACAAATGCGTCCCCGTCGCAATACGCGCATCGGAGAGATGGCCCGCCAATTCGAAAACGATAATTGTGCCGAGGGCGGCTCCCGTACCGCTCAAGCCGCTGACGGTCGCCACGGACTCGTTTTTGTAAAGGTCAGAAGGTAACACGTTGGCGATTGTGGTGAAAGATGCGTAAGAGAAAGTGGCAAGGGCGAACAGCAGAGTGAGCAAATAGAGATTCACCGTGAGTATGGTGGGAATGAGCAAGGCTACGCCGCAGCCGCCGAAAACCACCAGGGCCTTGCGCGCGTTTCCGACCGACCAACCGCGTTTGATCAGGAGGCCGGAAAGCCAGCCGCTGAAAAAATTGCCCAGATCGGCGGCGACGAAAGGAATCCAGACGGCGATCAAGCCACTTCTGAGAGTAATTCCTTTGGCGACGAGATAGATAGGAAACCAATCGGCGATGAAGAAAAAGACCGGGTCGGTGAAGCTTCTGGCAATGATGGTTCCCCAGGTTTGCGGGAGCTTGAGAAGATCGCGCCAGCGCGGGGGCGTTTTCACGGGCGGTTCGTCCTCTTTGTGGTCGGCTAGGATCATCTGCCGCTCGGCGAGACTAATCTGAGGATGGTCCTGGGGCAAGTGATACAGCGAGCGCCAAGCAATCAACCACAGAAATCCGAGCAAACCCGGAACAACAAATGCTGGACGAAGACCCCAGCGGAAGTACAGCCACAGAACCAGGAACGGCGCCACGGCACCGCCAATCGAGGAGCCGCTATCGAACAGCGCCGTGGCCAGACCGCGCTCGTGTTTCGGAAACCACTCCGAAACGGCTTTGGTTGCGCCTGGCCAGTTGCCGGATTCGCCGAGCGCCAGAAAAAAACGGAATCCCATGAAAGAGTAAAAACCCCTGGCAAGCGGCGTGAGAACGGAAACAATCGAATACCACAGAACGGTGAGCGTGAGTCCGCGTTTTGTTCCGATGCGATCCATCAGCCTGCCGTTCAAAGTTTGTCCGATAGAATAGGCCACGCGGAAGGCGATCACTAGATTGGCGTAGTCCGTGTTCGTCCAGTGGTAGTCTTGTTTGAGATACGGAGCGAGCAGTGAGAGCGTTTGGCGATCGATGTAATTGATGACCGTCGAAGCAAACAAGAGCGCGCCGATCCACCACCGCAGCGACGGCATGCTGCGGCCGCCGTCGAAGAGTGTTTCTGTCGCTTTTGCTTGTGCGCGAGTGTCCATCAGGAGGCGCTGAACGAGCGGAGCGTCGCCGGACGAAGCAACGCCGCGGATTGCCTGTCGAGATAGACTGTCGCCCTCGCATGCGTTCCGAGGATCGACGCTGGAGCCATTGGGCTGATAGGCCCCTCGAAACAAGCCTTGACCGCTGGTGCTTTGCGGGCGTCGGGTACCACAGCAATGATCTCTCGGGATTTGAGGATTTGGCGGATGGACATGGAAATGGCTCGCCGAGGCACGGCCGGGAGATCCTTAAACCAGCCCTCGCCGACTTGTTGCCTGCGGCACGCTTCATCGAGATGCACGATAAGGTATGGATCGTTCGTTTCGAAATCAGCCGGAGGATCATTGAAGGCGAGATGGCCGTTTTCGCCGATGCCGGCAAATGTGACGTCGATGGGAGCGGACGCTATGGCATTGCTTGCGTGACGGACGATTTCTGCCGGGTCGTCTGCGCCGTCGAGCAGGTGGAGCATGGTGATCCCGGTTTTGTTGATCAGGCGGTCCTGCAAGTATTTGCAGAAACTGGCTGGATGAGAGACCGGAATTCCGATGTACTCATCGAGATGGAATAATTCCACTTTCTGCCATGCGATCCCGCTCGTCCGAGTCAGCGCTTCCAGAAATTCGAGCTGAGAGGCGCCGGTTGCGGCGACGATGCGCGCCTGGCCCCGTTCCTTGATTGCGCTGCGGATAGCCGTGGCAGCTTCGAGGGCGGCTGCTTCGGCAAGTTCCACCTTGTCTTCAAATATTCTGAAGATCACGCGTCACAGCATTCCTTCGCATTGATTTTACTCGCGGCACGCAGATCGCATGGTTCGCCGAATGGTTCCGCTCCGCGCGAAACAGAGAGTTTACATCACCGTCTGCGAGCGCTGAAATGGGATTTGGCGCAGATGCCTCCTGGGTTGTTTCGATCCACAGGGTGCCGCTACCTGAGTTCGCTCTTTCCCGGCCATCGCTTTTTGATATAGTCCCAACCGCGATGCCTCTTGATTCTTCGAACGACCGCAAGTCCGCTCGCGTCCCGCTCACCGGAAATCAAATTCGAGGATTCTGGGCCGCGTGGGGTGGATGGACTCTCGATGGCATGGATTCTTTCATCTACGCCCTGGTTCTATTTCCCTCGCTTCGAGAACTTCTGCCTCGATCCGGCATCGCCGCGACAAAAGGCAATGTGGGCTACTACGGTGGGTTGCTTTTCGCTCTCTTCCTGCTTGGCTGGGGGCTCGCTTTCTTGTGGGGCCCCGTAGGCGATAAGTTCGGCCGTGTGCGCACCTTGCTGCTGACCATCGTTTGGTATTCAGTCTTTACGTTTCTGAGTGCACTGGTCACCAGCGTCTGGCAGTTGGCGATATTGCGGCTCCTCGCAGGAATTGGAATTGGTGGCGAGTGGGCCATGGGCGGCACATTTGTCGCGGAGGAGTGGCCGGAGAGCCGGCGCCGCGCGGGCGCGGGCTACATGCACACGGGCTACTACGTGGGCATCTTCCTTGCCGCGATCGCCAACTACGCGATCGGCAGCCGCTATGGCTGGCGCGCCATGTTTGCCGTCGGGGGTTTGCCCGCACTGCTCCTTGCTTGGGTGCGTCATGGCGTTACCGAGCCCTTGCGCTGGTCCAGCAAGGCAGATCTCGTTCGCTCCTGGCGGCTCTATCGTCCATTCGCGGCGCTTTTTTCGCCTGCTTTGCGTCGCCGTACGATTCTGAATTCGTTGTTCATGCTTGCTTCGATCAGCGGGCTTTGGGCTGGCACGGTCTATGTACCGGCGGCGGTAACTTCTCTGGCCGAAGCAGCTGGCCGAGTTGGCTCTCAAGCTGCCCAGTTGGCCTCTGGCGCGACCATGCTTGTCGCGTTCGCCACGATTCTGGGGTGCTTGGCGATGCCCTGGCTTGCCGAACGGTTTGGCCGCCGCGGCGCGTTGAGCTTTTTCTTTGTTTTGATGATGGTGTTCGTTGCACTCACGTTTGGCAAAGTCTTCTATCTGGGGCCTACCGCGCTGCCGTGGTTTTTTGCCTGCTTGTTTTTTCTGGGTTTGGGCGGAGCGAACTTCGCGGTCTACACGCTGTGGCTGCCGGAGCAGTATCCCACGGAATGCCGCGCAAGCGCGTTCGCTTTCTCCACGTCCTTTGCGCGCTTCGGCGGAGCAGGGATCACATTTCTGGTCGGAAGCGGCGTCCAGCGATACGGCTCCCTCGGGATTCCTGTGGCCATCACTTCGCTTGCATTTGCCGTTGGTCTTCTTCTAATTCCTTTTGGAGCTGAAACACGTGGACAAGCGTTGCCGGCGTAACGCCAAACCGCGGCAAAGTGTTTTGGACAGGAAGGGCCGGAATCTTGGCTACCATGAGGGGCCGTCAACTCCACATCGGCAGAGGCTCATAGCGTGCAAATAACGGACCCGGCGGTCAGTTCCAAATCAAACGCACGTCACGCAGTTCTTGCCGGCTTTTTTGGCTGGACCCTCGACGCCTTCGATTTTTTTGTGGTTGTCTTCATGTATGACGCCCTTGCTCGTCAATTCGGCGTATCCAAGAAAGACATCATCTTCACTACCTTTGCCACACTCGCTTTGCGTCCGGTTGGTGCAGCGATTTTCGGCGTGCTATCGGATCGTTACGGGCGGCGCAGACCGCTGATGGCGAACGTCATCTATTTCTCGCTAATCGAGCTCCTGTGCGGTTTTTCACCCAACTACAGGTTCTTTCTCGTCATGCGGGCTCTGTTCGGGATCGGCATGGGCGGCGAGTGGGGCGTAGGTGCATCCCTCGTGATGGAAGCGGCACCGGTGCGCTGGCGCGGGGTCCTCAGCGGGATTTTGCAGAGCGGCTATTCGATCGGCTATCTGCTTGCCGCGATGGCAGCACGGTTCCTGCTGCCCGCTTGGGGATGGCGACCGATGTTTTGGATCGGTGCACTACCGGCCTTGCTCGCGCTCTACATCCGGCGAAAGGTTCCGGAGTCGGAAGCGTGGAAGCAGCATCGCGCCGCTAGCACGGGTCAAGTCTTGCGCACCGTGGCGCTAGAATGGAAACGATTCCTCTACCTGGTTGTGCTTATGACCTTTATGATGTTCATGTCCCACGGCACGCAGGATTTGTACCCGGACTTCCTGCACGAAGTACATCGCTTCTCGGCGGCGGTGGTCGCGAACACTGCGATTATTTACAACATCGGGGCGGTCATCGGCGCAATTATCTTCGGACACCTCTCGCAGGTCGCCGGCAGGCGCAAGAGCATGATCGCGGCATTGGGACTTTGTTTGCTCATCACTCCCCTATGGGCGTTTGGCGGGAGTTTAGCTGTTCTGATTATCGCTGCGTTTTTAATGCAAATGGGCGTGCAGGGCGCTTGGGGCGTGATTCCCGTGCACTTGAACGAAATGTCCGCGGATGCGACACGGGGATTGATGCCCGGGCTTACCTACCAATTGGGAATCCTGATCGCCTCTCCCACAAATGCGATCGAGTATTCTTTGCGCGACCGCGTGGGCTACCAGTGGGCCATCGCCGGTTTTGAAGTCGTAACCATCCTGACGCTTACGATCCTCCTGCTGCTCGGCTCGGAACGCCACGGGCGAAGCTTTGTACGGGGCCCTCAGAAAAGTGCCCCCGCAAGCCTTCGATAGTTGCTCGGCAGAGCGAAGCCGCTCCGGTTGGCCCGATCGTCGAATTCGAGCTTGGCGTATACTCTTGCTTCTAGTATTTTCCAATGCGCGAATCTTTATGCCCAGAGCAGGCAACGACGAGTTTAGCTGGAACGTCAGATATAACGGGAAAGCACGCCGCCTACGATGAACGTTCGACAACTTTTTGATCTCACAGGACGCCTGGCAATCATCACTGGCGGCTCCATTGGGCTCGGCCGTCAAATGGCGGAAGGCCTGGCGGAAATGGGCGCCAATCTGGTGCTGTGCGCTCGTAAAAAGGAGCGTTGTGAACAAGCCGCTAGGGAACTAGAGAGCCTGGGCGTACGGACGCTGGCACTCGGCTGCGACGTAAAAAACCCGGCCGACGTTCATGCAGTAGTCGATGCGGCGATTTCTCAATTCGGTCGCATCGATATTCTTATCAACAATGCCGGGACTTCTTGGGGCGCTCCTGTCGAAGAGATGCGTCTCGAACACTGGAACAAAGTGATCGAGACGAATCTGACAGGCACTTTTCTGTTTTCACAGGCCGCTGGAAAATTCATGACCGCCCAACGCCGCGGAAAGGTCATCAATATCGCCTCCGTCGCGGGCTTGCGCGGTGCTCCGCCTGAATTTCAGGCCATCGGCTACCATGCCAGCAAAGGCGGCGTCATGGCTTTCACCCGAGACTTGGCCTGCAAATGGGGTATCCACAACATTCAAGTAAACTCCATCGCTCCGGGCTGGTTTCCCACAAACATGTCGCAGGTCGTGATAGAACGAAACAAAGAAGAGTTCTTGAAGAAGATCCCGCTACGGCGGTTCGGCAATGACCACGATTTGAAAGGCGCAGCCGTCTTTCTTGCTTCCGACGCATCCGACTACGTCACCGGGCATGTTCTGGTTGTCGACGGAGGCCAAACCGCCTAGAAGGCGCTGGATACAACATGAATATCCCACTCACACCTCTTCGATGTTTGCGATACGCGGAAGCTCAATTTCCGAGCAGGACTGCGGTCGTTTGCGGCGATCTGCGATTCACCTACGGGCAGTTTGCCCAGCGCGCGGCTCTGCTGGCGGGTGCGTTGCGCGCAGCCGGAGTGAAACCCGGTGAACGCGTCGCCTTCCTAAGCATGAACTGCCATCGGCTGCTGGAGGCTTACTACGGCGTTCTCGACGCAGGTGCTATCCTGCTTCCCTTAAATATCCGGCTGGCTGCACATGAACTTGCTTTTATTTTGAATGACGCCGGAGCCAGAGTGCTCTTTCTCGAAAGCAGTTTTCTCCCGACGGTCGAGTCCTTCCG
>Ga0210395_10004400_pt1 | contig 10852 bp, 10 predicted proteins | sample IncBWH4OmetaG_FD_150861 | JGI IMG/M metagenome (GOLD analysis project Ga0210395, IMG submission 150861) | Forest soil microbial communities from Barre Woods Harvard Forest LTER site, Petersham, Massachusetts, United States - Inc-BW-H-4-O ...
CGCGGCCATCACCTTGCCGTCACCCCAGTGCGATGTCCCGTCCGGGCTGGTGGCGGCGTTGGACAGGCCGTAGACGAGCGCGACGACCCCGCCGGTTCCCGTGATGGCGCCGGGCAGGTCGAGCCGGCCGGGCCGACGCGCGGCGCCGGGGAGCACGGCCAGGGCGGCAAGCGCGACGGCGATGCCGATCGGCACGTTGACGAACAGCACCCATCGCCACGACACGTACGTGACGAGCAGGCCTCCGGCGAGCAGCCCGACGGCCCCGCCGGCCCCGCTCATCGCGGCGTATACACCCATCGCCCGGTTCCGCGGTGGGCCTTGCGGGAACGTTGTCGCGATCAGCGCTAGCGCGGTGGGCGCGACAATGGCGCCGCCCACGCCTTGGACGGCCCGTGCCGTCAGCAGCCACGCCTGCGAGGTGGCGAGCCCGCCGGCCAGGGACGCGGCGGAGAACAGCAGCAGGCCGACCACGAACATGCGGCGTCGTCCGAGCAGATCACCGGCGCGGCCGCCGAGCAGCAGCAACCCGCCGAGCGTCAGGGAATACGCGTTGGTCACCCACTCCAGGCTGCTGCCGGAGAATCCGAGTGCCGCCTGAATGTGCGGCTGCGCGACGATGACGATGGTCGCGTCAAGCACGACCATCAGCTGGGCGGTCGCGATGATCAGCAACGCGACGCCGAGGTGGCGGCTGCGGTCGCGGGTGCCGGCCTTGCCGATTGCGGGAAATGTCATTGCCATGCCATCGATACTTCCGGCCGGACGGCGCGCCGTCGTCGTGCCCAGGAAGTGACTTCTGCCTGGCCAGCGGGGAGGCCGGCGGACGCCGGAATACCGCGCGGGGAGTAGCCGGCAATAGCCACCACGGATGGATGCGCTCGGGGCGATGACGCGTACGCTCGAAGGATGATCAGGATCCTGCTCGCCGACGACCAGGCGCTGATCCGCAGCGGCATCCGGTCGCTGCTCGAGGCGGAAGAGGACATCGATGTGGTCGCCGAGGCCGTCGACGGGCAGCAGGCGGTTGCGCTGGCCATCGAGCACCGCCCCGACATCGTGCTCATGGACATTCAGATGCCGGTCCTCGACGGGGTCGAGGCCACCAGGCAGATCGTCGCGGACGAGCGGCTAGACAGCGTGCGCGTGGTGATGCTCACCAACTTCGGGCTCGACGAGTACATCTTCCGCGCGCTGCGGGCGGGCGCGTTCGGGTTCTTGCTGAAAGAGACCGAGCCGGCCCAGCTACTGCAGGCGCTACAGGTCGTCATGCGCGGAGACGCCTTGCTGTCCCCCGCCGTCACCCGCCGCCTGATCAGCGAGTTCGTCGCCCGGCCGCCAGACGCTACCGCCGCCGCTGGTATGGAAACCCTTACTAATAGGGAACGAGAGGTGGTCGCTCTGGTCGCGCATGGACTCTCCAACGACGAGATCGCCGCCACCATGGTGCTCAGCCCGGCCACCGCCAAGACGCACGTCAGCCGCGCGATGATCAAGCTCGGCGCCCGTGACCGGGCGCAGCTCGTCGTCTTCGCCTATCAGACCGGCCTGGTCTCCCCGCGCGCCGGGCAGCCGACAGACCACTAACCTGGCTGCGTGGCTGACCGTGCGGTTGCCCGGCCTGATCGACGGCTCTTGGACGCGGTGGCGCTCGTCGCTGGCGTTGACGGCGTTCTGGTCATGGATGAGACGCTCCAGGGTGAATCCCGTTCGACCTTCGCCGTTGCCGCCGACGGTGACGAGCTCGTCGTCAAGCTCGTCCAGGGGGCTATTGGCAACCAATGGCGATTGGTTCGCCTGGTCCGCGACCTGCGCCGTCGGGGCTACCCCGCGCCCGAGTACGTCGGCGTAGGGGAATCAGACGGCACCGTCTTCACGGTCCAACGACGCCTGCCAGGTCAGATCCTGCACGCGGGACCGGGCATGCCGCCTCCGGCCGAGCTGTTCGCCGCTTTGCTCCCCAGTCTCCTTGCCGCCATCGAGCTGCAGCACGATGCGGGCGATCTGGCCCAGCCGCCATGGCCCGCGTGGCTGCTCGACACGATCGAGAACGGCGGTGACGGCTACTGCCTGCACGCCACCATGCGCCAGTCCCCCCGCACCGCCACGCTGCTCGACCGGCTGCAGGCGCTGGCCAGGCGCAACCTGCGGGACGAGGCGGCCCGGACACGGGACGTGGTGCACTTCGACATGAACCCCGCGAATATCCTGCACGCCGGGGGGCACCTGTCCGGCGTGGTGGACTGGAACATCCCGTTCGACGGCGCCGGGCAAGGAGACCGCGGCTTCGACGTCGCGACCTTGCTGTTTTACACCTACGACATCGAGCGGACCAGGGAAGTCCTGTGGGACCGGGCACTGTCGGTCAGCGGGCTGGCGTGGACCACGGTGTATCTGTGCCACCTCAGCCTCCGACAGGTGGAGTGGTCACGGCGGCATAGCCCGGGGAGCGCAGACGACGCGCGTTTCATGGGCATCGCCGAGGCCGTTCTGGATGACTGTGAGGCCCTTATTAAGTCGCCTGGACGAAGGCCGCGATTATCGCGCCGAGTTCTTCTCCCGCGTCCTCCTGGAGGAAGTGGCCGGCGCCTTCGAGCACCGGGTGATGCCTGCCCGCCGCGCCTGGCACGCCGCGCTTGAGCACCGGCGCCATCGCCCCGGTAATCGGGTCGCGATCGCTGAACGCCACCAGGAACGGCTTGTCCCACGCGGCGAGCTGCCGCCAGGCGGTCCGGTTGGCCGCGGACGCGGGATTGTCCGGCGTGGCGGGCACCAGATCGGGCATCGCCCGGACCGCGGCCGCATAAGACGCGTCGGGGAACGGTGCGTCGTAGGCGGCCAGGACTTCGGGCGGCAATGTCGTCTGGCAGCCGGATTGCACGAGCCGCGACACGCTCAGTTCGGGCGCGGTGCGGACCACCTCGCGGAACCGCAGCCACACCTGCGGCATCGGCTGGTCGCCGGTCGGCAGCCCGGTGTTGGCGGCGACGACCCGGGCGAACCTGTCGGGATGTTCGGCTACTAGCCGCAGCCCGATCAGGCCGCCCCAGTCCTGCCCGACCAGCGTCACGTCGCGCAGGCCGAGCGCGTCGAAGGCGAACGCGCGGATCCATTCCACGTGCCTGGCATAGCTGTGGTCGGCGACCTCGGCCGGCTTGTCTGACCGCCCGAAGCCGATGAGGTCGGCCGCGATGACACGCAGTCCCTCCTCGGCCAGCACGGGGATGACGTTCCGGTACAGGAACGACCAGCTCGGCTCACCGTGCAGCAGCAGCACCGCCTCCCCCGTCGGCGGGCCCGCCTCGACGTAGGCCAGCCGCAGCCCGTCGGCGCCGGCGTCGGCGTATCGCGGCTCGTAGCCGAAGTCCGGCAGGTGATCGAAGCGCTCCTCCGGAGTCCGCAGCAGCTTCATCTGGCAACTCGCCTTTCGCCGGCTCAGCGCGCGGGCGCGTCGACTGGGTACTGCGCGGGATAGGGCTCGGCGTAGTCGGCCGATCGGCTCACGCTCTGCCATGCGGTGGCCTCGGCGAGTTGCCGCGTGGAGTAGCCGAACGCCATGTCGACCGCATTCACCCCTAGCAGCAGGTGCGACGGCAGGTTGTCGCGCTTGACGGTGGTCACGATGATCTCCGCGGCGCGCGCCGGGTCGCCGGCGGGACCGGCGGGGTTGCGGCGCATGAGCCTCTGCATGGTCCCGATCGTGCCGTCATAGTCGGCGGGGATGTCGTGCACGGTCATCGAGGCACCTGCCCAGTCGGTCGCGAAACCGCTGGGCTCCACGACCATGACCTTGATGCCGAACGGCGCGGTCTCGACGGCGAGCACGCGGCTGAAGCCGTCGACCGCGAACTTGGCGGCCTGATAGCTGGCAATGCCCGGCGAGCCGCCCACGCGCCCGCCGACCGAGGAGAACTGCACGATGATGCCGCCGCCCTGTCCCCGAAGCAGCGGGATCACCGCCTTTGACACGTTGTACACGCCCCAGAAGTTGGTCTCGAACTGGGTGCGGAAGTCAGCGTCGTCACCCGTCTCGATGGGTGCGACGTTCGCGTACCCGGCGTTGTTGACGATGACGTCAAGACGGCCGAAGTGCCCGGCGCCCGCCGCGACGGCAGCGTGCACCGCCCCGGAGTCGGTGACATCAAGGGCGAGCGGCAGCACCCTGTCGCCGTACCGCTCGGCGACCTCCGCAAGCTGTCCGGGCTGGCGGGCCGTGGCTACGACGCGGTCACCGGCGTCGAGAGCGACGCCGGTGAGGGCGCGGCCGAAGCCTCGCGATGAGCCGGTGATGAACCAGACTTGCTCCATGACGAGTTTGGTACCCGCTGACTTCCGCTAAACCACGAAAAGAAGCTGTGGTTGCATGTGATCTTGCGGACGACGCGGATCGGGGGGCTGATGAGTGGGCGCGGGAGATGATCGGCGGGAGTCTGACGCGAAGCGGGAGTCTGACGCGGAGCGGGAGTCTGACGCGGAGCGTGAGTCTGACGCGAAGCGGGAGTCCGACGCGAAGCGGGAGTCTGACGCGGAGGCGGAGGACGAACCGCGCATCGTGGAGCGGCTGACCCTTTTCTCCGATGCCGTGGTAGCGATCGCGATCACATTGCTGGCGGTGGATCTGCCGGTGCCCGAAGGGGACACCGTGTCCGCGTTCTGGTCCTCGGTCCGACGCAACGACGGACACTATGCGGCGTTCCTGATCAGCTTCGTGGTGATCGCCGCGGCGTGGGGTGATCATCACGATCTCTTCCGGTACACCAGGCGCATCGACCCGCGGCTGCGGACGTTCAACATGGCCTGGCTGTTGACGATCGTCCTGAACCCGTTCGCGACCAGGTTGCTCACCGCGAGCGGGCATTCCACCCTCGATGCTCACGCGCTCCGGTTCGGCTTTTACGCCCTGCTGCAGGTGCTGGAAGCCGGTGCGGTGCTGGTGATGCTGCGGCACATGGTCTCGCGCGGGCAGATGCCTGGCGCGCCTCTATCGGTGGTGACCAGCACGGTCCGGCATTGTTATGCCCTGATGTCCGGCTTCGGACTGTCGATCCCGCTCTTCTTCGTCACGACCTTCGCGTGGCCGCTGTGGTTCATCATGCCGCCGCTGGCCGGGCAGGTGGGCCGGCTGCGGAGCCGCTAGGGGCTGGGCAGACGCTGGCCGCCCACGTCTGCCTGGCCGTTGGCCACGAGCCAGGCCAGCGCCTCGTGCAGGGCATCGAGCGAGCTGTGGCGCGGCGCGTACCCGAGCACCTCGCGGGCGCGGTCAATGCTGGCGGCGATGCTGCGAGACGTGTGCTCGCGGGTGACCTCGGCGTGCCCGGATCCGGCCCGGCGGGTGAACTCGTCCCAGCCGACGAAATCCAGGACCGGTTCACGGCCGAACCACCGTGCCGCGCCGGCCGCCAGGCCTCGCTGCGTCATCGCCTGCTCAGCGGCGACATGGAAGCTGCCTCCGATCGCCGCCGGACGGGCCAGCGCCAGCTCAAAGGCCTGCGCCACGTCGTCGGCGTGCACATGGTGCAGGACGCCGAGCCCGTGATCGGGCAACGCGAGCGGCCGGCCCGTCGCCAGCTGCGTCCACGCGGTGGGGTCGAGGTTCCCGGCCGGGGTGATGACCGGCCAGCCCGGCCCGCTGATGTGACCGGGGTGCAGCACCACGGCCGGGACGCCGCCGGCCAGGGTCTCCTGGTGCAGCAGTGTCTCGATCTCAGCCTTGCCTGTGCCGTACTCGCCATAAGCGGTCCGGGGCTCATCCTCGGTCACCGGCACCCGCAAGGCCGGGCCATGGACCCAGATGGTCCCGCAGTGCACCAGCAGCGGGCGCGACGGGCGCAGCGCCTCGACAAGCTGCCGCGCGGACGCCGCGGTGAAGCAGATGAGGTCGATCACCACATCAGGTCGCAGCTCAGCCATCCGGGCACCGAACACTCCCGCCGCGTCGTGCGCGTCACGGTCGGCGGTGATCGTGGTCACCGCGTCCCACTGCGGGCTGTCGCGGTACGGGCCGCGAGTGCCCCGGCTGACCGCGACCACCTCATGGCCTCCATCGACCAGCCGGGGTACCAGGTAGGTGCCGATGTGACCGGTCGCTCCGATGACAACCACGCGGCTCATCTCACCCGTCCCCTTCCCGGTTGGCTCCGCCATCGTAGACCCCGCGTTCCAAGGTCAGCACGGTGGCGCGACCCCCGCCATGACTGTGCAGTTTGGCTGGCTGCGTGGCAATGTGCCTTTCATGGGACTTGACCTGAACCGCCTGCTTGAATTCCGGCTATTCCAGGCTTTCGACATCGACGAGTCCGGCCGGGTGCTGGCAGGCAGCGATGACACGGGCTCCACGCAGCTGATCGAGATCGCCGGCGATGGCTCTGTGACACAGCTCACTGCGCTGCCGGGTGCGTGCACCGGACGGTACGTGCCCGGGCGGCGCGCGGTGATCGTGTCGCACGACGCGAGCGGTAACGAGCGTTACCAGCTGTCGCTGCTCAAGCTGCCCCGGCTGCCCAGGCTGCCCAGCCAAAACGCTGCGACCGAGGCTGACCTGGAGCCGCTGGTGCGTGACCCGCGGTATATCCATACGCTCGCCGACGTCGCGCCCGGCCGGATCTGCTACCTGACCAATCGGCGGAACGGGGTCGCCTTCGACCCGGTGATCCTCGACCTGGCCGACGGTACCGAGCGGACCTTCAATCTTGGCGATCACAGGTTCGAAGAAGCAGTCATCTCCCCCGACGGCAGGTGGCTCGCGCTGATCGTCGCGTCCCCCGTCACCGCGGCCGCCGCCCATGTCGTCCTGGCCGACCTGACCATCCCCGTAGGCGGCGAGCAGCTGATGCCGGTTAGCCCGCCTGACGCGCCGGCCATAAACCGAGCGCTGGCCTGGACGCCGGGCAGCGATGCCTTGATCTTCAGCTCCAACAACGACCGCGAATTCACCGCGGTGGCACGGCATGATCTGGCCAAGAAGGAGCTGACCTGGCTGGTCACCGACGACACCGCCGACCTGACCGGCTGGCTCTCGCCGGACGGCGCCGCACTGCTCGTCGAGCGCAACGACGATGGCGCGTCGGAGCTGGCACTGTATGAAGCCGCCACTGGCCATAGGATCCGTGACCTGCCGCTGCCCGCCGTCGGCACGGTCAGCAGTCCCCGGCTTGCCTCGCCGAGATGGGCGCCAGATTCCGGGGGTATCGCCCTCTCCATCAGCAGCCCCGAGCTCCCAGGCGACGCGCTGCTCCTCGACGTCGGGCTCCTGGGCGCAAGCACCGGTGGGCACCAGGTCCGCAGGCTGACCCATTCGGCGCGCGCGTTCGGCGTTGACGCGCCGGTTCTGCCTGAGCAGCACCGGGTGCCGACAGTCGATGGCCAGCTGGTGCCTTGTCGCGTATATCGGCGTCCAGGCCGCCTAGCCGGGAGCGCGGTCCTCGTCGTGCACGGCGGTCCCGAGCTACAGGCCCGGCAGAATTTCGATGTGGTCGTCCAAGCGCTCGCCGCTGCCGGTCACACCGTCCTGGTCCCGAACGTCCGCGGGTCGACGGGCTACGGCAAGCGCTGGTACACGGCGGACGACAAGCACCGCCGTCTTGACGCGGTCGCCGACCTCGCTGCCTTGCACGCTTACCTGCCCGAGCTGGGCGTGGACCAGCGCCGCGCCGCCCTGTGGGGTGGCTCCTACGGCGGTTATATGGTGCTGGCAGGCCTGGCGTTCCAGCCCGGGCTGTGGGCAGCCGGCGTGGACATCGTCGGCATCGCCTCGCTCGTTACCTTCCTGGAGAACACCTCAAGTTACCGTCGCGCCTACCGGGAACGCGAGTACGGCACGCTCAAGGACGACCGCGAGTTCCTGCGAGCGGCTTCCCCGCTCACGCACATTGACGACATCACCGCGCCGCTGTTCATCATCCATGGCGCGAACGACCCGCGGGTGCCGCTGAGCGAGGCTCAGCAGATCCACGCGGAGATGACCGCCCGTGGCCGCGAATGCGAACTACTGGTCTACGGCGACGAGGGGCACGGCCTGACCAAGCGCGAGAACCGTGCGGAGGCCCTCTCGAGAGCATTCGCGTTTCTTGGCAGGCACCTCGGCGGCTAGCCGACGCTCTTTGGCGTGCTGCGCCCGGTTACTGGGCCGGGAACACGGGGCGGGGTTTGCCGGGCGCAACAGTGCGCGCCAGGATCCCGAGTGTGGCCCGCAGCGCGCTCTCCGGGATCACGGGGAAGATGCCGGCGTCCTTCCAATCCTGCCCGGCCGCCGACCAGTCGTAGTAGGACGTTACGAGCGTGTACTCGTCAATCGGCTCCAGCCGGTAGCCGTACACGTGGCCGAGGTCCAGCTGGCCATGGATCGTCCAGGCGATTTCCCTGTCCCGCTCGAAGGTGACGATCTCGACGGTGACGTCGTACAGGCCGAGGGGATAGTCATTGAGCGCTTCCCGGTCCATGTGCACGACGAAGGTGTCTCCGGCCTTAGTGACAATCTCCCCGCTGGCCTCCATGAGCATGCCGGAGCTGTCTATGGCCACGTGCCCCCCGGGATCGGTGAGTACGGCGAAGATCTCCTCCGGTGACGCGGCCACCGCCCGCTGCACTTCAATCCGCTCCCCCATGTGCCGATTGTCGCACGCCAGTGGCTTACCGGGCCGGGCCCGCGGGCTGCGTTCAGCTGTCGATGTCCTGCCGGTTCAGCTCGGTTTCGAGCAGATCCATCGCCTTGAGGAAGGCTTCCTGCTCGCCGGGGGTGAGCTTGTCCAGGACGCGGGCCAGCGGTTTGGCGGCGCCGTCGAGCCAGTGACCGATCAGGGTTGCCTGGCCAGGGATGATCTGGACGATTGTGCGCCGCCGGTCGGCCGGGTCAGGGCGCCGCTCGACCAGGCCCGCCCGGTCAAGTTCGGCGAGTACGCCGCTGACCGTGGGGAGGGTCAGGTCCAGCCGGGAGGCCAATTCCCCGACGGTGAGCGGGCCAGCGCGGATCTGCTCGAGTGCGGCGACGTGCCGCGGGCTCAGCGGAGAGGGCACGGGCGCGGGCGCGGGCGCGGACCGGTCCTGCCAGCGCCGCATTCCCCTGGTCAGAAACAGCTGCATCAGGCGCAGGCACAACGCGGAGTGCTCGGAACCGCCCGCCTGATCCGCCATGTCGCTGCTTTCGTGGTGCGCCGTTCCCTTGACTGTCTGGACCCAAGTATATACGCTTTTGCAATCAAAACTATTCTGATTCGGGAACGAAAATTTATGGAGGATGGCATGACACCGCAGGGACAGCCGACCACCTCAGCGCTGCTGGCGCTGGTGGAGGACGGCACGCTCACCGGGTCCTGGATCCTGGACCCAGCCAGGTCCGAGGCCCGGCTCGAGACCAGGCACACCTGGGGGCTCCGTCCGCTCCACGGCGTCTTCCGCCAGGTCACCGGCGACGGCACGGTGACCGCAGCTGGCCAGGTCACCGGCACCCTGACCGTCGCTGCCGGATCGATCGACACGAAGAACAAGATGCGCGACAAGGACCTGCGGTCGGCCAAGGTCTTCGACGTCGCCAACCACCCAGACATCACCTACATCGTCGATGGCATGCAGCCCGACAGCGGGAGCGTCCGGGTGACCGGCAGCCTGACCGTCCGCGGCCGCACCCGCCCGCTCTCCTTCGACGCGAAGGTCTCCGCTGCCGCGGGCGAGATCCGCCTAGACGCCGAGGTCCCGGTCAACCGGGCGGACTTCGGCCTGACATACAGCCCACTGCGCATGGCGTCGCTGAACAACACCATCACTGTCCACGCTGTGTTCACCCGTGCGGTCGAGGGCCAGGAGACGTAGGTGATCGGCTAGGTGGGGCCAGGCTAGCCCGGAGGCGCAGGGGGCATTCGCCGATGTCCCAGAACAGGGCCGCCATCAGGCGTAGCGCCTGGCGGGCGAGCGAGGCGAGCAGGTGCTCGTCGGGGGCGTGCTGGGCGCAAGCGGGATAGGAGTGCGGGATCCAGATGGTCGGCATGCCGAGTTGGTCGGTGAAGACGTCGTTGGGCAGGCCGCCGCCGATGTTGGGCAGCAGCGCGGGTCTGATGCCTTCGGTGCGCTCCAGCGATGCCAGCGCGAACCGGACCCAGGGATGATCGGGGTCGGTGCGGGAGGCATTCATGACGTGCCCCGGCTCGACGGTGACCATGCCGAAGCCATGCCGGTCCAGGTGCGCTCGTAGCGCCGCCGGCATGGCCGAGATGTCGGTGCCCACCGCGAAGCGGAGCTGACAGTGCGCGTGCGCTTCCCCCGGGATGGCGTTGACCGGGGTGGCGGGGTTCCCGCCGGCCAGCGACAGTACTTCCAGCGTGTTCCCGGCGATGGCACGTTCGGCCGGGGTGAGCCCGGGCTGGCCCCAGTCCTGGTCGATGTCCGGATCACCGGGGCTGGCGCCGACGGTGATGACGCTCAGCGCGTCCCGGACACTGTCCGGGATCGGCGGGGTGCGCAGGGCGGGTACCAGGATCTGTCCGCGCCCGTCGACTAGGCAGGCTATCGCGCTGGCCAGCACCGTGGCCGGGTTGCGCAGCAGCCCGCCCCAGTTGCCCGAATGATACGAGCGGTCGCGCAGCGCCACCCGCAGAGTAAACCCGGCAGCGCCGCGCGAGCCGAGGAAGACAGTGGGCTGCGCGGCCGCCACCCGGGGCCCGTCGGAGGCGATCAGCAGGTCGGCGGCCAGCTCGTCGCGGTGCTCGGCGCAGAACTGGCTCAGCCCCGGAGAACCGCATTCCTCGCTGGTCTCGATAAGAATGGCCACGTTGAACCCGAGCCGTCCGCCGCGGGCCCGCATGACCTGCTCGAGCGCGGCCAGGTTGATCGTATGCTGGCCTTTATTGTCCGCGGTTCCCCT
>Ga0210395_10004402_pt1 | contig 10852 bp, 11 predicted proteins | sample IncBWH4OmetaG_FD_150861 | JGI IMG/M metagenome (GOLD analysis project Ga0210395, IMG submission 150861) | Forest soil microbial communities from Barre Woods Harvard Forest LTER site, Petersham, Massachusetts, United States - Inc-BW-H-4-O ...
GAAGGCGTTCAGGGCTTCCGACGAAGCGTCGCGCCAAGCGGGCGCAAACTCAGCGTCACGAGTGACGACGCGCATGCCTTTGCCGCCACCGCCGGCGACAGCTTTCAACAAAACGGGATAGCCCATATTTTGAGCGAGGGCTTGGGCGTCATCGGGATTTTCAATAGGATTGTTTGCGCCGGGAACGGTCGGCACTTCGGAGCGGCGAGCGAGCTGTCGTCCGGCCGTTTTCGAGCCGAGGGCTTCCATGGCTTCCGCGCTCGGGCCGATGAAGGTGATTCCTGCTTCCGCACAGGCGCGCGGGAGCGCCGCGTTTTCCGCGAGGAAACCATAGCCGGGATGGATGGCGTCGCAGCCGGAACGGCGTGCGACATCGATGATTTTCTCAATGCAAAGATAACTCTCGCGCGAGGGTGCCGGGCCAATGGGATAGGCTTCGTCGGCCAGACGAACGTGGAGCGATTTGCGGTCGGCTTCGCTGAAAACCGCGACGCAGCGAATGCCCAGCTCGCGGCAGGCACGCAAGATGCGCACAGCGATTTCGCCGCGATTGGCAATCAGGATTTTACGGAACATGGACCTTTGGTGATGCTCGGGGATTTTAGCACGAGGGGTATCGCCGCCAAGCCGCTGGCGCGTCTCTAGTGTCCAATTGTTTGAGGTACGGCGGTCTATCCGCCGAGGGTGACATGCACTTCGAATTGGTTGGACCTTGGGATGTGTCTGAATCGTTCCGCACATATCAAGAATACGCGGGTTCGCGGAAAATGGCGGACGTCAGACAAGTGTGATAGACTGTCTGACACGTGTAGTGGAGGAAGGACATGGAATCTCAGCGGATCTCGGTTCGCGTTCCCGGAAAGATAGCGCAGCGGCTCAAGGAACGTTCGCGCGCGACGGGAAAACGCGAGTCGGAAATGGTTCGCCACGCACTGGAGGAGTATCTTGCCAAGGGTAGCGGCGGAAAGACCGCCTACGATGGCTTTCTCGAAGCTGGGCTGATCGGCTGCGCGCCGGGATTGCCGAAAGACCTTGCTACGAACAAGCGACACTTCAAGGGTTTCGGCAAATCAAAGTGAATCGAATATTGATGGACACCGGCCCCTTGGTTGCAGTTCTCTCGCCCGAGGAGCGCGAGCACTCAATTTGTGTTTCTCTGTTGCACAATTTGCCGAGTCCCGTGGTCACTTGTTGGCCAGTGGTTACCGAAGCCATGTGGCTGCTGCGCAAGTCCCCTCGGACCATCAAGAATCTTTTGTCAGCCATAAGCTCAGGGGTTCTGGAAATACCGGTCGTCACCGCCGCAGAGGCAGGAAAAATTGAAGCCATCATGGATCGATACGCGAGCTTGCGGCCCCAGTTCGCCGATGCGATGGTTGTATATCTTGCGCATCGGGAGAACATCGAAACAATTTTTACGCTGGACCGACGGGATTTTTCAGTCTACCGAACCGCTCGCAACAGACCTTTTCATCTGATCCCAGACTGAGACATACCCTTCTGATCTTCTCTGCCGCGGTGTTCGACCAGAACCAAAGCCGTAGCTTCCTAAATTCTGCGGCAGACTTCGTTCAGACCCCGGTGTTGCCTGCTCACCCCAGGAATATCCCGAGTGCGGGAGACGTGCCAATTTCCGTGATTTGCCATTACCGGCTTGATTTTCTTTTTCAAAGGGGAATATTGCCGTGTTTTTTGCGGGGGTTGGTGTCTCGCTTGTTTTCGAGGGCGCGGAGTGCGGTGATGATGCGGGGACGAGTTTCGGAGGGCTCGATGATGGCGTCGATGTAGCCCTTTTCGGCGGCGACGAATGGGTTGGCGAAGCGGTCGCGAAATTCCGCGATTTTTTCTTGACGCAGGCGTTCCCGATCGGCCTCGGGAGCTTTGTCCAGTTCGCGCTTGTAGACAATGTTCACCGCACCCTCGGGGCCCATCACGGCGATTTCCGCGGAGGGCCAGGCAAAATTCGCGTCGGTGCGTATGTGCTTGCTGGCCATGACGCAATAGGCGCCCCCGTAGGCCTTGCGCGTGATGACCGTGATTTTGGGCACGGTGGCTTCCGCAAAAGCGAAAAGCAATTTCGCGCCATGTTTGATGATGCCGCCAAACTCCTGCTGCGTGCCGGGCAGAAAGCCGGGAACGTCCTCAAAGGTTATGAGCGGAATATTGAAGGCATCACAGAAGCGCACGAATCGAGCGCCTTTGAGAGAGGCATTGATGTCGAGAACTCCCGCGAGGAACGCTGGTTGATTGGCGACAATTCCGACGGGGCGGCCGTCGAGGCGCGCAAACCCAACAACAATATTTTTCGCGAAGTGCTCGTGGACTTCGAAGAAGTAGCCATCATCGACGATGGCGTGGATGGCGTCCTTCATGTCGTATGGTTTTTGAGGCTCGTCTGGAACAAGGGAGTTCAGCGATTCTTCGCGGCGGTCCGGCGAATCCGAGGGCTGTCGGCGCGGAGGATCATCGACATTGTTTGAAGGAAGGAAACCAAACAGCTCGCGAATCATGGCGAGGCAGTCGGCATCGTCCGCGGACACAAAGTGCGCCACGCCGCTTTTCTCGTTGTGCGTCATGGCGCCGCCGAGCTCTTGCTTGGTGACTTCCTCGTGGGTAACCGTTTTGATGACGTCGGGCCCGGTGACGAACATGTAGGAAGTTTCGCGAGTCATGAAAATGAAATCGGTGATCGCGGGAGAGTAGACCGCGCCGCCCGCGCAGGGGCCCATAATGGCGCTGATCTGCGGAATCACGCCGCTGGCAAGCGTGTTGCGCAGAAAAATATCGGCGTAGCCCGCGAGCGAAGCGACCCCTTCCTGGATGCGCGCGCCGCCGGAATCGTTGAGGCCAATGACCGGGGCCCCCGCGCGCATGGCGAGATCCATGATCTTGCAAATCTTCCGCGCATTGGCTTCAGAGAGTGAGCCGCCGAATACTGTGAAGTCCTGCGCAAATACGTAGACAAGGCGGCCATCAATCCGTCCAAAGCCCGTGACGAAGCCATCGCCTGCGGGGCGCTGCTCTTGCATTCCAAAATCCACGCAACCGTGGCGGACAAATTTGTCGAGTTCTTCGAAAGTGCCTTCATCCAGTAGAAGGTTTATGCGTTCTCGCGCGGCAAGCTTGCCGGCCTGGTGTTCGCGCTCGCGGCGTTCGGGACCACCGCCGGCTTCGGCTTCCGCCGATTGGCGGCGAAGCTCTTCCATGCGGTCGTGATGCTTTTCTCTTGCGCTCGCGGCAGCGTCTCTCTCAGGCAAGCTTTCCTCCGGGAGCATCCGGTTCATTTTTGGCAAAGATGCGGACCGCGAGATGCGTTGCGAGCCAGACGGTGCCGAGTAGCAAGACCACGCCGAGAACGAGTTCAGCAACAATCGCGACAGTGCGCTGGAGGGGCGATTCGAACGACGTAACGTAATCCGTGGCCTGCACGAGAATGAACATGGCACCGAGGGTCATGGCTACGATGAGAATCGTAGTCAAGATTGAAGCGATAATCATTTTCATAAGACGGAAGCAGCGCACCGAAGCCGCAGGGAGAAGGATAGCGCAACTGGGCGGAAATCAGAATGCGGCGGCAAGGCAGGAGCGTGAGCTGCAAACGTCAGCATAGACGCTTCGGACTCAGCGCCAGCAATGCAAAGTTCAGCGCAAACCGGACCAATCGTCGGCGACAAGAATCGAGTCACTCGGATTCGATGGATCATACTTCACGCTTGCGGGCTGGCCTGCGACGAGCCGTTCGAAACGGATCTGCCCCTCGAGCCCGGTGATGTCCTGCGCCGTATGATAGGTGACGCCGGAAATCGCATAACTGTAAGTGACGAGGTGCCTGGGTCTCAGATCGACGATCGGACGAGCCCGAGAGCCGAAGAGATTTCTTTGCACTTCGCGGGGCTCGGGAGGATGCTCGGCTAACTCGACGACCTGCCCTTCGGCGATGCGCCCAATCTGATTCAAGTGGAGCCGCCGCCGGCGCTCAACGTCCTCGGGCTCTTCCGCCGGGCGAAAGAAGGCGTAGGCGATCATGAGTATCGCCGCCAAGGCAGCGCCGCCCATGGCGAGTACAAGTTTCCAATCCGCGAACAGCCCTTTCAACTATAGATCTCCAAGGATGCAAATGAATTGTGCAGTGAGGGACTCGCGCGCAACCGTAGATTTATGCTCACAACACGGGAGACAACGACCTAGTTCCGGAACTCGCCCCACAGGTGTGTATTTTACCGAAACAATGACAGCGTTGCGAAACTAGATGTGCGGGGCCTGCACCGGATTGCGCAACACGCCAACACCGCCTACGCTGACCTCGACGACGTCTCCTGCGACAAGCGGGCCGACGCCAGCGGGCGTCCCTGTGGCAATCAAATCTCCGGGATTAAGAGTCATGACACGCGAGATCCAGCGTACGAGAAACGCCACGGGATAGCCCATAAGAGAAGTGCGCCCGGATTGGCGAAGCGCGCCATTGACGCGCAATTCCACCAAAACGTCGGATGGATCGAGCTGAGTTTCGATATGCGGTCCAACGGGACAAAACGTATCGAAGCCCTTGGCGCGCGTGAACTGCACGTCGCTTTTCTGGAGATCGCGCGCAGTAACGTCGTTCAAGCAGCTATAACCCAGCAGGTAAGCCAGCGCGTCATCAGAGTCCTTGAGTTGCGAACAGCGCCGGCCCACGATAAGCGCAAGCTCGCCTTCGTGTTCGACGCGCTGGGATTGCGGCGTGAGAACGATCGGCTCACCGGGACCAACGATCGCGGAAGGCGGCTTAAGAAAGATGAGCGGTTCCTTGGGCACTTCATTTCCGAGTTCAGCCGCGTGTGCCGCGTAATTGCGCCCAACGCAAACAATTTTCCCGGGATCGACAGGAGCGAGAAGACGAACGTCAGCGACTGGCCAGGTGCGCGAACCGTGCGACCAGGAATTCCATGGAGGGCCGGAAATTTCGCGGATTTGCTCGCTCTCAATCAGGCCATAGAGCGGCGCTGGCGGCTGTGAGGCGGAAGAACCAAGTGGAAGAAACCGGCAGAATTTCATTCGGGATCAGCTCGGATGATGATTCGGACGAGATACATGCGACGCACGAGCGCGCCGGATAATGGTCCAGATCCAAGAGAGAGTAACCACGAGCATATATGATACAGCACCGAGCACGAAGATTTGAACGGCGCTAACGGTGTTAAATCGCTCCGCAAGGCCCTCAAAGAGCATGCAAAGAACCCGATAGGAGATGCAGAAAAGGACCCACGCAACGAGGCTCGAAGCCAGTAAATTGCCCGGCATGTGCCAAAATCGGAGAACGGGGATCAATGCGATGAGGCCCAGAACAGACACGGCGGCCAGATTGCACACGAACGCAAAGCGATCGAACAGCGGAACACGATAGACCACGATGACCCATCCACTTAATACAATCGAGAGAATGAGACCGACATAGACACCCGTGCGAACCGATGCGTTCCGGAAAACGTGGAACGACCCGTACGCGGGCAGGTGTGCACGAACGGTCATCAAGGGGCGCTCTCCCTACATAGGTGCTGAGTAGAACCCGGGGCTACGGAGAAGGTTTCGCGACATCAACCGCGACGGACGCGCTGGATTCACTTTCATTTCCAGTACGATCGACAGCAGTCACAGAGTACCAGTAGCGGTGGCCGGGCTCTACAGACGTATCACGATACGCCGGCGCAAGCAACAGATCGGGAGTACTAAGCGTTCCCCGTGTGTCTTGCTGCTCACTTCGATAGATGCGGTAACCAGCAAGATCGGTTTCAAGATTTATGGACCACGAGAGGTCCACGACGACGGAACCAGGAGTGTCACCGGCGAGAGCCGCAGCAACCAGATTTTGCGGAGCGGCAGGTGGAAACGTATCACGCGGAGAAACAATCGCAGGGGCGGAATCCGCGGACTCGATGGGGTTGCCTTCCACGAGCACGACACTTCTGACGACGTAGGCGTAGGTTTTGCCAAAATCGAAAACGGTGTCGCGGTAACCGTTTTCGTCCGACGGAGCGAGGAGAGCGAGCGGCGATTTCCATTTGGCTTTCGAGAAATCCGTGGAAGCTGCCTCCGCCGATGTGGGATCAAGTTCGCCGCGATAAACCCGATAGCCGGAAAATGCGGTAATGGGATCGCCGCCCGACGTACGAGTAGGAGCCGTCCAGCTCAATTCAATCGCGGGCTCAGTGACACGCGCATCCAGGTGGGTGATAGCCTCCGGCACAGGAAACATGCGGACCAGAACGGCGTTCGAATCCGCCGAAGCTCGCTTTTTCGAGGCACGCGTCCGGACAACATAAACAAGCAGACTGCCAGGGTGCGCGCGAATCTCTGCCGGCGCGACGGGATCAATGAATTTCACATGACCTTCCGCGACGTAATTTTCCACGAGCGAACCCGGAATCGTGTAAACGACGCGAAACGATTTTGCATCCGGCGATCTGTCGGGCTTCGGCAGGCCCCGAACGATTTCCACCGCTGGAGGCAATGCAAGACGATCGCCAGTGATGGTTTTCGCAGGCAAAGTGAAAATGAGTTGCACGCCATCACCAGCCTGGTGCGCGGCGAGATCGGTGACTGCCGCCGGAACCGGCGGAGTCGGCGGAGTCGGCTCGCCGGGCGCGCCGCAACCGCCGGCAAAAAGAAACATGGGCGCTGAAACTAGAAAAACGAGACTAGCGAAGCGTGCAGCTTCCGTACGGCGCGATACAGGCTTCCGCAAGTTTCGGATTCCCATCTTGGATGTTCGGAGTTTACAGGATATAGCGGCTCAAATCCTGATTCTTGACGATATCCGCAAGCTGCTTGGTCACGTAGGCGGCATCGACCTTCACATTCTTTTTCTTCAGGTCAGGCGCCTCGAAGGAAAGCTCGTCGAGAACTTTCTCAAGAATAGTATGCAGGCGCCGCGCTCCAATGTTTTCCGTCGACTCATTTACGCTCGTGGCAAACCGTGCGATGGCTGCAACCGCGTCTTCGGTAATGTTCAGCTTGACACCTTCGGTGTCGAGCAGCGCAACGTACTGCTTTATGAGCGCATTCTTCGGTTCCGTCAAAATGCGGATGAAGTCTTCTTCCTTAAGCGATTGCAGCTCCACGCGAATGGGCAAGCGCCCTTGCAATTCCGGGATGAGGTCCGACGGTTTCGTAACGTGGAAAGCACCTGCGGCAATAAACAAAATGTGGTCGGTGCGAATCATGCCGTACCGTGTGTTGACGGTCGTGCCTTCGATGATCGGAAGAATGTCCCGCTGAACTCCCTCGCGGGAAACATCCGGCCCGTGGCCCGATTCACGACCAGCGACTTTGTCGATCTCATCGATAAAGATGATGCCCATCTGTTCGGCGCGCTCGACGGCGATGCGCGTGACCTGGTCCATATCCAACAGCTTGTTTTCTTCCTCTTGAATCAGGTATTCGAAAGCGTCGGCCACGGACATCTTGCGCTTTTTTTTCTGCTGGCCAAACAACCCAGAAAGGTTCGAGAACATGTCTTTCATGTTGACGTCCATGTCCTCGACGCCCTGGTTGGAAATAATCTCGAACGACGGCATCGAGCGTTCGCGAACCTCGAGGTCAACCATGCGCTGATCGAGCTTGCCTTCGCGAAGCTGGATGCGCAGTTTTTCGCGTGTCCGCTGCGACTGTTCCCTCTGGGCCGCGGCTTCCGTTTCGGTCGTGCCGGCAGCCGGCGCAGGTGACGGAGGAAGCAGCAGGTCCAGCACGCGCTCTTCCGCAGCCTGTTCAGCGCGGTCGGCGACTTCATCTAGCTTTTCTTCGCGAACCATGTCGATGGAAGTCTCGACGAGATCGCGGACCATCGATTCCACATCGCGGCCCACATAGCCTACTTCGGTGTATTTCGAGGCTTCGACCTTGACGAAGGGGCAACCGGCCAGGCGCGCGAGACGGCGCGCAATTTCCGTCTTGCCGACGCCCGTCGGCCCAATCATCAAAATATTCTTAGGAAGAACGTCTTCGGCGATCTCCGGCGGAAGTTTTTGCCTGCGGACACGATTGCGCAAAGCGACAGCGACGGCACGCTTGGCGGCATTTTGCCCGACGATGTACTTGTCGAGCTCCGCGACAATTTCGCGCGGAGTCATGTCGTCGAGGGCAGGGAGTAGCTGCTCTTCTTCCACGGCCGGGGCGCCGTTGCCGCCGGGCGTGAACACTAGTTCTTTGTCGGTCTTGCTGGCCATGAAATGTTCAATCCCTTTATCTACAGCCCTTTTGCCTGCTGCCCTTTTGTGTGTAATCCCTTTGATGCGCGAAAACGGCTCGCTGTATTATCGCGCGGTCCCTAGAGTTCTTCGACTGTAAAATTCGCGTTGGTGAAAATGCAAATCTCGCTGGCGATGCGCATCGCTTCCATGGCCAGATCTTTTGGGCCTAGCCTCGAATGCTTCAGCAAGGCGCGAGCCGCGGCCAGCGCATACGTCCCGCCGGAGCCGATGGCGCACAAACCATCATCCGGCTCGATCACGTCCCCGTTGCCGGAAAGCAGAAAAGTGGATTTTGAATCGGCGACGATGAGCAGCGCCTCGAGGTGCCGCAGCGCCCGGTCCTTGCGCCACTCCTTGGCCAGCTCGACCGCGCCCTTCTGCAAATTACCGGAATGTTCCTGAAGCTTGCCTTCAAAACGCTCGAAGAGCGAAATCGCATCGGCTGTAGAGCCCGCGAATCCCGCAATCACTTTATCGTTGTAAAGCCGCCGCGTCTTCCGCGCGGTGTGCTTCATTACATGATCGCCCATGGTCACCTGGCCATCGGCGATCAGCACGGCCTTGTTGTCCTTGCGCACGCACAATACCGTAGTGCCATGCATCTGCGCGCTTCCCTGGCTGTTACGCATCCAACCATTATACAGCGGGGATTAGTTCAAGGCACGTCAGTGCGTCAGGGCGCAAGGAAGTTGATCGCAAGAAACGCCTGCCGACACAACTAGAGAAGCACTCAATTGGGAGGTGGTGGTGCAGCCTGCGTTTCGCTTGCGGGCGACTTTTGCAAATCCGCGAGGTGGTCTTGCATTGCGTTGAGCTGGCTCTGCGCCCGATTCAACTCGCCAGTGACAATAGCGATCTCTTTTTCTTTCGCCTTCTTTTGCTCTTCAGGCACGCTCGCGAGTTCAGCATTTAGACCGGCGAGCACCGCTTGGGCGTCAATAATGTCTTGTTGCGTGTTCTTGATCATCAGCTGAGTCTCTTCGATCGAAGATGGAAGACTGGTCTCCAGGAGAGCATCCTTAGACGCTTGCGGCTGATCCGCCAATTTGGCGGCGGCTTCGGCTTCCGCAGCCTCTCTCGCTTCCTTTTCCGCCAGATAAATGTCAGCGGGAGTTCGCAGCAGGATCAAGTCATCGTTTGTCCAGATTTTGCGGTGCTTGACAGACGATTGGTCGTTCGGCGGCGCCTGTTGGGATGCAGGCTGCGAATTCTGCGGAGGCGCTGAGGGGGGAGGTGGCGTCTGTTGCGATTGCTGCTGTTTTTGCTGTTGTTCGACTGATGCGAGGCAATTGCTTTGGGCAAAGAGAAGCAAAGCCCCAAGAACGATTGAGAGCTTTCCAAGTTTTCGGGAAATCATGAGGCGGCTCATTCCTGGTCCCATCTCTACTGTCGAATCTCGTGGAAGGAAAGCACCTTGTAACTATAAGGGGCCTGCACGTAGTTGATCCAGCAGCTACTGTAATAGATTCCGTCGCTGCCGGCGGCAGGCGTGAAGTCAAAGGAAGACGGCCCCGTATTATTGCCGGTGCCACCTACGGTGTTAGCCACGAGCATGGCTCCGTAGAACTTGCCCGTTCCTGCTTGATGAGAATAGATAGTGCCATTGCCGATCACCAGGACGATACCATCCCAACTGGCATCCGGATCGTAGGTGAACGTACCCGTCACAAGCAGAATTCCAAATCCTGTGCCGTGCCATCCGTTAAACGTTAAGTTCCCGTTGACCACGATGGTCATCGGATTTGATGCAGACATTGCCGCGGGCATACTGCTCTGTGTGGCCGGCCCGTTGATCACCACATCGGCGTTCTGCGTGATAGTCTGCACGAGTAAGTTAAGTCCACTCACGTTCTGCAGATTTGTGGACAGCCCCCCGGCACCTCCTACGTAGTTGACATTCGGCGTTGTGCCTCCCAAGCCCGTGTAATGGGGCTTGTTGCCCGCTAGAATCGCGCTCGTTATGTTCGAATGGCTTGCGTCGCTATTATTTGTATAACCGACGGCCGCAACCTTGTTTAGCGGGGGGGGTGTGCACCCGTTCGGCAGTGAATTGAGCGGGTCATTCTGGTCGATTCCGCTCACCTGGAACGCGCCTGAGCTCGGAGCAGAAAACGTTACGTCGTTGCCATCCATGGTCAGCGCCGAGGGGAAAGTTAAATTGAATGCCATCGGAGCCACTAGGTACTGCAACGTTTTCTGACTGCGGTTGGGCAATTCAGCCAGAGCGGTGATTTCCAGCGCTTGCACCGCAGTCGGCGTCGAACCCACAACCAGGCTGGGCCACGGGCTCCCGGAGGTCACGTGAAATGGGTCGTAATAAATCGGTGTGCTGTTATCGTAGGAAGAGCCGTTGGCGTTCACCTGCAAGAAGAGAGACTGCTCGGTCGCTGCGTTGATACGTACCCACTTGTAGATCGGCCCAGGAATGCCCTGAATATTGTTGTCCCAGACGGAATAGACGGGGGGCTGCAATGTCGCGGTGGCCGCCGTCAGGGGATAGGCTTCCGCCCCATATTCATTGTCGTAGTAAGTATTGCTTGGGTCCCAAGGGACGATATTATCGCCCGATCCGCGATTTATGACGTAAACCGTTTCGCCCAGAGGAAAAGGCGTGGGAATGACGGAAG
>Ga0210395_10004406_pt1 | contig 10848 bp, 9 predicted proteins | sample IncBWH4OmetaG_FD_150861 | JGI IMG/M metagenome (GOLD analysis project Ga0210395, IMG submission 150861) | Forest soil microbial communities from Barre Woods Harvard Forest LTER site, Petersham, Massachusetts, United States - Inc-BW-H-4-O ...
CCCACGTAAGTCCAGCCAGAACCAAGACGGCGGTCCCGGGCCAATTGATCCCCGCGATGAAGCGACGCCTATCCATGTCAGCACTCAATGGCCCGGTGCACGACGTAGCGAAACTCAAGGAACTGTGGAAGCTGGCGCGTCGATAGCTGATCACGCGGCGCCGGCAGGCCCACCTCGAATATATGATCAATTCTGCCAGGTGAACCCTTCAATACGGCGATGCGGTCACCAAGGTAGACCGCTTCTTCTATGTCGTGGGTAACGAAGACGAAGCTTGTCCCGGTCCGCTCGCGAACCCGGAGAAGTTCGTCCTGCATGGAGGCTTTCGTCATGGCATCGAGCGCAGCAAACGGTTCGTCCATCAGCATCACGGCTGGACGCAGCGCCAACGCGCGGGCGATTTGAACACGCTGCTGCATGCCGCCTGACAATTGCCACGGATGGTCTTCCGCGCTCTTTTCAAGACCCACAAGGGCCAACGCATCCTGGACCCGTCGTTTCACTTCCGTTCGATCGAGGGTCCGTTCTATTCCAAACGCGACGTTCGCCGCGACGGTGCGCCACTGTAACAGTGCGTTGGAATAATCCTGGAATACGATGACGACGTCGTCGGGAGGACCGTCGAGTTGCTTTCCATGCACCAGAACTGAACCGCTTGTCAGGGCTGTCAAACCTCCCATTGCCCTCAAAAGAGTGGTCTTGCCGGTTCCCGACGGACCAACGATGGTCAAGAACTCCCCAGATCGAACCTGAAGAGAAATGTCCTCGATGATGCGTTTGCGGCTGAATCGGTGAGGAAGCTCGACGGTGACAGATCGACACTCGAATGCCGGACCAATTCCTTTCTCGCCCAAACCTGATTGTTTGTCAGCCGATGTCATTTTATTTATTTTTCGGTGTCACAACCAGCCTGGTGTTCCATGGTGTCACAACCAGCTCGGATCGGTCAACTTCGCTGTCGAGCTGACCAACATCCTCGAGTGTGGCCGCCGACACTTGGATATCATCTGGCTCAATTGCAAAGCGGAAAGTTGAAACGGCTTCGCCTGCACCACGGCTTCGGGCGACTTGATGTACTGCGCCATGATCTCGCGCGCCTCTGCAGGATTTTCCTTGATAAGGCTCTTTACATCTTCGAGGGCTGCAATCCAGGCCTTGATCGTCGGGAGATGGGCAACGCGCTACTCTCGCGATTGTGCATCACCGCCGCGATTGGCATGGAGCCGTCCCAGCAGCAGGCAATCTCATGTGGCTTCGAGCGTGTTCTGACCTCATGGCCAATTGCGGAAATGCCGAGATTTTCATCGGATTTTCAGCCCATTCCGCGAGCGTCCGAATTCCCCCGACAGTTGCCAAATATCCACCCCTTGCCGGGGATCAGCGGGTAAAATGCCGTCAACGAATCGACCTCCTAAACGATCGGGACGACGACACGCGACACCGCACCGCCGCCCGTGACCAGTTGTAGAGACGAGTCAAATGGCCGACGAATCGAGTGCATCCGTTATTCCCCTGCATCAAGTCCAGCCGCCGAAGAGAAAGAAGGCCGAGCCGAGCGCCCCGCGCGCCAAAGCCTCCCGGCAGCGCAAGAAGCCCGCGGCGGACAAAGCCGAGCCGCCCTCTTCCGAGCACCTGATCCCGCTCGACTTTCCGGACGCCGAGGCGGAACATGCCGTAAGCCCGGTGCCGGCGAGTCACGTGCCGCAACGGCTTCCGCAGGACAACGCGCCGGAGTGGAGCGAACCGTCACGCGCGGTCAAGCCGTCACGCCTGCGCGTCAGCTCGGCGCTGTTGACGGTGGCAGCCCTTGCGCTCGCCATCGTCGGGATGACCATGAACGGATGGTTTGGCCGGTCGCTCGGATCGACCGACGCCTCCGGGTGGCTGTTTCTGGCTGTCGGCGTCGCCGCCGATCTCGCCGCCCTCACCTTGCCGTCGACCGCCGCCCGGCTCTGGCAGGCGCGCCAGCGCACGACATCGCTCGCCGCATGGGCGGTGTGGCTGATGACATTCGCCTTCGCCATCACGGCCGGCATCGGCTTTGCGTCGGTCAACATCGCGGACGTCACGGCGTCGCGCGCCTCTCGCGTGACGCCGATCCTCCAGGCGGCGCAGACGGCGCTGGCGGACGCCATGGCGTCGCGCGACCGCGAATGCAAAGGCGGCGTCGGCAGGTTCTGCCGGGAGCGCGAAGCCGCGGTTAACGAACGGCGGCAGGCGCTCGACTCCGCGATGGCGGCGGGCGCAGCAAGCGCGGATCCGCAGAGCGAGGCCGCGGTTCGGCTCGTCGCATGGGTCTCTGGCGGCGCGCTACGCCCATCGGGCAATGACTTCGCCATGCTTCGCCTCGTCCTGCTGGCGCTGCTGCCGCAGATCGGCGGCATTCTCCTGATGGTGAGCCGATCGACCTGACCGGCACAAGTGCAGACCGAAGTTCGCGTATTACCGCGACCGGTTCGTATGCGAACTTCGGAATCAAGGGCGCGACCACATCGATCCGTGAAGCGCAGGCTCGGCTGCCGTGGTCATCGCAGGCAGTGAAGCTGCGCGGCTGGCGGAGAGAGTGTCAGTCAACCTCCCTTGAAAGGGACGCGAAGGTTTATAATGCAACGGATCGAGCTACGGCGCGTTTGGATGCCGTCGAAGGTCTGCTGTCAAAGGCAACTCGGAAAACATTTACTCGCCCGCGAGCGCGAGGCGGGCCGTTGCTAGAAGGTGGCGGGGCACGGCAGAAAAGCTTGGCGAGCCGCCCCAGGTACCGCGCGGTTGCTGTGAGCAGCATTTCGTCCCCTCGTGCAATCCGAGGGCGGTGTTACTGCGTCAGAAATCTATATGCGACAATCAGAGCTACCATGCCCGCGAAAATCAGCAGTGCCGGGATGGATTTTCGGATCATTGGCATCGTCGAATAGCGCGCAGCCGATAGACCGGGCTGAGGTTTAGGTCCTCTCTGGTATCGTCCGATTTTGTCTTCCGTCTTTGGTGTGCGAGCCTTTGGTTCCGGCGCCGCGCCCACGCCTCCCATCTCGCTGTAGTAAGCGTTATAGACTTCGCGAACGGCGACGGCCGTGGACTCGGCCTCGCTCATCGTCTCGAGTCGGGTTCGATAGTTTGTCAGAAAGCTCTGTGCGTTTGACGGAAGGTCACCGAAACCACCGAGCTTGGCCATCATGAGCCAAGTGGCAAAATCCGCCTCGGCTTTCGTACGAGCTTTCCTAGCGATACTGGTGTTGGAGCTAGAGGACATGGTGGTCTGAAGGCCTCTGCGACGCGCCCTTGGCCCCGAAGTAGATTTCCAAAACTCTTATACGCGTCGATATTATCAGGATCCAGTCGTAAAGCCTCCCGAAAATGCGCCTCGGCCTCGTTCTGGCACGCCAGCGCGGTCAGTACTTTTGCAAGGTTCACATGGTAAGTTGGGTTGCGCGAATCTTGGGCTAAGGCCCTTTCCACGAATCCCGAGCGAGTGCAGCCTGTCCTCGTAGCCGCGCGACAATCCCCAGCGCGTTGAGGCTCCCGTCCTGAACGGGAGCTACGCCGCTGATATTCGCCCCTGAGGCTAACGTGATGCCGTCACGGCGGCCGCTGATCGTGGCCGAGCTGCTCCCCATCAACGTGAGGTTCGCATCGCTCAGTGTCAGAGAATCGCCGGTACCTAGGAGATCGCTCGCGCCCCGCGTATCATGTGAGGGCCTCAAGTAAAAGCTGCACGTCCTTATCACGAAGTCATGGTAGAGCTGTCATTTGACGATTTCGTCCTGCCGATCATCGTCCTCGCGATGGCCTCGCCGATGACCACCGTTGTGAAGTGCGTATTGGCCCGGCAGTCGGAAGGCATGATCGACGCATCGGCGACCCGAAGAGCTGCGATGCCCTTCACTGTGCCGTCCGGATTGACCACCCCGTCGGCATCATTGAAGCCCGCCATGCGGCAACTGCCAGCCGCATGCTGGATGTCTCCCGTTTCCCGGCGCAACAACTCTTCGAGTTCGCTATCCGGCAACGCCGCTGCCGCCGGCAGGGTCAGATCGGTATCGGTGAGGCGTATCCAGTCCGCTATGCTCCCGAGCGGCGGCTGCACCACGAGCACAGCCAGTCTTTTCACCGCGTCCATCATGCGCAGCATGTCGCGCGGATCTGCAAGCATGTTCTCATCGACGATCGGATCCACCTCCGGATCGAGCGAAGCAAGCTTGAGCGAGCCGCGCGAATAGGCGTTGAACAGTCCAGCGCCGATTGCTCCCGGATTTCCGATGCCACGATGATTGAAAGCGATCAATATCATGTCGCGGTTGCCGCCGTCGGCGAGACCGGAGGAATAGGTCACGCAGCAATTGGTGTGGCGCGTGTCCGGGTCGGTGGGGCGAATGTCCTCACGAAGCTCGATCGTCGCCCGGAAAAGCGGATGATCAAAAAAATGATGGCCTACCGGCAGATCGCATTCAACCGCAATGCCCATTGACTTCAGGTCGCCTGCGGGCCCGATGCCCGAGCGCATCAATATCGCCGGGCTGTGGATGGCACCAGCGCACAGAACGATCTCACGCCCGCGAATCTCGGTCGCGGCTTGGCCATCGATGTGAACCCGAACGCCAATTGCCTGGCCATCCTTGATGACGACACGGTCGACCAGCGCCTTGCCGCGAATCTCGAGATTGGCGCGAGCGCGCGCCGGTTCCAGGTAACCCTCATTGGTCGAAATGCGCCGACTGTTGCGGCTGTTGATGGGGTAGCAGGCGACCCCTTCCCCGTGCGGCCCGTTGAGGTCCGCACACCAGGGATAACCGACAGCGAGCGCCGCATCACGCAGACCGCGATCGATCGGGCCCCATTGATCGGCGGGTGCGCGATAGACCGGCAACGGTCCACCACGTCCATGCCCAGCAGCGTCGCCGAACTCGAGATCATCCTCGATCGCTGAGAACAGCGGCATGATCTCGCGGGCCGACCAGCCCGTGCAGCCACTGGCGGCCCATTCGTCGAATGCATCCGCCACACCACGTATGGCAATCTGGCCGTTCATCATCGAACTGCCGCCGAGTCCCTTGCCGCGCCAGTAAAACCGTGGGTCCTGGCCTGCAATCCGGCGGGTCAGGAGATTTGGCCACTGCCATTTCTCCTGAAATTCGCGCTTGTGGATGATCGGAATCGGATTGGGCGTCGTGATCTCCCAGGGCGCTTCATCCCCGCGCCAGTCCAAGCCCGCTTCCAGCAGCAGAACGCGCCGGTTTGCATCTTCGGACAGCCGGGCAGCGATTACGGCGCCGGCAGAGCCGCCGCCGACTACAATGACATCATACATGGTTTTACTTCTCGACGTTCCGGAACATCGGGATAACGGACATCAGCTGATTTGAGGACCACCACCATCAATGCTCTACGCTACCGCGTCCGCTTTCAGCTTCGTCGGCCCGGTCAGCAAAGCGCCGAATGGCGAACGGCGCAATGGGCGAGGCCGTTTGGCCCTCGGTGATCAATTCTGCAATGACCAGGCCGATCATTGGACCGAGTTGAAACCCATGTCCGGAAAATCCGAAGGCATGAACAAGATGGGGCGTGGTCGACGAGAAACCAATGACCGGAATGTGGTCCGGCATTTGACCATCCATGCCGCTCCAGCTACGGATGACCTGAGCTCCGGCGAGCGCTGGCACAATATCGATTGCACGCGCCATGCAGCCAAGGGACTCCTCGGCCTTCGGCCGCGCCAGGCCGCGCTCCACGTCGCCCCACCCCTTGCCACCGCCGAAGATGACGTTGCCGCGGCGGATCTGCCGCACATAAACGTCGCCACCGCACACGCCGATGGAGCGCGGGACAAGGTATGGCAGCGGTTCGGTCACCAGCATATTCGGCATCAGCGGGGAAACCGGCGCGCGCTCGCCGAACCACGACGCCACAATGCCCGCTCCCGCGCCGGCCGCGTTGACGAGCCAGCGGCTCGTGACGTTGACGCCATCCGCCTCGGCTTCGAATCCCGTACCCGTCGACATCACATGGTGGACTGGCGCGAATTCCCGCAGCTCGGCGCCAAGCTTGCGTGCCAACCGGGCATAGCCGGGTCCGACCACGCGAGGATTGGCCTGGCCATCGGCCGGCGACAACGAAGCGCCAACAACATTCGCTCCAAGCCATGGCAGCTCTTCACGTACCGCATTGGGGCCGAGCAGCGTCAGGTCAAGTCCATGCTCGCGCGCACTCTCTGCGTAGCGCTCCAGCTCCGCCATGTCCGCCTCGGAGCGCGCGAGCTTGATGTGTCCGGTCGCTTCGAACTCGACATCCTCGCCGAGCATCCGGTTGAGATCATCCCACAGCGCCCGCGCCCGGCGCGCGAGCGGCAATTCGGCGAGATGCCGTCCTTGCTGGCGCACGCCGCCGAAATTGACGCCGCTCGCGCCGGCGCCACACAGCCGCTTCTCCAGCACCGCGACGGTCAATCCGGCCTCGCGCAACGCGACCGCCGCCGCGCACGCCGCCGTACCGCCGCCGATGATCCCGACGTCGACGACAAGGCGCTCGGTCATGGCAAGCCCCCGATCGGGATCGGCTTGATGGGGGGATTGCCGCGCAGGCGGCCGACCGCGGCGATATCCCTGCCGAGCGTCCGCGCCAGCATCTCCGCGGCCGCGTGCCCGCAGACCCTGCCCTGGCAGCGGCCCATGCCGATGCGCGTGAACGCCTTGAGACGATTCATCTCATGCGCGCCGCGCTCGCGCGCCGTCGCGCGTAGCGTTCCAGCCGTGATGCCTTCGCAACGGCAGATGATCTCGCCATCCGCGACGTCATCCAGCAGATGCGCGGGAAATGGATAGGCATTTTCGAGCGCATGGCGAAAACGGGCCCGACGGGCGAGCTTACAACCGAGCGTCGCGATGCGAGACTTGTCGATGGGCCGACCGAGCTCTTCGAGCACGGCAAGGGCCGCCCGCTCGCCCTGCAGCTCCGCAACATCGGCCCCCCCGATGCCGACGCCATCACCGGCAAGATAGATGCCGGGCACGCTCGAGCGACCGCTGAGATCGCGCTCCGGAAGCCACTGCCTGGCCCCGGCGTCGAACGCGAAGGCGCAGCCCGCGAGATCGGCGAGCTGCGTTTCGCTTCTGAGGCCGAACGATGCCCCGACCGCGTCGCACGCCACGCGATGCTCGACGCCAACCGCGTCGCGCCACCACAGGCCGCGAACCCGATCCTCGCCCTCAACACCGATGGCGCGGACATCGGAGCAGATGGTCAAGCCCGAGACGGCATTGCGCAGCATGTACCAGACGCCTTTGGCAAGCGTGCGGGCTTCCGCAAGCAACCCCGGCGCGTTTTTCAGCTTGGCCGACAACGGCGTGACATCGAGCACGGCAGCGATCTCCGCACCCGCCTTCGCGTATTGATAGGTGACGAGAGGCAATAGAGGGCCCGCGCCGACCAAGGCTACTCGCTGGCCGATGGAGACGCCCTGCGCCTTCAGCGCGATTTGTGCGGCACCGAGCGTAAAGACACCCGGCAACGACCAGCCCGGGAAAGGCAGGATGCGGTCCATCGCTCCGCTCGCGATCACGAGTTTATCGAAGTCGACCACGCCGCGCCCGCCAGGCCCGAGCGTGTCGAGACGCCCCTCGAACACGTTCCAGACGAGCGTGCGCGGGCGATAATCGACCGCTTCGCCGAGGCGCGCGAGAATGGCGTGTACCGCGACAGCCTTGTTGGCCTCGAAGCCGTAAAGTGCTTCAGGCGATCGCGTCGCGCCTTGCGGCGGCTGGCGATAGATCTGCCCGCCCGGTCGTTCGCCCTCGTCGATGAGAAGAGGTCGCACGCCGCCGCGAGCCAGCGATTCCGCCGCGCGCAGCCCGGCAGGACCCGCACCGATGACAACGACGGCGCTAGCCACGATCCGCTCCGTTGATGACAATCGCCATGCCGGGCTCGACCTGGATCGAGCAGGCGCGCACGCGCCGGCCGCCGGCGAGGCTCACCCAACAATCCTGGCACGCGGCCATCAGGCAGAAGCCGGCGCGATCGGCATCGCCGAATTCGAAGCGGCGCAGGGACGAGCGGTGCAACAGGATCGCCGTGAGAAGCAAGTCGCCCTCGCGCGCCTCGACCAGTTCGCCGTCGATCGTGAATGGGATCGGCGCGCCGGTGCGCGGAACGAGGCGCCGGAACAGGCCGGCCTTGGGAACATCGATCATGACGACTTTTTCACGCACCCTGCGCCACCACGTCGTTGCGAATACAAGCAACGTGCCGGCCCGGCGCAATCTCCCGCAAGCCAGGGACGCGCTCGCCGCAGGCTGCAATTGCGTGCGGGCAGCGCGTGCGAAACACGCAGCCCGAGGGCGGCGAAGCTGGGCTCGGCAACTCGCCCGACAACGCCACCTCGCGAGTCCGCCTCCGCAGGCGGATCGACGGCGTTGCGGCGATCAGCGCCTGCGTATAAGGATGCGCCGGTGCGTGGAACACGTCCGCCGATTTTCCCTCCTCGACCACACGGCCGAGATACATCACCACCACGCGCTCACACAGATACCGCACCACGTGCAGGTCATGGCTGATGAAAACCAGCGCCAGACCGAAGGCGGAACGCAGTTCCGCCATCAATGTCACGATTTGCGCCTGCACCGAAACGTCCAACGCAGAGACCGGCTCGTCGGCCACGATGAAGTCGGGCTCGGTCGCAAGCGCACGCGCAATCGCAATACGTTGGCGCTGCCCGCCGGAGAATTCATGCGGCAGGCGATCGGCGTGGCTGGGATCCAGGCCGACACTCTGCAACAGGTCCCGCACGCGCTCGCGCGCTTGCCTGCGATCCGCAAGACCATGGATCAGGAGTCCGTCGGCGATCTGGGCACCGGCCGGGCGCCGGGGATCGAGGCTGCCATAGGGATCCTGGAAGATCATCTGCATGCGCGCGCGCAGCCGGCGACGCGTCGCCGGCGTCAGGTCGTCGAGCGCGCGCCCGTCGAAGAAGACGCGACCGCTTGTCGGCGGCAGAAGGTGCAGCAGCATGCGGCCGAGCGTAGACTTTCCACACCCGGACTCGCCGACGACGCCCACCGCTTCGCCGCGGCCGATCGTCAGATCGACTTCGCGCACCGCCTTGATCTCGGTCGGCGCGAGCCAACCGACCCGGCCGCGAAAGCTGCGCGATACGTTCTCGGCCCGGACGAGCGGCACGGTCATGCGACCTCCCGCCACCTGAGGCAGCGAGAAGCGCGACCGGGCCCGACCTCGACGAAGGCGGGCTTGACCGTATGACAGTCCTCCACGGCACTCCCACAGCGCGGCGCGAAAGTGCAACCGGCCGGCAGCGCGTGGGGCAGCGGTACAGTGCCGGGGATCGCACTGAGCTGCGCGTTCGTGCCCTCCGGCGCGCTCGCGATCAGGGCCGCGGTGTAGGGGTGGCGCGGATGCGCAAACACCTCAGTGACCGGTCCCTCCTCGACGATTTCACCCGCATACATCACGCACACACGATCCGCGATCTCGGATACGACGGCGAGATTGTGGCTGATCAAGATCAACCCCATGTCGCCCCTCGCCTTGAGGGCTGCAAGCAAGTCGAGAATCTGCGCCTGGATGGTCACGTCGAGCGCGGTGGTCGGCTCGTCCGCAACCAGCAGCCGCGGCGCGTTCGCAACTGCGGTCGCGATCATGGCGCGCTAGCGCTGGCCACCCGACAGCTCGTGCGGATAGGCGCGGGCGCGCTGCCGCGGGTCGGGCAAGCCCACCTCCGTCAGCAGCCTGACCGCGCTTGCCGTTGTTTCGCTCCGCGAGGCTTGATGGTGCGCGCGGATCGCCTCAGACACCTGGTCGCCGATCCGGTGCACCGGATTGAGGCTGCTGCTCGGATCCTGGAACACCATGGCGATCTCGTTTCCGCGCAGCCGGCGCATTTCGCTTTCCGACAACCGTGCAAGATCGCGCAGCCGACCGGTCCGATCGGCAAACATGACGCGGCCCTCGACCATCCGCATCGAGGCCGGCAGCAGGCCAAGCAATGCGAGGCCGCTCAACGTCTTACCCGAGCCGCTCTCGCCGACCAGCGCCAGGGTTTCGCCCGGAGCGAGCGAGAGCGAGAGATCGCGCACCGGGCGGACGGGTCCGGCCGGCGTATCGATTTCGATCGTGAGCGCCTCCACAGATAGAAGTGACGACAGTGCCAGCACCGGGTTGTCAGTTGGCAGCACATGCGCTGCCGCCCGCTTCAACCAACGCGCCTGAGGCACGCCCGCACGCGGGTCGAGCACGTCGCGCAGGCTGTCGCACAAGAAATTGAGAGCAAGGATGGTGCCGGTGAGCGCGAGGCACGGCCACAGCAAGAGCCAAGGCGCCTGCTCCATGGTCGAACGCGCACCGCGGATCATCAGCCCCCAGGACGGCGCCGGCGGCACGACGCCGAGGCCGAGAAAGGAAAGCCCGCTCTCCAGGACCATCGCGGCAGCAACGGTCAGCGAGAACTGCACGAGCAGCGGCGATGCAACGTTCGGCAGGATGGTACGGGCGATAATGCGCGCAGGTCTCGCGCCAAGCGCCTCCTGGGCAGTAACATAATCGAGGCCGCGCGTCGCAAGCGTAGCCGCGAAGGCAACGCGGGCGTAGCCGGGCGCATAGAGGATGGTCAGTGCGATCACCAGGGTAGCAACACCCGGCCCCACCAGGGTGACGACCAGAAGCGCCAGCAGGATCGGCGGAAAACAGACGATCGCCTCCGTCGACCGGACCGTGAGGATCTCGACGACGCCGCGCGCGTATCCTCCGAGCAGTCCGAGTGTCGTGCCGATCACTCCGGCGAACACCGCGGAAAGGAACGCCACCGCGAGCGAGGCACGTGCGCCCCAGATGATTCGCGACAGCACG
>Ga0210395_10004407_pt1 | contig 10846 bp, 10 predicted proteins | sample IncBWH4OmetaG_FD_150861 | JGI IMG/M metagenome (GOLD analysis project Ga0210395, IMG submission 150861) | Forest soil microbial communities from Barre Woods Harvard Forest LTER site, Petersham, Massachusetts, United States - Inc-BW-H-4-O ...
CGGCGGCGCCGGCATTGGTGGTCATGATCAGGATGACGTTGCGGAAATCGACCTGCTTGCCGTTGTGGTCGGTCAGCTTGCCGTGATCCATGATCTGCAACAGCACGTTGAACAGATCCGGATGCGCCTTCTCGATCTCGTCGAGGAGCAGCACGCAATGCGGATGCTGGTCGACGCCGTCGGTCAGCAAGCCACCCTGATCGAAGCCGACATAGCCGGGCGGCGCGCCGATGAGCCGCGACACGGTGTGGCGCTCCATATATTCTGACATGTCGAAGCGGATGATCTCGACACCGAGCGTTGCCGCGAGCTGCCGCGCGACTTCGGTCTTGCCGACACCGGTCGGGCCGGAGAACAGATAGCAGCCGATCGGCTTTTCCGGCTCGCGCAGGCCGGCGCGGGCGAGCTTGATCGAGGCTGAGAGCGCCTCGATCGCCTTGTCCTGGCCGTAGACCACGCGCTTGAGCGTCGCCTGCAAATGCTGGAGCACCTCGGCGTCGTCCTTCGACACCGCCTTCGGCGGAATCCGCGCCATGGTGGCGATCGTGGTCTCGATCTCCTTGAGCCCGATGGTGCGTTTGCGCCGGCTTTCCGGCAGCAGCATCTGCGCCGCGCCGGATTCGTCGATCACATCGATCGCCTTGTCGGGCAGCTTGCGGTCGTGGATGTAGCGCGCCGACAATTCCACCGCCGCCTTGATGGCTTCGTTGGTGTAGCGGAGCTTGTGATACTCCTCGAAATAAGGTTTTAGGCCTTTGAGGATTTCGATGGCGTCGGGGATCGTCGGTTCGTTGACGTCGATCTTCTGGAACCGGCGCACCAGCGCCCGATCCTTCTCGAAATATTGCCGGTATTCCTTGTAGGTGGTCGAGCCGATGCAGCGCACCGTGCCTGACGCCAGGGCCGGCTTGAGCAGGTTCGACGCGTCCATGGCGCCGCCGGAGGTGGCGCCGGCGCCGATCACGGTGTGGATCTCGTCGATGAAGAGAATCGCGCCGGGATAGGCCTCGAGCTCCTTGATGACCTGCTTGAGCCGCTCCTCGAAGTCGCCGCGGTAACGCGTGCCCGCGAGCAGCGTGCCCATGTCGAGCGCGAACACGGTGGCGTTGCGCAGCACGTCCGGCACCTCGCCGTGGACGATGCGCCGCGCCAAGCCTTCGGCGATCGCGGTCTTGCCGACGCCGGCCTCGCCGACGAACAGCGGATTGTTCTTCTGCCGCCGGCACAGCACCTGAATCGTTCGATTGATCTCGGACTCGCGGCCGATCAGCGGATCGATCTTGCCCTCGCGAGCCTTCTTGTTGAGGTTGACGCAATAGGCATCGAGCGCGTCGCCCTTCTTCTTCTGCTCGTCGCCGGATTTGGCGTCGTTCTCCTCGTCGGCGCCGCGCACCGGGCGGGCTTCCGACATGCCCGGCCGCTTGGCGATGCCGTGGCTGATATAGTTGACCGCGTCGTAGCGGGTCATGTCCTGCTCTTGCAGGAAATAGGCGGCATGGCTCTCGCGCTCGGCGAAGATCGCCACCAGGACGTTGGCTCCAGTCACTTCCTCGCGACCCGAGGATTGCACGTGAATGACCGCGCGCTGGATGACGCGCTGGAAGCCGGCGGTGGGCTTTGAGTCCTCGGCGCCGTCGGTGACCAGGTTATCGAGCTCGGATTCGAGGTAGGCGACGAGGCTGCGGCGCAGCTTCTCCAAATCGACATTGCAGGCCCGCATCACCGCGGCGGCGTCCTGATCTTCGATCAGGGCCAGCAGCAGGTGCTCCAGCGTCGCATACTCGTGGTGCCGCTCGTTGGCGAGCGCCAGAGCGCGATGGAGCGACTGTTCGAGACTGCGCGAGAACGTGGGCATTTCAGCTTCTCTTCACTTGTATTGACCGCTTCCCCCCGGAATCACTTCTTCTCCATGATGCACTGCAAAGGATGCTGATGTTTGCGGGCAAAGTCCATAACCTGCGTCACTTTGGTTTCGGCTACCTCGTAGGTAAAAACGCCACATTCGCCGATGCCGTGCTGGTGCACATGCATCATGATGCGGTGCGCCGATTCAGCATCCTTGTTGAAGAAGCGCTCGAGCACGTGGACCACGAATTCCATGGGCGTGTAGTCGTCGTTGAGCAGCAGCACCCGATAAAGGTTCGGCCGCTTGGTCTGCGGCTTGGTCTTGGTGATGACCGCGGTGCCGGGACCATTCTGGTCGCCTTTGCGCTTGCGGTCATCGTCCGCCATGCGCGGCGGCAGCGTATTGGGATTGGCATCGAGCGGCGGCATAGCTGCGTCTGTCTTCCAAGCTCCTAAGTGGTGAGAGGCAGAACGTTCGGTAAGGCTTGCGCCCGCCGTCCCCCCGCGCCACGGGCTCTATAATAGAGTTGGAGCCGGCCGCGTTCCAGTTCGATGAAGCGATCCGGCTGCACGTCAGGATTGGTGCGGTTCGCCGACTCGGTTATTGATCGCGCAAAGCGATGGGAGACGGCCATGTCTGACCCCGCACGCCGGGCGAAGCTCCTGCGTGAGTTCGAGCAGGAATTCATCCCTGATTACGACGCCTTGAATATGCCGTCGGCCGACAAGCGCGCCGCCTACGCACTTGAGCACATTGCCTTTCGGGTCGGGAGAATCGAAGAAAGCTTGGCCAAGATCGCGAGCGCGATCGAGGCCCTTTTAGCCAAAACCTGAAGACCTGACGCGAGCTGCGCCGGCCTTACTTCATTGCCGAAGCTTTCGTGTAGGCGCTTTCGAACGGCTTGTAGGCTTCCTTGGCGAAATCGACGTAAAGCTCACCCAGCTTGGTGGCCTCGGCGACAAACCCCTCGTAGGACGACTTCAGGAATTCGGTCTGCACTTCCATGGCCTTTTCCAGGCTTTTCGCGCCCAAAAGCTTCTCCCAGGCGGCAGCGGAGCCCTCGACCGACTTTTTCGAGTAATCCACGACTTCGGCCACAATGGCCTGGCCGCTCTTGGACCATGCTCCGAACGAGTTCATGGCCGTTTCCATGCTGTCTTTGCCGAGCTTGTTCATTTCATCGGGGGTCATGACGGTCCTTCCGGCGGCGTGCGCTGTCTGTTGCTATGGTTAAAATCTTCCGCCCCTTGCCTTGAAAAGGCCTTCTCGGGCGACGATGATATTATAGTGCACTGCACAATTAATGCAATAGGTTTAGGTGCAGAGCACAAAAAAGTGTCTTTAGGTTAGGGGTATGGGCACTTAGGACGGCGCATCGGGGACTTAACGCTTTCGCAACAGCGTTCGCCTAGCGTGCTTGACCGTGTCGTTTGTGTAACGACCGGTCCTTAGTCGGGGACAGTGCCTCTCGAGTGGACAGGCGGCCGAACCGAGCTGCCAAACCGCGGGGGAAGCACCGTCTTGAAGGAGCGAACAGGGGCTGGGCCTCTTATCGGGGCCCTACGCGCGTCAGGGACGGGGTGCGTAATGACAATGATGCGTATCGAAGCCCGCAACGGGCTTCGCATTGGCGTTGTAGGTCTTGCCGCAATCGTTGCGGTTCTCACCATCACCAGCGATTCCGCCGACGCGCGGCACCATCGGTATTTGCGCGTGCACTACGTGGCGGCGCATCATGCGACACGCGTGCACCACTACGCCCGCGCCGAAGACTATTCGCCGCCATCGGCTTCGATCGTGGTCGACGGCAATACCGGGCAGGTGTTGCAGGCGTCGAACCCCGACGCGCCGCGCCATCCGGCCTCGCTGACCAAGATCATGACGCTCTATATGCTGTTCGAGCGTCTCGACGCCGGCAAGATCAAGCTCGACACGCCGCTCAAGGTTTCCGACCACGCCGCCGACCAGGACCCGACCAAACTCGATCTCAAGCCCGGCCAGACCATCCCGGTCGAGGATGCGATCAAGGGCGTAGTCACCCGGTCGGCCAACGACGCCGCCGTGGTCATCGCCGAAAGCCTTGGCGGCAGCGAGGACGAATTCGCCAAGCTGATGACGCAAAAGGCCCATGCGCTCGGCATGAGCCGCACCACCTACGTCAACGCTTCGGGCCTGCCCGACGACGACCAGATCACCACGGCGCGCGATCAGGCGCTGCTCGGCCGCGCCATCCAGGACCGTTTCCCGCGCTATTACAAATATTTCTCGCTGCCGGCCTTCGTCTATCACGGCGTGGCGATCCGCAATCACGATCATCTGCTCGGAGAGGTCGAAGGCGTCGACGGCATCAAGACCGGATTTACCCGCGCGTCCGGCTTCAATTTGGTCACTTCGGTGCACCGCGACGGACGTTACGTGGTCGCCGTCGTGCTCGGCGGCCGCTCCGCGTTCCAGCGCGACGCCCATATGCGCGAGCTGCTCGGCGCGCATATCAAGGAAGCTTCGCTGCAACGCACGGCGCCGGTTATCGCCGAGCAGACGGCGCCCCGTGAGGAGTCGCAACCGGCCGCATTGACCAAGGCGGCGATGGTGTCACGCGCCGACCCGACGCCGACGGCAACAGTGAGCGCGCGCGCTACCACCGGTTCAAACGATCCGATCCAGCCGCTTCTGGTGAAAACCGTTTCCTACCGGATCGCAGCTACGCCACCGGCAGCGTTGGCGCCGATGCCGGCACTGGTGGCGGCTCCCGCTCCGCAGCCGGAGGCGCCACGCATTGTCGTCGCTTCGGCCGACACTGTGCCGCCGGTCACGATCGCTGCGGTCAAATCCGATCCTATTAAGCCCGAGCCCGCAAAACCCGAGGCCACCACGCCAGATATCGCCAAGACCGAAGTTGCAACAGCCGCGCCGGCCAGCCCCGAGCCGGCCAAAGTCGAGCCGGCAAAATCCGAACCGCCGGCGCAGGTCCGCGCCCGCGGCGGCTGGCTGATCCAGATCGGCGCCTATCCGGGCGAAGACGAGGCCAAGCAGCATTTGAGCGCGGCGCAGAGCAAAGTGCACGACAAGCTTTCCGCCGCCGATCCGTTCACCGAGCGCGTGCTCAAGGGCGACAAGGCGCTCTACCGCGCCCGCTTCGCCGGCTTCGACAAAGCCACCGCCGACGCCACCTGCAAGCAACTCAAACGCAACGATTTCGATTGCATAACGGTCAAGAACTGAAGATCCCGGCAAACGGGGCGGAAGACGAGTGAGCGTTGTACAGAGTGCGGAAGCCACGCGAGAGCATCCTTTTGGGAAAGCCTCAGCGATGGCGACGAAGCAGAACGTCCTTGGCCTCATTGACGCGGGCCGCAAGGTACGTCGACCCCCCTTGGTCGGGATGCAGTTTCTTCATCAAGGAACGATGGGCGCGACTGATGTCGTCGGCGGTCGCGCCGGGCTGAACGCCAAGGATTTGATAAGCTTCCTCTTCAGTCATTTTGCCGCTGGGCGCCGCCCGCGTCCGGCTCCCCGCTGCCGCATCACCTTGTGCGTGCTCACGCCAGCCGGGCTGCCGGCGGTCAAGATACGCTGCAAGTAGATCGCGGCTGTCGCCATCGATCTCGCCAAGCAAGCCGATCAGCGTCTGTGGATCGAGCGCATCGAGGTTTTGGCCTTCATGCCGGCCCGCAACAATGCGGCCGTGCATCGCGCCGGAATCGTGGTCGAGCTCCATTTCGAGAAATGCGGTGCGGACGCGGGATACCTGACCGGTGCTCTTGCGTGTACGCCCGGCGAAACTCGCCGGCCACAGCGACACCCAACCGAGCAAGCCGAGGCCGAAAACGCCGACCGGAATGGCGACGCCGATCTCGCCGCGGAACAGGAGAAACGCGGCAAAGATCAGCGCGCCGCAGCCACCCAAGTAGCGGATCAGGCGCGCAGCCTGCTTCGGGTCCGCCTTGGAGAAGGCGTTCACGGCCCACAGCAGCAGGATCAGAACGGCGACGCCGAGAAGAAGGGGCATGGCTATTTGAGCTGTTCGAGCAGCCTGACCGCGCCGGCACTGTTGCGCTCTTTCAGATCGGCCAACGCCTTCATTCCGCCGGCCGCGTAGACCGCGGCTGCCCGCAACAACTCGGCCAATTCGTGAGCGGCGCCGGGAGCGAACCGGCAATAGGCGCCGCGCGTCAGGCGCGCGATTTCGCGAAAAGCCTGCTCGCATACCGGATCGTAGCCTTCCTGGAACATGAAAGCCGGGATGTTGCGCAGGCCAAGCTCGCCGGCACCGGCGCACAGATCATCGAGCGTTTCTTCCATGGCGTCACCGACGAACACCAAGGTGCCGACTTTCGCTTTGTCGTTTTCGCGGCGGGCGTGGGCCAGCACCTTGCCGATCTGGGTATGGCCGCCGCGGCAATCGATCCGCGCCATCAGCGCGCCGAGCCGCGCCGCCTCGGCGATCCACGGCGCCGCGCGGCATTCGGCGAGGCCGCGATAATAGACGAGCTGGATATCGAGGCCGCCGGCGGCGGTGGCTTCGCGGAACATGTCGGCCTGCAGCCGGCATGCGGTATCCCAGGTCGGCTGCCGGCTCATGGTGGCGTCGAGCGCGAAGATGAGCCGGCCGCGCTTGCCAGGCACGGCCGCGGGGCCGAGCGTATTGACGTGGCTCAAGAAGGCGTCGATCTCGGCGCGGGAGTTCGCAGCCGGCGCCGGCGTGTGATCGGAGCGGTCTTTGCTCATCGAGGGACCTTGGCGGTTTTTCGGCACGCCATAAAGTGGCGCTGACGAACATCACGCGCAATGGCCGGGCCCAAAGCGCCCTAATCGGCGAGCAGGTCGTGGGTTTCCAGCGGCTTTGCGGAAGCCGCGAGCCATTCGGCGCGGGCGGCGACGCGCCGCTTGCCGCGCTCGTCGATCGGCAGCTTGAGGTCATCGATCAAGGCTTTGACCTCGTCGCGCGCCGTCGCGTGGGAGACGGTGGGGCGCTGGCCCAGCGTGTCTTCGTTGATGTCGTCGAGCGCGGTGAGCCCGCGCGGGAAGAACTCGCGGTAGACCATCCGTTCGGCAAAGCCGTCGGTGGAGCGGAAGCCGAGCTGCCGGGCGAGCTGATTGACCCCTTCGCCGACCAGTCGCTTGTTGCGCGATCCGAGCGTCGAGAGCCGATTGCGGACGATGATCCAATCGGTCAGCCCGCCGTCGACCAGGCGGCGCTGGCGGCGCGCCTCGCGGACCATCTCGGCGTAGTGGCTGACCCCGACCACTTCGAACGTGGTCGGGTCGACCGAGCCGAGCACGTCGAAATCGACAAAACTGTCGTTGAGCGGCGTGATCAGCGTATCGGCCATCGAATGGGCGAGCCGCATCAAATAGGAATCGTTGCCCGGCGTATCGACGACGACGAAGTCGTGGCTGTTTTCGACCGCGCTCACCGCCTCGGCGAAGGCGGCAAATTCCTGCGCCTCGATTTCGTCGAGCCGCAGCCCAAAGCCGCGCGCGACGCAATAATGAGAGGGCATTTCGAGCTTGATGCGGGCGCGCTCGGCCCAGTCGCGGCGATTCTCGACATAATGGGTGAAGCTTTTCTGCCGCGAGTCGAGGTCGATGGTCGCGACGCGCTGGCCGGCCTGGAGCAACGCGACGGCGACGTGCATCGCCGTAGTCGATTTTCCCGAGCCGCCTTTTTCGTTGCCAAGCACGATGACGTGCGCCGAAAACGGCTTTCCGACGTCAGCCTGCATCAACATGACAACGCGACCCCAAGCGAAACTGCTCTTTAGTCGGGCTTGCAACGCTCATGGTCAAGATACAGCATCGGCCTCGACAAGTTAATCATTAACCACACAGTCCGAGCATGAACACGCCAACTGTGCTCGCGCCGCAACGCCGACGGCGGCGCGATGGCTAAAACTCCCACGCGGTCGAAACGTCACCTGCGCGTCATCGGCGCCCTCCCCGCGCTCAGGCGCGCGATCGCGGATTTCCGCGCGCGGCGTTGCAAGATTGCGCTGGTGCCGACCATGGGCGCGCTGCACGCCGGGCACCTTGAGCTGGTGCGGGCGGCGCAGCGCCGCGCCGATCGGGTCATCGTGTCGATCTTCGTTAATCCGACCCAGTTCGCGCCGCACGAAGACCTCAAAACCTACCCGCAGACGTTTGCCGCCGACATCGCAGCCCTTGCCGCGCTCAAGGCCGATCTGGTTTGGGCGCCCTCGGTCGCGACCATGTATCCGGCGGGCTTTGCCACGCGAATCGTCCCAGAGGGACCGGCCACCGCCGGCCTGGAAGATGCCTTCCGGCCGCACTTCTTCGCCGGCGTGGCAACAGTCGTCGCTAAGCTCTTGATTCAATGCGAGCCCGACGTCGCCATGTTCGGCGAAAAGGATTATCAGCAGCTCAAGGTGGTGACCCAGCTGGCGCGCGATCTCGCCCTCAAAACCCGCATCGTCGGCGCCCCGATCGTGCGCGAAGCCGACGGTCTCGCGCTGTCGTCGCGCAATCGCTACCTGTCGCCGGCCGAACGAGCGCGAGCCCCGGCGCTGCGTCGCGTGCTCAGGGAATGCGCCGCTGGCATTGCCGCCGGCAAGCCGATCGCCGCCGTTCTCGATCAGGGCCGCGCGGCGATCACCGGCGCGGGCTTTGCGCTCGACTATCTCGAAGCACGCCACGCCATGACGCTGGCGCCCATCGCCTCGCCCAAGGCCGGGCCGATCCGCCTCCTTGTCGCGGCGCGGATCGGCACGACGCGGCTTATCGACAATGTCGCGGTGTAGATATCCGTTCGCTTACTTCGCCGCGACCTTCATCGGGTCCTTCACGTTCGCAAACGTCTCGAACTCCGTGTTCCAAAGCTGGCCGTCGATCTTTTCCACTTTGCGGATGTAGATGTTGCTGACGATGTCGCGGGTGTCGGCATCAATCGAGATCGGGCCGCGCGGGCTCTCCCACGCCATGCCCTTCATCGCGGCGAGCAAAGCGTCGCCGTCGGCATTGCCATCGGTATTCTTCAGCGCTTCATAGATCAGGTGCATGCCGTCATAGCCGCCGAGCGAAACGAAATCCGGGCGAAAGTTGTTGGCCTTCTCGATCGCCGCCGCATAGGTCTTGTTGAGCGCGGAATTGTGCGCGGCGGAATAACCCCCGGCGGTGATCATGCCGAGCATCTGGTCGCCCATGTCGTTGAGACTGTCGTCGGTGGTGAGGTCGCCTGGTCCGATAATCTTGATGCCGGACTGCGCCAAGCCGCGCTCGGCGAATTGCTTGGCGAAGATCGGCGCTTGCGTGCCGGGGAAGTAGATGAACGCGGTGTCGGGCTTGAGGTCGGCGATGCGTTGCAGGAACGGCGCAAAGTCGGGATTGGCGAGCGGCAGCCGAATCGACTCGACGATCTCACCCCCGACCTGGGTGAACCGGGTCTTGAACGCCGTCTCGGCCTCGATGCCGGGCGCCCAGTCGTTGACCAGGGTGACGACCTTCTTGCTGCCGTTCTTGAACGCCCATTCGCCTATGATCCAGGACTGCGGGCTCAAGATGAAGCCGGCGCGCACGAAGTAAGGCGATTTCGTCGTCGTGATCGAGGCGCCGGAACTCATCACCAGCGTCGCCTTCTTGGACTCGGTGACGAGCGGCGCGATCGCCAGCGCCGTCGGCGTGATGCCGATGCCGACGATGTCGACCTTATCGTTGACGATCATTTCCTGGATGGTGCGGCGCGCAGTGTCGGCAACGCCGCCGTCGTCGCGCAAGGTCAGCTCGATCTTGCGTCCGGCGACCGTGTCGCCGTGCTGCTGCATGTAAAGCTGGATCGCCGCCTTGAGCTGCCGGCCCACGGCATTGAAGCCGGCGCCGGTCATGGGGATGCTCATGCCGATTTTCAGGACCGTGTCGGCGGCCACAGCCGGGCGCGCGATGAAGCCGCCGGCAGCCGCGGCGGCGATGCCCTTGAGCACTGTTCTACGCAACATAACGTTCCCTCCCTGATCTTCTTTTCTATTCAACGCACTCGAGGCGGAAGCTCACACCCGTTCGAGATGCGGAATTTGCGGCCGCTCGCCCTGCGCTTTGCCGGTGATCGGCGGCCGCGGCAGGCGCGCCTCGCCGCTTTCCATGACGAAGGCGTGTTGGAGCGAATACCACGGCGCTTTGACGTCGGGCGTCCCGGCGCGCGGCTCGTCGTGGCGCACATAGTTGCCGATGAGATGGCGGGTGACGCCGAACTGCGCGTCGGTTTCGAGGTTCTTGTCCTCGGGATCGTAGAGCTGCGAGACCAGCGTCTTGAAGCCAGGCTTGTAGACCAGGAAATGCAGATGCGCCGGCCGCATATTGTGCCGGCCCTGCGCACGCAACAATTCGCCGACCGGGCCGTCGACCGGGATTGGATAGCCGGCCGGCTTGACGCTGCGGAAGCTGATATGGCCGGCGGCATCGGTGGTGAACTGCCCGCGTAAATTCATGTCGGCCTGGACCGGATCCTGGTTTTCGTAATAGCCCTCGGGCGAGGATTGCCAGATGTCGACCAGGGCGCCCGGGATCGGCTTGCCGTTGACATCTTGGAAGGTGGCATCGACGAACAGCACCGGCCCCGGCGTCGGCGAGCGCACGATGGAATCGCCGTTCTTGGTCTTGGGCGAATTCATGCGCCAGAACGGGCCGAGCAGATTGGCGTCGGTTTCGGTCTGGCCGCGGCTGCCGTTATTGAGGAGGCAAATCAGGGACGAAAAACCGAGTGAGCCGGACATCAGCACGGCTTCGTTATGGGTCTCGTTGGTGTGCTTGCCCAGCGCCACGATGTAACCGACGGCAGCCTGGAACTCCTCCTCGGTCAATTTCACCTCGCGGGCGAACTCGTGCAGGTGGCGGACGAAAGCCGACATGATCTCGCGAAAGCGCGGATTTTTGGCGCGCGCAAGCTCGCTCAGCACCGCAGGCGTGATGTCTTTTTCGCTTTCGATGATCATGTCTTGCTCCGCAGACCTCAATTAGGCCGCGGACTTTACGTGATCGTTTGCGGCTGCG
>Ga0210395_10004408_pt1 | contig 10845 bp, 6 predicted proteins | sample IncBWH4OmetaG_FD_150861 | JGI IMG/M metagenome (GOLD analysis project Ga0210395, IMG submission 150861) | Forest soil microbial communities from Barre Woods Harvard Forest LTER site, Petersham, Massachusetts, United States - Inc-BW-H-4-O ...
ATGGCGGCGCGCTCGTTGAACGAGCGGATCGAGGCGTTCGAAGCCCGGATTTCGGGATAGTGGCACTTGCGCCCGAACAGCGTGTACACGAAGCCGTGCTGCTTGGCGTAGGCTTTGGTGGTCTCGATATAGTCGCGGATGCCGGGAAAGCGCTCGAAATATTTCCTGATGTAGGCGCCGGCTTCCTCGCGGGCGATGCCGAGCTGGTTGGCAAGGCCGAATGCGGAGATGCCGTATACGATGCCGAAATTGATCGCCTTGGCGCGGCGGCGCACTTCGGGCGGCATGCCCTTGATCGGCACGCCGAACATTTCCGAGGCGGTCATGGCGTGAATGTCGAGGCCTTCGCGGAAGGCTTTCTGCAACGGCTCGATGCCGGCGATCTCGGCCAGAAGCCGCAGCTCAATCTGCGAATAGTCGGCGGAGACGAGCTTGGTCGAAGGCGCCGCGACAAAGGCGCGGCGGATTTTGCGGCCGTCCTCGGTGCGGACCGGGATGTTTTGCAGATTCGGGTCGGATGACGACAGCCGCCCGGTCGTGGTCGAGGCGAGCGCGTAGTTGGTGTGCACCCGGTGCGTCGTCGGATTGACAAAGCCCGGCAGCGCGTCGGTGTAAGTCGATTTCAGCTTCGACACCTGCCGCCAGCCGAGGATCATCTGCGGCAGTTTGTGACCCTGCTCGGCCAGTTCTTCCAGCGCCCGCGCGCCGGTCGCCCATTGGCCGGTCTTGGTCTTGGTGCCGCCGGTGAGCCCGAGCTTGCCAAACAAAATGTCGCCGAGCTGCTTGGGGCTGCCGGGATTGACGGTCTCGCCGGCCTCGCGGTTGATCTCGTCTTCGAGACCGGCGGCCTCCTGCGCGAATTCGCCGGACAGGCGCGAGAGCACATCGCGGTCGATCGAAATGCCGCGCCGCTCCATGCGCGCCAGCACCGACAGCAGCGGCCGCTCCAAAGTCTCATACACCGTGCGTACGCGCTCGGCGGCGAGCCGCGGCTTGAGCGCGAGCCACAGCCGCAGCACGATGTCGGCGCGCTCGGCGGCATATTCGGTGGCGCGGTCGATGCCGACGGCGTCGAAAGTGATCTTGCTCTTGCCGGCCTTGATCAGCGCGTTGATGTCGGCGGCGGCGTGATTGAAGGTGTGCTCGGCGAGCGGGCCGAGCGCATGGCTGTTGCGGCCGGCGTCGAGCGCATACGACATCAGCATGACGTCGTCGTAAGCCGCGATCTCGATGCCGCGCAGCGCGAATATCTGGAAGGCGAATTTCAGATCGTGGCCGATCACCAGCACCCCGGGATCGGTGAACAGGGCTTTTAGCGCGTCGAGCGCTGCGCCTTCGGCAAGCTGATCCGCCACCCGGTCGCCGCGGAATAGACCGCCACCCTCGCTGTCGCCGCCTTGGCGGTGCGCCAGCGGCACATAGCAGGCCTCGTTCGGCGCGATCGCGAGCGAAAGGCCGCACAGCTCCGCCTGCATCGGATCGGCGCTTGCGGTCGAGGCGTCGACGGCGATGAGGCCGGTTTCGCGCCCGCGTTCGATCCAGGCGTTGAGCGCGTCGACCGTGCGCACCGCCACGTATTTGCTGCGGTCGAATTTGGCGCTGCGCGCGCCCTGCGTGCGCGCCGCCGCCAAGAGCTGCGGCGTGCCCGTATAGTTGCCGCTGCGGTCACCGCTCACCGGCGTGCGTGGCGACATGCCGCCGCCGGTCAGCGGCAGGCGCATGTCTCCACCGCCCGCGGGCGCGGCGCGTGGTTGCGAAGGAGACAAACTTTCCGCGGGCCCCTCACCCGGCCCGGCCCTCCGGGCCGCGCCACCCTCTCCCGCGAGGGGAGAGGGTGGGGCATCCGCGCTCGCTCCAGATTGGCTGGTCAGTCGCGATTGCGCTTCGATGTCGCCAGGATCGATGCTGGAGAATTCAGCCACCCGCCGCATCAGCCCGTTGAATTCCATCGCCTTGAGGAAGCCGATCAGCCTCTTGTAGTCGGGCTCGTGGACGGCGAGATCGCCGATCGGCACGTCGAGCGCGACCTGATCGTCGAGCGTAACGAGCTTCTTCGACATCCGCGCCGCTTCGGCGTGCTCGATCAGGGATTGCCGGCGCTTTTCCTGCTTGATCTCCGGCGCGCGGAACAGCAGCGTTTCCAGGTCGCCGTACTCGACGATCAGTTGCGCCGCGGTCTTGACGCCGATGCCGGGCACGCCCGGCACGTTGTCGGTCGAATCGCCGATCAGCGCCTGGACCTCGATGACCTTCTCCGGCGGCACGCCGAATTTCTCGATCACCTCGGCGCGGCCGATCTTCTTGTCCTTCATGGTGTCGAACATGATGACGTCGTCGGTGACGAGCTGCATCAGGTCCTTGTCCGAGGACACGATGGTGGCGGTGGCGCCGGCTTGCCTCGCCTGGCGCACATAAGTCGCGATCAGATCGTCGGCCTCGAAGCCGTCCTGCTCCAGGCACGGCAGGTCGAAGGCCGCCACCGCCTCGCGAACGAATTTGAATTGCGGCCGCAGATCGTCGGGCGGATCCGGCCGGTGCGCTTTGTAGTCGGGATACATTGCGGTGCGGAAGGTCTTCTCCGACTTGTCGAACACCACCGCGAGATGGGTCGGCTGCTCGTCGGGCTTCATGTCGCGCAGGAGCTTCCACAGCATGTTGCAGAAGCCGAACACGGCGTTGAGCTGCAGCCCATCGGATTTGCGGTTGATCGGCGGCAGCGCGTGATAGGCGCGGAAAATGTAGCCGGAACCGTCGACCAGAAAGACGTGATCGCCCTTCTTGAGCGGCATCGCGGCTATTGGCGGGGCCGACGCCTTTGCCGGCGGCTTCTGCGCCGATGACTTTTGGGCCGAAGTCTTGGCGGCTTGCGACTTCTGTGCGGCTGGCATGATGCACTTTAATATATGGGTTTAGGGTCATTGCGGAAGCCGCCGACCTCCCGGTTATCCCCCGTCATTGCGAGCGAAGCGAAGCAATCCAGGGGGCCCTGCAGGTAATTGGATTGCTTCGTCGCTTCGCTCCTCGCAATGACGAGGATAAAGAGGGCCATGGAATTTTCCTCCCCGCTGCCGATCGACGCGGCGCTGCCGGAACTCACCGCCGCGCTTCGCGCCCGCAATACGGCGGTGCTGGTGGCGCCGCCGGGCGCCGGCAAGACCACGCGTGTGCCGTTGGTGCTGGCGCAGGAGCCTTGGGCCCAAGAGAGCGATAAAGCGGGCGATGAGGCGGGCCATAAAGCGCGCCGCATCCTGGTCCTCGAACCGCGCCGGCTCGCCGCCCGCGCCGCTGCCGAGCGCATGGCGAAGACGCTCGGCGAGCGCGTCGGCGAGACGGTCGGCCTGCGGGTGCGGTTCGGCTCGAAAGTGTCGTTGCGGACCCGCATCGAGGTCATCACCGAGGGCATCTTCACCCGGCTCATTCTCGACGATCCGATGCTCGATGGCGTCGCCGCCGTCTTGTTCGACGAATTCCATGAGCGTTCGCTCGATGCCGATCTTGGACTGGCGCTCGCCCGCGACGCGCAGCTTGGCCTGCGCGAGGATTTGCGGCTTCTGGTCATGTCGGCGACGCTCGACGGCGCGCGCGTCGCGAAGCTCCTTGGCGACGCGCCGGTCATTGCCTCCGAAGGCCGCGCCTTTGCCGTCGACACGCGCTACCTCGGCCGTGACACGCGACCGATCGAGCCGCAGATCGCCGACGCCATCGCGCGCGCGACGCGTGCCGATTCGGGCTCGGTGCTGGCATTTCTGCCGGGCGCCGCGGAAATCCGCCGCACCGCCGCGCAGCTTGAAGGCCGCCTCGATGCGGCGACCGAGGTGGTCGCGCTCTATGGCGCGCTCACCGGCGACGAGCAGGACCGCGCCATCGCGCCGGCCCCGCGCGGGCGGCGCAAGATCGTGCTGGCGACGTCGATCGCCGAGACCTCGATCACCATCGAGGGCGTGCGCATGGTCGTCGACTCCGGACTGGCGCGGGTGCCGCGCTACGAGCCCGACGTCGGCGTGACGCGGCTCGAAACGGTGCGAGTGTCGCGCGCCGCGGCCGATCAGCGGCGCGGCCGCGCCGGCCGCACCGAGCCCGGCATCTGCTACCGGCTCTGGGATGAGCCGCAGACCTCGTCGCTCGAAGCATTTTCGCGGCCGGAAATCCTCTCCGCCGATCTGTCGTCTTTCGCGCTCGATCTTGCAGCGTGGGGCAGCGCACCCGAACAACTCGCCTTCCTCGATCCGCCGCCGCGCCCGGCGCTGGCCGAGGCCAAAGCCTTGCTCGGCGAACTCGGCGCCATCGACGGCGACGGCCGCATCACCGAAGAGGGACAGAAGCTGCGCAGCCTGCCGCTGCCGCCGCGGCTCGCCCGCATGGTGGTGGATGCGGCGGCGGAAGACGCCGCGTTGCCGGCCGCCGAAATCGCCGTGCTGATCGGCGAGCGCGGCCTTGGCGGCGACGACGTCAACCTCACGCATCGGCTCGAGGCCTTGCGCCGCGACCGGTCGCCCCGCGGGCGCGATGCCTGTGCGATGGCGGCGCGATGGGCCGAGACCGCAAAATCGGATTCCTCGCGTGAAGCAAAACCAGCGGGATCGCCGGTAAGTGGCTCTGAAGGAATCAGTATCGGGGCGATCCTCGCCCTCGCTTACCCTGAGCGGATCGCCAAAAATCGCGGCGGCGCGGCGGGCGCGTTTCTGCTCGCCAACGGCCGTGGCGCGCAAGTCGACGCTGCTTCGCCGCTCGCGCGCGAGCCCTATCTCGCCGTCGCCGAACTGACCGGCAGCGCGGCCGCGGGGCGCATCCTGCTCGCGGCGCCGATCACGCTCGCCGACATCGAGGCGCGTTTCGCCGACCGCATCGTCACGCGCGACGAGGTTTCGTTTGATCCGGCGAGCGGGAGCCTGCGCGCGCGCCGGCTGCGGCGGCTTTCTGCTCTCGCGCTTTCTGAACAACCGATGCCGGTTGAGGCGAGCGAGGCGGCGGCGCGCATCTTGGCCGAGGGAATCGCGCGGCGCGGCGTCGATCGCCTGCCATGGAGCAAGGCGCTCACGCAATGGCGTGACCGCGTGATGTTTCTGCGCGCAGCCGAGGGCGAAGGAACTGAGCACGACTGGCCCGATCTATCCGACGCGGCGCTCGCCGCGGACACCGATTGGTTGGCTTCAATCTTTTTCGGCAAGACGGCGCTGGCGGAGCTGTCGGCGGAAGATTTCGCCGCGGCGCTTAGCGCGCGCCTCCCTTACAAGCTGCAACGGCGGCTCGTCGAAGAAGCGCCGACCCATTTCACGGCGCCGACCGGCACGCAGGTGCCGATCGACTATGAGGCGGAAGGCGGACCGAAGATCGCGATCCGTGTGCAGGAGCTGTTCGGCCTCGACCGTCACCCGGCGATTGCCGGCGGCAAAGTCCCGCTGGTTGTCGAGCTACTGTCGCCGGCACACCGGCCGGTGCAGACGACGCGCGACCTGCCCGGCTTCTGGCGCGGCAGCTATGCCGCGGTGCGCGCCGAGATGCGCGGCCGCTATCCCAAGCATCCGTGGCCGGACGATCCGCTGACCGCGCCGCCGACGCGCCGCGCCAAGCCACGTGCGGGTTAACGCCGGTATTGGGTGTGCCGCGCAACGCCAATAAGGTGACAATTTTCTGGGGTAGCCGATATGATGGTCGCTCGCCGGGGGGGCGACACCGATACAAAAGCGTATGATTGGACTGAAGCGATATATTCGCCCTGCACTCGCCGTTTCGATCATCGCCCATGTCGGGCTGCTGATCGTCGGCCCGCTATTGGCCGGCGTCAACGTATTGCAGCCGCCGCCCCCGCCGCCGGATGCGATGGTGGTTCAGATCGTGACGCAGGAGGACATGCCGCGCTTCCAAGGGACCCCTTCGATGCGGCGGTCGTCAGGTTCAGAAACTTCCTCCCCGTCCAACGGGCCGAGCGCCGTCAGCCAAGCGCCGCCACCCAAATCGCACCAACAGCCGGCGCAGCAAGCGCAGCAACAGCGTCCACCACCGCCGAACGCCAAAGCGTCTTCGGCGCAGCGTCCCACACCATCCGACACAGAGGATCAATCATCCGAACCGCAGCCGGCGACCTCCCAGACGCAGCCGGAAGAGACGCCGGATCAGCCGAAGATCGCCGAAGCGGTCGCCCAATACGCGCTGGCCGGCGGACCGCTCGGCGGTGGTTTTGCGTTGCCACCGGTCGACACGACTCAGGAAGGCTACGACTTCACCACCCCGTTTCGCGAACGTGTCAGTTTCTGTTCGAGCCTGCAGCCCGGGGTCACCTCCAACGACAAGGTCACGGTCAAGATACGCGTTTCGTTCAACCGCGACGGCACCTTGGCGGGGGCACCGCGCTTGGTTGGGCCACCGCCGTCATCGAAACAGCAGGCGCTGTTCGAAAGCGCCGTCGCCGCCCTGGAAAAATGCCAGCCCTACAACATGCTGCCGCCGGAACGGTACAAACAGTGGAAGACGCTCGTCCTTGACATTTTCCCGCTGAATTTCTTCCGCTGACGGCCGAATTCGTGTGCGGCCACGTCGTCGACCCGCACCTTCCCGTCACGGAACCTCGCTCGCAGCGCAGCATGGAACCGCGCGGGTTCAGGCCGCGTTCTTACTAAGCTGAATGGCCATATTTGGCCGGCGGCGGGAGAACGCCATGCAAAAGCTTATGCTCTGCCTGACCGCCGTTGCTGCGCTGGTTCTGTTCGCGCCTCTCTCTGCGGTCGAAGGCCAATCAGATACCGAGCCCGCGATTGCGACCGCTCCTCGTACCGTCAATCTGACCGCCGAGCAGCGCTTCATCATCAAAGAGATCGTGTACAAGGACCTGAAAGTGCCAAAAGCAGCAGCGGGAGCGCCGGAATCAATTGGCGATCCGGTGCCCGCCGATGTCGAGCTCCACGACATGACGGCCGAGCTCGGCAAAAAAGTTCCCGGCGCCAAGTCGCACAAATTCTATGTCACCGCCGACGCGATCGTGCTGGTCAGTCCCGCCGACCGCACCGTGGCCGACGTGATCAAATAGCGTCCGCGAGCAGACGTCGGCTGTCGAGGCACTAACGCGCGATGAATTTGGACTCCCATCGTCATTGCGAGGAGCGAAGCGACGAAGCAATCCAGAACCGCGAGCGCCGCCTGGATTGCTTCGCTTCGCTCGCAATGACGATGTGGATTGCCTGACCTACCCACGCACGGGATTACTGCGTCTCGACCTGCTCGGCGCGATCGGACTTGAAATAGACGTCGACCTGCTCGCCGACCACCAGCGGTCCCGGGCTTGGCAGATCGACCAGGACCTCGAGCACGTCGACGTCGCTGAATTTGCGCGGATCGCCGGAATTGATTCGGCTCGGCCCGACGACGCGGGCGACCGAAGACACCTTGCCCTCGAACTCGCGGCCGTGGAACGCACCGGCGCGCACCAGCACGCCCTGCCCGACCCGGATGTGTCCGAGATCCTGCTCGTTGACCTCGGCGCGCACCCGCAACGCCGAGACGTCGCCGATCACCACCATCGCCGGGCCGATCGACGGCATCGACAACTCACCCGCCTTGGCGTCGACGCGGAGAACGACGCCGTCGGCCGGCGCGCGGATTTGGGTCTTTTCCAGCGCCGCCTGCGCCACGCGCCACTCGGCCTGGGCGACATTGAGCTCGCCTTCGAGGCGAGTCGGCAACGGCGTGTCGGCCGACGCCTTGAGCTTGGCGAGCGCGTCGCGTTTTTCGCGCAGGCGATCCTCGGCGCGCGACAACGCGGTGCGCGCAGCGTCGAGATCAGTCTTGGCAGCGCTGCCGGCGCGCCAGTCGGCGGTGGCCTTGTCGAGCGCGAAGCGGGCGTCGGCGACGCTACGCTCGGCATCGGCGGCGGTATCCTCGGCCTTGCGCCGGTCCGCCGAAGCGGCCGGCGCCGACTGGTCGTTGCGCGCGCGCTTGTGCAGCGCGACCTGAGCGTCGGCCTCGGCGACGCGGGCCAAGGCTTCCTCGTCATCGAGCCGAACCAGCAATTCGCCGGCAAACACTTCTTGGTTCGGCTTCACCAGCACGTCGGCGATGCGGCCGCCCGGCAACGGCGCCGTGATTCTGATTTCGCCCATGCGCGGCTCGACGCGGCCCAGCGTGACGGCTTCCCAGGAGCCTTGTGTCGGAGCGCCTTGCGTCGCCGCGCCCTGCCCGGCTGCGCCTTGCGCCGCGGCTGCGGACAGCGGCGGATGCAGCTCGTCGGCGCGGAATTCCGGTGCCGTTTCTGGCGCGGTCAAAGCGATGCCCAGCACCAGGACCGTCAGCAGCAATAGATTCTTGTTGCGGATGTGCATTTCTTCTCCGATTAGCTCGCGTATTTCAGGGCGTGCAGGATGCGGACGTCGGCGCCGCCGCGTTGATCGCTGACGATCCGGCCGTCCTCGATCCGCAGGATGCGATCGGCGAACGGCATGATGCGCGGATCGTGGGTGACGATGAACGTCGCCCGCGCCGGATCCTTGGCGATCTCTGCCAACACCGTCATCACCGCCTGGCCGTTTTCGCTGTCGAGCGCCGCCGTCGGCTCGTCGGCCAGGATCACCGAGGCATCGCCGACAATGGCGCGGGCGACCGCGACCCGCTGCTGCTCGCCGCCGCTCAAGGCGCGCGGGAATGCGTTCGCCTTGTGCGACAACCCGACCGTCGCCAGCGCCTTGCCGGCCTTGGCGCGCGCCTCGAGCGCGTGATCGCCGCGCACGTCCAGCGCCAAGCGCACATTCTCCGCCGCGGTCAGGGTCGGAAACAGATGATAGGACTGGAACACGAAGCCGACATGCTCGCGGCGCACCTGCGCCAGCTGCTCGGCGCTAAGCCCGGAGGTCGAGCGGCCGCGAATGCGCACGTTGCCAGAGGTCGGCGACAGCATGCAGCCGAGCACCGAGAGCAGCGTCGTCTTGCCGCTGCCGGACGGTCCCATCAGCAGGGTCAATTCGCCGCCGGCGAGCGACAGCGTGATGCCCTTGAGCGCGTTGACCCGCCCCGGCCCCTCGCCGAGCGCCATGCCGATGTCGGTGGCTTCGATCATGGTTTCGGTCATTGGGCGAACACCAGCACGGGATCGATGCGCGTCACCACCCGGATGGCCGCGACCGCGGCGATCGCGCACATCACGATCGTCAGCGCGAACAGGCCGATGCTCAGCTCCGGCGTCATGACAATGGGCAAAGCGGCGTCGCGGGTGATCTTCACCAGCGACAGGTCGATCGACACCGCGATCGAGAAGCCGACCACGGCGCTGATCAGCGCTTGCGCCAGAATGACCCTGAGGATGTAGTTGCGCGACGAGCCGATGGCGCGCAGCGTCGCGAACTCCTTGAGATGGTCTTTGGTGCTCGAATAGAGCGTCTGCGCGACAATGATAGTGCCGACAATGATGCCGAGGATGGCGCTGCCGAGCAGGGCGGCGCCGGCGCCGGTGTCGAACAGCCAGAAGACGCGGGTGCGATGACGGAACTCGTCGGCGGTCAGCACCTCGGCGTCGGACAGGCTGTTGATCAGCCGGCTGCGCACTACCGCGGCATTCGCGGTCGGCGCGATGCGCACGACATAATAATTGGCGCGGTTCGGCGGCACGCCCAGATAGGCGCGCGCGCGCGCGAGCGAAGCGAACACATGCGGCGTGGTGGTGAAGGAGCGGATGCCGCTCGTGACCGCGACCACGCGCGCCTTCTGATTGTTGATCTCGGCGCGCTCGCGGATGTCGGCGATGCCGAGCTGCTCGAAATACGAGCGGTCGATGGCGACGCCGTCGGGCGTCGACAGATCGTCGGCAGTGCCCTCGACCAGATTCCACGGCTGCAGGCCTGCCATGGTGGTCGGTGCGCCGACCACCAGCACCGGCGTCGAGGCGCCGCCATTCGGCTTGCGCCACGAGGCGTAGCCGACCACCACCGGCACCACCGCGCTGACGCCGTCGATCGACAGCGCCTGCAGGCGCTGACGGCCGGACAGCAGGGAGGATTCCTCGAAGCTTCGCGTCTCGGCCGGCACGATCCAGAAATCGGCCTGCGCATGATCGATCATGGTCGTGACCATGCGCTCGAAGCTCAAGAACACGCCGAGCTGAACGGTGACCAGCACGATCGAGAACACGATGCCGACGACCGTTGCGACCAATCGCAAGCGATCATGAAACAGATTGCGCGAGGCAAGCGTGAGAATGAGGCTCATCGCGCCCGGCAGCACGCAAGATAATGGGATTGGCGGAACAGCATTGCGTCGAAAAAATCCTCTCCGTCGAAGCGGCCATGCTCGCGGTCGATGGCCGCCGATGATGACCCGATCAAATTGCGTGAAGTCGCGATCGGCCGGGGGTAGAAACCGCTACCCGTTAGCGCCCATTGCGGGTCGCGTCGCCCGCGCGGCTGCCGACAATCCTGGTCCGGACGGCATTGATTTTAATCTTCCTGGTAAGCGTCCGACCATGTGAAGCAATTGTCCCACCCGGCTTGCACCCGATGTGCCAGCATGCAGAGCCGAATGTGGTAAACACGCCCCCATCCAACGCATGCCGTGTGAGCAAACAATGCGGCGACAAAAGGGCAGCGCACCCTCCCCCTTTCTGATCCCGAGCAAGGCCGCTGATAGAGGAGTATTTTGCAATTGACCAGCTATTGAGGCGAACAAAACTCAAGATGGTGAATTGGTTGCAGGACGGGAAGCAAAGTCGCCAATGACGAGGGCGAATAGCGAAATTGCGAACAGCGAATTGTAAAAATCCCGTGGAACCGCCATTTCTTATTCGCTAATTGCCTGCTCGCCGCTATTCGCCATTCGCTATTTTGCCATTTGCCGTTGTCACGAGACCCCGATGTTTCCCAAACCCAA
>Ga0210395_10004409_pt1 | contig 10842 bp, 9 predicted proteins | sample IncBWH4OmetaG_FD_150861 | JGI IMG/M metagenome (GOLD analysis project Ga0210395, IMG submission 150861) | Forest soil microbial communities from Barre Woods Harvard Forest LTER site, Petersham, Massachusetts, United States - Inc-BW-H-4-O ...
GCGCGCAGGAAGCGGCATCGCCCGCGTACCCGCCGATATGCTCGGCGACTTGGCCGCCGGGGCGGCTGTCCGGTGCCGTACCGAACCGGGTGATCTGGGGTGCCTTTAACGAACGCGTCACCAGCCCCAAACGAACGCGAACAGGCGACTTCAGATGGGCAAGTCAGGGACGCTTCACGCCCGCCATCAGGATCCCCGCGTCGACCGCGGCTAGGACGCCCTGCCCGGCGGCCCCGACGCCCAGCCAGCTGAGGCCCGGCGCCGGGGTGTCCCAGCTGCCCATGACCGCAGCCGCCCCGGCCGCCATGACTAGTGCGCCCGGGCAGACGAACGTCGGCGCGCACGGCACCCAGATGCTCCACGGCCGCCACGCACCGTCGGCCTCCGACGCTAGCTTGCCGCTCACCGCGTCAGTGTCCGGCCCGGGCGGCAGCGCAGGCAAGAACGGGCCCAGCGCGGGCAAGAACGGGCAACCCACGGGTTGACATCAGGATCAACCCGCGAGCCCATCCGCGGGCCGACGCTCGGGACGGGTGCGAAGGCGCACGGTATCGGCATGAGCAACATCAACGTATATGTGATCAACGCCCTCCTCGTCCTCCTGGTCATCCGCCAGATCCGCGAGCACCCGCTCGACCTGCGCTCCCTGGCCATCCCGGTGCTCGCCGTCGGCGTCGCCGCCTTCTTCTTCCTGCACTCCGTGCCCCTCGGCGGGAACGACATCGCGCTGGAACTGGCCTGCGTGCTGACCGGCGCACTCATGGGTGCCATCGGCGGCTTCGCCACCTACCTGCGTCGCGGCGCCGACGGCCGGCCGCTGGGCCGGGCGGGCTGGCTGGCCGCCGGCATGTGGGTCGGCGGCGTGGGCGCCCGGCTGGCCTTCGCGGTCGCCGCGAACAACGGCGCAGGCCCGGCCATCGCCCGGTTCAGCGGCGCCAACCACATCACCGGCGAGGCCGCCTGGATCGCGGCGCTGATCATGATGGCGCTGGCCGACGTGCTGACCCGGCTGGTGATCATCTACCTGCGCGGACGCCGGCTGACGGCGAGCGCCCCGGCCCCCATCGCCCCGATCGCGGGTGGCGTCGGTGCCTGACCTGGTAACCCGGCCCGCTACGGTCCACACTGTGTCCATGAAGGCACGGCTGGCCGTGGCGGGCCTTTCTCATGGCGCCAGACCACCTGGCCCGGACGCCGGCGGAGAACCCGAACCTGCCTCGGCCCGGGTGGCGCAAGCGCGATCGCGCGCCCGCGAACGCGGCGACGCGCAGCTGCAGGCGCTGCGGCCGCTGGGCCTGGCCTTCATCGCGGTCGTGGTGATCCTCAGTTTCCGGACTACTCCGGGACCTGGCCTACACGGTGCTGGCCTGGGCGTGACCCTCGTGCTCGCCGTGTATGCGGCAGCGGTCGCGGCCGCGATCAGCGTCCGCTGGGTTCGCCGCGGCCAGGCCGCGCAGGCCGCCGCAAGCATCTTGATCGGTGGTTCCGGGGTGGCGCTGGCCGTTTTGCAGCCGCAGGGATTTGTCGTGCTGGCGCCGAGCCTGGGCGTATGGTTCGCCGCGGTCAGGCTGCCGCCCGTCCCGGCGGCCGTCACGTCGGGAGCGATCACGGCCGCGCTGGCCTCGGCCATCATGATCAGCACCGCGCCCCACGCGGCCGAGAACGCCCTCGGCGGGGTGCTGTTGTACGTGCTGCTGACGGTGATCGGCCAGTTCCTCCGGCGCGGCCGGGAGAGCCAGGACCGCACCGAACTGCTCATGGCCCAGCTCCAGGACGCCCGTGAGGCGGAGGCCGCCGCGGCCGCGCTCGCCGAGCGCACCCGCATCGCCGGCGAACTGCACGACGTGCTCGCGCATTCCCTGTCTGCCCTGGCCATCCAGCTCCAGGGCGCCCGCAAGCTGGCCGGCCGCGAACAGGTCAGCGACGGACTGCGCGCCACCATCGAACCGTCGGCCGACCTGGCCAAGGCCGGGCTGACCGACGCCCGGCAGGCCGTCGGCGCGCTGCGCGGCGAACGACTGCCCACCCTGGACCAGCTGGCTGCCCTCGTCGAGGACTTCCGCCGCGACACCGGATCCGCCGCCACTCTGCGCGTCGACGGCACGAGCCGGCCGCTTCCGGCCGAGGCCAGCCTGGCCCTGTTCCGCGGCGCTCAGGAAGCGTTGACCAACATCACCCGCTACGCCGCAGGCGCCACTACGGCCGTCACCGTGAGCTATCAGGCGGGCCGGACCGTGCTCACCGTCGAGGACCACCTCCCGGGGGCCGGCGCCAGCCCGGCCACGGAGCCCCAGGCCGGTCTGCTCGCCGATGCGGGTGGCGGGCACGGCCTGACGGCGATGCGCGAACGAACCCAGCGCCTGGGCGGGGCCGCACGCGCGGGGCCGACCGCCGACGGATGGCTGGTCGAGCTGGAGGTCCCGGCATGACCGATACTCCCGCGCCCGCGCCGATCCGGGTGCTGATCGCCGACGATCAGCGGGTCGTGCGCGAGGGTCTGAGCATGCTGGTCGGGCTCATCGACGACGTCGAGGTCGTGGGCACGGCGTGCGACGGCGCCGAGGCGGTGCGGCTGGCCGAGACCTATCGGCCCGACGTGGTCCTGATGGACCTGCGCATGCCGGACCTCGACGGCATCGCCGCGACCGGCCTCCTGCGCGAGCGGCTCCCGGCGGCCCGGGTGCTGGTGCTGACCACCTACGCCGACGAGGACGCCATCGTCCCCGCGCTGCGGGCGGGCGCGCGGGGTTACCTCACCAAGGACGCCAGCGCCGAGCAGATCGAGGCCGCCATCCGCGCGGTGCACGCGGGCCAGACCTATCTCGATCCCGCCGTCCAGGAGCGCCTCGTGGCCGCGGTCATCAGCCGGCCACCGTCTCCGGACCCTGCCGGTCCCGCAGGCCCAGGCCCCAGCGGGCAACCGCCCGACGGGCTGACCACCCGCGAGGCCGAGGTCCTCGCTCTGCTCGCCTCGGGACTGAGCAATGCCGAGATCGCCCAGCGCCTCTACCTCAGCCACGCGACGGTGAAGACCCACATCAACCGGATCTTCGCCAAGACCGGCGCCCGCGACCGCGCGCAGGCCGTCCGCTACGCCTACCAGCACGGACTGACCACTCCCGTGGAGTAACACCGGGGGAAGTTACCTGGTTCGCCTTCACTCAGGCTCGTCGGGTAGATGGTGGCCTTGTGCTATGCGTAAAAGTTCGTGTTACGCAAAGAACCCGCTGTGGTCGCCGGGCCACCCCGGCCCGGGAGTAGTGCTGGCCGCCCGGCCGCCAGGAGAGTTCGACGATGACCAGGCCGGCATGCCAGCGCCACGGACCGCACAACGCCTCGACTAGCCCCGATCACCAAGGACGCCGCCCTCACGCGCCGAACAAGCTCATCTGTGTGTCACCGCACCCGCGATCTGCCCAGCTTCCGACCGCGCGGAATCGGCGCTCGGTTCGCTCATGCTCTGAATTAGTAGCGCACCGTGACGATCGCTGGTCACGGCCGTCGCGCGAGATCCGCCGATCTGTATTCTCGCGACTCTTCGGCAAGGCACCAACAGCGACGCCCAGATCGGGGCGTTCTGCTGTATCGGCCGGGCCATCTTCGCGCGGGCCGGCGATCTTCGGTTGGGTGACTGGCGTTGCTTGCGGTCTATTGCCGCTTGCCTTTGCCGCGTCCGGCCTTCAGGGTCTGGAGCCAATCGTGCGCTGGCCCGGCGCCGCAGATGCGAAGAGCTCACGCCGTGATATCTGGAAGGTTTGAGCTTCATCCGGCGTGGAACATGGAGTCACCGGAGCGCCGCGTCTCCGGCAGCTCGGCCGAGAACGCGGTCCGTATGTGGCAGCGCTGGTGCCACAAGACACAAGGGAGCCGGTCATGGGTCTGGGCAAGAAGGCTAAGCGCGATGCTAAGGCAGTTAAAGGCAAGACCAAGAAAGGTGCCGGCAAGGTCAAGCACAAGGGGAAGAAAGCCAAGAATGCCGCGAAGCATTGACCGGGCTTCCTCAGTTAGATTACCAGTCCTGGGGTCGGGTTGGCGGGCGGCAATTCCCCGAGGTCACCCGGCCTGAGCTGACGTACGAGAAAGGCCAGCCCAGCGTCGCGCCGATGTCCAATGGACGCGCCAGCGCCTGCTGGCAACCGCTCCGAGTCCCGATCCGGGCAAGCTGCCCGCGTGTGGCAACAGAACCGGGTGTTCTGCGCGCTGCACACCTTGCATTTGCGCGAGCGGTTGGTGGAGACAGAGTCGGCGATCTCGGACGCATCTCCCATCGTCGTTATCGCCTGCTCTCTGGCCGGGTCGTGACGTGTTGTGACCGGCATATACGGCTGACGTTGAGGTTCCGGTCAATTGCTGGGATCCGCAACCGGCCCGGTCCCTCGGGTTCCAGCCCGGCCGGGAGGTGCCCGATGACCACTGCCGTTCCCGCTACTGCGCTCGCCGCGATCCAGCCCGCCTTCACCGACGCCGAACGGCTTGCCCTCGCCGGATTCCTGGTCGGCTACCGCGGCCTGACCAGGGAAGCGTACGCACTTGACCTGCGGCAGTTCACCACCTGGTGCCGGGCCCGGTCGCTGGCCCTGTTCGCCGTCCGCGGGGCGGCATCGAATCCTTCGCCCGGGAGCTGGAGGCTGGAGGCCGGGCCCGGGCGGCCGTCACACAGCGGTTGTGCACCATCGCCGGGTTCTGCAGTACGCGGTCGAAGAAGAGCTCCTCGGGCATTCCCCTGCAGCTCACGTCCGCCGTCCGCGGGTGGGCCAGCCGCAGCGCGCACGCCGCGGCAAACGGTTTGCTGACCGAGTACGGTTGGACCAGGCCGCGGGCCTGCCGCCACCGGCGCCGCCCCGCGTCCGCGTAACCGCTCCGCAGATCCACCACCAGGCGGCCGTCGCACTACGGCGAATGGGCTGCTGTTTTCTGGGCGGACGCGTCCCCGCAGGGCTATCCGGCTGCTTGCCCGGGAGCGGGGTGACGTCGTCTGCGGGTCACCCTGGCGCTGCGGTGGCGAGCTGAGAGCGGACCCGTACCAGCGGGGGATGCGGGTCGTGCGGCTGTGGGATCGCCGTCAGGGAGAAGCCGGCGATCGCGCCCGGCGCACCTAGCTAGTATCGAACACATGTACGTTAAAAACAAAGCTATTTAGTGCTGTGTCAAGCAGCGTCGGCCCGGATCGGCGGACACATCTGTCCGGGCAGTATTGACGCTGGCTTTACCTGGTGTCACGATCTATTCCCGAAAGGGACGGGCGACTCGGGCTTCCACGGCAAAGCTCGCGAAAGGGGTAACGGCTGGACCGCTTATCGAACGTCACCGCGTCCGCTGCCGGCATCTGATCAGGCGGCGGCGGACGGCGATCTGGAGCCTGAATTGCCCGGCCGTAGGTGACGGCCCGCCGATGGCGGCACAGGGAGGTTCACATGACCAGATCGCGCAGGACGACCGGGGTGCGGCGGCGGGGCCGCCTCCTGGCCTACCTTGCGGTGGCGGTGCTGCCGCTGGGGGCGGGCGGGCTGGCCGCGCAGGCGCTAGTCACCGCGCCGGCGGCGCAGGCCGCCACCACGACCATGTTCACCTACACGGGGGGTGAGCAGACCTACCCGGTGCCGGCCGGGGTGACCGCGGTGACCATCACTGCGGTCGGCGCTCCTGGGGGGAACGGGCTACTGCCCAGCGCCGCTGGCGGGACGGGGGCAGCCGTGACCGCCACGGTGCCGCTGCCGCCGGGCACCACCGCGCTGTATGTGGAGGTCGGCGGCACAGGCGCGTCCCTGGGGCATGGTTGCGCAGGTTTCGGCCAAGCCGCCTTCAACGGCGGCGGGCTCCCGGATTGCGGTGGTGGCGGCGGCGGCGCTTCGGATGTGCGCACCACCTCCATCACGGCGGTTCCCGATTCCGCGCTGACCACCGCCAACGATAGCCGCCTGGTCGTCGCCGCCGGCGGCGGCGGCAGCGCTGGCGCCACCAGCGCGGAGGCCTTCGGCGGCGGCGGTCCCGGCGGCCGCGGCGGGGACTCTTCAGTTACCGGCCCGGGCAACGGCGGCGCCGGCAGTGACACAGACCTCGTCGGGGTGCCCGGCGGTAACGGCGGGCTAGGCGGCACCGCGGGCGGCGCCGGCGGCGCCGGGACCAGCGAAGCTCCGTGCTCCGGAGACAGCGGGTCGCTGGGGCAAGGCGGGTCCGTGACTCCCTGCCCCGGCGTAGCCTTCGCCGGCGCCGGCGGCGGCGGCTACTACGGCGGCGGCGGCGGCGGCGAGGGAACTGACTCTGCCGGCGGCGGCGGCGCCGGGTCTAGTTTCTGGGTCTCCGGCGCCACCGGCACCTCGATGAGCGAGGACACCACCGGCACCCCCGAGGTGCAGATCACCCCAGTGACCACCGCCGACCTGGCGCTGTCCGACAGTGCCCCGGCCACCGCGGTCAGCGGCAACTCCTACAGCTACACTCTGACAGCCACTAACACCGGCGGGACAGACGCCACCGGCACGCTGGTCACCGACACCCTGCCCGACAGCACGCACTACGACTCGGTCACCACCAGCCAGGGCACCTGCGCCCGCACCCCGCCGAGCACCCCGCCGAAAACCAAGGGCGGCACGGTCACCTGCGCAGTGGGCAGCCTGGCGGCCGGGGCCAGCGTGACCGTCACTATCACGGTGACCGCGACCACGCCCGGCGCGGTCAGCGACAACGCCAAGGTCACCGCAAGCAACGTCACCCCCGACAGCGACGACACCGCCTCGGCATCCACCACCGTCCAAGGCACCTGACCACAGTCAGCACGCCCGGCGCGGACCGCAAATGGCCGGGGCCCTGCCTGTCTCGGGCCCCGGCCACGGTCATACTTCGGGTGCAAGTGCCGCCGCCCCGGCAAAACCGGCCGGTGTACCGGGATCCTGGCGCGCAGGATCAACACCGAGCTAGCCGGATGTGCCGACGGCGGGCGGCCCGGGAACTAGCCGCCTGGTTCTGCCGGTCACGGGCGGGTGGAGGGCTGATCGCCGTACACGTCGGCCACAAGCGGCGCAGGAACGCCTCGTCGCTGCCGTGGCCGTAAACGGCGCCTGGGGTGACGCGGTTGAGGTGCCCGGCAGCGGGACCCGGCCGGGTCCGTGAACCCTTGCCCGGTCCCAGCCGCGTGTGCGAAGGCGGCGCGGCAGAGGCTCAGATCCGGGGATGGCCCGCATGGACCTGGGAGAAACCGGGGCGAACGTTAACAGTCGCGTCACTACTATCCCCGCGCCTGAAATTTGCTGGTTAAGTCGGTAGCCTGACCAGCATGCCGCAGACTGCTGCACCTTTAGTGCTGACCGCTGAGGATCGTGCTGAGCTTGTCCGCTGGTCGCAGGGCAGTTCACCGATGCTGGCCGAGCGGGCCCGGATCGTGCTGGCGTGCGCTGAGCCGGGGTCGGGCGTGGCGCGGGTGGCTGCGGAGCTGGGGTCGACAAGGATGACGGTGCGCAAGTGGCGGCGGCGGTTCGCTGAGGATGGCCTGGCGGGGCTGGCTGATCATGACCGGCCGGGCCGTCCGGTGGCTGAGCTGGTGCTGACCGGCCAGGAGCGGGATCAGCTGATCCGGTGGGCGCGGCGGGCCAAGAGCAGCCAGGCGCTGGCGCTGCGGGCCAAGATCGTGCTGGCGTGCGCGGACGGGGCTTCGAACAAGCAGGCCGCCGCGGACCTGCGGCCCGATCCGGCGACGGTGAGTAAGTGGCGGGGCCGGTTCGTGGCGAGGCGCCTGGCCGGGCTGGTCGATGAGAAGCGGCCGGGCCGGCCGCCGTCGATCCTGCTGGACAAGGTGGAAGAGGTCATCACCGCCACGCTGGAGGAGATGCCGCAGGACGCCACGCACTGGTCGCGGTCCTCGATGGCCGAGCGCAGCGGGCTGAGCAAGTCCACGATCGGCCGGATCTGGCGCAGATTCGACCTCAAGCCGCACTTAACCGGCACGTTCAAGCTGTCCACGGACCCGCTGTTCGTGGAGAAGGTCGTCGATGTCGTGGGCCTGTACCACAACCCGCCGGAGCGGGCGGTGGTGCTGTGCGTGGATGAGAAGTCCGGCATCCAGGCGCTGGACCGCTCCCAGCCGGTGCTGCCGATGATGCCCGGCGTCCCGGAGCGGCGCAGCCATGACTATGTCCGGCACGGCACGACCGACCTGTTCGCCGCGTTCAATATCGCCGACGGCACCGTGATCTCCCAGCTGCGCCGCCACCACCGGGCCGCGGAGTTCAGGAAGTTCCTGACCCGGATCGACAAGAACGTGCCCGCCGGGCTCGAGGTGCACATGGTCTGCGACAACCTCGCCACCCACAAGACCCCCGTCATCCAGGCCTGGCTGGCCCGCCACCCCCGGTTCCGCCTGCACTTCACGCCCACCGGCTCGTCGTGGATCAACCAGGTCGAGCGGTGGTTCGGCTTCTTGACCGATCAGATGATCCGCCGCGGCGTGCACAAGAGCGTGCCGGCCCTCGAGGCCGACATCCGCGCCTGGATCGAGCACTGGAATGCCAACCCGCGGCCATTCGCCTGGACCAAGACCGCCGACGAGATCCTGGACTCACTGGCAAAATATTTAGCACGAATTTCAGGCGCGGGATACTACTAAGGTCGGCCACTACGGTTGCCAGTGCGTCGCACTCATAATCCATAAGGAATGACCAGCGCGGGGACGGAAGATATGTGCGCGAACGGAAAGCCCCAACACCGCAGCGCTGGCCGCACCAAGTCGGCGATCCGCGCCACTGAGGCCTGCGACTGTGAATCACGGCTGGTTCCGGGGTGGTGGTGGCCAGGTGTCCGGGCGAGCTGCCATGCTTTCCCAGGACAGGCGGTGCTGCGTTGTCCCGGCGGCCGGCGTGCGCGCTTGTGGCGTGCTCGTCAGGCGCGGGCACCGCTGAGCGGACGGCGGCTGGCGCGGCGGCCCTGGCGCAGCAGCGGGGAGGTGATCAGGTAGTCGGCGCTGGTGCGGTTGCAGGCGATCGGGATGTCCCACACCACCGCGGCGATCCTGACCAGGGCCTTGACATCTGAGTCATGCGGCTGCGGGCTCATCGGGTCCCAGAAGAAGACGAGCATGTCAAGGTCGCCGGAGGCGATCAGCGCGCCGATCTGCTGGTCACCGCCGAGTGGCCCGCTCTGGAAGCAGGTGACGGGCAGGTCCAGGCGGTCGCCCAGCATCTGGCCGGTCGTACCGGTCGCATACAGGACGTGACCGGCGAGGACGTGACGGTTGTACCCGGCCCACTCCAGGAGGTCACCTTTCCTGTCGTCGTGTGCGACCAGGGCGATGTGCTTCGGTCCGGGTGAGGTCATGGCTCCACTATGGGCTGGGGATGTTACCGGGCCGGCACCGGGACGTTATCGATCCGTGTACATGGCGTGCCGGTCAGTTCCGCGCCGGGCCGCCGGCTCGTGGCCCCGCGAGAAATATCCGCCGATCTGTACGTTAGCCGCAGCGGGCGCCTGGCCTTTCCCGCAGCGCGCGAACAATTGTTACGTGGTTCGGGTTTGGGCCATGATCAGCGCGGCGATAGCCGGGTGACGGCGCAGCTTGTCCAGGCAGCGTCGGCGGTTCGGCCCAATGCTGCCGATAGGGATTCCTAGGCTGGCGCTGATCTCGGCGTACGGTACGGGGCGGATCTTCGATCAGCAGGGCGATGAATTGCCGACAGCGGGGTGGCAAGTGCGCGAACGCCTCGCGTAGCGCCGTGTATCGCTCGGCCACCAGCAGCCCTTGCTCGAACGCCTTGGCCTGGTCGTCCGGGATGTTCTCTGCGTTCAGCGCGTGTCTTGATGTAGGCGCCGGGAAACACCCGCCGGGCCCGTGACCACCTATATGCCAGGCGCCGCAGGCCTCACCCGTTGGGGGTGATGGCCATGCACCGTGGCCGCGCGCATACTGACCGTGTGGGGAGCGGGTGATGACCGGCTGTGTCTGCCTGGCCGAAGGCGGCAGCGGCGGGGACCTTACCGGCGTTCCCGGCTGGGCGCCGGGCCGGTTGTCTGGTGCCCTGGGTTGGGACGGCAAGCCCGGCCGGGATTCCCGTGCTCCGCAAGTTTCGTCCGCCAGCGCGGCGGGAGAAGGCGCGCCGCGGGCGGCTGCTGGCCTGAGCTGGCCTGAGGTCTCCGGTACGCCGGGCCTGCCGGGAATGCCGCCCGCGTGGCCGCCCGGATCCCACCGGGAAGGAGCACCCGATGCACCGATCGACCTTCATATCCGTGCCTGCTGTCCGCCTGGCGCGCGCCGCGCCGGTGGCGGCCGGGCTGGCGCTGGCCGCGGCCGTGATCCCGGCCGCCCAGGCCAGCGCCGCCTCGGCCGGCTGTACCACCAGCGGCAGCCAGGTCACCTGCGTCTTCCTCGAGACCGGCGGCGCCCAGACCTGGACCGTGCCGGTCGGGGCCACTTCGGCCACGTTCACTTTGTACGGCGCCGGGGGCGGGCCGTCCTCTACCGGCGAGCCTGGCGGGCTGGGGGCTAAGGTCGCCGCTACGCTGCCGGTCAGCCAGGGGACCGTGTTCCAGGTCAACGTCGGCCAGGGCGGCGGGACCAACGACGGAGCCAGCTCGTTCAACGGTGGCGGCCCTGGAGGAGTCGGCGGCGCCGGAGGAGGCGGCGGCGGTGATGGCGGCGGCGCGACCGACATCCGCAGCCCGGCCCCGGATGCCAGCTACCCGGTGACCAGCGACGTGCTGGCGGCCGGAGGCGGCGGCGGCGGAGGCCTGGACGAGACGGATGCGGCTGGCGGCCCGGGCGGCAAGGCCGATTTCCCCGGCGCCAACGGGGCTGACTTTGCCGGCATACTGGGCGGAGGCGGAGGCGGCGGGGCCGGGACGGCAGGTGGTCCGGGC
>Ga0210395_10004410_pt1 | contig 10841 bp, 9 predicted proteins | sample IncBWH4OmetaG_FD_150861 | JGI IMG/M metagenome (GOLD analysis project Ga0210395, IMG submission 150861) | Forest soil microbial communities from Barre Woods Harvard Forest LTER site, Petersham, Massachusetts, United States - Inc-BW-H-4-O ...
AAGCTCAGGCTTCGGCTTCACGAAACTTCGACCGGTCATGCCGCACCCGGCTTGACGCGAGGCTTTATACTCTTCAGTCCAACGGTTTCGATTTCAGTGGACAAATTCTGCCTCAGGGTGCCTTCGGCAGTCACAGGAAAGAGGTCGTCATGGCAGTCGTGCGTGTCCCTAAGTTCCGCAGTGTCTTCATGCTCGCATCTCTGTTTTTCCTGACCTACTCATTAGCCAGCGCGCAACAGTCCGCAGCCGCGCCCTCGAAGCCCGAGCCGGCGCTCGATGTGACTTCCATGGATCGCAGCGTGGATCCGTGCGTGGATTTCTTCAAGTACTCCTGCGGCGGATGGATCAAAAACAATCCGATTCCTCCCGACCAGTCTTCGTGGGATACCTACTCGAGGATGCAGGACGAGAACCGGGGCCGGCTGCGTGGAATCCTCGAGGCCGCCGCCGTGCCTGACCCCGCGCGCAACGCCGCTACGCAGAAGATTGGCGACTACTATTCTTCCTGCATGGACGAAAAAGCAATCGAGGCCAAAGGAACGGATCCGCTGAAGCCGGGGTTGGAGAGAATCGCGAAGGTCGACTCCAAGGCGGAAATCGCCGACGTGGCCGCGGCCATGGTTCATAGCAACGCTCTGTTTCGTTTCGGCTCCGCGCAGGACTTCCGGGATGCTAATCAGGTAATCGCAGAAGCCGACCAGGGCGGACTCGGCCTGCCCGACCGCGATTACTATGTGAAGGAAGACGCCAAGTCGGTCGATCTGCGCAAGGCCTACGTAGCGCACGTGCAGAAGATGTTCGAACTGCTGGGCGATCAGCCCGACACGGCCGCAGCGGAAGCGCAGACCGTGATGCGCATCGAAACCGCGCTGGCCAAGGGATCGATGACGCGCGTAGAGCGGCGCGAACCCAAGAACCTCGACCACAAGATGACCACCGGCGAACTCGAGAAAATCAGTCCCGATTTTCAGTGGCAGCTTTACTTCACTAAGGTCGGACTGCCATCCCTCGCCTCACTCAACGTGGTCGCCCCCGGTTTCTTCAAGGCGATGAATGAAGAACTCAACAAAGAAAGCCTCGCGGACTGGAAGGTTTATCTGCGCTGGCACCTGGTGCATGCCGACGCGCCGTTTCTTCCCTCAGCGTTGCTGAACGAGAACTTCGCTTTCTATGGGAAAACCTTGCGCGGTCAGCAGGAGCTGCAACCGCGCTGGAAGCGCTGCACGGAAAACGTAGACGACGACCTGGGAGAAGCGCTGGGCCAGGTGTACGTGGAGAAATACTTCAGCCCGCAGGCGAAGCAAGAGGCCTTGAAAATGGTGAAGGAAATCGAGGCCGCGATGCAGCAGGACATCAACTCTTTGCCGTGGATGTCCGCGGCCACCAAGCAGCAGGCGCTCATCAAGCTGCATGGGATGGCCAACAAGATCGGCTATCCCGACAAGTGGCGCGACTACAGCAAGCTCGAGATCGTTCGCGGAGACGAGCTGGGCAACGTCGAGCGGGCGCGCAAATTTGAATTCGACCGGCAACTGGCCAAGATCGGCGAGCCCGTCGACCGTGGCGAATGGGGAATGACACCGCCCACGGTGAATGCCTACTACGATCCGCAGATGAATGACATTAACTTTCCTGCGGGCGTGCTGCAGCCACCGGCGTTCGATCCCAACTCCGATGCCGCGCCCAACTACGGCGACACCGGCGGCACCATCGGCCACGAACTCACCCATGGCTTCGACGACGAAGGCCGCCAGTTCGACGCGCAGGGCAACCTCCGCGACTGGTGGACCGCCGAAGATGGCAAAGAGTTTGTGAAGCGCGCCAGCTGCATCTCAGACCAATATTCCACTTACACAGTCATCGACGACATCAAAATCAACGGCAAGCTGACCCTCGGCGAGGATACCGCCGACCTGGGTGGGCTCATCCTGGCCTACATGGCGTGGAAGGAAGATACCAAGGGACAGAATCTGCAACCGCTCGACGATCTCACTCCTGACCAAAGATTCTTCGTGGGCTACGGGCAGAGCTGGTGCGGCGAAACCCGTGACGAGACCAAGCGGCTGCGTGCCACGGTAGACCCGCATTCTCCGGAGAAATACCGCACCAATGGCGTGGTCTCGAACATGCCGGAATTCCAGGAGGCATTTCACTGCAAGGCGGGATCGCCAATGGTCAATCAGAACCGCTGCCGCGTGTGGTAGGGGAAAAGCTGACCTGATCGTTAGTCGAGCGGTTGGGCTACTCGAAAGGAGCTATTCAATTCCTTCGTACTCTTCTTTGGTGGGGTTGTAAAAGAATTTGAAGCGCAGAGCGATATACTGTCCAGGAAATTCGCTGGGCAACTCCGGAAATGGATTCGAGCCCACGATGCCTGCCCAAGCCGCACGATCCAGCGGAACGTCTCCCGAGCTAGTGACCAGTTGCATGCCCGCGACCTTCCCATCCTTCGTAATCGCAAACTCGATGACCAGGCTTCCGTGTTTCATCTCCGCCGATTCCGGAATTGCGTTGATCCAATTCTGACGAACGTCATGCAGAACGCGTTTGAGGTAGGGAGCGAAATCCACGCCCATGGTGTCGCTGAGAACTTCAAGGCCCTCCACCTGGCGTCCATGCGCCCCCGTGCCTAATCCGAAGTCGCCATTGTCACCCTGTCCCCCAGCCCCACGCCTGGCCGCGGCCGCGCGAGTTGCGTCCTGAATCGCCGAACCCGCCGACATGGAACCACCGTATTTTTGGAACTCACTGGCGACATTCGGCGTGACTGGAGTTTGCAACTGCGCGATCTGCGGATTCGGCGGCGGTTGTGGCTGAGGCGCCGGTTGGTTCTGCGCCAATCCAGCAGACGACTGAGGCGGCGGCTGCGGTACCCCGCTCGACCCCGGCGCGCCCGGCGGTGGAGAAGCCAGAATCTTGCGCAGCTCTTTGACATCCAGCTCCGGATGCCGCGTCGTGGCGATTCGGTTCTTGTCGGAAATGATATTCGTGTTCGGCTTCTGCGGCACCTTCTGCAAATCTGAAGGAAGCTCGAGGAAAGTCAAATCCTTCCCGTTCGTCAGATTCTTCGCCACCACTGCCGAGTGCCAGGGCCAGTATTTTTCAAGTCTCTCGATATTGAAGATGGCAATGAGCAGAATCAGGTGGACGATGACGGAAATCCATGCAGCTTCGCGGCGCCGCGAGCGCTCCAGATCGTCCTGCAACTGGATGAGCAGATGCGGTACGCGGGCGTCGTCATCCAAGTCGCGGTAAGCCGTTTCCCATCCCTGGCTGTCGTACAGCCCAAGCTGTTCCGCTTGCGGCTTCTCGGGAGGAGCCACCGGATCCTGGAATGGAATTTGCGTGATAGGCATGAACTAAGTTTGTCCGAGCTGAGCGTGTCCGAGCCAGGCCTGTCCGTTAGACACAAATCCCCCTGGCCACGTTGCATCCCGCTTATCACGGGATGACGCAACGAACCAGCACAGCCAAGCTCCTTTTATTTTCGCATCTTTCGGGGGATTCTGCCCATTCCCAAAATTAGGAGGGACTTACCTCTGTAAACATTTGTAATTGTGGTCATGTCTGCGGGCTGAAGCTCGTGACTACCGCTCTGCCGGGTCATTTATCGGGCTTTGGCGCGCACTACGGCTATGGGCCATTCGTTCGCGGAACTTGCGGCCTCATCCGTCGCGACTTGGGGCGTGACTTGGGCCGTGACCTGGAGCTCGACCTGGGAAGACCCGTTCGACGGATGTTCCTCGCGCCGCGTGGCCTTCTTGATCGAAACCGGCTGATTCGGGGTGGGGTCAACTTCCAGATGAAAAATGTCGAACCGATTGTAGTGTCCGACGATGTCGTGCATCATCTTCAACTCGATGCTCTCGGCAATATCGATGTCGGCCACGATTATGCCTTCGCCTCCCGTAACCGGATCGCCCAGCGCTTCGCCATCCGGACCAACGATGATCGACACCGGGGCGGGAGTGGCCCATAACAATTCCTTCATCTTGGAATCCCCCTGCGAGAGTTGCTCAATAGCCTCGGCATCGAGCGCGCAGGAGGCGACGATGTTGAATACCTTTCCTTCGAACGCATGCGCAGCCGAGCGCAGGCGGATGGCCTCCGTCAAATTGTAGTTGCGAGCGCCACCACCGGGGCGATGGAACGGCCAGGCCGGCGGATAAGTCGCAATATGCACTTGTTCGCCCTGTGCTAGCAGCGCGAAACGCGCCAGGGTATTGGTGTTCTCTCCGCAGATGAGCGTGCCCACCCGGCCAATCTCAGTCTCCTCGGGACGCAGATACGCCGCGTCTCCATTGGCCCAGGTGAGCTTCTCGGCCCAGGTGGGGACGAGCTTGCGGTGGCGGTTCAGCAGCGTCCCCTCGCGATCGAACAGAAGATTGGTGTTGAAAAGCGTACCCATGCTGAGCGGACCCTTTTCCGTGATGCCTACGGACAGGAACACGCGATGGCGCTTCGCGATCTCACTGAGCCTTCTTGTGTGCGGCCCCGGAACCAGCACCGCGTTGTCAAACATTCGACGGCAGTATCCGTGCTGGTCTATCGGAGCATAGATCAGGTTCCATACAGGAAACGCAGGAATAAAAGATTCTCCAAACACGATCAGGTCGGCGCCGGCATCCACGGCCTTCTGCACCAGCGTGTCCAGCTTGTCGATGGTCGCGTCCCGGTCGAGAAACACCGGTGCCGCTTGCACTGCCGCCGCTCGGAACTTCGGATAGGTGTCGCCTGGCATGATGATCTTGTCCCCCTCGACTTTATGCCAACGTCCCCGCCTCAATCAGCATGCAGGTCCCGGCCTCTGGTTTCCTTGATGAACCGCATGCCAATGAGAAAGCTGAGAGAAACGATTATTACCGGATACCACAGGCCGTAGTAGATGTTGCCCGTCGCAACCACGATGCTGAAGGCAATGGTTGGCAGCAGTCCTCCAATCCAGCCCACTCCCGCATGGTACGGAACCGACAGGGCGGTGTAGCGAATTCGCGTGGGAAACATTTCCACCAGAGCAGCAGCCTGCGGAGCGTAGCCCACCGCCGCCAGCGCGATAAGAGCCGTCAGCAACACCAGGAGCATGCCGATGTTCATCCGGGCCGGATCCGCAAGAGAGGGATAAGTGGCTGCTGTCAGTGCACTCTGAATCGCCTTGGCATCAAATCCTGTGATCGCGCTGGATCCGACCTTGATCTCGATGCCCAACCCAGCCGGTAAGGTTGAATTGGTGTAAGGAACGCCCATCTTTGAAAGCAAGGCCTTGACTTTGTCGCAGTCGGTGAAGTTCTTCCGCCGGCCGACGGGATCGAATTGGAATCCGCAAGTGGCCGGGTCCGCTGCCACCGTCACCGGGTTGGCGTGCGCGGCCGCCTCTAGTTGGGGATTCGCATAATGGGTCAAGCCCTTGAACACTGGGATCAGAGTCAAAGCAGCCACCAGCATCCCCGCCATCATAACGGGCTTTCTTCCGATCCGGTCGGAGAGCCGTGCCCAGAGAATATAAAAGGGACTGCCCAGCAGGATAGCCCCGCCCATAAGCAGATTCGCGGTCATGGGAGCCACGCGCAAGGACTGAATGAGGAAATAGAGAGCGTAGAATTGCGCCGTATACCAAACGGCAGTCATTCCAGCGACCATTCCGAAGGCCACGAGCATCTTACGAAGATTCTCCTTCTTCCCGAAAACCTCTTGAAGCGGTGCTCGAGAGAGTTTGCCTTCCGTCTTGGCGCGCAGGAAAGCCTGGGATTCCTTCATGGAAAGGCGAATCCAAAGAGACACTCCCAACAAGACCGAGGAAAACCAAAACGGAATCCGCCAGCCCCACACGTCAAAAGCTGACTTGGTGGCGAGACGGCAGCACAAGATCACTACCAGAGAAAGCAACAGACCGAGCGACGCGGTGGCTTGAATCCAACTCGTGCAATAACCCCGTTGGTTGACCGGCGCCTGCTCGGCCACATACACGGCCGCTCCGCCATACTCGCCGCCCAGGGCAAGCCCCTGCAAAAGCCTCAAGCTGATCAACAGGATCGGCGCGGCCATGCCGATGCGGGCATATCCCGGCAGCAGACCAACCGTTAGAGTAGCCAGTCCCATCAGGAACATCGTCATCAGAAAGGTGTGCTTGCGCCCAATCAGATCTCCGAGGCGGCCAAAAAAGGCCGCGCCGAAAGGACGGACAATAAATCCCGCCGCAAACGCCAGAAGGGCAAACATGAATCCGGTATTCTCGTCCACGCCGGAAAAGAATTGCTTGGAGATGGTCACCGCCAGGGAGCCGTACAGAAAAAAGTCATACCACTCGAAGATAGTTCCCAGCGCTGCGGCTAAGATCAGCCTCCGGTCCTCAGTGAGAAGTTTGGGAAACGAAGCCGTGGTGACGAATGGGATTGAACGTGTTTCCACGGTCCACTCCTTAGTTCGCTGGCGAGCGCAAGATCTGCGGCTCGCCGCTTTGGATTTGGAATCCCCGGGGGCGGCTTTACAGGCGCCCAACAATACTCGCGCCCGCCCGGAAAAACAACTTATTTCTCCAGCGGAGATACCGCCGTCAAGATTGCAGGAGGGCTAAAGCAGAAGACAACGAAGTGAATTGAGGAGGAGAAGCGTTATTTCAAGTTCATAGCCTTCAAAAGGTTGAGACGCTGGGATCGTTCATATCTTTCAGAGCTTTTTGCCCCTGGAACCACTTGAACACGAAGAAGGCGTGGACCCCGAACGCCCACAATGAGAACGTAGCGATCAGCGCGATCATGTCGGCCCCGTAGAGAACCATGCCCGCCAGGAAAGCCCAACGATGGCCGCTGCGCCCGGCGAATCCCAGCGCCAACAGCATGATCACCCATGCTGCGGCCGCGCCGTACATTGCGATCGGGTAAACCGGACTGAGCGACCTGGCATAAAGCCCCAGCAGGTCGAGCACACCGATGCTGACAAAGATGTTCAGCCGCACCGGAAGCAGGCCAGTGCCGAGGGCAGCTAGACCGGCTGCCAGGAAGAAGTAGTTCGCATCCGTTCGACTGTCGGCAACCAGATCGGCCCGTCGCTGCTCCTCAGCTTCTTTGTACTCTTCGTCGGTCCGACCCGCGCCTACATTCAGCGTTTGCACACGGCTGCCTAGCCTTTCGCCTTCGCAATCCCGGCAAGCCCGACTTTCTTCCCATGCTCGCGAATCTCGGCCACAATATCGAGCGCCAGTGCGAGCGCGCGGCGTCCATCTTCGAGCGGCACCACCGGCGTAGAGCGCTGCCGCACAGCCTGCAGAAACGACTTCAACTCGGCGTGCAACGGCTCTTCTGAAGTCACCGGAGGCTTGGACACTTTTATCTGCGGATTAACAGTGGGAGCGCCCGGCGCGCCATCGGCCCCGACGGTGAATACCAGCACTTCCTGCCGTCCGTAATCGACGGAAACATACTGCTGCGGCTGAAAGAATCGCAGCTTGCGCACGCGCTCAGTCGAAACCCGGCTGGCCGTGAAGTTCGCCACGCATCCCGATTCGAACTCCAGCCGCACATTCGCAATATCAACTTTCCCCGAAAGAATGGGCAGGCCGACCGCGCGCACCTCTTTCACCGGAGAATCAGCAAATGAAAGCACGATATCGAGATCGTGAATCATCAGGTCCAGCACCACGTCAACATCAAGTGAGCGCGGAGTGAACACGCTAAGTCGATGCACTTCGAAAAACATGGGCTGCGTAAGCAGCGGGATCGTGGCCCGTACCGCCGGATTAAAGCGCTCAAGATGCCCCGCCTGCGCAATACGCTTGTGCGCGGCAGCGAGTTGCACGAGTTCGTTCGCTTCGGCTAGCGAAGCGGCTACCGGCTTCTCAATTAGTACGTCAACTCCGGCTTCCATCAGCGCGCGAGCCACTGCAAGGTGATGTACCGTAGGCGCTGCCACCGATGCCGCGCGGATTTCACTGTGCGTGGTCAGCATCTGCGCGACCGAGCCAAAAGCGCGGCAGCCAAACTCCCGCGCCACCGCGTCGGCGCGGTCCAGATCAGGATCGACTACGCCCACCAGTCGCACCGGCTCGCGCTGCTGCTCCAGTTCGTGATAGACCCGCGCATGGTTGCGTCCGAAAACGCCAACACCCACCACCGCAACGGAAATCGCATTGTCAGCTTGCAGGAAGGAACTCTCACCTGGCTGGTTGCCAGCAGGAACAACAAATTGTAAACGTAAAGCTGGGAAAGAGCATCTGGAATAGATTGTGTGATTATGGAATCGAGCGTTTGGGCAATTGGAACGCCCCAGGTTCTAGGGTTTGCAATCGCCCAATGGCCCGATCACCCAATTGCACAATGGGAGCTTCTCACGTCATGCGAACCATAGCCCTGCTCACCGTCTCCAACATCTTCATGACCTTCGCCTGGTATGGTCACCTGAAATATCGCGAGGTCCCGCTATTCAAAGTGATCGTGCTCAGTTGGCTGATTGCCTTCTTTGAATATTGCTTCCAGGTACCAGCCAACCGCATTGGTTCTTACGAATTCAGCGCCGCGCAACTCAAGACCATTCAGGAGGTCATCACGCTGGTCGTGTTCTCAGTGTTTTCGGTGTTCTACCTGAAACAGCCGGTACGCTGGAACCACGCCGTCGGATTCGTCATGATCGTAGCCGCGGTGGGAGTGATTTTCAAACAGTGGTGAGCCGAGAAATCAGGGGCGTCATCCCGGCCGAATCAACTCCCGGATTTCGTGGCGTGCCCCTGCACTTTTTTCAGGATCGCAATCTGCCCCGCATGGTAAAGCGCGTGTTGCGCCACGCCGTGCAGCATGAAGTAAAAATCATAACTCTTGCCGGGAACCCGCTCCCACAGCCGCGATTCAGGCAAGGCCGCAACCGTCTTCACCAGCGCATCGTGCGTGTGCTTCGCACGGGCGACGGCCTCGCGCCACGCAGTTTGAGTAGGTTTGGGAACGACAGGAAAATTCGCCGTACCCGTGAGCTGCACTTTCTCCCCGTCCAGGCGGCGGCTGGCCGCATCGTCCCAGGCCGAAACATGCAGCACCAGCTCCCAGATGCTGTGTACGTCGGGCAGAGGCTGAGCAGCAGCGGTTGCAGCGTCCATCTCCTGCAGCAACTCCAGCAGAGCCGGACCATGCCAGGCATCGCCTTCAAATGCGCGGCGAAGCTGTTCGGCAATCAAGGCAGGTTCAGAACTGGGAGAGGTCATAATCCTTTAACTTCCTTCCAGATCAACAACAGACTTGCGAATATAATCTGCTTCAGGCCGAGTCCGCCACAACCGCCATCCCTGCCGCATCTGCCACATCGAGAATCTTCTCGCCATCAAGCAGCAGACATTTTCCAGCATCCAACGCCAGGCAGGTAGCGCCGGCTGTCTGCATCACTTCAATCGTCTTAACTCCGATTACCGGAACATCAAACCGCATGTCCTGATTCGGTTTCGCGATCTTCACCACCGTCAGGGCGCGGCTCAGGGTAGAAGCATCTCCGCGCAGCGAACCCATGATGTGCCCGGCACGCTCGATGGCAGCATCCGTACCCTCCATGGCTTCCACCGCCACGCAAGCCGATTCCGCAATCACCACCGTCTGCCCAATGTCATACTGAGCCAGCTGCCGAGCCACTCCGCGGCCGTAGTCGATGTTCTTCCGTTCCTGTTCAGTTGGTACACGGCGCGTAAGCACTCCGGCCTTCACCAGCAGCGGCTCCAGCAGCCCAGTCGAACTCTCGAGGGCGATACCCTCTTCCGCGAGAACCTTGGCCACTGCGCCGAGCAGGCTATCTGTATTGCGCGTGGTAAGCGACAGCAAAAGCTTAGCCAGCCGCCAGTCCGGCCGGATAGCGGAGAATATTTGCTTGTGCTTCACCTGCCCAGCCATGATGGCGCGCCGCACGCCTTCCCGCTGGAAAGTCTCAATCAACTTCGAAAGTTCTCCCAGCGAAACCCAGTGCACCGAAGCCGCGCCGCGATCCTCGATCTCAGCCGAAGCCTCTTCCTTGATTGCGACCACAACCACTTCAAATCCCTGAGCGCGAGCAGCGTCCAATATGAGGAGAGGAAACGTGCCGTTGCCAGCGATAAGGCCGATGCGTTCCATAGCAGTGGTCAAGTGGCGCGTGGCTAGTGGTCAGTGCCGGATCTACTGGCCACTGTTCACTGACCACTGGCCCCTTACTTGATTACTCCCCGCTCGCTAGCCTCAATAAAGCGAATCAGCATCTCCACATCCTCGCCGCGATCAGGCTCGGCTTTCAGCTTCTCCAGCGCCTGCGAAGTGTTCATCTTCGACGCCAGCAGAGTCTTGTAAGCATGATGAATCTTGCGGATGCGTTCCTGCGAAAAGCCGCGGCGCTCGAGCCCAACTTTATTCATCCCGTAAGCGTGAGTGTTGCGGGCCGCGGATGTCATCGAAAACGGCAGCACATCCTGCGTAATGGTCGTACCCCCGCCGACATAGGCATGAGCCCCGATGCGCACAAACTGATGCACCGGGCAAAGCGCGCCCACCACAGCCCACTCCTCCACGGTCACATGCCCGCCCAGCGTCGCGCCGTTCACCAGCATGCAGTGGTCACCGATCACGCTGTCGTGTCCAATGTGCGCGTAGGCCATGATCAGCGTGTGGCTGCCCACGCGAGTGAGTCCGCCGCCCTTGACCGTGCCGCGGCTGATGGTGACGCATTCGCGAATCTCGTTGTGGTCACCGATCTCCAGCCGCGTTGGCTCGCCTTCGTAGGTAACATCCTGCGGCGCCATGCCGACCGCGCAAAACGGAAAAAACGCGTTATCCGCGCCGATCTTCGTCGGACCTTCGAGCGCCACGTGTGACACCAGGCGGCAGTCCTCGCCGAGTTCCACATCA
>Ga0210395_10004419_pt1 | contig 10831 bp, 7 predicted proteins | sample IncBWH4OmetaG_FD_150861 | JGI IMG/M metagenome (GOLD analysis project Ga0210395, IMG submission 150861) | Forest soil microbial communities from Barre Woods Harvard Forest LTER site, Petersham, Massachusetts, United States - Inc-BW-H-4-O ...
GTGCTGTATGAGATGGCGACGGGGCTGCTGCCATTCCGCGGAGATACGTCGCCATCTCATACAGCACCGCGCCAAAGGAAAACAGATCGGTGCGGGCATCCAGATCTTTGCCCCTCACCTGTTCCGGCGACATGTATGCCACCGTGCCCAAAGCCGTCCCCGGACTGGTCAGATGCGGCTCGTCGAGCGTACCCGTCAGCGTGTTCGCGGCGGCAATCTGGCTCGAAGAACCGGTCGGGCTCGTAACTTTCGCCAGGCCGAAATCGAGAACCTTGGCATGCCCGCGCTTGGTGACGAAAATATTCGCCGGCTTGATGTCGCGATGGATGATGCCTTCGGCGTGAGCCGCGTCCAGCGCATCGGCAATCTCGATCGCCAGCCCCAGCAAAACATCCGTCTCGATGGGCTTCCCCGCAATGCGGTGTTTCAGAGTCAGCCCGTCCAGAAACTCCATCGCGATGAAGGTCTGTCCATGCTGATCATCAATCTCGTGAATCGTGCAGATGTTGGGATGGTTCAGCGCGGAGGCCGCTTTGGCTTCCCGCTGGAAGCGGCTGAGCGCCTGCTGATCTTTGGCCACGTCATCGGGCAGGAATTTGAGAGCCACAAAGCGGCTTAGTTTCAGGTCCTCGGCCTTATAGACGATCCCCATGCCGCCACCGCCGAGTTTCTCGACGATGCGGTAGTGCGATATGGTCTGGCCGATCATTGCGGAGGTGCCGGAGACGCCGGGCCTTCGAGTCGCTTCATCTTACGGATGGAGCAGCACCCCGTCAACGAATCGTGAGGCCTGGTAGTGTGCAGTTCAAAAGGATTCGTGTCAGGGCTCGTCTTTTTAGGCGTGCCACGAAAGCTCGCTCGCGCGCTTCGGCTTCAGCCGCTGGGCGGGGGTGTGCTTTGAAACTGACCCAGTACCGGATTTGCAGCGGATTTCTTTGTACAGAAATCCCTCGCCTCGAAACATTCTCATTTCGCCAGCAGCCCTCCCGGAACCTCCAGGTTCAACTTCCGCACGATGCCCGCCAGCGCCGCCAGAAACGTTCCGTACCCCCGGTCCAATCCCATCTCCGTTTTTTCCAGAAAGGCGTACGCCCCATCCTGCTGCAGACGCGTCGCATTCCTTCCTGAGAGCCCCGAGAAGACGATCACCGCAATCCCCGCCGTCGCCGGATCTTTCTTTAAAGCCTTCAACACATCCGGTCCCGTCATCTTCGGCAGCAACATATCCAGCAGAATCAAGTCCGGTTTTTTTTCATGAGCAAGCTGCAGCGCGTTCTCTCCATCCGTCGCCGTGCTGACGTCATATCCCGCCCGCGCCAGCGCCCGCTCCGTCGCCAGCCTCAGAAACTTACTGTCATCGACCAGCAGAATCTTCGTCATCCTCGCCCGCGTCTTTCTGAATGCTCGTCGAATCCCGCCCTGACTGCGGCCCCCATTTGACAGCCTTCCTCATTCTTTATCGGCAGATTTGCGGAACGGAACAGCACGCCGGCACGTTGCACACATAACCCCCTCTTCGAGACCCGTTACCCCCGTAACTATCCGCGGGTTACCCCAATCAGGCACACTTGCGCCCGTGAGCTAACCCGAGATTGCCCTTGCTCGTGATGCTCACCGTACCTTCCTTACTTTGTCCGGCATCTGCACTTGCTTCCTTCCGCGAGGAGTGGTGGATACGATGCCGCGGTCTTGCAGATCTACCCGCCCCTAGTCGGCGGAGCTTTCGACAAAAATTTCCACTGTCCGCTTCTCACGTCTCAGGCAGAGACGGAGGGGAGCTGCAGAAATTATTTTGGCTTCCTGGTTCCCGACCGACGTCCCCTCGTGGAAGTGCGGAGTGAAGACATCGGTTTAGTTCGGACGTTTGCCAATTTCGAACCAACACATTTGCTTCAAAAATTTCAGAAAAGGAATTAAACAAAATGCGCACCCGAACCCTCAGCATCGTCGTTGTTCTCCTGATCCTCTCCTTAAACGCCATCGTGGCCGCTCAAAGCGTAACCTTCGCGGGCGCCCAGACCACGGTGCCGGCCAGTGGACTGTTTGAAGCGGCCGGTGTAGCAGTGGACGCCGGCGGCAATGTCTTCATCGCGGATTTGGGCAACAACCGGGTGGTGGAGGTTCCCGCCAGTGGAGGTCCCCAGATCACCGTGGGCAGCGGACTGGCTGGACCGTTTGGTGTGGCGGTCGATGGAGCGGGCGATGTCTTCATCGCGGATAGCGGCAACAGCCGGGTCGTAGAGGTTACGCCAAGTGGCGTCCAGACCACGGTGCCGGCCAGCGGTCTGAATAGCCCGTACGGTGTGGCGGTCGATGGAGCGGGCGATGTCTTCATCGCGGATAGCGGCAACAGCCGGGTGGTAAAAGTTCCGGCCGGCGGGGGCGCCCAGACCACGGTGGGTAGCGGACTGATTTCGCCGTACGGTGTGGCGGTGGATGGAGCGGGCGATGTCTTCATCGCGAACTGGGCTTACTTTCAGGTGGTGGAGGTTCCGGCCGGCGGTGGCCCCCAGACCACGGTGCCCGCCAGCGGACTAAATTACCCATACTTTGTGGCAGCGGACGCAGCCGGTAATGTCTTCATCTCGAATTTGGGCAATAACACAGTAGTGGAGGTTCCGGCCGGGGGCGGCCCGCAGAAAACAGTGGGCAGCGGACTGAGTTACCCATACGGGGTGGCAGTGGACGCAGCTGGCGATGTTTTCGTCGCGGATGAGGGCAACAACCGTGTGTTAGAGGTGCAAACCGTCGCCGTCAACTTTGGCAGCGTCAACATCTGTCCCGGCGTACAGACAACTCCTGCTCCCTGCAACCAGACCTTCACCCTCAACTACAACGTCACGGCGCCCGTCACCTTCGGAGCCATCAACATCGTCACCCAAGGCGCGCCCAATCTGGATTTCACATTGAGCAGTTCGACCTGCACCGGCACCCTGACCTCCGGCGCTGCCTGCACCGTCGTGGTCACCTTCGCTCCGCAAGCCCCCGGATTGCGCATGGGTGGGGTCCAACTCACTGACAACTCCGGCAACGTGCTGGTCACCACCTTGATTCATGGCATTGGCATGGGCCCAGCCATCGCATTTGGCCCAGGCGTGCAGACCACCGTGGGCGGACTAGGTTACCCAAATGGGGTGGCGGCAGACGCAGCGGGAGACGTTTTCATTGCGGATTACTCCAACAACCGGGTCGTAGAGATTCCGGCCGGTGGAGGCCCGCAGACCACGGTCGGCAGCGGACTAGTGTCCCCGACTGATGTGGCCGTAGATGGGGCGGGCGATGTCTTCATTGCGGATTACGGCAACAGCCGTGTGGTGGTGGTTCCAGCCGGTGGCGGCGCCCAAACCACGGTGCCGGCTAGCGGACTGAAGACCCCGTACGGTGTGGCAGTGGATGGAGCGGGCGATATCTTCATCTCAGACACCAACAACCAAGTGGTAGTGAAGGTTCCTGCCGGTGGCGGCGCTCAGACCACGGTGGGCAGCGGATTGAGTTACCCGCGAGGTGTCGCGGTGGATGGAGCGGGCGATGTCTTCATCGTGAACGAGGGCAACTTTCTGGTGGTGGAGGTTCCGGCCGGTGGCGGCCCCCAGACCACGGTAGGCAGCGGATTGGATCACCCTTTCGGTGTCGCGGTGGACGGAGCGGGCGATGTCTTCATCGCGGATAGCTACAATAGCCGGGTGGTGGAGGTTCCGGCCGGTGGGGGCCCCCAGATCACTGTGGGTAGCGGGTTGAGTTTGCCGTTCGGGGTGGCGGTGAATGGAGATGGCAATGTCTTCATCACAGATTCCCAGAACAACGACGTGGTTGAGTTGCAACGCTCGCAGCCGCCCGCCTTCACCTTCGCATCGACCGCCGTGGGCAATACCAGCACCGACAGCCCGCAGTCGGTCACAGTTCAAAATATCGGCAACCAATTGCTGCAATCGTATCCGCCTGGCCTGAGCTTGGGCCAGAGTTTCGTGCAGGTGGCAGGCTCCGGTACGCCCGCCGATTGCACGACGACTTTCGCGCTGGCCCCCGGCGCGAGCTGCAACCTGAGCGTCAGCTTCACGCCGCAAACTGTCGGCAACCTGCTGAGCTCGGCCACTTTCGTCGACAACGCCCTCAATGCCCCCTCCAACTCTACCAGCGCCGCTCAAAGCGTTGCCTTGCAAGGCACAGCCACGCAAGATAACCAGACCATCACCTTCGGCGCACTCTCAAATCAGTCTCTCGGCTCAGCGCCGTTCGCGCTCAGCGCAACCGCGTCTTCGGCCCTTGCGGTAAGCTTCACTTCAACGACTTCGGCAGTCTGCACGGTGTCGACCGCAACCGTAACCCTGGTCACCGCCGGCACCTGCACCATCCAGGCGACGCAGGTCGGCAACGCCACCTACTTCGCCGCTACTCCCGTCAACCAAAGTTTCCAGATCGGCGACTTCGCGTTGACCTCTAACTCGCCGATAACGGTCACCGCCGGACAACCGGCGGCGTTCACCCTGACCACAACGCCGCAAGGCACCTACGCCAGCGCGATCACCCTGTCCTGCGGGACATTGCCGGCGATGGCAGCCTGCACTTTCACTCCGTCAGCAACCGTGACTCCGAACGCCACCACCGTAACCACCACGCTGACCATCACCACTGCGGCGCACACATCGGCAGCCGCGCTGGGGACGGGCCCTGGGTCAAATTCGCTCTATGCCGTTTGGCTGCTGCTGCCGGCCCTGCTGCTGGGCACAGCCGCGAAGGCTTCACCGAAGGGTCGAAAGGTGTTGACCTTCGCGCTCATGTTCCTGCTGCTGGGCGGCTGTTTGTTCCAGTCGGCCTGCGGGAGTTCGGGGCCGAATCTCACGACGGGCACCCCTGCTGGCACCTACTCCGTCATCGTTACGGGTGCCGCTGGTTCCGATCAGCACACCACTACGGTGATGCTTACCGTTAAGTAGTTTTGCCAGAGTGAAACCGCTCGGGCGGCGGGTCTGATGAACCCGCCGCCTTCAGCGCCTTTCAGGCCCTGCCCGCGCTGTTCCACTTACTTTCTCGCCGAGAACTTGCCCGCGCTCTCGATCAGCGCCTTCACCGCTATCCGGGACGCCGTGCGCAATTCTTCCTCATGCCCTTCAGGAATCGATTTCGACAGCAGCAGTTCGGCCGTGCCGTGCAGCGTCGCCCACAGCGCCAGCGCCACCTGGGTGTGATCCTCCGGCGCGCCGCCCAACCGCTCGGCCAGGCGCTGTTGCACGAAGGCGAAGTTCGGCCGTGATTCCCCGATCGGCCGCGGCTTGCCCGGCCCTTTCGGCGGCGAAAGATGATGTACGTGGGAATAAAACAGTTCGTACTCGTGGGGCAACTTCATGGCCGATTCCACGTACGACTCCGCCATTTGCTCTACAGTCTCGCCCGCCTCGAAGTCTTTGCGAATGCGGGCCGCGATGCGCCGCAGCAGCCCCCGTATCAGGTCGCGCCGGTCTTTGAACCGGCGGTAGACCGCCGGCGTGTTGGTTCCGGCCGCCTTCGCAACGGCCCGCATGGTGAGCGACTTTTCTCCTCCCCGCTTCCACAACGTCTGCGCGGCTTTCAGAATGCGTTCTTCCAGATCAGGATCAGGCTGCCGGGGCATGCGTCTCTCCTCCCGCCATGGGGGATGGCTGGGACCGAAACTTCAGGTTGTCCGATTTAACAGATTATATTGACACCGTAGACATAACATTGTTATACCTAAGGATACAAGTCCTCCCCCCGTGTCTACCCAGGTCCTCTTGTCAGGAAAGGGCACAGGACGCAAGAGCGGCCGCGGCGAGCTGAAAAAGCCCCGCGGCCGTTCCGGTTTTTTGGAAGCCCTTCTATCTGAAGTTCTCAGTTCTCAGTATGACGGGATCTCCTCACTTTCGGCGATACAACAGATTCCTCCGGGCTGAGAAGCGCCCGTTCGGAATGACAAGGTTTCGAGATTGTTCGGTATGGCGGGATCTCTTCACTTTCGGCGATACAACAGATTCCTCCGGGCTGAGAAGCGCCCGTTCGGAATGACAAGGTTTCGAGATTGTTCGGTATGACGGGATCTCTTCACTGTCAGCGACAGCAGATTCCTCCCGGCTGAGAAGCGCCCGTTCGGAATGACAAAGTTTAATGCCTGTTTTGGGAATCGACCCCAGTCGGGCGCGCTTGATACTGTTGGGAAGTTTTGCACAGGGGCGGGGGCGCGGGATGTGACGAATGACGCTGCGGTTTCCTTTCCAAATCCCTAGAATTTTGTCATTCCGAACGGGCGCTTTTCAGCCCGGAGGAATCTGCTGTGCTTGGAGGACCGCGATGGCGGGTCAGCGCACGTACTATGTCTACATCATGGCGAGCAAGAGTCGAGTGCTCTACGTCGGCGTCACTGGATTTCTGATGCCGCGGGTGCTGCGGCACCGGGCAGGTGAAGGTAGTGAGTTCACGCGCAGGTATCAGGTGCATCGACTGGTCTACTTCGCCAGCTTTCAAAATATCGGCGACGCGATCGCTCGGGAGACGGTGATTAAGAAGTGGCGGCGGGAGAAGAAGGTGGCATTGATCGAGGAGCGGAATCCGACTTGGGAGGATCTTGCTGAGGGCTGGGGAGAGGCAGCAGTGATGAGGGTGCGGGCTGCGCCGGATTCTTCATCGGGCGCGGGCCCGGTGAGGAATGAAAAGGAGATTGCGTAGGGGACGGGACAGCAGATTCCTCCTCTCTCGCTTCGCTCGGGCGTCGGAATGACAAGAGTGGAAGGAGATCTCGTCGTACCGGACAAATCTCGAAGTATTGTCATTCCGAACGGGGGCATTTCAGCCCGGAGGAATCTGCTGTCGCAGGGAGAGTGGGGGATCTTTTCGCCAGAAGGACAGCAGATTCCTCCTCTCTCGCTTCGCTCGGGCGTCGGAATGACAAGAGTGGAAGGAGATCTCGTCATACCGGACAAATCTTGAAGTGTTGTCATTCCGAAGGGGCGCATTTCAGCCCGGAGGAATCTGCTGTCGCTGAGAGAGTGAGGGAGCTTTTCGCCAGAAGGGCAGCAGATTCCTCCTCTCTCGCTTCGCTCGGGCGTCGGAATGACAAGAGTGGAAGGAGATCTCGTCGTACCGGACAAATCTCGAAGTATTGTCATTCCGAACGGGGGCATTTCAGCCCGGAGGAATCTGCTGTCGCAGGGAGCGGCATGGAATCGGCGAGGACAGCAGATTCCTCCTGTCTCGCTTCGCTCGGGCGTCGGAATGACAAGAGTGGAAGGAGATCTCGTCATACCGGACAAATCTCGAAGTGTTGTCATTCCGAACGGGGGCATTTCAGTCCGGAGGAATCTGCTGTCGCAGGGAGCGGCATGGAATCGGCGAGGACAGCAGATTCCTCCTCTCTCGCTTCGCTCGGGCGTCGGAATGACAAGAGTTGCGTTACGGTTCAAACGAAAATCCCCACGTCTCGCTAAGACGTGGGGCACCCTGCTTTATTCTTTCTTATTCTTAGACTTTTGCGCGGCGCTGAAGCGCCGCTCTTCCACAAACTCTCTTACGTCCCCTCGCTCCACCCCGCCAAATATTCTTCCTGCTCCGGCGTCAGCTTGTCGATTTTGATGCCCATCGACTCCAGCTTGAGTTTGGCGACGCGTTTGTCGAGTTCGTCGGGGACTTTGTAGACCGTCTTGTCGAGCTTCTTGTGGTTCTTCACCATGTACTCAACGGACAAGGCCTGGTCGGCGAAGGACATATCCATCACCGAGGCGGGATGGCCTTCGGCGGCGGCCAGGTTGATCAAGCGGCCTTCGCCGAGGAGGTTGATTTTGCGTCCGTCTTTCAGGGAATACTCTTCGACGAAACTTCTGGTGGTGCGCTTGGAGGACGACATGTTCTCCAGCGCGGGGATGTCGATTTCTACGTTGAAGTGGCCGGAGTTGGAAATGATTGCGCCGTCCTTCATCAGGGAGAAATGTTCCTTGGTGAGGACGCTCTTGTTGCCGGTGACGGTGCAGAAGACGTCGCCAAGTTTGGCGGCTTCGGCCATGCTCATGACGCGGAAGCCGTCCATGACGGCCTCGAGGGCTTTGGTGGGATCGACTTCGGTGATGATGACTTCGGCGCCGTTGCCGCGGGCGCGGGAAGCCAGTCCGCGCCCGCACCAGCCGTAGCCGGCGACCACGAACTTCGAACCGGCCAAGAGAAAATTGGTGGCGCGAATGATGCCGTCGATCGTCGATTGGCCGGTTCCGTAGCGATTATCAAAGAGGTGCTTGGTGTCGGCGTCGTTGACGGCGACGATGGGGAACTTCAGCACCCCCTCTTTAGACATTGCCCGGAGGCGGATGACGCCGGTGGTGGTTTCCTCGGTACCGCCGATCACGTCGGTGAGAGCGTCGGTACGCTTGGTGTGGAGAATGGTGACCAGGTCAGCGCCGTCGTCCATGGTGATGTGCGGCTTGTGGTCGATCGCGGCTAGGATGTGGTTGTAGTAGGTGTCGTTGTCCTCGCCTTTGATGGCGTAGACCGGAATGTTGTGATCGCGGACCAGGCTGGCGGCCACATCATCTTGCGTGGAGAGCGGGTTGGAGGCGCAGAGCACGACTTCGGCTCCGCCGTCGCGCAGGCAGATGGCCAGGTTGGCGGTTTCGGCCGTGACATGCAGGCAGGCGGAAACGCGGATGCCTTTTAGAGGCTGATTCTTGATGAACTCCTTGCGGATAATCTGCAGCACTTTCATGGACTGGTTCGCCCACTCAATGCGCTTTTTTCCCAAGTCGGCCAGTTCTACGTTCTTGATGTCGCCATTCACTGCTGCTGTTGACATGCTTCTCCTATGTGGCGCGCGGTTAGCGCGGAAACTTAAGTCAATGGCCCCTATGAATTTGGCTCGCAAAATGAAGATGGTTGCGAGTCTGTATCGCTTTTTAAAAGAATACACGAACTTGAAAGTGCGGTCAGGTTACTCGATGACTCCTTCAGGATAAGTCTTTCGGGCCAGGTCCGGAATGGCACTTTGGTTCGCGGTCGCAAAAATCTTTAACCACAGAGGTCACAGAGGAAACACAGGGGGAAATCGCTTTCTCTGTGTTCCCCTGTGTCCCCTGTGTTTCATGCCCTTGACTACTTTCGGGCGGCTACTGGCTCCCGCAGCCCGGCGTCGCTGGCCAGTTTTGCGGCTTTGTCGGTGGCCTCCCAGGTGAAGTCGGGGTCACTGCGGCCGAAGTGGCCGTAGGCGGCGGTCTTTTTGTAAATCGGGCGCCGCAGGTTTAGAGAATCGATGATTCCGCGCGGCGTGAGTTTGAAGTGGGCGCGGATCAGATCCGGAATAATTTCCGGATCGACCTTCGCTGTGCCGAATGTCTCTACCAGCACGCTGACCGGATCGGCTACGCCGATGGCGTAGGCAAGTTGCACTTCGCAACGCTCGGCCAGACCGCCTGCGACCACGTTCTTCGCAATGTGGCGCGCCATGTAGGCTGCGGAGCGGTCGACTTTGGTCGGGTCCTTGCCGGAAAACGCTCCGCCGCCGTGACGTCCCATGCCGCCGTAGGTGTCGACGATAATCTTGCGGCCGGTAAGCCCGGTGTCGCCCATGGGGCCGCCGATGACGAAGCGTCCGGTGGGATTGATGTGGTACTTCGTGTCTTCGTCGAGCAGGTGCGCCGGGATCACGGCTTGGATCACGTGCTTCAGAATGCCCGCGCGCAATTCGTCGTTGGCCACGGTTTCGGAATGTTGCGTAGAAATCACAACCGCGTCGACGCGCAGCACTTTGCCCTTCGCGTCATATTCAACTGTAACCTGGGATTTGCCGTCGGGGCGGAGGAAGGGAAGAGTTCCGTTCTTGCGAACCTGCGAGAGCCGCATGGTCAGCTTATGCGCGAGTGAGATGGGAGTCGGCATTAACTCGTCATTCCCGTTCACCCCCTCATTGACCGCATAGCCAAACATCATTCCCTGATCGCCGGCGCCGCCGGTGTCTACGCCCATGGCGATGTCGCCGGATTGTTTGTTGATGCTGGAGATGACGGCGCAGGTGTTGCAGTCGAAGCCGTGCAGGGCGTTGTCATATCCGATGGTTTGGACAGTGCCGCGGACGACCTGCTGGAAATCGACGTAGGCCTTGGTGGTAATTTCTCCGGCGATGACGACCAGGCCGGTGGCGGTGAGAGTTTCGCAGGCGACGCGGCTCATGGAATCGTCGGTAAGGCAGGCGTCGAGGATGGCGTCGGAAATCTGGTCGGCGATCTTATCGGGATGGCCTTCGGTTACGGATTCGGAGGTAAATAAATAACGGTTCTTTGATGCCAAGTTTTGTGTCTCCTTCGTGCACGCGTTGTGCAGAAAATCTGGACTCTAGATCGGGCGGGACCCGCGGAAATCCACGCGGCCGCGACGGAGCGAACGGCGGAAAGGAAGTCCTTTGAAAAGGCTATCAGACACCCTTCGGGCACGCAATGGTTTTGGCCCTAACTGGCTGAGGATGAATTCAATCGCGGAAAAGGGGAGGTGGATGGAGGGAAATGGCCAGCGGAAGTGCCTTCGGATTCTGCGAGCGGGGATTCCATGTCTCGTAGAAGACGAAGCGAATTTAGTGGGTGGAGGGTGTGGAGGGGATGACGCGCATGCCGGCGGAGTCGAAGACGAAGGTTTTTACTTCGGCTTCGGCGCCATCGGCGGGGATTTCCTGGCCGTTCCACAGGAAGGTGACGCCGGCGGCGTTGCCGATGCGGGCAACGATTTCGCGAGTGGCGCGGACGGAGGCGTGAGCGGGAGCGATGAGAGTTTCCTGGCTGACGGGTTGGCCGTCGGCGGTGACGGAGATCCAGGAAGTTTCAGTGGCGCGGATGGTCAGGGTGAAGTTGCCGGC
>Ga0210395_10004422_pt1 | contig 10826 bp, 7 predicted proteins | sample IncBWH4OmetaG_FD_150861 | JGI IMG/M metagenome (GOLD analysis project Ga0210395, IMG submission 150861) | Forest soil microbial communities from Barre Woods Harvard Forest LTER site, Petersham, Massachusetts, United States - Inc-BW-H-4-O ...
ACCGTGGAGCCCGACTGGCTCCAGGTGCCGTCCCATCCGTCGGTGAGCTGCTGGTTCCCCGGGTAGGTGTACTGCACCGTCCACGCGGTGACCGCCGAGCTCCCGTTAGTGATCGTGATCGACACCCCGAAACCGGTGCTCCACTGGCTGGTCACGCTGTAGGCGGCCGAACAGGAGCTCGCCGCCGCCGCCGGCCGCATCGTGAAGACCGCGGTCAGCGCCGCACACCCGAGCAGCACCGCAGCCAGAACGGGCAGGGTTCGTGATGTCATGCCGGGCACGGTATGCCTGCGCTGTGCCCCTTACAACCGTCCGGCGGGAGCACGCGGTGATAAGGGATGGACCACGGCCGCGGCGTGGCCGTCACCAGCGCCTCAGGGCCTTGTGCGGAGGCGTGCCGCGCATCGGAAACTGTGAAATTACATGTCGCGCCGCGACGGCGAGAGCCAGAATAAGTCCATGATCGCGCGGATTTGGCGCGGATGGGGTCCGCAGGCACGAGCAGCCGACTATCAGCGTCACTACGAGACAGAGGTCAGCGAGCACCTGCGGGGGGTCAGCGGCTTTCGCGGCGCCCAGCTCCTGCGCCGGGAGACTAACGGAACAGTCACGTTCACCTCCGTTACGTGGTTCACGGGCATGGATGCGGTCCGTGAGTTCGCGGGGGACGACTACGAACTGGCCGTCATTGAGGACGCTGCCCGCGCGGCGCTCAGCGGGTGGGATGAGCACGTCTCGCACCATGAAGTTGCCCTGCAAGTCTGAAGGGGACAGCCGTGTCCGCCCAGCCGCACGCTTCTCCCGAACCGCAAGACCAGCAAGCCACGCAACCCACGCAACCCACGCAAGAAGCGCCGCCGGTGGCAGCCGGGCCGGAGGAGCCGGCTGACCGGCTATGGCTGCGCCGCGCCGCGCTTATCGTCATAGCCGCCCTGGCGGGGCTGTCGTATGCCTGGTCCGTCAGCCAGGATACGGTCGAGTTCTACTACGCGGCCGCGGTGCGAAGCATGTCGGAGAACTGGCACAACTTCATCTTCGGCGCCTTCGACCCAGCGGGGACCATGAGCCTGGACAAGCTGCCAGGAGCGTTCTGGATCCAGGCGCTGGCGGTGCGCGCCTTCGGCTTCCACACCTGGGTGCTCATCCTTCCTCAGGCGGTTGAGGGTGTGCTCACGGTGCTGGTGCTCTACCGCGCGGTGTCCCGGCTGGCGGGCCGGAATGCCGGCTTGCTCGCCGCGCTGGTCGTCGCGGTCAGCCCCGCGACGGTGGCGTTGAACCGCGGCAACATCTCGGACTCGCTCATGATCCTGCTGCTTGTCCTGGCCGCCGATTCGGTATCGGCCGCGATCGTCGCGCCCAGAAGGAGCGCGCAGGCCAGGCTCATCCTCGCGGCGTTCTGGGTCGGGCTCGCCTTCCAGGCGAAGATGATCGAGGCATGGCTGGTGCTGCCCGCCCTGGGCCTGGCGTACCTGCTCGAGGGTCACGGGACGCTGACCAGACGAGTTCGCCACGTCGTGGTCGCTTGTGTCGTCGTCGGGATCGTGTCGCTCGCCTGGATGACGGCGGTCTCCCTCGTCCCGGCGGCGCACCGCCCCTACGCCGACGGAAGCAGCAACGATTCCCTCTACGCACAGGTCTTTGTCTACAACGGGTTCGGCCGCTTCGGCGACCAGACTCCGGTTCAGTTGCTAGCGTCCCAGCTCGCGCCCGATCAGACCATCCCCGTCGCGCCCGCGAACGCCGACCGGCTGTTCACAGGAAACCTTGGCCGGGACACGGGCTGGCTGCTGCCCGCGGCGCTGCTCGCCGCGCTCTGGGGGATCGCTAGCCGCCGACGGCGGCCGAGAGGCGACGGTCTGCGCGCCTGCTTCGTGCTGTGGGGGGCGTGGCTGCTGATACTGGGCGTGACGTTCTCCGCGGCGACTTTTGTCCAGACGTACTATACGGCCGCGCTCACTCCGGCGATCGCGGCCATCGTGGCGGCGGCCGCGGTCCCCGTCCTCGTCCCCGGCAAGGCCGATGATCCCGGCGAAACCGGCGACCCAAGCACGAGGCGGTTCCGCGGCGATGTGGCCCGCCGGATCGGCCTCGCGGTCGTCTCGGCGGGAACGACCGCCTACGCCGTCTGGCTCGTTCCCGCGCAGGGTGCTCATATCGCCGGGTGGCTGGTTCCGGCCATCATCGCCGTCGGCGCCGTGGCGGTCGTGGTGGTCATCGGCTCGGCGCTGATCAAGCGTGCGGCGCTCGCCGCCGCGGCGGTGGCTGCCGTACTCGCCGCCGCGTTGTGGGCACCGGCGGTGGCATCCGTCGGGCTGGCCGCCAATCATGAGAGCGCTTTCGACACGCCATTCGAGGCGACACGGCTGGCCGCGCTCACCGCGTCGCTGCCGGCACGGCTGGCCCTGCTCCAGCGGGTCACCATACCGCGCATGGAGAAACTGCGGGCCGGCGCACCCGACTTGCTCGCGGCGCAGAGCTCGGATATCGCGTCGATCTTCATCTACACCAGCGGCCTGGAAGCGCTCCCGATCGGGGGCTTCACAGGAACGATCCCGTCGCCCACGCTGAGCCAGCTTCAAGCCGACATCCGCGACAAGCAATTCCACCTGGTCGTGGCCCTGCCCGCCAGCACCGACCCGAGCATCCGGTGGATCTCCGAGCACTGCAACAGCCTCGGCGGCACCACGTACTACTGCGTCCGCGCGGACGCCCCCTAGGGAGCCGAGAAGTCGAGGGTAACGGCGGCGGTCCAGGATTGCTGCGGGGAGCCAAGCGGCTCACCGGTAAATGGCTCGAAATACTCGGCGAAATCACCGATCGCGATCTGGCCGAGACTGTCACGGCGGACGTCCTCCGCACGGTCGGCGTAGCCGAGTTGCCGAAGCGACTGCCACAGCAGCCAGTTGATGATCGGCCAGACCGGGCCACGCCAGTAGTTATGCGATTCGAACGCCGGCTCGGCCGGGCTGGTGCTCGGCTGCAGCCGCCAGCGAAACCGCGGGTTGCCGCAGAAGTCCTCCGAGTCGAGCAGCCGCAGCTGGATCGCCTGCTGGCCGGGGTCGGCGGTGCGTGCGAACAGCGGCGCGAATCCGGCGAACGTCCGCAGCCGGATGTCCTCACCGGTGCGGACGTCGTAGTCCACGCACAGGCCCCAGTCCGCCTGGAAGCGGCGCGCCAGCCCGGCGCGACCGCGGTCGAGCCAGTCCGCCAGCTGCTCTCGGTCGGCGTCGTCGGCTCCAACCACGTCGGCGAGCGACAGCAGCGCGGCGTTCGCCGCGACGAGGATGGCGCTGAAGAACACGTCCTTGATCAGGAACGGGTACTCACGGTAGATCCGCGCGTCGTCGTACCGGTACTTTCGCAGCAGCTCGACCAGCCACAGGAAACGGTCGTAGTCCCAGTCGGTGGGCCGCTGCGACGCGTCTCCTATCTCCGTGACGTCCAGACGGGTGTACGGGCCGGGATCGGCTACCTTGATCCGCTCAAGCGCGCGGTCCCAGCGCGGCGAATTGTCCGTGCCCTCCCACGGATGGTAGGTGGTGACCAGTCCTGTTTTCTCGGGATCACGCTGTGTCGCGAGGTAGCGATGCCAGTGGACCAGGCGCGGGTACAGCGCCTTGATGCGCTCTCGGATCTCTGGCTGCCGCGCCTGCGGTGTCAGCTGCCAGATCCTTAGTAGTGAAAGGGCATGCACCGGCGGCTGGCAGATGCCGGTCGTTTTGAACGGAAGCGAGGCGGCGGCGGGCGCGGTGCCGCAGTCCCACCACTCCGGTCCGGGGAAGTAGGGCTTGTCCGGGCCCGCCCGGAACACGATGTGCGGCACCATGCCCGTCGCCCACTGCGCCGAGAACAGCCCCTCGAGCTCGGTCATGGCCCGGCCCACGTCCAGGTGCGCCCATCCGATCGCGATGAAGGCGCTGTCCCAGCTCCACTGGTGCGGGTACAAGTGCGGCGACGCCCTGGTAAAGCCGCCGGCGTCGTTGCCGTGCAGCACCGCGGCGGCCCGGTCGTGCAGCAGAGCGTGAGCATCGGCGGTCACAGTAGATCCCCTCCTTAGGGCGCCCGCCGGCTGCCAGCAACCGCCCGCGCCGTGCCGCATCGTATCGACATCGGGGGAAGGGGGGAAGTCATAGTTATCCCGAACGGTCCCCGGCTGACTCCCAGCTCGAACAGTGCTGCCCGCGCCGCGGAATCGTCCGCGCTCATCTCCACACCGTCTCCACATGGCCTGTACGGGGATTGCACGCTCACGTGGTCTATTCGTGCAGGGGGAAGGCGCCGGGCCTGCGGCGTAGCCGCAGGCCCGGCATTCATCGGGGGAGGAGCGGCATGAGCGACTCGACGGTTGATCAGCTGCGGGAGCGGGTCAGGGCGGCGGTCTTCGCCGCTGGCGACCCGGGCTACGATGAGGCGCGTGCCGTGCACAACGGCATGTTCGACAAGCATCCGCTTGCCGTGATCCGCGCCCAGCAGGTCGCGGACGTGATCGCTGGTGTGAACTTCGCCCGCGACAGCGGCCTGGAGCTGGCCGTCCGCGGCGGCGGGCACAGCGCGCCTGGTTTCGGGACGAATGACGGCGGCGTGGTCATCGACCTATCGTCGATGCGGACTGTGTACGTCGACCCGAAGGCGCGCACGGCGCGGGCCGGCGGAGGAACCACCTGGGGAGACTTCGACTACGCCACTCACGCCTACGGACTGGCTACCACGGGCGGCATCGTCTCCACCACCGGCATCGCGGGCCTGACACTCGGCGGCGGCATCGGGTACCTGGCACGCCACTATGGCCTGTCGATCGACAACTTGCTGTCGGCTGAGGTAGTCACGGCCGAGGGCCGCGTCCTGCTGGCCAGCGAACAGGAGAACGCCGACCTGTTCTGGGCGCTGCGCGGTGGCGGAGGTAACTTCGGCGTGGTCACCTCGTTCGAGTTCCAGCTCCATCCCGTGGCCGACATCTACGCCGGGATGTTCTTCTACGAGCTGGAGTACGCGAGCGACGTGCTGCGCTTTTTCGCCGAGTTCATTCCGAGTGCACCGGAGGCCTACGGCGCCTTCCCGGCCTTCCAGATCGCGCCGCCGCTGCCGTTCATCCCGCCGGACCGGGTCGGGGACACTTTCTGCGCCGCCATCGTGCACTGGTCCGGGCCGCTCGAAGCCGGCGAGAAGGCGATGGAGCCGTTCCACGCGATCGCCCCCGTGGTCGCGCAGATGGCGGGGCCGATGCCCTACCCGGCGCTGAACTCCGCCTTCGACGCCATCTTCCCCAAGGGAATCCGCAGCTACTGGAAGGGCAGCTTCGTCACCGAGCTGACCGATGCGGCCATCGAACAGCATGTCATCCACGGTGGGAAGGTCCCCGAGGTCAGCGCGACCATGCACCTGTACCCGATCAACGGTGCCTGCCACCAGGTCGACGCCGACCAGACCGCGTTCGCCTACCGGGATGCCACTTTCGCCCAGGTGATTGTCGCCGCCTGGCACGACCCGGTCGTTGATCAGGAGCGCATCGGCTGGGTACGCGACTACCACCAGGCCACCGCGCCGTACTGCCAGCCTGGCGGTTACGTCAACTTCATGGCCGACGACGACAGCGCCAGGGTCGAAGACAATTACCGCGGGCATTACAAGCGTCTCGCCGATATCAAGCGTGCCTATGATCCAGGCAACATGTTCCACCTGAACCAGAACATCCCGCCGGCCTCCCGGTGAGACAATCGCCTGTGGACCTTGAAGCATACGAACTGGTGCTGCTGCGGCGACCTGAGAACGCGCCGGACCTGCCCGAGGAAACCCTGGACCGCATCCAGCAGGAACACCTCGACTATCACGAGATGCTGCGCGCGGCCGGTCACGTCGTGACCAACGGGCCGGTCATCGAGCAGCCCGACCCGTCCCTGCGCGGCCTGACGTTCTACCGCACTGGCTCCGTGGCGCAGGCACGGCGGCTAGCCAAGGACGACCCCGCGGTCCGCGCCGGCCGGCTGATCGCCGAGATCATGACGTGGTACTGCCCGCCAGGGACGATGACCAAGCCCGGCCGCCCCGTCTCGCTGCCTTAGCCTGCTGACAGCCTGAACGGCACGGTTACCGTGATCGTGTCAGGGAACCAGTGCGCGCCGCCCGCGTGCTGCGGCGCCCCGCACACGGTCTGCAGGTACCTCATCGGCGGGCCGAAGCCGGCCAGCGTGTCGTCGGCCGGGAATCCATAGCTGTCCGAGATGACGTACGAAAGCGTTCCGACATAACGTCCGTTTTCGCGGCCGCCCCTTCCGGTCACCGTCAGCCCCTGAGTGCCGCGAAATCCCCAGTACAGGTCGCTCGTCTTGAACTCGAACGCGACCGTCGGCAACTGCGCGGCGGAGAGCCGGACGTGAGCCGCGCCACCCTTGAGGCGCAGCAGGATCGCCTCCTGGACTTCGTTGTTCACCGCCTGGAAAGCGCTGCTGGCCAGCGCCTGTTTCGAGATCGGCGACCCGGCCGGGTAATCGACCCGCGTCCCGTCGCCGCTGAGGAAGTGCCGCAGCAGAGAGGCAGCCACGGGGAAGTTGGCGATAGCGAACCCGGTGGCCACTTCGTCGCCTACCGCCTTGTCGCGCGAGAACGTCGCGCTGTCGCAGTCAGCGTTCGGCGTCTGCGCGTGCGTGTCCATGCTTCCATTCGCCGTCACGGGATTAGCCCCAGCCACGGTAAACACGAAGCCGGAGGCAGCGGGGGTTGAGGAGGTTGCTGACGGCGAGGCAGACGGGGCGGCCTCCCGGGAGCACCCCGACAGCGCTGCGATCACGCAGACCGCGGCCACCCATCTCACCGGGCTCACGAGCACAGCTCGCGTTCCAGCGGCGTGCGGAACCGGGGTGTCACCCTCGCCGCGCCGAGCCACGACTCCAGCCGGGCCGCCTCCGCCGCGATCGCCGCCGACGCGTCCTGACCGACGTCCTCGAGCAGGCGGTACACGACTTCGCCTGACGCCCGCTGGGCCCAGCCGCCAACGATCTTGCCCTGCCACCAGACGGTCGGGCCGATGTTGCCGGTCCGGTCGAAGAGCCCGGGGCCGTGCGGGCCCAGGTACCAGTCACGCGTTTGCCAGCCCATCGGGGTCGGGTCGAGCGCCGGCAGCAGCGACGCGACGGGCGCGAGGTCATCGTCGAAGGCGTCGTCGCCGGCGAGCACCGCACCCGGCTGCCCGTCGAGGTCCACCTCGCGGATCTCAAGCGCCGTCAGCGCGGCCTTGGTCTGGGCGCCCGTCCAGCCGGCCCACCACTGCAGGTCGGTCGTCGGCGCTGGCCCGAACCCGAGCAGCCACCGCCGCGCCAGCTCGGCCCGCGCGTTCGGCGCATCAAGCCGGTCCGCCACCCGCGCCCCGCCCCCGCCGCCCGCTAGCCAGGCGCTCGCGGGAAACCATTCGAACTGGCCGGAGGACCAGCCGCCGCGGCGATGCCCGCGGATCATGTGCCCCTCGGCCGCGATCAGCACGAGCACCCTGCTGGTGATGTTCGCCGCCCCGCCGTAGCTCTTGTCCGGCGCGTAGACCAGTTGCGTCCGCAGCCTGGGCTCGTCCGCGGACAGTTGGGCCCCCGTCGCATGGCCTCGCGCGGCCAGCGCCCGCAGCACGCCGGCCTCAGTGTCCCGCAGCCACCCCGCCGCATCCGTCCCGCCGACCCCGCCGTTCGCCAGGTCCCGCTCAAGCTGCCGCCGCAGCCGCCGGGCCACATCATCAGTGCAGGCCCGCTGGACTACAGGCACGAGCGGGGCTGGAACCACGAAGACAGTTCGGCGCATTCCTAGTGTCCGAACGATGAGTCGCGTCTCATACAGCGCCTCGTCTACCTCAGAGGTGCCGGCCTCGGTGCGGGCGCGCGCCGACAGGTAAACGGTCACCGGATCGGTGCCGTGCAGCGCGACGATCGCGGTCACGGCGTCGGTGACGGTTGTGGCAGGCGCCGACAGCCGATGCCTGGCCAGCAGCCTGGCCCGCCGCTGGTTGACGCTGACCTTGGGAGTCATGGGGCTCCGGAGAGGAAGCTCGGTTCGTTCGGGATAATGTAAAAGAGAAGCCGTGACCACCGTAGCGCCGGATTCCTCGCAGCTGCGCACCTGTGCGGCCAGGCTCGCCGCGCGCATCGCCGCCGCCATCGCCGGGGCCTGGAGTTCGCTGGTCTCCACGAGCAGGTGGCCGCCGGGGGCCAGCCAGCGCGGTGCCTGGGCCGCGACCGCGCGGAGCACGCCAAGGCCGTCGGGGCCGCCGTCGAGGGCGGTGCGCGGCTCGTGGTCGCGGGCTTCGGCGGGCAGGAAGGCGACCTCGTCGCTGGGGACGTAGGGCGCGTTGCAGATGAGGATGCCGATCCGGCCGCGCAGTCGCTCCGGCAGCGGACCGAACAGGTCGCCCTCGTACACGTGCCCGCCGGCCGGCTCGACGTTGCGCCGGGCGCACTGAACGGCAGCCGGGTCGACGTCGGCGGCGTGGAGTTCCGCGCCGGCCAGACCGGCGGCCGTGGCGAGGCCAAGCGCGCCGGTGCCGCAGCACAGGTCTGTTATCAGCGGACGAGCCGGTGCCAGCGCTATCGCGGTCAGCACGAGGAACTCGCTGCGCAGGCGGGGCACGAACACGCCTGGGTCCACGTGTATACGCAGGCCGCAGAACTCCGCCCAGCCAATGACCTGCTCGAGCGGCAGGCCCGCCGCGCGCTGACCGACCATCGCGTCCAGCTCGGCCGTCGTGTGCGCGGCGTCGGCGAGCAGCCGGGCCTCGTCTTCGGCGAACACGCACCCAGCCGCCCGCAGCCGGGCGACGACGTCTGGGCTCGCTGACATGGCGGCGATCAGCCTAGCTGGCCGACGTCGGTGACGCGGATGACGGCGGCGCCCTCCTCGTCGGAGGCGGCCAGGTCGACCGTCGCGGAGATGCCCCAGTCGTGATCTTGGGCAGGATCGTCGAAGATCTGCCGGACCGTCCACGCTCTGCCCTCTTGTTGGCGCAAACCAGCCGGGCTCTCCTCGTCGATGATCAGCATCGCCGGGCCGCGGGCGTCGGGGCCGGTGCCGATCTCGTCGTGCACGTCGAAGTAGTCGTCGAGCGCTTCGCCCCAGGCGGCGGCGTTCCAGCCGTCCTCGGTGTCGAGCGCGCCGAGCTCGTCGTACCTGCGCAGCGCGGCGAGCGTGACCCTCCTGAACAACGCGTTGCGGACCAGCACCCGGAACGCGCGGGTGTTGCTGGTGAGCGTGGCGGGCTTGCTCGGTTGTTCTTGTGTTGCTGGATGGCTGAGCCGCTCCCATTCGTCGATGAGGCTGGAGTCGACCTGCCTGACGAGCTCGCCGAGCCATTCGATGAGGTCGCCGAGTTCCTCCGTCTTCGCCTCGTCGGGGACCGTCTGCCGCAGCGCCTTGTAGGCGTCGGCGAGGTAGCGAAGCACCAGGCCTTCTGACCGGGACAGGCCGTAGAAGTGGATGTACTCGGGGAACGTCATCGCCCGTTCGAACATGTCGCGGACCACGGCCTTGGGATGGACTTCGTAGTCGGTGACCCACGGATGGCCGCGGCGGTAGATGTCGTAGGCGGCCTCGAGCACGTCCTCGAGCGGCTTGGGGTAGGTGACGTCGTCGAGCAGTTCGAGCCTGGTCTCGTAGTCCACGCCCTCGGCCTTCATCGCCGCGACCGCCTCGCCGCGGGCGCGGAACTGCTGCGCGGAAAGGACCTGACGCGGGTCGTCCAGGGTGGATTCGATGACGGAAAGAACATCAAGCGGGTAACTGTCCGCCTGCCTGTCCAGCAGCTCGATCGCGGCCAGCGCGAACGGCGACAGCGGCTGGTTGAGCGCGAAGTCGTACTGCAGGTCGACGGTGAGCCGTACGTAGCGGCCAAGCTCGTCCGGTTCGTCGAGCCGCTCGACAACACCGCCCGCGAGCAGCGCGCGGTAGATCTCGATCGCGCGGTGGATGTGCTTGCGCTGCCTGGGCCTGTCTTCGTGGTTGTCGGTGAGCAGGTGCTTCATGGCCTGGTAGGCGTTGCCGGGACGCGCGATCACGTTCAGCACCATCGCGTGGGTCACGGCAAAGCTCGACGTGAGCGGCTCGGGATCGGCGGCGACAAGTCGCTCGAAAGTGGGCTTGCCCCACGACACCATGCCCTCGGGCGGCTTCTTCTTGACGACCTTGCGGCGTGCCTTCGGGTCGTCGCCGGCCTTGGCGAGCGCCTTCTCGTTCTCGACGACGTGCTCGGGCGCCTGCACGACGACCCGCCCCGCGGTGTCGAACCCGGCGCGGCCGGCCCGGCCCGCGATCTGGTGGAACTCCCTGGCGTGCAGCAGCCTCGTCCGCTTGCCGTCGTACTTGCTGAGCGCGGTGAACACGACGGTACGGATCGGCACGTTGATCCCGACGCCCAGCGTGTCGGTTCCGCAGATGACCTTGAGGAGGCCGGCCTGGGCCAGCGTCTCGACCAGCCGGCGGTACTTAGGGAGCATGCCCGCGTGGTGCACCCCGATGCCGTGCCTGACCAGCCGGGACAGGGTCTTCCCGAAACCGGCGGCGAACCGGAAGTCGCCGATCATCGCGGCGATGGCGTCCTTCTGCTGGCGCGTGCACACGTTGGTGCTCATCAGCGCCTGGGCCTGCTCGAGCGCCGCCGCCTGCGTGAAGTGGACCACGTACACCGGCGCCTGGTTGGTGGTGAGCAGCTCCTCCAGCGTCTCGTGCAGCGGCTGAACGAGGTAAGAGAAGATCAGCGGTACAGGGCGTTCCGCGTTCTTGATGACGGCTGTGTGCCGTCCGGTGCGCCTTGTCAGGTCCTTTTCGAAGCGCGTGACGTCGCCCAGCGTGGCCGACATGAG
>Ga0210395_10004424_pt1 | contig 10826 bp, 10 predicted proteins | sample IncBWH4OmetaG_FD_150861 | JGI IMG/M metagenome (GOLD analysis project Ga0210395, IMG submission 150861) | Forest soil microbial communities from Barre Woods Harvard Forest LTER site, Petersham, Massachusetts, United States - Inc-BW-H-4-O ...
CCAGGGCACGGGGTTCTTCACGAAGGACACTGACGGAAATGGGATTCAACAACACGCTACCGACGCGGGCGGATTTCTGGTTGGCTATCGCTACAGCATTAACCGCTGGCTCGCAGCCGAGGCTAACTACGGCTACGACCGCAATACAGTCCGAATAAAGGCGAGGACGATGCAGCTCTGGGCCGCCGGCACGCTTAAGAATTTCTCGAGTTGCTGCGGGGCAAGGGCTTCGCCCAGCCTAACCCACGTCCAATGTTTCCGAACCCGCCAGGTCTGCTGCGCCTTGAGCCATACTCTGCAGGATTGCGTGATCGAATCTGGTGGGGGTCTGCTTCCAACGCGACCGCAGTATGGGCAGCGAAGTTAGGAATGAACCTACAGAGCTCAACCCTCAAATTCGACGAGACCGGCGAACCGCTACACATCCAACAGGCCGCGCAGATTCGCGCCTTTCGCGCAGCCTGGAAGGAAGCTGGTCACAAGCGCATGCCGCGTACTTCAGTTAGCCGCAGTATTTTTCCGTTGCTCGATGACCGTGATCGACGCTATTTCGGACAAGGCTCTCGTGAAGAGGAGGACAAGATCGGGTTCCTTGACGAAAATACACGGGCAATCTTTGGCCGCAGCTACGCTGCTGAACCGGAGATTCTCATCGAACAACTTAGGAAAGACGAGGCGATCGCAGAGGCCGACACATTGCTGCTAACCATCCCAAATCAACTCGGTGTTGCCTACAATGCGCACGTCATGGAGGCAATTCTGACTTCGATCGCCCCAGCGCTCGGTTGGCACTAAATTCTCGCCGCATTCCAGAAGCTGTTTCCCCGCAACGTGGACGCAGCCGCGACAAGGCAGAGGCCTGACGGATCAATCGACGCTCTGTTACAATTCAGCACAGAGCATGGATAGATGCTCGGCGTCGCGATCGCCTGCGGGTGGTTTTTGGCAGTTTTTCATACTGTCCATTTACTGTCCACTTCGTACCGAAAACTGGTTATATTCGGTGGAACGGATTGAAGCAGGCGAAACGGTTGACAGCAAGAATAGACAGTAAACATGCGGGTTTGGCCCTAACCGTATGAAAAGCAATTGGGGACGTAGTTCAGTTGGTTAGAACGCTGCCCTGTCACGGCAGAGGCCGCGGGTTCGAGTCCCGTCGTCCCCGCCATTCTTTTCAAGCGGTTGCGATGAGAGAGTGGCTACATCGAGTGGTTTTGTGTTGCAGTTTCTGTCGTAACCCTCCGTTTTGACCCCTACAGCCGCGCAGAGCAGAAGATCAACCAGGACGAGGCTGCGGAGCGGTGTGGAATGCACGTTCAGGCCGCCCGCGCGTGGGTTGGGATCAATGAGTGGAAATGCCTGATTGTTGTTAAGCGCCCCGGCGAGCAGATATTATGGCCAAGTTTACGCGGCGGGACACGCTGATCGGTGGAGTGAAGGCGCTAGCGGCAACCACATTGCCGGCGGTAGTAATTTCAAGATCGATAACGGATTCAATGTCGCTGAATAACACAATAAGGAGGCAATTCCATGGCAACGATCACGACAAAAGTTGGCACAACGATCTTCTACAAAGACTGGGGCCCGAAGGATGCCCAGCCAGTTGTGTTTCACCACGGCTGGCCTCTGTCGTCGGATGACTGGGATGCGCAGATGCTGTTTTTCCTGGCCAACGGCTATCGTGTCGTTGCGCACGACAGGCGCGGTCACGGTCGCTCCTCGCAGGTGGCCACTGGCCACGACATGGACCATTATGCGTCCGACGCTTCGGCGGTGGTCGAGCATCTCGACCTGAAAGATGCGATCCATATCGGCCATTCGACGGGTGGCGGCGAGGTAGCGCGCTATGTCGCGAAGTACGGCCAGCCTCAGGGCCGCGTAGCCAAGGTCGTTCTTATCGCCTCTGTCCCCCCACTCATGATCAAGACTGAAAAAACCCCCGATGGCACTCCGATCGAAGTGTTCGACGGCTTCCGCAAGGCGCTGGCCGCGAACAGGGCCCAGTTCTTTCTTGATGTAGCTTCTGGTCCGTTCTACGGCTTCAACCGACCTGGCGCGAAGGCCTCGCAGGGAATCATCCAGAATTGGTGGCGTCAGGGGATGATGGGCAGCGCGCTCGCTCACTACGAAGGCATCAAGGCCTTCTCGGAGACAGACCAGACGGGCGATCTGAAAGCGATCACGGTGCCGACTCTGGTGCTGCAGGGTGACGATGACCAAATCGTACCGTACAAAGACGCTTCACTGCTGCAGGCCAAGCTGCTCAAGAATGGCACGCTGAAGATTTATCCCGGCTTCCCACACGGCCTGATGACGATTCATGCCGACGTGATCAATGCGGACATCCTCGCATTCATCAAAGGGGCGGCAGTCAAGGCTGCCTGATGCTTGACCAGAGACACCTGCGGTCTCATGCCAGAGCAACATATAAATAGTCGAGTGGGGCGGGAAGAAATCCTCACCCGTCATGGGCCTGATCAAAACTTTCTGGAGGAGACTTATGCCCGGGGAGACGATAATTCACAACGCTAAGATTGCGACCGACGGTGTTCCATCGTTTGTGGAAGCGATCGCCATATCGGGCTGGGGATTGCCCTGCTCGGCACCTCGACCGGCGGCAGGTTGAATCCTGCGCGGCAGTTTGGCCCTGCGTGGTTTCAGGACACACAGACGAGCTGTGGGTGTTCCTTATCGCTCCAATGGTGGGCGCGGGAATAGCGGCACAGCTGCGTCAGTCTCTCGAGAGACACCGTCAAGTGCTCACGCACAGACTTTGCGACACGCATCCCGGCGGTTGCATGCTGGATGAGCAGAGCGGCAAAGCCACTCCGATTCGAAATCCAGTGGCTTAGGAAGGAACGGCCAGCCAGGACGTGAAGTCGAAGTTCAGTTACTGGCGGAAGCAATTCCGTCGCAGGCAACGAGGAGACAGAGTGTACGGCGCGCCCAGCCAGGATCTGAGAGCATTTGCGACCAAGGGAGATTCCGATGCGAATGACCAGAGATTTCTTTGTGGCCACTTTGACCGTTGTTCTGACAATTGGAACGGTGCCCGTCTCAATCGGCCAAAACACGACACCAGCCGCCGCGCATAGCACGGCAATACCAAGTGTGGCCGTGGGGCCGCAATACGATACGGCGCACGTATATGTCGCGCCAGAGGATTTCGACCGCCTCGTTCAGAGCCTTCTGGCGACGTTCGGCGGCACCACAACCAAGCAGTTCGTCCTCACGATTACGCCCACTCTAAGCAGCACAATGTGGCAACTGGTGATGACTCCAGTCGGGAACTTGTCAGTTCTTGGTTTCAAGACACCGATCCCATATCCATTCGGCGCAGAAAGGATGAGTTTTCTGGTAACGGACATGGATGCGGCGATCCGCGCTGCGCGTGCAAACGGCGCGGACGTCTTTGTCACGCCCTTCAACGATCCCGTCGGAAAAGATGCCATCATCCAATGGCCCGGCGGGGTGATTACTCAGCTCTACCGGCATACGACCGCGCCGTTTTACGCGCCTCTCCAGACTGTTCCCGAAAACCACGCCTACGTGTCCGCCGACCGCGCGGCCGCGTTCATAGAAAGCTTCCTAGCCTTTACGCAAGGCAAAGTCGTTGCGGATGATGAGCATGCGCCCGGTATCGAGATCGGGCGGCCGAGTGACAGCTATCGGCGAGTCCGTATCCAATCGAATTTCGGCAAGTTAACGGTGCTCGTTACGGATGGCCATCTGCCGTATCCATACGGACGGGAAACGATCGGGTATGAGGTCCCGAGCCTCGCGGATACCCTCGCGAGAGCCAAAGCGGCCGGTGTCGAAATTGTGATCGCTCCCTACGTGGCCGATGGTCGGGATGAGACGATCGTGAGATTTCCGGGAGGCTATATCGCAGAGATCCACTCGGCGGCCAGCAAATAGATTTCTGAGGGAACCAACCCCGGGGCAAACAGCAGCAGCGCGATGACTCTGAGGAGCAAGGCTTATTCAGCGGAAGGAAGCGATTGCGAGAATGAATTCGAAACGCATGTTTCCAATCATCGCGGTCGCGTTCCTCGTCGGCGTGCCGCCAGCACGTGCCCAGTCGGATCATGCAGTTGCCTCCGCGACCCCGGATCGTAGTTACCAGTTGCTGAGTGAGGATGAGGACTGGAGCTTCCTGAAAGATCCAGCGCTTCGGCGGGACTTTTGGGACCCGATCAAGTACATCCCGTTGCGAAACGGCGCGAACGATTGGTACCTCACGATTGGAGGAGAGGCGCGAGAGGTATGGGAACAGATTGGGAACGATAACTGGGGTGAATCGCCATTCTGGAATGCTTATCTCAATGAAAGATATATGGTTCACTTCGACTTTCACTATGGCAAACACGTGCGCACATTTGTCGAGCTAAAGAGCGGTTTGAATTCGTATCGGATAGGTGGTCCGCGACCGATCGATGAAAAGAAACTCGACTTCCAGGCGGGGTTTCTGGAATTGGGAACAACCGAGGGGGAAAATTCGGCCAGCCTTCTTGTCGGGCGTCAGGAACTCGAATACGGCTCAGGCCGTTTGGTCGACGTGCGTGAAGGTCCAAACGTCCGGCTCAGCTTCGATGGCTTCAGATTGAAGACCAAGGTGCATTCCTGGAAAATCGACGGACTTGCCTTCCGCCCTGACTTCGACAATCCCGGTTTCTTCGACAACGCGCCGAACAACCAGGTTGGTTTCTGGGGCGTCTACGGAACCCGCTCCACGACAGGTGGAACTACTCTTGATCTGTACTATCTGGGCCTTGACCGAAAGCAGGCGACCTTCGAGCGAGGCACCGCACTAGAAGTTCGTCACTCGTTGGGAGCGCGGTTTTCGCGACCGATCGCAACCGAACATCCGGGATGGGACTTCGACTACGAGGGCCTCTGGCAGTTTGGGACATTCGGCTCCGCAAACATTAGAGCCTGGACTGTCGCCAGCGAAACTGGCTGTCGGCTCCCGACGCTACCGCTCAAGCCGCGCTTCAGCGCCAAAGCCGATATTTCGAGTGGGGACCATCCAAATTCGAACGCCTTGGGAACATTCAATCCGTTGTTCCCTAAGGGAAACTACTTTGGCGTGTTAGCCACAACGGGTCCGGGGCCTATTAACTTCGTCGATCTGCATCCGCACGTCGAAACCTTGTTCCCGCATGACGTCTCCGTTTCGGTTGACTGGATTTTTCAATGGCGGGAAAGCGTTGAAGATGGCGTCTATGCCGTGCCTGGATTCCTTATTACAGCTGCGAACGGCAGTCACGCACGATATGTTGGAAACAGGCCTGGAACGGAAATTCGATGGCAAGCGAATCGCCATCTGTGGTTTCAGGCGGACTACGGCATCTTTTTTGCGGGTCCTTTTCTCAAGCAAGCAGGACCTGGTCGCAACCTCAACTACTGGGCATTGTGGGCCGGCTATAAGTTTTAGAACGTGTTTCGCGCACAAGGACAAGTTCTAGCTTTGTGGATCCGGCTGACGCCAGTGCCGAGGGACAATTCGGAAGCTATCAGGGAGTCTCAGCGTCTTCTTCGACGCCTACTGCTGCCACCGTCTCCGTCGATGATATTCGCCTCCACTGACGCCGCCGAGGTCAATCACAATAGCGATGATCAGAATCAGCAAATTAATGCCGGCTATGGGCTGTCGTGTATTCGCCATCCACGCATACACTAACGTGGTCAGAGGCAAGAACAGAAATCCAAGCAAGGGGAATAACAGGCCGTGGTACGCTCGTTCTAAATAATTCGAGAAAAAGAACAACAATGCGAGTGCGATGCGAGGAAAGGCCAGAAAGACAATGAGCAAGAGGCAACCCACAATATTCTCCGTGCGCATCGTACGCTTTTCCTGCACTCGATTCAACGAAGTTGGGTGCGGGTGAAAGTCAATGCAGCAGTGAACGACCCCGTTACTTGCGGGTTATCGAATCCGACGAGCTAAACCATGGCGAAGAAGAAAGCCGCTAGTCTCCTCCCGAAACTCACCGAGGCTGAACAGGACCTACTTTCGCACATCCAAGACGGATACCAGCTTGAAACTGATTCGCTCGGTGGTAACCCAGTCCTGCGGCGATTGAAGGATAATGAAGAAATACGTCCTCTGTCTGCCAATCGCAATACCATCAAGGCGATGGAACGGCGCGGACTCATTACGCCCGGCAGAGGTCCCGACCTTCTCACCATCGTATGGCGTCTGAAAAGGAGAATAAATTGATTTGTCGCTAGCTGGCGAGGCCATCGAGTAAAAGCAGGGGAAGGCCCTTAGGGCAGCGGCTGCCAAAGCTCAATCTTATTTCCATCCGAGTCATAGATCCAGGCGAAGCGACCGTAGGATTCATCCATTCGTTTGGCGTCAATCTTCACTCCTTCTTGTTTTAAGCGGTCGAGCAAAGCATCCATATCGTCCACGATGTAGTTGATCATGAAGGGTGCGGGGCTGGGATCGAGATACTTAGTGGAGTTGGGAAAAACAGTCCAAACGGTAACGTGTTCCTTTTGCGGGTCGTCGTGTTCGCGCCACGGGAGCATTGCGCCCGAGCCTTTGTCAGTGAGTCCAAGATGCTTCGAATACCATTCGCGCATCTGATCACGATTAGCAGATTTGAAGAAGATGCCGCCGATTCCAAGGATGCGCCCGCGCTGCTCCGTTTTGACAGGCGGCTTCGACTTTTCAGACTGCGGAGTTTGCACTTCCTGTCCTCCCTTTGAGTAGGCCGAGATGAGCAACAGCGAGCCGAGTCCAAGCGTGCTCCACGGTATGCCTTGCATTCGGCGGATTATACATAAGATTCGATTCGAGTGGAGAATCGGTTGGCTCGAGGTTCGGCGCGATTCCCCTTAATCTAGATCGCGCACGAGGTCTCGAACTGGCTTGGCATCGCCCCTGGAGAAGCAGGCTCGCGGGATCCTCGCCGCGGTGCCAGGTTTTTGGCCTTCGATGTTGCCTGCAGATACTTGTTCGCGACATGAAGGTTTGGCTACGCTCAGGCAAGGTCGTAGCGATCGAGGTTCATTACCTTGTTCCACGCAGCCGCGAAGTCTTTCACAAAGGCGTCCTTCGCGTCGTCGGAAGCGTAGACTTCCGCGAGTGCCCGGAGCTGCGAGTTCGAACCGAAGACAAGGTCGACGCGCGTGCCGGTCCACTTGATTTTGTTCGTCGCCTGATCGCGCCCCTCGTATACGCTTTCCGTAGAGGAGGGCTGCCACTTCGTATTCATGTCGAGCAGGTTGACGAAGAAATCATTCGTGAGCGTCTCGGGCCGCTTGGTGAAGACGCCGTGTTTCGATTGCCCGGCGTTCGCATTCAGGGCACGCAGGCCACCGATGAGAACTGTCATCTCGGGGGCAGTCAGGGTGAGTAACTGCGCCCGATCCACGAGCAACTCCTCAGCCGACAGGGTTTGTCCGCTGCGGAGATAGTTGCGGAACCCATCCGCGACCGGCTCCATTACGGCGAATGAGTGCACGTCGGTCTGCTTCTGCGAAGCGTCCGTGCGCCCCGGCGAGAAGGGAAGCTTCACTTTGTGCCCAGCCCTTTTCGCGGCTTCCTCGACGGCCGCGCAGCCGCCCAGCACGATCAGATCGGCGAGCGAGACCTTCTTTCCTTTCCCATCGGACTTGTTTCCGTTGGAGCCATTGAAATCCTTTTGGATCGCTTCCAGCTTCTTGAGAACCTTCGCCAGTTCGGCGGGCTGGTTCACTTCCCAATCTTTCTGTGGCACAAGGCGAATGCGCGCGCCGTTTGCTCCACCGCGCTTGTCGGAGCCACGGAACGAAGCTGCCGATGCCCAGGCAGTCGTGACCAGTTGGGAGATCGACAGGCCGGATTTGAGGATCTTCGCCTTCAGGGCAGCAATCTCCTTCTCGCCGATCAATTTATGATCCACCGCGGGAACACGATCCTGCCACAGCAGCTCCTCCTTGGGAACGAGTGGGCCAAGGTAGCGCGAGATCGGCCCCATGTCGCGGTGCGTCAGCTTGAACCACGCCCGCGCGAACGCGTCTGCGAGCTGATCCGGATGCTCGTAGAAGCGCCGTGAAATCCTTTCGTAAGCAGGGTCGAATCGCAAGGAGAGGTCCGTGGTCAGCATGGAGGGCGCATGACGCTTCGACGGATCGTGCGCATCCGGCACCGTGGCTTTGCCCGCGCCATTTTTCGGTGTCCACTGATGCGCGCCAGCCGGACTCTTGGTCAGTTCCCATTCGTAGCTGAACAGGTTGGTGAAGAAGTTGTTGCTCCACTTCGTAGGCGTCGTGGTCCAAATGACTTCCAGGCCGCTGCCGATCGTGTCACCACTGTGACCTTTGCCCAGTTTATTTTTCCATCCGAGGCCTTGATCCTCGATGTTGGCACCTTCTGGCTCGTTGCCTACATACTGAGCGGGAACACCCGCGCCATGGGTTTTGCCGAAGGTGTGACCACCGGCAATGAGCGCAACTGTTTCTTCGTCATCCATCGCCATGCGGGCAAAAGTCTCTCGGATATCGCGCGCCGCGGCAAGCGGATCCGGCTTTCCATTCGGCCCTTCCGGATTCACATAGATCAGACCCATCTGCACGGCGCCGAGCGGCTTCTGAAGATCACGATCCCCGGTGTAGCGCTCGTCCGCCAGCCACTTGCCCTCGGGGCCCCAGTTCAATTCTTCGGGCTCCCATACATCCTCGCGCCCGCCGCCAAAACCGAACGTCTTAAAGCCCATCGAATCCAATGCGACGTTGCCGGCGAGAATCATCAGGTCGGCCCAGGAGATCTTCCGCCCATACCTCTGCTTGATCGGCCAGAGCAGCCGGCGCGCCTTGTCGAGGTTGACGTTGTCGGGCCAGCTATTGAGGGGCGCGAAGCGCTGCTGCCCGGCTCCGGCTCCGCCGCGGCCATCGCCGATGCGGTACGTGCCTGCGCTGTGCCACGCCATACGAATGAACAGCGGCCCGTAGTGCCCAAAGTCGGCTGGCCACCAATCCTGCGAGTCCGTCATCAAGGCGTGCAGGTCATTGATCACGGCTTTCAGGTCGAGCCTCTTGAATTCCTTCGCATAGTTGAACTTGTCGCCCATCGGATCGGACTTTGGGGAATGCTGGTGCAGAATGTTCACGTTCACCTGGTTCGGCCACCAATCAGCATTCGTGTAGGAGTTGCGAGCGTCGTGCCCCATTGGGCACTTCGACTCGGTCGCAGTATTTTTTTGCTTAACTTCGGGGACAACACTTCCTGATGAACTTGCGAGTATGTTTTCCATATGCTTTCGTCCTTCGAATATGATTAGGTCCTGCGTGAAAAGTTACTTTTGGCGTTGCAACGGCGGCAGAGGCCGAAAACCTCGACCAATGGCTGCGTCAGATCAAAGCCATCCGGCAGATGCCGGGATAGCCGTTTGAAATCGATAAACTCTCCTTCGATATCCTGCACCGATTTGCAGCGCGAGCAAACCAGGTGGTGATGAGGTTTGAGATTGCCATCCACGCGCAACGTGGTCGCATGAGGAGTGACCTCCCGCAGCAACCCGCACTCGATGAAAAGCCGCAGATTATTGTAGACGGTGGCCAAAGAAATGGATGGAATGCGGCGCCGGACCGCGGCGTAAATGTCTTCCGGGGAATAGTGTCCGTGGGAAGCGACGACGGCCTCATAGACCACCTGCCGCTGGTGCGTGACGGCTAAACCGTGCTTCGCGGCCAGCTCACGGAACTGTTCATGGCGGAGGCGCATGGTGAGGAATATGATTATCGGATGAGAATGATTATAAAACGGCCGGGAGCCGTGTCAACCGAAATCTTTCGCGTGAGTTGGAAAAGGGAATCGCGCGCTGTACTCCGCCCCGGCATACGCCGGAGCGGAGTACAACCGCACAACCTAGCCTTGCGTGGCGTGCAACACACGGAACGTGTTGCCGCCGCTTGACCAGACCAGCACTAACGCATCCTGCCCCTTGGGGACGTCCGAGAGTGCCTTCGCCACATCGGCCGCGGACTGTTGGGAATGGCGGTCGACTTCGATAATTACATCTCCCCGCTGCAAGCCTGCGTTGTCTGCAGGACTGCCAGGCTGCACATCCTGCACGACCGCGCCATGAACATTGCTCGGGATTTGCATTTGCTCACGGACGTCTGGACTTAGATCGCCCAGGCTCAACCCCCAGCGGCCTTTTTCGTGGTCGCCGGCTACTGCGGCGCCACCGTTGGTTGTTCCCATGGCTTCCAGCGTGACTGGAACGTTGATCGTTTTGCCTTCGCGCATCACCTCGAGTTGGATGGTTTCACCGGGCCGCTTTTGCCCGACTTCCATCTGCAACTCTCCGGCATCCGTTACGGATTGCCCATTCAATTTGGTGATGACATCGCCAATGCGCAGGCCAGCCTTGCCTCCCGCAGAGTTCGGCTCGACTTCGGTTACGACGGCTCCGTTGGCGTTGCTCATCTGGAAGAACTTGGCGTTATCCGGAGTCACATCCGAAATGCCAATCCCGATAAGCCCGTGACTGACTTTGCCGTCGCGGATCAAGGTCTCGACGGTCGGCTCGACAATCTGCGCGGGAATCGCGAAACCCATCCCGGAGAATGAACCGTTTGATGAGATCAGGAAAGTGTTGATCCCGATCAGTGCGCCACGTGCATCAACCAGCGCGCCACCGGAGTTGCCGGGATTGATGGCCGCATCAGTCTGAATGAATTCTCCGGGCTTGCGGCGGTCGCTGGCATCGAGATTGGGGCGGTTGAGCGCGCTGATGATGCCGCGCGTCACCGTGAACTGCAATCCATACGGGTTGCCGAACGCCAGCACGGTTTGACCGGGACGAAGTTTGGCCGAATCGCCCCAGGGC
>Ga0210395_10004426_pt1 | contig 10825 bp, 12 predicted proteins | sample IncBWH4OmetaG_FD_150861 | JGI IMG/M metagenome (GOLD analysis project Ga0210395, IMG submission 150861) | Forest soil microbial communities from Barre Woods Harvard Forest LTER site, Petersham, Massachusetts, United States - Inc-BW-H-4-O ...
CAGGAACCTGTTGGTGTACTCCAGTGGTGTCGAGCCGGAAATCGAGTTGCAGGTCGGGGACGCGTACGAATCGTCGCAGGGCGTGTCCCGGTCCAGTGACCAGAAGTGCAGCCCGGCCAGGCCGTTGTCGACCGCGTACGCCGTCAGCGTGTCCACGTCCGCGACAGTGAAGGTCTCGGTGGTTGTGTCGTTCATACCGATCATCGGGGTGACGGCGATCTTGCTCGCCGGGATTCCGTAGGTGTGCTCGAGGTTCTCCACCGCCTGGATCGCCGACTGCGCCATCTCGCAGCTGCCGGAGACAACGACGCACACGCTGCTGGATGCGCTGCCGTAGTCCATGGTCATGAGGTTGATGACGTAGTTCTTCAGGCTGGAGCCGAGCACCGCCTCGACGACCTCGTTGCCGAGCGAGTTCACTCCGCCATAGCTGCCATCGGATGCTCCCAGCGTGGCGAGCGTGAACGAGAACTGCAGGTCCGGGTACTGCGACTGTGCACCAGCCGCCGCGTCGACCAGACCTTCGATGTCGGACTCGCTTTGGCCGCCTTCGATGTCGAAGTCGATGCCGACCAGGTTCGGGCTGGCGTAGCGGGCGATGAACGATTCCATGCCCGCCGTCGAGCCGCAGGTGAAGGTCCCGGCCTCACCGCCGGTCGAGACAACGTAATTCAGGTCGGCCGCCTGGAGTTGCGGGATGTTCTCGGCCGCCCAGTCGGCAGCCGGGGCACCGCCCCAGGTCTCGCTGCCGCAGGTTCCGGTAGCGAACGCGAGCGTGATCGCGGGCAGCTTCGGGATGTACTCCGATACCAGGCTACCGGCGCCCACAACCGGCAGGTCACTCCCTTCCACTGCGGACTGCATCTGGTAGGTGTTCCAGTTCATATTGATGGTGACGTCCTTGTACGGGCTGAAGAGCAGGCCGCTCACCGAGCCCGTGCCGGACCCGCCCCCGCCGGACCCGCCCCCGCCGCCGCCACCCCCCGAGCCGCCGGTGCAGGAGCCGTCGGACGTCCACGGCTCTCCCGAGCCGCTGCCGCCGTTGTTGGTCGCCGGGTCGTTGCCCTGAGTCCACCAGTTGGCGGTGTAATTGATTCCGCCCTCGCTGGCCTGATCTCCAGCGGTGTAGACGGCAGTGGAGCTCCACGCCGCGGCGCATGCGGTGGATGCCAGGGCGGCGGGCCCGGTGGTCCCGGCGAGGACCGAGCCGCCGGCTGTCAGCCCGAGCGCTGAGCCAGCGATGAGAGCGGTTTGTAAAATCCTCCTTCTGACCTGCATGGATGCCTCCAGAGGCGAGAGGGGCTCAGGCGACCCCGCACTCGCATAAGCCCGTAAACCGGTGATGTGGTCACTTTGTAACCCTAGGCAACCGGGTCGTCAAGACTTATTCTTAGGAAACTTTCCTGTTAATTCTGAACAGAAGGCCCAAGGGCCCTGCGGACCCCGATGATGACGCAGGCTGCTTTCTAATGTCGATCTACGAACGTACGATCTCCGCATGTCTAGCCGTGACGAGGTAGGCACGTGATCACGAAGGCACTTGCGGCATGTGGTGTCGTCGCGGCGGTGCTGCTGCCTATGGCTTGGATCATCCTCGGCGCGTTGGAACCGCACTTCAGCTTGCTCGACAACGACGGCAGTGACCTCGGCGCGATTGGAGCCCGCCACGCGGCCACCTGGAACGTCATAATCTCGGCGACCGGCGTCCTGGTGGTGCTCTGCTCAATCGCCCTTTTGCGGACCCTGTCCCGCCGCGTCGCTTCGACGGTCGGGTCGCTCCTGGTCACCCTTGCGGGCGCAGGACTGTTCATCGACGGCCGCAACCGGGAAGACTGCTCCCCGGCGACGGACAAGGCATGCTTGAAGGCGGTGGAGGCCTGGCACATCTCCGGGCACTTCCAGGTTCACATCATCGAGTCGATCGTGACGGTCGCCGCTCTCATATGCGCCCCGCTCGTGCTCCGCGCGACCTTCCGAGCCAGCCAGCAATTGCGAGTCCTCGCAACGTTCTCGTTGCTCGCGGCAGGCGTGCAGATTGTGTGCGAGGTCACCATCACCGTTTTCAGCGGGGCCGGCCTTGGCGGTCAGGGCATCGTCGAGTTCGTCGCGAACGTTGCAGGCCTGGCCTGGCTTGCCGTGGTGGCACTGCGGGTGATCGCATTGAGCGGGGAGCGGGAGACCAGTCAGACTGCAGCGACAGCCGAGGCCGTGGGCGCTTAGCCACGCAGCACAGACTCCGGCCCTGGTGCGCGGAGAGTCCATGGGAGGCCACGCAGATCCTGCTCGTTCTCTGGCTATGCGTGGGCTTCTGACCTGGACAGACAGTGTTGACAGCTCACGTTCACCGGTCGACGTTCGTCATGAAGAACGCGAGGGCGACAAAAGCGAAGGCCCGCCAGCGGCACACCTCGCCGGGTGGCGCGGGCCCCCGGTCACTAACGTCGTTCCTGCGCCCGAATGTGGTCATGGGTTCCTCCTCGTACTTGTTGATTTGGACGGATCGGCGGGCAGTTTGCTCAGTGCTGCGGTAGGTAGGTCAGCTTCACGATGTTCGAGAACGTCTTGACGGCAGCGAGCCGCAGCTGGGCGGCCTGGCCGTCGCGGAAGAACTGCTTGCCGCTCCCGGCGAGGACGGGATAGACGGACAGGTCGATCACGTCGGTCAGCCGCTCCCGCAGCAGCGTCTCGGCGAGGAGGCCGTGGCCGAAGATCAGCAGGTCTCCTCCTTCTTGCTGCTTGAGCCGGGTCACCTCGGCGACCGCGTCGCCCGGGACGAGGGTCGAGTTGTCCCAGTCGGCGCCGCCCAGCGTCGAGCTGAAGACGTATTTCGGGATGGCGTTCAGCCGGCTGGCCCAGGGGTGGACCCGGCCGCCCTGGTAGAGCTTCGCGAACATCTGGTAGGTACTCCGGCCGAAGAGCATCGCCTCGCACGCCGTCATCAGGCCCAGCCCGTCGCGCAGGTAGGCGTCGTCCTGGTATTGCAAGAAGCCCGGGACCGCGGACTCGTCGAGGACGCCGTCCGCTGAGACCAGGGTCCACTCGATCACGTTGCGCATTTCGCTGTTCCCCTCAGATCCGGCCGGCTGCACGCCGGCACTTGCTTCACTGTCACTGGAGGTAGATCCCGGCCGGCCCGGAAACCGGGCGGCCCGGGACCGCCCAGTTTGCGTCCCGCGCGGGCTCTGTACTGATGGAGAACCTTGCGACGTACCGATTGGGGGACCGTGCGAAGTGACAGCGGACCTGCTCACCCGGGCCCAGGCTGGCGACCAGGAGGCGTTTCGCCAGCTCGTCGAGCCGTACCGGCACCACCTGCAGCTCCACTGCTACCGCATCCTCGGGTCCGTTCACGACGCGGAGGACGCGCTGCAGGAGACCCTGCTGTCCGCCTGGCAGGGGCTCGGCGGCTTCGAGGAGCGTTCGTCGGTCCGGACGTGGCTGTACCGGGTCGCCACGAACTGCTGCCTGAAGGCGCAGCGCTCACGACGGCTGAGCCAGCGCGCGGGCAGCCCAGTGTCCTTGCCTGACGTGCCCGAGCCGACCCGGCTCGGCGGGGTGCTCTGGCTCGAGCCCTACCCTGACCTTCTCCTGGATCAGCTTATGGACAGCGCCCCTGGGCCGGCGGCGCGGTTCGAAGCCCGGGAAGCGGTCTCGCTGGCCTTCGTGACCGCATTGCAGCTGCTGCCGCCCCGCCAGCGGGCCGTGCTGATCCTGCGCGACGTGCTGGGGTTCCACGCCCGGGAGGTGGCGCAGGTCCTTGACTCGACCGAAGAGTCGGTGACTAGCGCCCTCAAGCGGGCCCGCGCCACGCTGCAGCGCCAGCTTCCCCGGTCAGGGCAGCGCGAGCAGCCCCCGGCGCCGGGCTCCGCCGCCGAGCGGGAGCTGGTCGAGCGGTTCACCCGGGCCTTCGAGGCCAAGGACGTCCACGGCATCGTCGGCCTCCTGACCGAGGACGTCTGGCTGACCATGCCGCCCATTCCGCTGGAATACCAGGGCCGCGACCTAGCGGACCGGTTCCTGATCGCGACGACTATCCGGCTCGAGCGGCCCAGGCTCGTCGCGACGCGGGCCAACGGCCAGCCCGCCTTCGGCATCTACGTCCGCGACCCGCAGGCCCCTGTCCTGCACGCGATCGGACTCCTGGTCCTCACCCTGGCCGGCGACCGGATCAGTGCGATCACGCGATTCGACACCAGCATGCTGGCCTATTTCGGGCTGCCACGGACCCTCCCGGACTGAGGAGACGCCAGGGCTCCCCAGCCTGGTCAGTTCGACGATATGAATACGCAGTCTGGCTAAGCTCGCCGAACACGCGCGCTGCGGTGCGAGCTGTCAGCGGCGGCGCAGGACTGACCTGATGAGCTCGAGGCTGCTGGCCGCGTCCAGTGACTCGCCGCACAGCTCGTCCATAACCGCCCTGTAACCGACGACGGTGTCGGGATTGTCGAGGTACTGGGCGCCGGTCAGCTGCTCCATATACACAACGTCATGCAGGTCATTCTCACTGAAATGCAGCAGGCTGAATGCGCCGCCCGCAGCAGCATGGCCGCCAGCCCGGAACGGGATGACCTGGATAGTCACGTTCGGGCGCTCTGACATTTCTATGAGGTGCTTCAGCTGCTCCTGCATGGCTCGAGTGCCACCGATCGCCCGCCTGAGAACTGCCTCGTCCAGCACCACCTCGAGGCTCGGCGGATCGGAACGGGCCAGGACCGCCTGTCGCTCCATCCGCAGCGCGACCCGCCGGTTGATCTCACTCGGGTTGGAGTAGCGGAGCATGACGACGCCGCAGGCGTAATCCTCGGTCTGCAGCAGGCCGGGAACGAATTGCACTTCGTAAGCACGGATCTGGCGCGCGGCGTCCTCGAGCCCGACAAGGGCATCAAGCCAGCTGGGCAAGACATCGGCATACTCGCGCCACCATCCAACCGCGTTGGCCCGCATGGCCAGAGTCTGCAGGGTGTCGCGTTCCCGCTCGTCCGTGACACCGTAGAGCGTGAGCAAGTCGGCGACATCGCGGCTCTTGAAGCTCACCCGACCGGCCTCGAGCCTGCTGATCTTCGAGTGGGAACCGCGAATCACGTACGCGGCGTCCTCCATCGAGATCCGCCTGGCCTCGCGTAGCCGCCGCAGGTAAGCCCCGACCAGGATGCGAAGTACGGTCGGACTCCCGGTGTCCGGAGGCGTTCCGATGCTCGCAGCCGTGGCCTCCGAGGTCCCGGCGACACTGGCCATTGCACTCCCTACGGCCCAATTCTCGCAGGCTGATCGCATAAGTCTCGCATGGCTGATGTCTTATGTGCCAGAAGCGCGCAGCAGCGCGTGAGAGACGCCCGACTCGTGCGGGTATGCGTGGCGGTCAGCGCCAGCGTTCCGATGCAGCCGATCGTCGTCCGCTTGATCCACCATCCCCCCTCAGACACGAATCACTTGCCTGCCTTGCCAATGCGGGTGCGCTGTCGCATCGACGGTCCGACGTCCGTCTAGAGGCCGGCGGCGACCCTGAGGACGGCCAGGCCGCCCACGGTGGCGACGACGGCCGCGACGACGAGCCACGATGCCGGGTTGCCGAGGTTGAGGGTCCAGCCGACGCCGATCCGGACCGCCACCATGACTGCCGGGTCCGACCGGTTGACGTAGAACAGGCCCGCTTTCCAGAACCGGTCATCGTCGCGGCCGACGACCGCCGCCCGGCCGGGCTGCTGAACGCTGGCGGAGGTCCGGGCACGCTGCCGGCCGGCACGCACCGCGGCGGCGACGAGGATCAGCACGCCTGCCGCTGCGGGTAGCAGCAGGAGGAACCCTGGCGGGCGGTACAGCTGCCAGATCTGCAGGGCGGCCAGCAGGAACGTGACATCGATCAGCGCGGTCATGACCAGCACGGCCCTAGCCAGGCTTGCCAGCAGCTTGCGGTAACGGCCGAGCGACGCAGCGGGCTCAGCCGGGTCGATATCCGGCCGGGAGCGGTAGACCAGCACCAGCAGGCCGGTCCACAAGGAAGTGACATACAGCTGGCCGATCACGATGATGAATGCGCTCAGGGGCGACCTGGAAGCCCGGCGGCCGTCGGGCAGGGTGAGGCCGCCCGCGAGGTGGGGATACCGGATGGCACCGATCACGATGGTGGCGGCAATCACGGTGACCACCGGAAGCAGCCAGCGGACGGGGTACTGGCGCGGCTCGCTCCGCCAGCTGGTGTCGGCGACCACCGTCTGCCGACGCCCGGCGAGCCAGCCCTCGGATGCCTTGGCGGCGATGACCTTCCTGCGGGCCAGGTAGATGCAGCCGGCGTCCGCGGCTATCTCCGCCAGCAGGACGATGCGGGGCAGCCATCTCGACCCGGATCCCGTGAGAGCGAGAGCGAGACCGAGGGCCGCGCAGCAGATGGCGACGGCCGCCGATCGCCAGTAGTAGGCGCGCCGTTCCCGCAGGATGACCGGCGCGGCCGCATGGTCCGGGGGAATGCTCACGCCGAACTGCAGGGTCGGCCGGCTGATCGCCGGGGCCGCGCACATCAGCGCCCCGAACACCGGGACGGTGACAAACGCCGCAAGTATTCCCGGCGTCATGACGGGGCTCTTGCAGCGGCCGGGGCGGCCGGGGATGCGAACCCGGCCAGCGCGTCCTGGCAGTGCCGGATCACCTCATCGGCGGGCAGGCCCTGGGCGGTGGCCTCGGCGAGCAGAGTCCGCATCCGGCCGGCCCAGTCCTCGTACCAGCCGGGCGGCGGTGGGCCGCTGGCCGCGTCGCGCTGCACGACCGCGCCCGACTTCCGGCCGATGCGCAGCAGGCCTTCCTGCCGGAGCAGGTCGTAGGCCTTGTTGACGGTGTGGAAGTTGATGCCCAGGTCCACCCCGAGCTGCCGGGTCGCGGGCAGGCCCGACCCGGCCGGCAGCTGGCCGTCCGCGATGGCCTCCACGATCCGGTCCCTGATCTGCTGGTAGATAGGGACAGGCCCGTCCGGCTCAATGCTCAGCAGCATGGCTGCCCTGCTGCTCCTCTACTCCGGCCTGAGCCAGATGCCGAGGTCTGGCTTGATGAACGACGCCAGCCAGAGCGGCCAGATCAGCGCTCCGCTGCACCGGAAGCTCACCACGTCGCCGTCGGCCGCGTCGAACGAGTGCTGCCGGCTTGAGTAGCGGCCGTGCCGGATCCGCAGGGTGTGATGTCCTGGCTCGACTGGTCGTTCCACCGTATCGCCGCGGTCGATCGTCCCGATGCTGCCGCCGTCGAGCAGGATCTCGAATGTGCCGCGGCGAAGCTCCACCAGGACACCTGGCGTCTGACGCTGCAGCCTGAGCGTTGCTGGCACTGCGTTCTCCTTCCGTACAGAATCCGCCGTCAGTGCTGACGGCCCGTGACGAGCCGTTCCCGGTCGAACAGCCGGGCCACGAGCAGGCAGGCAGCGCAGTCGACCGCCAGCAAGGCACCGGTCAGGGCCGCGACGAGGCCGAACGTCGCCGATATCACGTGCAGCGACATCAGCGCGACCAGCGCGACCGGCGGCAGGCTGCCGAGGATGGAAAGCTGCTGCGCGACCCGGGTGTCGCTGGCCCTGGCCGAGACGGCCAGGCCGACCCAGATCGCCCAGGCCGCCAGCAGCGGGATGAGGACCAGCGTGGCGGGCAGCTGCGGAGCGTGCCGCACGGCGGCGGCCACGGCCGGGCTGGTGGCGAACTGGGTGATCGCCAGGAACACGCCGAACATCAGGTAGGCAAGCACGACCGACGGCAGGAAGACCGCCACGGCCTTGCCGATGAGCAACTCGGCCCGGCTGACCGGCGTGGTCAGAACCGGCTCCAGCGTGCCCTGGTCGCGTTCGCCGATGACCGCGTACGAGCTCAGGAGCGCGGGCACGAACACGGGGATCAGCAGCGGGATGAACAGCGAGGTATCCACCCGCCTGCCCACCGAGGCCAGTCCATGGGCGTTGACCAGCAGGATCGATGTCGTCGGGGAGACCAGGAACAGGACGGGCAGGATCGCCGCCGAGGCGACAATGAGGCGGTTGCGGCGGAACTCCGCCAGGTCTTTGCCGATGACCGCGCGGACGCGGGACATGCTGTCTCTCATCGTGGCTGCTCCCCGGAGTCGCCGACCAGCTGCAGGTAGACGTCTTCCAGCGTGTGCCGGGACTCGCCGACTGACAGCACGTCAGCCCCGGCGGCGACCAGTGCCCGCGTTACGGCGGGCGCAGCCTGCGCCGGATCGGTCACCGACAGCTGGTAGCCGGCCTGGCCGCCCGCCGGATCACCGCGCTGCCACCCCCGCACCGCCGGCAGCCCGCCGAACACGAGGTCAGGTTCGGCCAGCGGGGCGACCGTCGTGATGGCGAGCGACCTGGTGAACAGCTCCTGGCGCAGGTCCTCGGGCCGGCCGATGGTCCGCAGGCTGGTATTCATGATCGCTACCCGGTCACACAGCCGCTCCGCCTCCTCCAGCCGGTGGGTGGTCAGGAAGACCGTCACACCGCGATCGCGAAGCGCGGCGATCAGGTCGTGCACCTCGTGCGCGGCCACTGGGTCCAGCCCCGAGGTCGGCTCGTCGAGGAACATGACCTCCGGGTCGTTGAGCAGCGCCCGCGCCAGGGCAGCCCGCTGGCGAAGGCCCTTGGACAACCTCCCGGCCAGGTCGTGTGCCCGCTCACCGAGGCCGACCGCTGCGAGCGCGGCGCCGATCCGCTGATCCCGCCCCGGCAGGCCGTAGAGCCGCGCGAAGTACTCCAGGTTCTCAGTCACCGTCAGCCGCTGGTAGAGACCCGGTGACTCCGGCATGATCGAGATCCGCTGCCGGATCTGCGCGGCGCTGGCCGGCTCTACCGGGATCCCCGCTACCGTCGCCGAGCCGGCCGTCGGCGCAATGAGGGTCCCGAGGATCCGTACCGTCGTGGTCTTCCCCGCGCCATTCGGCCCCAGGAATCCGAACACCTCACCACGGGCGACGGTGAACGACAGGTCGGACACAGCCGTGCGCCCGCCGAAGTGCTTGGTCAGGTGACTGACTTCTATTGCCGCCGTACCGGACGCCGCCGAAAGCTCCGGCCCTGTTCCGGTACTCACCAGGCTCACCTGGTTTCACCTCGCCCGCTGTCTCCGTTCGGCAGTTGCTCTAGTTATTATAGAACAAATGGAGGATGGCCGCCGGCGAGTTCAGTCGATGGTGTGGCCGCCGTTGACGGTGAGGCGTTCCCCGGTGATGAACCCGGCGGCGTCGGACGCGAGATAGCAGACTGCGGCGGCGACGTCGTCGGGCACGCCCATCCGCCCGAGCGGGACGTCGGCGAGGTAGCGGTCCATGTCCCCGGGGGAGGCGCCGGCGTGGCGTTCGACCGGGATCCAGCCCGGCGCGACGAAGTTCACGGTGATGCCGAACGGGCCTAGTTCGCGGGCCCAGACGCGGGTGAGCCCGAGCTGGGCGCCCTTGGCGGCGACGTAGGCCGACATGCCGGGCACGGCGCGCTCGAAGATATCGGAGCCGATCTGGATGATCCGGCCGTGGCGCCGGTCCTTCATGCCGGGCAGCACCGCTTGCAGGAGGAGGGTCGGGCTCTTGACGAAAAACAGCAGCTGATCCAGGTGGGTCTGCCAGGTGAGGTCCTCGATCCTGACGGCGGGCTGAGGGCCGGTGGCGTTGATGATCAGCACGTCGACCGGCCCCAGCTGACTGCTGACCTGAGTCGCCAGGCCGGCCACGGCCGCCTCGTCGGTGACGTCGGCGCCGAAGGGCTCGGCGGACCCGCCGCCGGCGCGGATGTCATCGACCACCCGGTCGGCCTCCGCCCGCTCCTGAGCGGACCGGAAATTGACGGCAACCGTCCAGCCGTCGGCGGCCATCCGGCGCGCGATGACGGCACCCAGCCCGCGTGAGGCACCGCTGACCAGGGCAACACGGCTAGCGGTCATCGGAGCCTCCGGGGCTAGAGCGGCTGCAGATCCGGGCGCTTGGCGGTCATCCCGTCGCCGCTGGAGACGCCGCGCACCCGCCGCTTCACCCACGGCAGCGCGTACTCCCGCGCCCAGCGCAGGTCCTCGCGCCGGGCTCCGGCCCACTGGCGCGGACCGGCGGCGGCCAGAGTGCGCGCGGCGAGCGGTTCGCGCCAGTCCTTCGCGACGGGAACGCCGGCAACCTCGCAGGCTCGCAGCGCCACGCGCCGGTGACCGTCAGGGGCCAGGTGCAGCCGGTCCGCGCACCACTCCCGGGGATCGGCGAGCACGCTCATGGACCACAGGTCGACATGCAGGCAGTCGTGCCTGGCCGCGATGACCTCGAGCCGGGCGTTGTAGGCCGCGGCCTTGTCGCGGACGAGCCGCAGCAGGGGGAAGCCGCCCGGATCGAAGCCGGTGAAGACAATCACCTGGCTGCCTGCGGCGCGCAGGGCGGCCACTCCCTGCTCGAACGTCGCGGCCAGCCCGTCGAGGTCCGTCTTGCGCCGCAGCAGGTCGTTGCCGCCGGCAGCCAGGCTCACCAGGTCGGGCGCGAGCGCCTCCGCCGCCCGCACCTGCTCGCTGACCACCTGCCCGAGCAGCTTGCCGCGAATCGCGAGGTTGGCGTACCGCAGGCCGGGCGAGACGGCGGCGAGTTCGCGGGCGAATCGGTCGGCCCAGCCCTGGCAGCTTCCGTCCGGATACGGGTCGCCGACGCCTTCGGTGAAGCTGTCACCCAGCGCCACGAAGGACCCGATCGCCTGCATTTACCTCATCCCTCCCTGCGGACAAATCACCCGTCAGGCTAGCACCCGCGTTCGGATTGCCAGGGTGGCCGAGACCATGGCGGCGGCGCTGCCGATGGCCACCGGGATCGTGAGGTATGCGATCAGGTCCCAGTG
>Ga0210395_10004427_pt1 | contig 10825 bp, 9 predicted proteins | sample IncBWH4OmetaG_FD_150861 | JGI IMG/M metagenome (GOLD analysis project Ga0210395, IMG submission 150861) | Forest soil microbial communities from Barre Woods Harvard Forest LTER site, Petersham, Massachusetts, United States - Inc-BW-H-4-O ...
GGGTCTCGCGTTCAAACAGGCGGTTATCCTGACGAGCTGCCTCGAGTCCGGCGACCTGAGACGCTATCAGACTGAACATCGCAAGCTCGCCCGGCGTCCGCTCTGCATGGCGCGGCTGATGCTTACTCTCGACCGACGTCCCTGGCTGCAGAATCGCACCTTGCAGGTCTTCGAGAAGCGGCCGGAGATTTTTCGTCGATTCCTGGAACTGCATGTGGGAGCGCTGCCGCCGTTGCGCGTGGTGCGTGACGGTCTGACCCTGGGCTGGGGGCTGCTGACCGCATCAACACCATGAACGTGATCAGCCCGAAAGCTTACAAAGGTTTTTCAGGGAGCAGGTTTTGGCCCGCAGTTCTAGCTCTACTGGGCGCCTCCGTCATCGCAGCAGCGGCCCAGGGTGCTGCGCTCCAGAGTTCCGCGCTTCAACTGGACCCCACGCAAACCTCGGTGAAGTTCACACTTGGGGATGTCCTCCACACCGTGCACGGAACTTTTCAGTTAAAGCACGGAGCCTTGCAGCTCGATCCGGCTTCTGGAAAACTCTCGGGCGAAATTGTGGTTGACGCCACCAGCGGCGAGAGCGGCAGCGGGATGCGTGACCGCAAGATGCATAAGGAAGTTCTGGAGAGCGACCGCTATCCGGAAATTGCATTTCGTCCGGACAAGGTTGAAGGCTCTGTGGCGCGCCAGGGCAAGTCCTCCGTCAAGGTTCACGGAATGTTCACGATTCACGGGGTCGATCGTGAAATCACCGTGCCGGCCGACGTAGAGATGTCCGCGGATCACTGGAGCGCGGCGGTTCACTTCACGGTTCCTTATGCGAAGTGGGGAATGAAGAATCCGAGCACGCTGTTCCTGAGGGCGGACGATTCGGTGGAGATTGATCTGACGGCGGCGGGAAGCGTCACGCCGCGCTCGCCCGCGAATGTCACGAAGTAACCGTCTTTTTAATAGCTATCCTGTCGGCAACCACCCTTTTTCAGTAACCATCCAGCGGGACAATTCCTTTTCCCTCCGTGCACTCGTAGCAGCGGCCCGCTGCGAGATTCTTGTACTCCTCGGTTCGCCCACTCGGCCAATCGATGACGACGCGTTCGATGCGGTCTCGTTTTTCCAATCCGAACGTTATAGGAAGTTCGGACTGCGACAAATAACTGGAGCCGCCCTTCACCAGCCGAGACTGCGTCAGGCCGCCAACAAACACGCGAACCGTTGCGCCAATGCCGTCGCGGTTCGACTTTGTTCCCACTAAGCGGAAGCGGATGCTGTGGTTCCCACTCAGCTGGTCGTTGCGATATAGATAGGCTGGCCCGTTGTTGGTGGTGAGCAGGAGATCGAGATCGCCGTCGCGATCAAAATCGCCATAGGCAAGGCCGCGGCCGACCTTCGGCTGATTGAACTCTCCGCCAACTTCCGCGGCAACGTCGCGAAAACTTCCGTGGCCCCGATTCAGAAAAAGCTGAGGCGGTTGTGCGTAACCGACGTTGCCGCGAATGTTGCGCACCGTCTCGTCGATGTGCCCGTTGGCCACCGCGAAGTCGAGCCAGCCGTCGAGGTTGGCATCCAGAAAAGCGCAGCCGAACCCCAGGCTGTTTCTGGAGGCGATGCCGACTCCGGATTGCGGCGCGATGTCTTCGAAACCCTTGCCGCTGGCGCGGTAGAGACCGATCATCTCGTTATCGAAGTTCGTAATGGCAACTCCGGGCGTGCCGGAATTATCGAAATCCGCCACGTCGACTCCCATGCCCGCGCGGGCCTTGCCTTCACTGCTGAAAGCCAGTCCGGCCTCGACCGCGGCATCTTTAAATGTGCCGTTGTGCTGGTTGCGATAAAGCTTGTTGGGCTGAGTGTCATTGGCGACCAGAAGATCGGGCCAGCCATCGCGGTTATTGTCGAACAAAGCCACTCCCAGCGATTTGGAGCTGCTATCGAAAATTCCGCTCGCCGCCGTGACATCTTCGAACGTGCCATCGCCTCGATTGTGAAAGAGCCAGCAGGTGGCTCCGCGATAAGCTTCTGGAGTGCAATACGACTTGTGTTTCCCGTCGAGGCTGCAGAACACGTCGTGTTCCGGTGACCACTTCACATAGTTGCATACGAAGAGATCGAGCAACCCGTCGCGGTCGTAATCGAACCACAACGCGGACGTACTGAACCCCTCGCGCTTCCCCAGTCCGCTGGGCGTGGTCACATCGACAAACGTGCCCTTGCCGGTGTTGCGGAACAAGCGGTTCTGCCCTACGCAAGTGATCAGAATGTCAGGGAAGCCATCGTTGTTGTAGTCTCCGACTGCCACGCCCATGCCGTACGTTTCGACATCGAGCCCGGCGTGCGTCGTAACATCGGTGAAAGTGCCGTTGCCGTTGTTGTGATAGAGCCGCAGCGTGGAGCGGCGCTTCTTGTGGCCCGGCCAGTCGGTACCGTTGATCAGCAGAATGTCCTGCCAGCCGTCCCGGTCGTAGTCGAGGAAGGCGCATCCCGAGCCGAGAGTTTCGGGCAAAAATTTCCCGCCGAAGGCTCCACTATTGTGCTGGAACTGGATCCCCGCCGCGCTGGTCACGTCGGTCAAGCGGAAACCCGGAGTCAGCGCAGATCCTGCTTGCGCCGCCAGCGCCCGCAGGCCGGGTAGTTGCGCCCAAGACGCTAATCCCGCCATTCCCCAGAGGAAAGACCTGCGATCCACGGAGCGATTCACGGAGCATGTCACGGAACGCTCACCAGCCCGGCGCGAATCGCGTACACCACCAGTTCCGCGGTCTTGTGAATTCCCAACGTGTTCATGATGTTGGCGCGGTGCACGGCGATCGTATTGACACTGAGATCGAGCGCGGTCGCAATCTCTTTGTTCGATTTCCCGTCGACAATCATCTGCAGCACTTCCAGTTCGCGCGGAGTAAGCGCCGCGCTGCGCTCTCCCTTCAGCGCGGACCGTTGTTCCAGCGTCGGATCGAATACGGTCTCTCCCGCGGCCACCTTCCGGATCGCGGCTCCGAGATCCAGTTCCAGAGCGTTCTTGAGAACGTACCCCTTCGCACCCGCGTCAATTGCCTGCCGCACCCATGTGCTCTCGGTATGCATGCTGAGCATCAGAACCGCAGTCTGCGGCGAATCCTCGATAATCTGCCGGGTCGCTTGCAGCCCATTCATTCCCGGCAGAGCGCAATCCATCACCACCACATGGGGATGAAGCTCTTTCGCCAGTTTGATGGAATCCTCTCCATTGCCCGCCTCTCCGACCACTTCCATGTCGGCTTCATCCTCCAGCATGCGGCGAAAGCCGCGCCGGACCAGGCTGTGATCATCCACCAGCAATACTGTGATCTTCTTTTCCATAAGACTCCACTTTCTCTCTCGGGACGGTCAGATGTACACGGGTTCCGCCCTCCGGCGGGCGTGAAAAAACAATTTGCCCACCCATCAATTCGGAACGCTCGCGCATCGCGACCAGACCAATGCCGCGATTTTTCGGCCGCTCTCCGAACCCAGCGCCATGATCTTCCACTTCGAGTTCAAGCGCATCGGGCAAGAATTGCAAACGCACCCAAGCCTGCCTGGCGCCGGAGTGCCGTGCCACATTGTTCAGCGCTTCCTGCAGCACGCGATAAACATGCACACCCGCGCCGCCATCCACGGGAAACGGCACACCCTGCTTCTCATAGGATATGGCAATCCCGGTTTGTCGTTCTACGGTAGGAATGTACCAGTCGAGCGTGCTCTCGAGGCCAGCCTCGTCGAGCATCACCGGATGCAGCGCCTGCGAGAGGCTGCGCACGCTCTCCAGGGTAGTCTGCACGATCTGTAGAACTTCCTGCAGATCGGCTCGCAGCGACGAACCCTCCGGCGCGTGTGTCCCCGCGCGGCGCAGCATGGACCCAACGGCCGTCAGTATCTGGCCGAACTCATCGTGAAGTTCGCGCGAAATGTAGCGCAGCGTGGATTCCTGCGTGGTAATCAGCTTCTGCGCCAGTTCGCTGCGGCGCTCGGAAACCTCAGCCAGTCGCGCGAACAGCCGCCGGTTCCAGCGAATCACCGAAAGACCATTCAGCACGATCGCCAGCAGGGTTGCGGCCAGGAAAACGTAAACCTGTCGCTGCACCCGGTCGTAAATTTGAACGATGCGCTCGCCTGCCTGCTCTTCATTCTCGCTGTTCTGCACCAGCAACCGGGCCACCGCCGAACTGAGCGCCGCTTGCCGTTCCTGCAGGGAAAGCTGGATCTGCTCGCGCGCCTCTTTTTCTTTGCCGTCGCGGGCGAGGGCGAAAATCCGGTCGACGGCGTCCCAGAACTGACTAAAGTTTCCTGCGAGAAACGCGCTCTGTTCAGGAGTTCGACTGGCTGCGGCAAATCCCGACTCCCGGCCCATGGCATCGTCCAGATCGGTTCGAATGCGCTGGAACTGCGCGGACCACGCGGTTAGAGGATAGCCCTCGTCGCCGCTCACCATGTCGCGCATGGCCACGGCGAGCAGGTTCAGGTCGTTCTGGATTCTGAGCAACTGCAGCGAATCCTTGCGGTTGCGGTCCACCAATCCGGTCTGCACCCGGCGCAGCCCGGTCACCTGCCAGCTGATATAAGCCGAATACGCCACTACCGCGGACAGCGTAATGAGCAAGCCCAGCAGCAGGCCCCAGGTCGGCGAACGGTCCGGCGGAGACGGGCGGGACACGCCCCGAGGATACAACGTCGGCAGGCCAACTGTCACAGGGCGGCGCGTTCAGGTAGTGGGTCAGTTTCCTTTTCCACAGGCGACGGCTATGCTGAAGCGGGTGGCCGATGAGCCTTCGTCATCCGCCATTCCGTAAGCCTTGGCACCCGCCGCTGTGGAAGAGGAAAGACGTGACTGTAGCAATTGCGATCAAGACCATGGGCGGGAGCGTGATCGCGACTGACCGCCAGCAGACCGAAGGCGAATTGAAGGTGAATTGGGGGAAGATGGCAGTGAACTGGCGAGCGGAGCGGGGCAGTTTGGTCGTCTCCGGCGCGGGGAATGCCGCCTATCTCGATGTTGTCAGTGACTGTCTCCGCGATTGGTTTAACGATGATCCTGCCGTTCCTCTGACCGCTACAGGATTAGAACCAGGACTGCAGAAAAGGCACGAAGATTTCTATCAGAGGTATGTGATGCCCTTCGAGGGCTATCAGGAATATGAGCGGCCCGACTATGAATTGCTGATCGTTGGGAGTCCCGTAAATTCCGAGGCTCGCATCTGGACAACGCACAAATTAGTAATGCAAAGGCATCACGAGGATTTCGCCGCCGTAGGCTGCGGCGGGACTGTCGCCAGAGCGTTACTCGACAAATTCCATATACCAGGACTGCCGCTAGATGCTGCTATTAATTTGGCCGCCTTGGTCCTTTGGGAAGTGAAACAAAGCGTGGATGGTGTAGGTCTCGAAACAGACCTGATGGAAATTCGCAGAGACCACTTGCCAAAGATGATCCCACGGGAGCAAGTTAATCTGATGGAAGCGCAATTCCGCTCGTACCGCAAACTCGAAGCAGGCACTCTCTATTACTGTCTCGGCGGGGATTTGACGGATGCGCAAAAACAGATGTGGGAACAATTTGAGGACGATGACGAGACACGAAAGAAGTCGATTCGCCAATTCTTTGAGAAATTGAACGATGAAAGAGCGAAGCCTAAGTAAGGCTATCCAAGAGCTTTTAATGTGAGATTCTTCTCAATGACTGAAGCCTTGACCAGAGGGTTAGGTAGCAACCCGCCCAGCTCTTCAAGGGTCCAAACGTTTCAGGGACGTATGATAAAAGTGTTCTCGGACAGCAAGGGGAAGTAATGAATGATATTGAGATTCGTGCAGCGAAATGCCCATACGGACACAAGGCCCCCATTCCGCTTTCCAAGTCCTTGCTAGAAGAGTCCGGTCAAATACTGACAGGAATGGATAGTCCCTCTGTATATCTTGCATGTGGCGTGTGTAAACGGGTGTATAGCACCCCACTGCAAGAAATGAAGAATCTTTCACCAGTCGAACCGCCTCTTCATCTCCCCGATGGCGTCTCTCTCTACGTATTCGTAACGCCCATCCCATGCGAGGATGAAGAGTGCGAATTTCGGCTACAAGTAAACGCAGCGCGGAGAAGCGATACCGGCGCCGAATACGAGAAAGAAGCCCTGAGAGGATGGAGGTGGGCGAAGGGAGAGAATACGAAATGCCCATTTGGGCATGACATTCCTCTGCCGCCGTGGGATTAAGACGACATTTCTTTGGTTCGCGTCTCCGTGATACATTGAATCTGCCAAACACAATTCTCCGAGAGCCCCGAAGCCAGCGGGGCTCTCGCCATTTCTGATTAGACCACCGACAAGCGAAGGAGGGATATGAAAAGGTTCAAGAACGTACTCACATGGGTACCAATCGTAGCCGTGTTTGTGTATGCCACGTGGTACCACAACGGCTACTCTCTTATCGCTATGTGGATTGCGATTCTTGGACTTTATCTTTCCAACGCCTTTGAGCGAATCGACAAGTTGGAGAAGCGGGTAGAAGCGCTGGAGAGCGAGCGAGAGGCTAGTGCTTCTTCCACCACGCTCTAGCGGCCTTTGCGGCTACTTTGGGCCGCGCAGCCTTCGTCATAGCCTTGAGACGGCGCTTCCCCCACCAATCTGACCACCCTTGCGGCCTATTGCGACCGTGTACTCGGAGAGATTCACTTGCGGGGATGCTAAAGCGAGACAGTGGATACTCAAATAGACCCGGTACCCGCGTCAGGCGGCATCCGCTGGACACCCTGCGCTCCATCCTGCGCTGCACTCGAAGATGTGTGACAATGCAGTAATAATTGAAGCGAATCCGGCCCTAACGGAATCAAACAATAGATTGAGCCCGCCACCCATCGAAGTCGTGAAGCCCCCGAAGATCAAGCGCCTGAAGGCGGTTTGGCCGGAGGTCTGGAAGTTGATGCGTCCGCGCCGCGGACTGCTCGCACTGGGCTTCGTATTGATGGTCATCAACAAGGTCGCCGGATTCGTTTTGCCCTATTCTTCGAAATTCCTGATCGACAACGTGGTCGGCAAGCATCAGACGGCGTTGCTGCGGCCCCTGGTGCTGTCGGTTTTGCTGGCGACGTTGATTCAGGGCGTGACTTCGTTTTCGTTGACCCAGTTGCTGTCGAAGGCCGCCCAGCGCCTGATTGCCGATCTGCGCGAACAGGTGCAAACCCACATCTCGCGCCTGCCTGTTGCGTTTTACGACGCCAATAAAACCGGTGCTCTGGTCTCGCGCATCATGAGCGACGTGGAGGGCGTCCGCAATCTGCTGGGCACAGGGCTGGTGGACTTTGCCGGTGGCTTGGTTGCTGCCGGCATAGCGCTGGTATTGCTACTGAAGACCAGCGCACCTCTAACCTTGATCGCAATCGGCTCCCTGGGTTGTTTCGCGTTCGCGTTGAACCGCGCGTTTGCAACCATCCGGCCTATATTCCGCGAGCGCGGCAAGATCAATGCCGAGGTGACTGGGCGCCTGACCGAATCGCTCGGCGGTGTGCGGGTGATCAAGGGATATCACGCGGAAGAGCGCGAGGAGAAAATTTTTGCCGGAGGGGTGCGCCGGTTGCTTGATAACGTGATGCGCACGCTGACCGCAACGTCGCTGATGGGTCTTTCAGCCAGCGTACTGCTCGGAGTGGTCGGAGCCGCGACGATGTACGTCGGCGGAAATCAGATGGTAGCGCACACTCTGACCCCAGGCGGTTACATCTCGTACAACTTGTACCTGGTCTTTTTGATCGCGCCAATCATGCAGGTAGTCTCGATTGGTACCCAGATCACCGAAGCTTTGGCTGGTTTGGAGCGCACCCAGGAGATCATGGCAGAGCGCCCCGAGGATCAGGATCCGAAACGCACCGTGCAACTTCGCGACATCGTCGGGACGGTTGAATTCGCTAATGTGACCTTCAGTTATGACGGCACGCACGACGTTCTCCGCGATATTTCTTTCCGCTCCGAGCCCGGAACCGTAACGGCTCTCGTCGGCTCGTCGGGCTCGGGAAAGTCGACGACCATCGGTTTGATCTCAGCTTTTTACGTGCCCACGAAGGGCACCGTCCTTGTGGACGGTGTGGACTTGAGCACGGTGCGGCTCGACTCTTTCCGCACGCGCTTAGGCGTCGTGTTACAAGAATCGTTTCTTTTCGACGGCTCGATCCGCGACAACGTCGCTTTCTCTCGTCCCGATGCGAGCGAGGAAGAAATCATGCGCGCCTGCCGCATCGCCCGCGTCGACGAGTTCGCCGAGTCGTTCCCCGAAGGGTACGACACGGTGGTGGGTGAGCGGGGCGTGAAACTTTCGGGCGGCCAGCGGCAGCGGATCTCGATTGCCCGCGCCATTCTGGCCGAACCGCGCATCCTGATTCTGGATGAAGCCACCTCCAGCCTCGACTCGGAATCGGAGCAAATGATCCAGCAGGGACTTTCATATCTGATGCAGGGGCGCACCACGTTCGTGATCGCGCATCGCCTTTCGACGATTCGCCGCGCCGATCAGATCATGGTGATGGAACAAGGGCAGATCGTGGAGAGGGGCACGCACGCACAGCTCTATGCCGCACGCGGCCGCTACTATGACCTTTACACCCGCCAGCACGGGGTCGAAGAAAATCTATTCCTTGCGCCCGGCGAGGGCGACGCCGTCGCAGTGAATGGCAACGGTGCAGGCCCCAAGAACGGCGACGAGAAGGCAGGCGACGCGATGCGCGTGCTGCGGGGAGAGATTCGCTAGCGCCAATCACCTAGCGCCAAAGACATGACCACGGCCTCTCCAGTCTCTCTCGCGCGCACTGCTGTCGCGATCCGCAGTGAAAGTCTCTGCCGTCATTACCGTATGGGCGAAACCCTCATCCGCGCGGTGGATGGCATCTCGCTCGAAGTACGAAGCGGAGATTTTGTCGCGCTCCTCGGAAGTTCCGGCTCTGGCAAGTCTTCCGTGTTAAATCTGATTGCGGGGCTCGATCGGCCGACGTCGGGCAGTGTGGTTGTTCAGGACCGCGATCTGGCAAAACTCTCGCGCGAAGAACTCGCCAAATACCGGCTGCATGTGGTGGGCATGGTTTTTCAGTCGTTCAATCTGATCGCCAGCATGACGCTCGCGGAAAACGTGGAACTCCCGCTCCGCTTCGCCGAGGTCGACCGGAACAAGCGCCAGGAACTGGCAAGCGCAGCCCTGGAGCGAGTGGGATTGCGTTCGCGCATCAATCATCGTCCCAGCGAACTCTCAGGCGGCGAACAGCAGAGAGCTGCGTTGGCACGCGCTCTGATCAACCGTCCTCAACTGCTGCTGGCCGACGAGCCCACCGGAAACCTCGACAGCCACACCGGAACCGAAATCATGAACATGCTTCGCGAGTTCAATCAGGAGTTGGGAATGACGGTTGTGATGGTGACGCACGAACGCGTCCTGGCCGAGCGCTACGCGAAGCGCATGATCTTTCTGGCCGACGGAAAGCTGATTGACGATCGGACGAACGGGCCGACTATCGACGATTTGCATATTCAGGGAGGACAGTCGTGAAGATTCCAGACCTGACCGAACTCGCCCTGCGGAATTTGCGCGAGTCCGTGCTGCGGAATTCGCTCACAACGTTGGGCATCTCCGTGGGAGTCGCGTCGCTGGTGGCAATGCTCTCGCTTGGCACCGGTTTGCAGCAATTGTTATCGCGACGTTTAGCGAAGTCGGGACTGTTCGACACCGTTCTGGTTTCCTCACGGCGCGACCTGCGCGGAATGGGACGCGAGGAGGAGCGCAAAGGTCCCACGCCGGGCGAAAGCCGTGTTCTTAACGAGCCGGCTCGGCAGGAAATGGAGCGCTTGCCTAACGTGAGCGAGGCTTATCCAGACATTCGCTTCGTCACCGAGTTGCGCTACGAAGACAAGCCTCATCTAACCATGATTTCCGCATTGCCTCTGTCGGCAAAATCAAACGACGCCTTCGATGGGATGCAAGGTAACTTCTTTTCATCCGACTTAGCCGCCGAGGTCATTCTGCAAAAGTCTTTTGCCGAGGAATTGCTAGGAAAGACGCCGCCCCTGGGAGCCGCCGATCCGAGCGTTGGGGAACTGGCGAAGCCGCTCCTGGGCAGGGAATTGACGATGCGCTATGCGCAGCGTCAGTCTGCACCTGCAACTCACCCCCCCCTGCGCGGCAACGATGCAACCTCCGCCGACGCGAGCGTCGAGGGTGCTGCGTATTCCGTCGTATCGCGCGAGCAAAAGCTCAGGATCGTCGGCGTATCCGATCTCGACCCGGAGACGATGCGCGGTCCAACGCGGGCCAAGGTATTTTTGCCGCTGGGTTTGGCCGAGAGTCTGCACGTGATGCAACCCACCGATCTTCGCGAGATTTCCCAAGCGGCGGCCGATCAACCTGTCTACTCATCCGTCAGCGTACGGGTCAAGAACCCGGCACAAGTGCAACTCGTGGAAGACGCCATCAAGAAGATGGGATTCAATACGTTTTCGATTCTCGACGCGAGCAATAGTTTGCGGCAGGTCTTTCGAGTGCTGTATGCATTCCTGGGAATTTTCGGCAGCCTGGCTTTGACGGTTGCATCCATCGGAATCGTGAACACGCTGGTCATGGCAATTCTTGAGCGGCGCCGCGAAATCGGCATCATGAAAGCCATCGGCGCCAGCGACGGGGACATAAGAAAACTCTTCTTCGCTGAGGCTGGTGCGATGGGCATCCTGGGCGGGGTTGTAGGGGTTGCGCTGGGTTGGGCGATCGGCCAGATTATCAACTTCGGAACGAACCTCTGGCTCAAGAGTCAGTCCCTGCCACCAGAACATTGCTGAGCGGTGCGATTGTGGCT
>Ga0210395_10004432_pt1 | contig 10820 bp, 13 predicted proteins | sample IncBWH4OmetaG_FD_150861 | JGI IMG/M metagenome (GOLD analysis project Ga0210395, IMG submission 150861) | Forest soil microbial communities from Barre Woods Harvard Forest LTER site, Petersham, Massachusetts, United States - Inc-BW-H-4-O ...
AAACGTGGATCACTCGCCGATCGAGGTCTACGTGATCCCACGTGAGCATGCGGAGCTCTCCTGGGCGCAGGCCGAGGGTGATCGAGATGACGAACAACGCCTGGAGCCTGCCGTTGGCTTCGGCGCTGTCGTCGAGGCCAAGCTGCGATCGGCACGAACGGCACGTCACGTCCTTGAGTTCGGTGGACACATCGGTGACGGTCGCCATTGGGTGCGGCTTGTTCCCGCACCCTAGCTCGTCGGTGTCCGTGGCCGCGTGGCTCGCGCCGTAGCGGCCCTTGCTCGCCCTCACCACCTTGACGAAGCCTGATGCCTGGCCGCCCGCGGCCTTGAGCACCTTGCTCGCCTGAGCTTGGGTCATGGCGCGTGACGGGTGGCCAGGCTGACCGCTCGGCAGGTCGATCAGCTCGACGACGTTTCGCGCGATCAGGTTGTGGACTTGCGCTCGGCGGATCGATCGACGGAGCGTGCTCTTGATCATCACGAGCGTCCGCTTGCTGAGCACCTGGCCGAGTTCCTTGAAGAAATCGTCGGCTTAGTCGCCGTAAAGTCCCTGAGCTTCCTCGCGCCGATCTTGGGATAGATCCAGTTGTTTGCCTGGCCGACGATGGTCTCCATTGTGTGCGGGTCTCGATCGATCGAGTCGAGCCAGTCCTTGACGCACATCTCAACTGTGTAAGTGGCTCGAGGGCGGACACCGGAGTTGATCTCCCCACGCAACAGGTCGAGCTTTTCCTTGACCTCAGTCTTGGTCCTGCCCCGAACGGTAGGCCGATCTCGCGTGCCGTCGCCCTTGAAACCGAGCGATATCCTGCCGGTATAGCACTTGTTGATCTTGTCCCACGTGATCGAACCGTCCCCCCGGCCACGTCTTCGTTTCTTCGGTTCCCGGGTAGCCATAGGCACTTGCCCCCTTCAGCTGGCTGCGCTCCCTTCTCCGACTGTAGCTCAAGACGTCCCCAGACGTCCCTCTTAAGACGCGTCGGCTACGTCTTCGCGGGACGCTATGAACGCGGCTAGGTGCTGCTCGGTAATACGGCGCAGCTTCCCGATCTTGATGCTGCGGAGCTGGCCGGTCCTAAGCAGGTAGTAGACCTTGTCGCGGCCAACATGAAGCATCTCGGCTACTTGCTCCACCGTGTAAGCCTGCAATAGCTTCTTCACCTCCCCGCAGCAGCTGGGTTCCGGTGCTTTCTGACCGACTGGTTACCTTTGGCTGGAGCTTCGTCCCGGATGGCGTGAAGTGCTTTCGCGCCGAACAGCGCGGTCTAGCGCGCATTTGGATTCGGCTTGTGCACGGGGTCCGCGAGCGAGGTCACGCGGGCAAGGCATGGCCTCTCGTCACCGAGGTCGAGGTTGAGCGGTGAGTTTGGCTTGTGGACATGTACGCCGAGCATGCAACGAACGAACACGGCGATGGAACTCGACGCTTGTTCGCTCAGCTCCTCACTCGGAGGCTCTTGACCGATGCCAACTCGCACGATGACTAGCAGGAGCAGGACGAGGACGATCACGGACACAATGAGAAGTACGAGGATGTTGAGCATCAGCTTCTGGCCTTTTCGGGAATGACGAGGAGCATGGAAACGGACAGGCGCGAGGTGGTAAGAGCCAGCTATGCCTAGAGAATGCGCCGCAGTGTCAGGACGCGGTTACTACGCGAAAGGACCAGTGCCGGACGCCTCAGGACGTCTCTGGTAGTGACGAGCCGTCCGCCGCGTCCAGCGAGCTCGGGTCGACGACGGCCACTAGAACACCGCGCTGTACAGCGACGCGGCGATGCGCGAACGGGCCAGCCACCTGCGGATGCGGAGCGTGTAGGGAGCGACGGACGAACTCCTACGAAGCACTGCCAAGCATGCCTGGATCGTGCCGCCTCTCGCGGAGTACGAGCACCGGGCCGCGCCCCCGGAGGGGGCGAGTACCTGGTTCTGCAGATCGCGCACATCCTCGTCTCCAACCGCGACGTCTGGGCGCAGATCGTCTTGATAGTGAACTACGACGAGAACGGCGGCTTCTTCTACCAGGTCCTGCCCGTACCGCGCGTGCCCGGACGGTGGGAAGTATCTGACCGCCTCGCCGCTGCCGAGCAGCGCCGACTACATCGCGAACCCTCGCCCTGGCGAACCCCTAGTCACTAAGGTCCCGAGTTGCCACGGGCTGCTACGAGATTGGTATTGAGCTGCGAGTTGACCAGCATGCCGAGGCCGCGACGCCGATGACGGCGCCGATCTCCCGGCTCAGCCGACATCCCCGCGGAGGTGATCGGCACCGCCGTGCTGCCTACCACGCGCCGGTGATGGCAGCGCGACCGTGAGCTGCAGGTAACCGGGATTCGAGCTGACGAGCTCGCGGTGATCAACCCCGCCGACGAATAAGCCGCCGGAGATGGACCAGCGCGGTCCCGTCCGCCCGCCGACCCGCCAGCACCGACACGACCGTCATCGGGATGGTCATGGGCACGGACACGAGCGCGATCTCGTAGACGCTCTACCCGGCCACGTCAGCGAGGTACAGCGCGGCTAAGAACACCGCGAACGTCGCGAAGTAGGCGCAGAACGCCACCACGTTGGCGGTGAGGAACCGGGGCACCTGCAGGTACCGCAGGTCAAGCAGCGGTGCGCGGCGCGGCGTTCCCACCACAGGAACGCTGCGCCGGAGCCCGCGCTGACGCACAGCAAGGACATGACATCGGGTGCCGCGAACCCGGCGGTACGCCTTCGGGTCTCAGTTCTCCGGCAGCACTGCGGCGTCCGCCGCGAACGCGAGCTTGAACCAGAAGATGGCTCGCCAGTCCCACACCCCGACCAGCGCGCCGCCGATCACCGGGCTGAGGGCTAGGACGAGCCCACAGACGGCGGTCCATACCTCGATGGCCCGGTCCCGGATCCGCGAGCCGGGTACAAGTGGCGCAGGATCGAGAGCGTTTCTGGCCGCTTGCCGCGGCACCGACGCCGATGACCACGCGCCCCAGGACCTGGATGTTGGACGCGAGGCCGCACAGCAACGACCCGGCGCAGAAAACCGCAACCCCGGTGAGCATGACACGCTTGCGGCCGAACTCGTCACTCACCATGCCGAACGCCAGCATGGCGGCGGCGAAGATCAGCGCGTTGGCGCTGACCACTCACTGCTGACCACTCACTGCAAGTAGGCCACCCGGCATGGAGCCTGCACGCTGCCCAGCGCAACGGTCACGATCGTTTTGTCGAGGAAGGTCAGGAACAGCACACCGATGAGCACGGTCAGTGCAGCCGACTATCTCCCTCCGATACCGCGCGGGCGCGCACGAAAACCGCCAGGTCGCTGGCCGATGGGCCAGGACCAGGGGAAGATCATCAGCCACGACCTAATGACATCCGTGCCGTCCTCGCGTTCCGCATATCAACGGGGATCGATAATGATGTGAAGTGCGACCGAAGTACGCCGTGCAGCATACTTTGACCGAGCGAAGCGCTGGTATCATCCCGAGTAAGTAGGGTCGGTGTAGATGCCGACCTTTCGGGATAGAACCGGATCACCTCATGGGCAAGGGCAAAGGCAAGTCCCAGAGCTCGAAAAAACGGAAGCGGTCCCGCGCGAAGGCCGGTAGGGCGGGGAACGCGAAGTTGGCCAAGCGCGAGCAGCCGACCGATCGCGGATACTTTCACGGCAGCGACAGGTTCAATAAGCGTCTCGAAGAGATGCAAGAAACCGTAAATCTCGAAGAGACTGTTATAGAAATTATATTCGCAAAACTGGCCGAGGTCCGTGCCAGGCTCTATGCCAGTTCCCGGTCACCGGTTCCTTTGTGCATCACGGGGTTTCTGGGGAACTTGGTACTCCATGTGACTCGCGCTCCCGAGTGGGCGCAGCTCGGAGTGGTAGTCCTGCCCGCGGCCATCGCGCTGAGTTCGAAGGTGCTTGAGCGCCGCAACGTCGCTCCCAACCGCAGCAGCCAACTGAAGCAGAGCCGGACCACCAAGCCTGTCTCGGACAATACCTAGCCTTCCGGTCCCTGGCGTGCGCGGGTGGACGCAGGCAGACCTGCCGGAGATGTCCCCGCGCTAGGCCAGAGCGCCTGTCGGCCGGGTGCCAGGCTAAGTGTGCTGGCGGGCACATTGTGGTCAGAAGAACTTGAGCAGTTGCAGTTCTGAATCCGCCGACTCCTGGACATGGACTGAACCGCCTTCGGAGAGGGCAAGCTCCAGGAAGGAGTAGGCCTGGATGGCGCGGTTGATGACGTCAGTCTTCGAGTCGCCGGTCAACTGGGTGGCGAGTTCCAAGGCGCGTGCAGAGCGTGGGGTCAGATTGACCGTGACCCTCTCCAATGCAGGAGAGCGTCCTTCTGTCTTAGTGCGGCGCCCTGCTGTCTCAGTGCCGTTGAGCCGCTCGGCCAAGCCTGCGGAGGCGGGCATGATCAGTTCCTCCCTGACATGATTTGGTGGAGTTCATAATGGCGGTCGTGCCGAACGGCCTTTTGCAATTCAGCGCTGCCGATCGCGGACAACTCAGTACTTATAACTGTGAGCAAGGCAAATGCATAGGCTTCCATAAGAGGAAAAGCGCCGAGGCGTGTGAGCCGGATTACCTGCAACAGAGGCAGGCCCAAGCCGACGCCCCGGCCGGTCGGGTGTGCGCGTGCGGTCGAGGCGCGGTTGCGGGACAGCGCCATGTTGGCAGCCAGTCCGCCGACGAGGAGACAGATGATGCCGTAGAACCTGTAGACAGCATCGCCCGCCTCCAGGGCCGTATTGCAAATATCCGGGAACGTCTTCTTCGTGAGTATGGGGCCGGTCTCGACGACCTTGGCGAGATCCCGGCGGCTACTATCGATGGTCTCAAGGTACGCTTTGAGACTATCCTCGAGGTTGGCCGCGAGGTTGTCGCGCTCGCGGGAGATCTTAGGGCCATCAAGGGGTGTGCCCAGGCACGTTGGATTCAGCAGGAGCAGGCCAGTAACGGCCGCGACGAAGACCGTCACCGCAGTAGTGCCAACGCTGGCGTCGCCGAGCGCGGCGGTGCCGCGCCAGATCACGCCGCTGGTAATGGCGACGGCAGTCACAGCGGTTAGCCGGATGTACCGGTTGCGCCGAGTGAACCCTCGTTCTGCCTCGCGGCCGTTGCGGGCGGCGCGGGCCTCCCGTGCATGATTGTGGCTTCTCGCAATGTGTCGCACCAGCCAGGTCTGGCCGACGATGATGCCCACCACAACCGTCACGGCCAAGCCGCAGCCGAGCCAGTCCCGCCACGGTTGCAGCAGGGGCAGATTGAGGTAGTAGCCGACGAAGGTGAGGAACCCCGCCGCCTCCAACACCCACGGGACCAAGATTGCATGGCGCTGGAGCAGCCCATTGGCGCGGCGGTGGTGCTTACCGGCGACCTCGGTCTGCTCGATCTTCATGTCGGGCTGCTCGGCACGTTCTATAGCTTGGGCGACGGGGCATTTGAAGCCCGACTCCGCCGCAGCGATCGGCTGGATGTCCCTAAGCCGACTTGCGAGCTCACGTCCGCTATCGGTGACGTAGGGAGCGGTCAAGTGGTCGTTGTGGATGAGCGTGGGTTCCCAACGATCGCAGGAGGTGCCGAGACCCTGGTGTTCGCCGACGGCCATACAGGCGTAGACAACGGCCGACTGGTACTCATCCTTGGGGATCCCGAGCCTGGTGGCCTCCTTCGACGTAAGAGTCGGCTGCCAGTGCTGGCTGGGTTTCTCCGGCCTGGTGTGGCCGCTTGCGACAACGGGGTCTATGCGCGGAAGGCTATTGACCAACACGAAAGGAGGAGATGCCGCTTCCGGGCAGGGAGCGAGCGGGAGCTCGTCAGGTATGGCCATGCTGGACGAGCAGTCAATAATCAACACGCAGATCTCCGCGCGCAGTCGGGACTCGAGTTCGGCACCGATGTCACGGCCGCTGCCGCCTAGTCCGACGAACAGGATCGGCTCGTAATGCTTCATGGTCGCCCCTGGTGTCACGCTGTCGCCTGTTGCGATGCTGCTACCAGCATCCAGCCTTCTTGGCTTTACTAGAGTCAAGTTAGGTCAACAGATGAGTTATTGTCAACTTAAACGCGTATGTTACATGCACAGGTTTCAAGGGATGGGATCGTTGGCCAGCCGAGAGCCGACCACTGCAGCGCGAGCCAAGCATGGCTGTCAGCGTATAATAGTCCCATTTTCGATGCATCTCTGGCGGCCACCCTGCTGTGGGGCCTGGTGATCATGGGCATCGACCGATGGCTGATCACCTTGATGCCAGCCGACGGCAACCGAAGTTCGTATGCCTGCCTACTGTGGCCTGATCGCCGGACTTGAGTACCGACCAATCGGCGGATGTCACGCGTCTATCTCGGCTCGGCTGCCACTGTTCGTGACATGAGCCGGGTAGCCATGCCCCGGCCGGAGCACCAGGGCAAGCATCCTGGCGACAGCCTGAGCACGGCCGAGGCGGCCTCTGACGGATCAGCACGGCAGCGATGGACGCTCGGCGCGAGGGTTGTCCGACGCTCTGGATCGAGCCGGAATCCGTGAGGGAGCCACCACCCCTCGTTCAGGATGATGAAAGACCTCAGCCTGGCAAGGACGGTTAACTTCGATGCGGCCCGGGCCGGATGCGGGCAGGGTCGTCCTCGACCCGGGACAGCCTCAGGTCGACCCTCCGTAGGGTCAGGCGCGGCGGCCGACGGGCCCACCCCAGAGGGCGGCACTGCGGACAGCGCCTCGGCAAAGGTCCCGACCGGCCGCATGGTTCCGCGGCGCCCCTGAACGCCACCAGACAGGCATCAAACGCCGCGGAACTTGCACGGGATTCTAGGTCGCCCGGTTCGCCGTCACCTAGTGATGCTGTTTACTGGCGGACTAGGATGCCGAGGTCGACCTCGGTCGGCCGGAAGTCGCTTCCGGTCGCATCGGCTGGTGCGGCGCAGCGAGGAGGTAGCTCTCATTCCGGCCATCAACGGGCGCCCGGTGATCAGCCGCGCCGACATCGCGGCGCGCGGGGTCCCGCCAGGTACCGTCAATGGCTGGTACCGCGACCGGGTCCGGACCGGGCATCCAGAGAAGGCCGGGCAGATCGACCGGACGGACTACTGGTATGAAGACGAGTGGACCGCCTGGCACCAGGCCTACCTGCGCGGCAAGGTCGAGTCGCTGACCCAGGTCGACCGCAGCGGCGACCCGGACGACCTGGTCGACGCGGCCGAAGCCGCCCGCATGCTGGGGTATGCGAACCGTTACGTGATTCATGCCAACCGGCGCCTTCAGCACTTCCCTGAGCCCGATGCTTACGGGAAAGCGGCCAGGGGTCGGCGCGCCCCGCTGTGGAAGCGCTCGACGGTGTGGGCCACCGCCGACAGCCGCCAGGGCGTCGGCGGCGGCCATAAGCCAGGCGGTCCCGGCGCGCCCGCCAAGCCGCATCCGTACGCGGGCGATGAGCGGCTCGCTCGTGTCATGTCCGAGCTTCGTTCCGGTATCCGGCCGTCAGCAGCGCAGCTTGCCGTCGAGTGGGGAACCAGCCAGCGCACCGCCGAGCGCATCATCCGCACGGCGAGAGCGCTTGCCGGCACCTGAACGTCCGGACCGCACGCGATAGCGGATGGCGACGGGTTGATGCCAGGCAAAAATGTTAGTAGCTTATACTTTGTCGGACGAGCGGCAACCCGTTCGGCGCATCCTGAACCCCACCAGACCGAAGGGTGATTCATCCGTGTTCATAGCACCTCCCCTACGGCGACGGATCGTCGGCCGGACACTTCGGCGGTACCGCGAGAACCTGGGCTACACGCTCGACGATGCGGCTGGGATCCTGGAATGCGACCGCTCGAAGATCAGCAGGATCGAGACCGGCCAGCGCGGCATCCGCGGCAAGGAACTGCGGGAACTGCTCACCGAGTACGGCATCGGGGAAGATCAGCAGTCGATCCTGACGGCGATGGCCGACCCGCGGACCGCACGCGGATGGTACCGGCCGTACTCCGATGTCCTGCCCGGCTCCTACCAGGACTATCTCTTCCTGGAGGCGGCCGCCCCCAGAGTTCTGGCTTATGGGGCACAGCGGGTACCCGCATTGCTGCAAACTCCCGCGTACGCGCTGGCGCTGACCGAGGCTGTTCCGGGCAATGCAGACGACGAGGCCCGCGCCATGGCCGTCGAGGTGACGCTCGCCCGGCAAAAGGCGATCCTCGGCGAGCGCAAGCCCGACATCCACGTGATCATCGGGGAGGCGGCCCTGCGCCAAGAGGTCGGCGGGCAGGCGGTGATGGAAGGACAGCTCGGGCTGCTGGCCGGGGTCAGCGGCGACAGCGGCATCATCACCGTGCAGATCCTCCCGTTTAGCAGCGGCGCACACGCGGCCGCCGATATCGGCTCCATGACCATCCTGCAGTTCCCCGAAGCACCAGGGCTAGGAATCGTGCACCTGGGCGGCGCCGGCGGAGGCGTCTGCCTGGAAACCCCGGAGGAGCTCGCCGCTCACGCACGCGCATTTGATCAGCTGCGGGCGTTCGCGCTCAGCCCCGCGCAATCTGCGCTCCTACTGCGAGGGCTCACGGCAGCCTGACATGTGCGCGGTGCGCTGCCGCATCAGACGGAACACCGCGCAGGCTCGCATCACCGTATTCCGAGTCCCGCTGAGCATTGGCGGCTCGCATCGTGCCGGACGGGCGAAATTCCTGTCCGGCACGATTCCGGAAACGCATCATCAAAGGCAAAGGAACGAACTGTGCGCACTCTCCCCGTAGTGCCCTCAGCGGATGCTCGCCTGCCGCTTCCGGGCGAGGCGCTGACGCGCCGGGCGGTCACCCTGATAACCGCTTCGATTCTCGTGCTGACATTCGTTTTCAGCCTGGGCAATGTGACCCGGCTCTGCCTGGATTTGGGCATTACTGCCTGGATCGCCTGGCTTGTGGGTCCCGCTGTCGATCTAAGCCTCATCGGACTGCTCACCGGAATGAGGTTCCTATCGCTACACGGCTACACCGACGGCCAGCTCGGGAAGCTCAGGCGCATGCTGCGGTTCTGCGGAGTCCTCACGCTGGCTCTCAACACATCCGGCGCACTGGGGCACAAGATGTTCGGAACGGCCCTGGTCGACGCGGTCGGACCGGCGCTGTTGATCGGCTGGAGCGAAGTAGGGCCGTGGATGTTGCGTCAGATCTACGCCGTCTCCTCGCCAACCGCAGCGCCACAACCCAGAGCGCGGCCTGCTTCCGGACTAATTTCAACACAGCCCAGCGATCTTCTCGCTCGGGCACGGGAACTCGACGCCGAGCACCGTGCAGCCACTGGCAGGCACATCTCGCGAGACAACCTTCGCAATCAGATGCGGATCGGGCGCGACCGGGCAGGCGCCATCGTCGCTATCGTGCGCGCCGAGGTCGCTACCGAGGTTGAGTCTGGTCAACTGCTGGCGGCGTAGCTGGCCGCCGACGTATACCATCTCACCCCTTCAGAAGCGTTGCACAACACCTGACGCCTCGATTACCTGCGGTGCGATTGGCCGCATCCTCGTGATTACGGTTGCCGCCAATAATGCCGACTGGCTAGTTAAACATCCGAGCAATATCATGCGAACGCCCACCCGTCACAGTCATGCACCTCGGTCCAGCTGAGGTTTACTATCTCATTCAGAACGTATCGGCGGTGCTACTGAAGTGTGCCGCTGATTGACGGCAAACATCATAGGGGCGGGGTCCAGTGGTAGATAACCGATCTGAATCGCAGCAGATCATCGTCGTGCAGCGCCAACCGCGCCGTCCTCCGCGGCAGCTGAGGTCGAGGGAATTCGATATCAAGCCACCGCCGACGGGGGAGAGTGCTAGGCGGCTTGAGTTCTCGATGATCCTTATGGGATTGATCACAGCCGCTGCCGCAGCACTAACGATCGGGTTTGTCAGTCACCAGGCTGTGCTGTTGCTGATTAGCCTACTGATTGTAGCGTGCGTACTGGCGACACCGTTCATCCAACACTCAGGGGCGAAGCGGGCTGCCCAGCGGAGCAACGAGGAGCAGCTCCGCAGCTACATGGAGCATCTCGCCGAGCGTGGGCGACAGACTCGGGAAGCCCTTGAAGCGATTCGAGCGAACCTGGAATCCGAACATCCTACTCCCGATTCGCTCTTGAGCTGGATTGGCATGGGCCGCATCTGGCAGCGCCGTGCCATCGATGGGGATTTCGCTGACATCGCGCTCGGTGTGGCCGAGATTCCATCCGGGCTGACCATCCGACTCGAGGTGACTGACAAGTTGGCCATCACCCAGTTCGCAGAGCTGAAGACACAGGCTGCAGCTATAGCGGAAGCGGCGCGGAAACTGAAGGACGTACCACTCGTGCTCTCCCTCGCAGCAGAACCTGTGCTCTCCATCGAGGGACCGCCCGTCGAAGAACCTCGTGAGCACGTGCTCGGGCTGGTCAGGGCCATCCTGTTGGAAATGCTCGTGTGCTGCGGCCCTGACGATCTGTCGCTCTTGGTCGCAGCACCGCCGCTCAGTGCTGGCGAGTGGGATTGGACGACGCGTGTACCACACGCACCGTACAGGCCGGACACAGGCGAAGCAGCTATTGCCACGTCGGGGCCCGAGCTAAGCCGCGCGCTTGCCCGGCTAGTTGGTCCCCGAATGGAAGCGCTGCGCAGCCGGGACCGATCTGCAATTACCGAATTCCCGAGGCTTGTCATCGTCCTCGACGCTTTCCATCAGGCTTCCGAGCTGGCCGAGGTCACCCTGCTTAAAACAACGCTAACCGAGGCCGCCCAGATTGGGGTAACCGTGCTGCTTATTACTGACGGCCCTGGAGCGAGCCCTGCGGACGCGACGGCCGTACTGACCGTCCTGCCGAACCGGC
>Ga0210395_10004434_pt1 | contig 10817 bp, 10 predicted proteins | sample IncBWH4OmetaG_FD_150861 | JGI IMG/M metagenome (GOLD analysis project Ga0210395, IMG submission 150861) | Forest soil microbial communities from Barre Woods Harvard Forest LTER site, Petersham, Massachusetts, United States - Inc-BW-H-4-O ...
CAACAGCCGCTGGCCTGCACGATGGCACCACCGGCCCCAGGCTGCACGACACGCGGCATACTTTCGCGGCGCTACAGCTTTCGGCGGGCGTGCACTTCATGCAGGTGTCGAAGTGGCTGGGGCACGCCAACTACACCCTGACCCTGAACACGTACGGCGAGTGGATCCCGGCTGAGGACGGCGGGGTGCCCAACGCCTTGCCGGAGCCGAAGCCCGCCCCGGCGAAGGCGACGAACGTTGTGCCGCTGCGGGCTGCACAGGGCTAACCCCCGCGCTTGCCGCCCTCGAAGTGGGCGGCCTTGGCAAACTTTGCCGCGGGCTGCGGCCTGCTTTACGATGCGGTTCTGGGCTCACGGCGCTGAAGGAGGATCGCCATGGCATTGCCGGCATTGGTCCTCGTACATGGGAGCGGGTTCGCAGCCGATTCGTGGGAGCTGACAGTCGCGGAGATCCAACGGATAGCACCGGAGTTAACCGTGCTTGCCCCCGACCTGCCGGGACGGAGAAACAAACCCGGTGACCTGATCACGGCTTGTATCGACGAATGGGTTGACTCGGTCGTGTCGGACATCGAGAATGCTGCGCTCGACGACCTCGTGATCGTCGGCCATTCGCTGGCGGGGCTGACCGTCCCCGGTGTTGTCACCAAGCTCGGCTCGGCGCGGGTGCGGGAGATGATCTTGGCCGCCGCGCAAGTACCAGCCAACGGCAGCGCCCTGGTGGACACGCTTCCCGGGGCACTGAGCTGGTTCGCACGTCGCACTGCGAAACGCAATGTGCAGAAAGGCCGTTCGGGAGGTTTGCCTACTGCATTGGCGAGGTTTGCATTTTGCAACGGAATGACTCCCGCACAGCGCAGGTTCACGCTGGCTCGGTCCTGTCAGGAATCACCCTCCGTCATGATAGAAAAAGTTGACCGCAGCGGTATGCCCGACGATGTGCCACGCACGTGGATACTCACTCAGCGTGATCGAAGCGCCGTCTCGATGAAGATTCAACACGAATGCATCGCTGCGCTCGGCGGAGTGCAGACGCTAATCGAGGTCGACACGTGCCACATGCTGATGGTCAGCGAGCCGGAAAGGCTGGCCAACATCCTCGTCGAGCGCTGCCAACTGTACGCCTAAGGACAGCCCCGTCGCAGGCGGCGTATGGGGTTAACGCTGCCGGGCTCTAAGGGGGCGAAGGTGGTGCCGCTACGCCCCGCTAGCGCCGGGTAATCGCGCGGACGCCGGGGTGACGCCGGGGTGAAGGTTGCAAAACCGCTTGTGAACTGGGGTTTTAGGTGGCCCGCTGGGAAGCTATCAATTTCGCGGACCACCTCCTTCCCTGTGTACGGCCGACCGTACCCGCACTCCGGCCTGCCCACAACAGGATTTCGTCGCCTCAACGGTCGCTGACGATAGCGGCGTCGACCAGCTCGGCGAATTCCGCGGCCATCGGCGAACGGGGCAATCGTCGACCGTCGAGGGTGTGCACGCGGGCGGCCAGGGTCATGCTTGATATCAACCAGATCCCTTGGGCACCATGGAGATCGGCGATCCGCAAGGCGCGGTAGTCACAGTCGTAGCCTTTGGCGCGCGCCACCTCGAAGAGAGCCTGTTGGGTGGTTCCCCGCAGGATCGGATACCACGGTGGCGGTGTCAGCAGGCAGCGATTGCCGTCCGACCCTTCGTGGGAGTCGGTGGCGATGACCACCGTCGAGCGGGGGCCTTCCAGGATGTAGCCATCAGAGCTGACGAAGATGACGTCACCGGCGCCCTGCCGGGCGGCGTGCCGCAGGGCGGCCATGTTGACCGCGTAGGACAGCGTCTTGGCGTTGACCAGCAGCCAGGGCATCGCGTCGACACCGGTCGCCGGCAACCCGCGGTCCAGCGTGATCGCCGCCAACCCCTCCCGGCGCACCACGGCCACCCGGTCGGGTAGGGAGTTGACCATCACATAGGCGGTCGGCGCTGTGGGGGTCGCTCGTCCGCGGCTGTAGATCAACCGCAGCGCGCCTTCCTCGGCGGTGCCCGCGCACCATTGCTTCGTGGCCACGTCGATCGCCTGGCGCCAGCTGGGGAGGTCCGGCTCCGGCAGATCCAACAATTTGGCCGACTTGGTCAGCCGTTGCAGATGCGGCTCAACCAGACAGGCCCCGCCGTCGCGAACCAGCAGCGTCTCGAAGATGCCATCGCCGCGAACCACGGCAAGGTCGTCGGGGTGCAGCAGCGGTGTCCCCGGCGTGTGTATCTCGCCGTCCAAAGTGACGATCACGTCCGTCTGCGCAGCCATGGACGAGAAGCCTAGCCACGAGCGTGCAGCCGGCTTCACGCTCGCCAGGCGCACGGCACGCGAAGATCCGTAGAGTTGACGTGTGAACGCCGTCCCTGCGCCCGATCCCGGACCCGACGCGGGCGCAATCTGGCATTTCGGCGATCCGCTGGGCGAGCAGCGGGCGGCCGAAACAGATGCAGTACTGGTGGACCGCTCGCACCGCGCGGTGCTCACCCTGACCGGTAACGACCGCCAGACCTGGCTGCACAGCATCTCGACCCAGCACGTCAGCGAACTCCCCGAAGGTGCCAGCGCGCAGAATCTGAGCCTTGACGGTCAAGGCCGGGTTGAGGACCACTGGATCCAAACCGAGCTGGGTGGCACCACCTATCTCGATACCGAACCTTGGCGGGGTGAGCCGCTGCTGGAATACCTGCGCAAGATGGTTTTCTGGGCCGACGTGACCCCGAGCACCTCCGACATGGCGGTGCTGTCCCTGCTGGGTCCGCGGTTGGCGGACCAAGCGGTGCTCGACGCGTTGGCCGTGGATGCGCTGCCCGACGATCTGGTTGCGATTCCACTGCCCGGCGGTGGGTTTGCGCGGCGGATGCCCGCCGCCCCGACCGGCCCACCCGAGCTCGACGTGCTGGTGCCGCGCGGCGACTCGGCCGGTTGGCGGGATCGGTTGGCGGAGGCGGGCGTGCGGCCGGCTGGGGTGTGGGCCTACGAAGCGCACCGGGTGGCGGCGCTGCGTCCGCGGCTCGGCGTCGATACCGATCAGCGCGCCATTCCGCACGAAGTGGGTTGGATCGGCGGTCCTGGTCAAGGCGCGGTCCACCTGGACAAAGGCTGCTATCGCGGACAAGAGACCGTCGCAAGGGTGCACAACATGGGTAGACCGCCACGCATGCTGGTGCTGTTGCACCTCGACGGGTCCGCGGACCGGCCCTCGACGGGTGATGCGGTGCTGGCCGGCGGTCGCGCAGTCGGACGGCTCGGAACCGTCGTCGAGCACGTCGACCTGGGGCCGATAGCGCTGGCGCTGCTCAAGCGCGGCCTGCCGGCCGACGCCGAACTTGTGACGGGTCCGCAGGCCGACGTCGCTGCGGTGATCGACGCCGACTCCCTGCCACCCATCGACGACATCGGCGCGGGGCGACTCGCCGTCGAGCGGTTACGCGGGCAGTAGGGCGTTGGCTAGTGTTATCAGGCGTCCGCCACAGCGGCGGGGGGCGCCGACGTCCCGCCACGAAGCACGGTAAACTGTCGGCAGGACAATAACGACACCAAGAGATCGGAGCCGCCTACTTGTTAGGCCGCTCCGTTATTGCGCGAGGGGGTCCCCCCATGGGCCGCGGCCGGGCGAAGGCAAAGCAGACCAAGGTTGCTCGAGAACTGAAATACAGCTCCCCGCAGACCGACTTTCAGCGGCTTCAGCGCGAGCTGTCAGGGACGAGTGCCGATGACTCCGACGAGCTGGACGGCGACAGCCCAGGCGACTCATGGAGCGACGCGGAAGACTGGCGCCGCTAGTCCATCCACTCCCCCCGTGCCGATGCGATTCGCATCGGCACATTATTAGCCCCAGTTAGCCCCAGTTAGTCCCGGTTAGGGTTCCGGTTTCCTAGAATCTCGGGTGCTGCCCGACCAGCTTGGCTCGCGGGCCTTCTTTGCCGCTCTTGCAGATGGTTCCCAGCACCCAGCAGTCCAGATGCCGTGCGGTCAATATGGCCAGCGCCCGGTCGGTGTCTTCAGGCGCGACGACGGCTACCATGCCGACGCCCATGTTGAACGTCTTCTCCATCTCCTCGCGCGCGACACGGCCACGCTGAGCAATCATGGCGAACACCGGCGCGGGCGTCCACGTGCCGCGGTCGACCTCGGCGGTCAATCCGTGCGGGACGACGCGTTGCAGATTGCCGGCCAGTCCGCCGCCAGTGACGTGGCAAAACGTGCGGACATGGGTTTCGGCGGCCAGCGCCAGACAGTCTTTGGCGTAGATGCGGGTGGGCTCCAACAATTCTTCACCCAGCGTGCGACCGAACTCCTCCACATAACCGGCCAGGTTCATCCGGTCGATCTCGAGTAGAACCGCGCGGGCCAGCGAGTATCCGTTGGAATGCAGACCGGAAGACCCCATCGCGATGATGACGTCACCGGGTTTGACGCGGTCGGGCCCCAGGACATCATCGGCCTCGACCACTCCGACGCCGGTGGCCGAGAGGTCGTAGTGGTCCGGCTCCATCAGGCCGGGGTGCTCGGCGGTCTCGCCGCCAAGCAACGCGCAGCCCGCACGCACACATCCCTCGGCGATACCGCTGACGATCGCGCTCAGTCGTTCGGGCACCGTCCGGCCGACCGCGATGTAATCCTGCAGGAAGAGCGGCTCGGCGCCGCACACCACGAGGTCGTCGACCACCATCGCCACCAGATCGAGGCCGACGGTGTCGTGCTTGTCCATCGCCTGAGCGACCGCCAGCTTGGTACCGACACCGTCGGTGGAGGCCGCCAGCACCGGTTCGCGGTAATCGCCCCGCAGCGCGAACAATCCGGCGAATCCACCCAGCCCACCGCGCACCTCGGGTCTGGTCGCCCTGATCGCCAGCGGTTTGAACAAGTCGACGGCGCGGTCGCCGGCCTCAATGTCCACCCCGGCGGACGCGTAGGTGACGCCGTGTCCGCCCGGCTCGTTTCCGGGGGGTTTTCCGGGATCGGTCATCGCGATAAAGGCTACCGGGCGACGATGACGGTTGGGATCAGTTGCACAACCTGGACAATGGTAATCGGCGAGTTCGTCAGCGGCCGACGGGAACTTCATCGGCAGCCAGATCGCCCAGCTCGGCTCCGCGCGCCGCATTCGCGAGCATGTGCTCGATGACGTTCTTGCCCAGCGCGGTCTCGCTGGGCAGCTCGATCGGATACTTGCCGTCGAAGCACGCGGTACAGAGGCGGGAAGCGGGCTGCTCGGAAGCGGCGACCATGCCCCGCAGCGAGATGTAGCCCAGCGTGTCGGCTCCGATGGCATGCCGCACCGCCTCGAGCATCTCCTCCTCGTCTTGCACCGCGTTGGCGATCAACTCGGCCGGCGATGGGAAGTCGATGCCGTAGAAGCAGGGCCATTTCACCGGCGGTGAGGCGATGCGCACGTGCAGTTCGACGGCGCCGGCCTCGCGCAGCATGCGCAGGAGTGCCCGCTGGGTGTTCCCCCGCACGATCGAGTCGTCGACGACTATGAGCCGCTTGCCGCGGATCACCTCTTTAAGTGGGTTGAGCTTCAGCCGGATGCCGAGCTGGCGGATGGTCTGCGACGGCTGGATGAATGTCCGCCCGACGTAGGCGTTCTTCATCAGGCCCTGCCCATAAGGGATGCCGGACTCCTGCGCGAACCCGACCGCGGCGGGAGTGCCTGATTCCGGAACGCCGATCACCAGGTCGGCGTCGACCGGACATTCGCGGGCCAGCCGACGACCGATCTCCACTCGGGTGCCGTGCACGGACCGGCCGGCGAGCGTGCTGTCGGGCCGTGCCAAGTACACGTATTCAAAGACGCAGCCCTTGGGCGTGGGGCTGGCGAAACGGGTGGACCGCACCCCGTCGGCGTCGATCGCCAGCAATTCGCCCGGTTCGATGTCGCGGACGAACGAGGCGCCGACGATGTCGAGCGCGGCTGTCTCGGAAGCCACCACCCAGCCACGATCCAGCCGCCCAAGCGACAGCGGCCGCACCCCAAATGGGTCGCGGCACGCGTACAGGGTGTTCTCATCCATGAACGTCAGACAGAACGCGCCGCGCACTGTCGGCAGCAGCTCCAGTGCCGCCTGCTCCAGGGTGGAATCGGCCGCTCCGTGGGCCAGCAGCGCGCCCAGGATGTCAGAGTCCGTGGTCGCCGGGGCCGGGCAGCGTTTGGAGATCAACCCCGCTTCGCGGGCACGTGCGGCAAGGACAGCGGTGTTGACCAGATTTCCGTTGTGCCCCAACGCAACCCCGGTGCCGGCCGCGGTGTTGCGGAACACCGGCTGGGCGTTCTCCCACGTTGTGTCGCCCGTCGTCGAATAGCGGCAGTGGCCGATGGCGACATGGCCCTCCATTGCCGCCAACGTCTGCTCATCGAACACCTGGCTGACCAGGCCGAGGTCTTTGAAGACCAGCACCTGGGATCCATCGGCGACAGCAATCCCCGCCGCTTCCTGCCCGCGATGCTGCAACGCGTAAAGGCCGTAGTAGGTGAGTTTGGCGACTTCTTCGCCCGGGGCCCAAACCCCGAATACGCCACACTCCTCGCGGGGTGAGTTCAGGTCCTGCTCGGGTTCCTGGACAGTCACGGTTTGGCGGCTCCCTGGGGAACGGTTGGTGACAAAACGAAGTCTACGGGCACCACAGCTCCATCGCCGAATCGACCGGGCGTGTTGCGCGCCGAAAAATCCATCTCATCACCCTAAACCTGCAGTTCAGGGTTATATTCAGCTCACAGCTATAGCGGTATGAGGGGCAGCCATTGCTCGATTTCTGCAGCCCGAGAGCCGGACAGCGTCAGCGCCCCGGAAGCCTTCGCCTCTGCCAGACGTAACAGCCCAGTGGCCAGCAGTAGCCAAGTGCGCGGGTCGGTCTCCACGACATTAGGTGGTGTTCCCCGGGTGTGCCGAGGCCCGGCAACACACTGCACCGCAACGAACGGCGGAATCCGGACCTCTACGCTCGCTCCGGGGGCCAGCGCGGCGAGGGTTCGTGCGGCGAGCCGAACCGCCGTCGCCAAAGTATCCCGGTCGGGCGCCGGACAGGTTTCGTCACGCAGCCAGTCCGCAACGGCCAGCACGACCTGCCGAGTCTTTGCCGGATCAGCGCTATCTCGGGCTGCCATACCTTAGGGTCTCAAAATCATGGAGCGTCGTCGTCGGGGGACGCGGCCACCGTACAAGGTCATCGGCCCGGTGACACTGATGGTGGATGGTGATGGCCCTGATCGGTATTGGCCTGCGTTTGCATTTCCGAGAACCAGATATGACGCGGGTGCAACCGAGAGGTTGCGGACAGGTTTCTGCCGGTCACTAAATCGACTGCCTTGCAAGCAGTGTGGACCTACGGGCACCATGTAGCTATGAGCCCTGTCGGCGTGGGGCCTTTGGTTCTGCGCCGACGCTCAATGTGTGAGATTCTCGCGGTGCCGTGGTCGCACCTTAATTTAAGGCGGTGTTCTGATGTCCAAGCTCGTGTCGCGCGCCGGGGGTCGGCCCGCGCGGCGCACCCTCGATCCCATCATTGTTACCCGGCGGGGCAAGATTGCCCGCCTGGAATCTAGGTTGACCCCGCATGAGGCCCAGATCGAGGATCTGGTCTTTGTGCGAAAGTTGTTGAACCGGGCTGACATTCCTTTTCTGCTTATCCGCAGCCACAAGGGCCGGCCGATCCTTGCCATCAACATCGAACTGCGTGCTGCCGTCGAGCGTGCCCTCGCCGCAGCGTGTGCCACCGAGCCGATGTACGCCAAAACACTTGATGAGCGCGGGATTTCTCCCGTGTTGGTGGCCGATGGCAATCTTTCCCGGCTGATCGACCCACGGATTGTGCGGTTGTATCGACGGCGGATTGCGCCCGGCGGGTTCCGGTACGGGCCGAGGTTCGGTGTCGAACTCCAGTTCTGGATGTTCGAGGAGGCCCTGGTCCGCTGTCCGGTGGAAAACTCGCTAACCCGCAAGATGCTGCCACGCAATGAAATAAAGCCGGCAAGCGCCAAGCTCTACGGGTACAAATGGCCGACCATTGCGGGCATGTTCACCCCCCATGCGAGCGATGTGACGTTCGATATCGACATGGTGTTCTCTTGGGTCGACGGTAGTGATCCGGATTTTCGGGCACGACGCGCGGCGCAAATGTCACAGGTCGTTGTCGGTGAAGGCGACGACGCTGAAGCGCGAATCCGACAGATCGATGAGTTGAAATATGCGTTGCGGTCGGTGAACATGTTTGCTCCTTGGATCCGTCGCATCTTCATTGCGACGGATTCAATCCCGCCGCCGTGGTTGGCCGATCATCCGATGATCACAATCGTCCCAGCCGAGCAACACTTTTCGGATAGCGCTGCGCTGCCCACCTATAACTCGCACGCGGTGGAAAGCCAGCTGCACAACATCCCTGGTCTGAGTGAGCATTTTCTGTACTCAAACGACGACATGTTCTTCGGTCGGCCGCTCAAAGCCAGCATGTTCTTCTCCCCAGGTGGAGTCACCAGGTTCATCGAGGCCAAGACCCGGATCGGGCTGGGCGCAAACGATCCCACGCGCAGTGGCTTTGAGAATGCGGCCCGAGTCAACCGACAGCTCCTATTCGAGCGGTTCGGACACGTCATCACCCGTCATCTCGAGCACACCGCGGTCCCGTTGCGCAAAAGCGTGCTGATCGAGCTGGAACGCGAATTCCCGGACGAATTCGCTCGGACCCAGGCAAGTGCGTTCCGGTCCGGCACCGATATCTCAGTGACCAACTCGTTCTACCACTACTACGCACTCATGACCGGGCGTGCCGTGCAGCAAGAAAAGGCCAAGGTCCTCTACGTGAACACCACCACGCACGACGGGCTCAATTTGCTTTCCGAGTTACGCAAGCGGCGCGGATACGACTTTTTCTGCCTCAACGACAGTAGTTTTCCCGAGGTTTCCGCCGCCGAGCGGGCCGACCGCGTCGTCGGTTTTCTGGAACGCTACTTCCCAATACCGGCGCCCTGGGAGAAGGTCGCGGCCGACGACGTCAGTCGACAGGGCTGTGCGGCGCCGACGGCGTCAGGACCATTGGAGGGTGCGCAAATAGCGAATCCCGTGCAGACGGCTCGATAAACAGGCCGCTTTCGGTGATTTTGTGTCGCGCCTGCGCGGGAGAGACAAAGGTGCCCACAGTTTTTCCGGTACCAAGCGGAATCACCGAGTGCACGACCGTGTCTTGATACACGTGCACGAGGTTGCAACCCTGGGCACCGTCCCTGCCGCGCGTTGCGCCGGCGGCAACCGTTAGATCCTGGGTATAACAGGTGGCCGAGGCGACCGACACCGGAATTCCGACGAAGGTGGCGTTCGTCGAGTAGTGCAGGTGCCCGGCCAAAATGGCACGAACATCGCTACCCTTGAGCACCCGCCCGAGCGAAGCCTGATCGCGTAGTTCCACCGTGACGGCCAGGTCTAAGACACTCGGAATCGGCGGATGGTGCAACGCCAAAATGGTGCCGTCCGGCGCTGGGGTTGCCAATTGTCGGGCCAGCCAATCTAACTGGGACGCGGCGAGTTCACCGTAATGATGTCCCGGCACCGACGTATCCAGGGTGACGATCCGCAGCCCGTCGATCATGCGCACGCGGTCAAGCGGCGCCATCGAGGGCGCCTCGTCCAGCAACATCCTGCGCAACTCGGCACGATTGTCGTGATTCCCCATCACCCAGACGAGTTCAGAAGCCAACTCGGCCGCGAACGGCTCGATCAGGCCGCGCAGCTTCCGATACGCCTCCGGCTCGCCCTTGTCGGCCAAGTCGCCGGTGAAAATGATCGCGTCGGGGCGTAGCCCGGAGTCCTTGAGCTGCTCGAGCAGCTCGCCGAGCCGGCTGTCGGCATCGACAGCTCCGTAGAGAGAGCCGCCCCCTCCGATGAGATGGGTGTCGCTGATGTGCAGAAGAACATAATCCGGCCGCGGATGCTCCGCGGCCCTGAGTCTGTGCACCGGAGGTGCCAACCCCTTCCATTGACTGTCGTCGATTGTCGATTTAACGCTGAGTTAACAAGTATAAGGGCGCAGCGGAGCGGATCCCTGCACTTGTGAGCTGTTCCACGATCGGCGTTGTACGGCCAGAGCAGCCACCGCGCCGGCCTCGTTGATGGCCAGGTGCACCAGGAGTGGGGCCACCAGGCTGCCGGAACGGTCGGCGAGCCACCCGAACAACCAGCCCCCGATACCGGTGACCAGCACGGTGGCCACCACTGGCTCACCCGTCGCGCGCGCGTCCGCGATATGGGAAAGCCCAAAAGCCGCGGCCTGCAGCAGCCGTGAACCGGATTTGCCGAAGGCGCCTGCGCCGGCGGTGGCCAATGCCGCGCGGAATGCGGCCTCTTCGGCCCAGACCGTACCGACGGGTATCCGCAACAGCAGCCAGCCTGACACCGACGTCGGCAACTCGCGTTCAAACATCGACAGCCGCACCACCGGCATCGACGTCGTCGCTGCGATCGCGGTCGCCGCTCCCGCCGCAGCCGCCGACCCCGAGCGCAACCCTGCCCCCAAGCGCGGCGGACGCAGACCCAGCGGTGCGCCAGTCACCAGCACCAGCAGCCCGCCCACGCCGGCCTGCAGCGCTACCCGCCAAACATTGGGCAGCCGGGGACTCAAGAAGCTCCAACCAACCAGGCCAGCGGCCAAAGACAATGCTTTTATCCGACGAAACCGGCTGTCACGCATGCGGATACATCAGAATCTAGAAGTACCGCTCATCCGAAGAATCGCGGCAGCACCGCCTCGGACGTCGCACGCAATTCCGCCAGCGACACGGTGAACAGGCCCTGCACCTCTACCTCATCCGAAGCCTG
>Ga0210395_10004436_pt1 | contig 10813 bp, 8 predicted proteins | sample IncBWH4OmetaG_FD_150861 | JGI IMG/M metagenome (GOLD analysis project Ga0210395, IMG submission 150861) | Forest soil microbial communities from Barre Woods Harvard Forest LTER site, Petersham, Massachusetts, United States - Inc-BW-H-4-O ...
ACGCGATCGGCCTGCCGCTTGTCTATCCGCGCAAGCAGGGCGCGGTGCCGCCGCCGGCCACAGCGGAGCTCCGTGTCGACGTCACGAGCGAGGTCACGAGCGAGGGCACCACGCTGCTCATCGCCCCGGTGATCAAGGCACCCGACGGGCGCGACGCGGTCCCGCTGCTGTTCATCGGCTCCGAAGGGCACGGGGTGGTGTTCAGCGACCGCGCGCAAGCCCGCCAGCCCGAGGACGCCAGGTTCCGGCTGGCCCGGCTCACCGCCGCGGTCCCCCGCCAGCTCCAGCACCTCGCCCTGACCGACGAACGGCTCGTCGTTCCCCCGGCCGGGCAGGCGGCGTTCCTCTCCCGCTACTACCCGAGGCTGCGCCGGATGGCCGCGGTGATCTCGTCGGACGGCTCGTTCACCCCGCCCCAGGTCTCCGGGCCGCAGCTAGTGCTCAGCGCCGCGTACTCGGGCGCCAACGACGCCGACATCCGGTGGGAGTGGGCTTACCAGGTCGGGGAGGCGGAGCTGCGCGCCGCGCTCGGCTCCGCCCCGGCCGAGTTCCGCGATCCCGCCGCCGAGAACAGGCTGCTGGCCGGTCTCGATTTGCCCGAACGTACCGTGCTGTCTCACCAGGCGCTCCGCGGACTCGACGCGATGGTGTTCAGCACCGAGGTGCTGCCGCTGCTGTCCGGACGCGACGACGTGCGCGTCGAGGTCTCCGGCCAGGTGCCCGACTACCGGGAGGCCGGCGACTCGCTGCGGATCGGGGTGTCCACGGGCGAGCTGGACGGCGAGCCGGACTGGTTCGACCTCGGCATCACCGTGACCGTGGAGAACCGCGAGGTCCCGTTCGCCGAGCTGTTCGTCGCACTGGCCAGCGGCCAGTCTCACCTGCTGCTGGCGGACGGCGCGTACTTCTCGCTGGACAAGCCGGAGCTGGTCGCGCTCGCCCGGCTCATCGAGGAGGCCCGCGCGCTGCAGGACCGGTCCGGTGCCCGGGACGGAGGCCTGCGCATCAGCAGGTTCCAGGCGAGCCTGTGGGACGACCTCGCCGGCCTGGGCGTGGTCCGCCACCAGGCCGCGGCGTGGCAGCGCCAGGTGCAGGGGCTGCTCAGTCTTTTCCCGGGGGGCACCGCGCCCCCCGGACCCCCCGGGCTGTCCGCCCTCAGCCACGCCGAACCGCCGGCGGCCCTGCGGTCGCTGCTGCGCCCGTATCAGCTCGCCGGGTTCCAGTGGCTCACGTTCCTGTGGCAGCACGGGCTCGGCGGCATCCTGGCCGACGACATGGGGCTCGGCAAGACGCTGCAGACGCTCGCGCTGCTCAGTCACGCCAAGCCGGCCTCGGAAAAGCCCTTCCTCATCGTCGCGCCGACGAGCGTGCTGGCGAACTGGGCGGCGGAGGCACACCGGTTCACCCCGGACCTGAAGGTGGTGACGATCGGGGACACGCTGGGCCGGCGCCGCACCTCGCTCGAGTCGGCGATCGCGGGGGCGGACGCGGTGGTGACCTCGTACACGCTGCTGCGGCTGGACTTCGAGTCGTACGGGGCGCGCTCCTGGGCCGGGCTCGTGCTCGACGAGGCGCAGTACGTCAAGAACCACCTGTCCAAGGCGTATCAGTGCGCGCGGCAGGTGTCCGCCCCGTTCAAGCTGGCGATCACCGGCACGCCGATGGAGAACAACCTGATGGAGCTGTGGTCACTGCTGTCGATCACCGCGCCAGGGCTGTTCCCGAACCCGGAGCGGTTCAGGGAGTACTACGCCCGTCCGATCGAGAAGGGCGGGAAGACCGAGCTGCTCGCCCAGCTGCGGCGCCGGATCCGGCCGCTCATCATGCGCCGCACCAAGGAACAGGTCGCCGCCGACCTGCCGGAAAAGCAGGAGCAGATCCTCGAGGTCGAACTGCACCCCCGGCACCGCAAGCTCTACCAAACGCACCTGCAGCGCGAACGCCAGAAGGTGCTCGGCCTGCTCGGCGATGTCAACCACAACCGGTTCACGATCCTGCGGTCCCTGACGCTGCTGCGCCAGCTGTCGCTGCACGCCGGCCTGGTGGACGACGAGCAGTCCGACGTGCCGTGCGCGAAGATCGACTCGCTGCTCGAGCAGATCGCCGACGTCGTCGGCGGCGGGCACCGGGCACTCGTCTTCAGCCAGTTCACCCGGTTCCTGCGCCTGGTCCGCGGCCGCCTCGAGGCGGCCGGCGTGCCGTCCTGCTACCTCGACGGGGGGACGGTGAACCGTCCCGCGGTGATCTCGTCGTTCAAGGAGGGGTCCGCGCCGGTGTTCCTGATCAGCCTCAAGGCCGGCGGGTTCGGGCTGAACCTCACCGAGGCGGACTACTGCTTCCTGCTCGACCCGTGGTGGAACCCGGCCACCGAGGCGCAGGCGGTCGACCGCACGCACCGCATCGGGCAGACCCGCAACGTAATGGTCTACCGGCTGATCGCTTCCGGCACGATCGAAGAGAAGGTCATGGCGCTCAAGGCGCGCAAGGCGGAGATGTTTTACAGCGTGATCGACAGCGACGGCGCCTTCAGCTCCGCCCTGGACCCCGACGACATCCGCGCCCTGTTCGCCTGACCGACCGTCAACCTTGGGTTGACCGCGTGGTGATCGTCAACGTAAGGTTGACTATGACCGAATTCCCTGTTCCGCTGGACAACCTCATCGCCTACGTCAAGGCCTTGCATCCCGATGGCGGGCCGCTGGACAACGTGGCGGACGCGTTCGCCGTATCCGCCCGGCTCGACGAGCGGTCCGACGCGCTGATCGGCTACTTCGTCGACCAGGCCCGGCATTCCGGCGCCTCCTGGAGTCAGATCGGCGCGGCCATGGGCGTCTCGAAGCAGGCCGCCCAGAAGCGCTTCGTGCCGGGTAAGGCCCCCGAAACGATGGTGGAAGCCCCGAACACGCCGTTCTCCCAGTTCACCGAGCGCGCCGGCCGTGTCCTGCTCGCCGCGGGCACGCTGGCGGCACCGGAGCCGCTCGGTCCGGCTCACCTGGCGGCAGCACTGCTCTCCGAGCCGGAAGGCCTCGCCGCGAAGGCCGTCGCGGCCGCGGGGCTGACCCCCGACGACGTATACGCGGCGGTCGGTGCGGGCCCCGCCCAGCAGGGTCCGAACGCCGACTCGGCGGCCCTCCTTGAGCTGGACCTCGGCCGACCCGCCAGGGAAGCGCTCAAGGGCGCGCTGAAGTCGGCGCTGCGTCTCGGCCACAACTACATCGGGACCGAGCACCTGCTGCTCGGGATCGTGTTCATGGGCGGCCCCGTGACAGACGCGTTCACCGGGCTCGGGCTGACCCCGCAGCGCGCCGAGCAGTTCGTCGCCGCCGAGATCGGCGCCTACCAGGCTCGCCGCCAGGGGGCGTAGCGGGTTGTGGCTGGGCACAACGACACACCACGGGTTCGTTTGTGACGAAACGGGACTTGTTCCTCCAGTTTGACCGCGGGACCCCGCGCGGGAAAGGATCGTTTCTGACGATCAGCTGTAAGCGGCCACGAAGGCTGCGGAGGAGCTAAAAGCTACGTGAGCATACTAGGCACCCGGGTCCTGCGGACCGAAGATCCCGGCTTCCTCACCACGGGAGCCGTCTACGCGGAAGACGTCCAAGACGAACGGCTGGCGGGTGCCTGCTACGTGCACTTCGTCCGGTCGGCGGTGGCGCACGCGAGGCTCGCTGGCATCGACACCAGCGCCCCCGGGGTCGTCGCCGTCTACACCGGTGAGGATCTCGCCGCGGCGGGGATCGCCCCGGTCCGGCCGATGATGCCGAACATGAACCAGCAGATGCTGCAGCCGATGCTCGCCATCGACACGGTGCGGTTCGTCGGCGAGCCGGTCGCCGTCGTGGTGACCGAGGAGATGTACCAGGGCGAGGACGCCATCGAGCTGGTGGACGTCGATTACGAGATCCTGCCCGCGGTCGCCACCATGCACCAGGCGGTGAGCGGCGAGCGCGGCCTGCTGTTCCCGGCCGCAGAAACGAACGTGGTCTGCACGTTCGGGGACGCGAGCGCGGCCAGCCCCGACCTCTTCGAGGGCTGCGACGTCGTCGTCTCCGAAGTGATCCAGAACCAGCGCGTGGCGCCCGCGCCGATGGAGAGCCGGTCCGGCGCGGCCGCCTGGGGCGAGGACGGGCGGCTGACCGCCTGGATTCCCAACCAGGGCGCGCAGGGCACCAAGGGCGCCATCACGGGGATGCTCGGCCTCAACCGCGATGACGTGCGGATCATCACCCCCGACGTGGGCGGCGCGTTCGGCGCCAAGTTCGGCGCCGACTCCGAGCACGCGGTCATCTGCTGGATCGCGGGGCAGCTCGGGCGACCGGTGCGCTGGTCGGAGACCAGGAACGAGAACCTGCTCGTGATGCCCCACGGCCGGGCTCAGGAGCAGAAGATCACCATCGGCGGCGCGTTGGACGGCACCGTCCTCGCCTACCGGCTCGAGATCCTGCAGGACTGCGGCGCTTACCCGAAGGCCGGCGCGTTCCTGCCCTCGCTGACGCGCCTGATGACCCCGGGCCCGTACAACATCCCGCGCGCCGAGTCCTTCTCCACCTCCGTGGTGACCAACACGACGCCGGTCGGCGCCTACCGCGGCGCGGGCCGTCCGGAGGCCGCGGCCGCGATCGACCGGGCCATGGACCTGTTCGCCGACGCGGCCGGGGTCGATCCCGCCGAGGTCCGGCGCAAGAACCTGCTGCCGAAGTTCACCGAGCCGCACACGACCGCGTTCGGCGCGGTGTACGACTCGGGCGACTACGTGACCGCGCTGGAGAAGGCGCTGGCGGCCGCCGGCTACGACGAGCTCCTCGCCGAGCAGGCGAAGCGCCGTGACAACGGCGACACGCTCCAGCTCGGCATCGGCCTGTCCTCGTACGTAGAGATCACCGGCCCGGGCGGCGAGGCCGGCGGCCCGAACGAGAACAGCACCGTGGAAGTGCACCCGGACGGGACCGCCACCATCCTCACCGGCACCTCACCGCACGGCCAGGGCCACCAGACGGTATGGGCGATGCTCGCCAGCGAGGAACTCGGCATCCCGATCGAGAAGATCACCGTCAAGTGGGGCGACACCGACCTGGTGCCGCGCGGCGGCGGCACGGGCGGCTCCCGCTCCCTGCAGCTCGGCGGCGCGGCGGTCCAGCAGGCGTCCCGCGAGCTGCTCGACGTGGCGCGCGAGCGCGCCGCGGAGACGCTGGAGGCCAGCCCGTCTGACCTGGTTTTCGACACCGCCGCCAGCGCGTTCACGGTCAAGGGCGACCCGGACATCGCGGTGCCGCTCAGCGGCCTGGCCGAGTCCGAGCGGCTCTTCGTGCACACCGTGTTCACCGCCCCGGGCCCGACGTTCCCGTTCGGTTCGCACGTGGCGGTCGTTGACGTCGATGTCGAGACCGGCAAGGTGTTCCTGCGCCGGCTCGTGAGTGTCGACGACGCGGGGACCGTCATGAACCCGCTGCTCGCCGAGGGTCAGCGCCACGGCGGCATCGCCCAGGGCGCGGCGCAGGCGTTCCTCGAGGAGGTCGTCTTCGACGACGACGGTAACGCGCTCACGGCGACGTTCGCGGACTACCCGTTCGCATCGGCGACCGAACTGCCGAGCTTCGAGCTGGTGGACATGGAGACGCCCACGTCGTACAACCCGCTCGGCGCCAAGGGCATCGGCGAGGCCGGGTCGATCGGCTCGACGCCCGCCGTGCAGAACGCGGTGATCGACGCGGTGTCGTACCTTGGCGTCACGCACATCGACATGCCCACGTCCCCGCAGCGGGTGTGGCGTGCCATCCGCGCAGCCAACGGTTCGAAGGAGGCCTGATCCCGCATGGAGATCAAGCTCACGGTCAACGAGACCACCCGCAGCGATGAGGTCGAGCCGCGGCTGCTGCTCATCCACTACCTGCGCGAGGTCTGCGGCCTGCGCGCCGCGAACGTCGGCTGCGACACCACGTCCTGCGGCGCCTGCACGGTGCTGCTCGACGGGGAATCGGTCAAGTCGTGCACGGTGCTCGCCGTCCAGGCCAACGGACGGTCGGTGACGACCGCCGAGGGCCTCGTCGCGGACGACGGCACGATGAGCGTCGTGCAGCAGGCGTTCCGCGAGAACCACGGCCTGCAGTGCGGCTTCTGCACGCCCGGCATGGTGATGGCGGCGACCAGCCTGCTCGCGGAGAACCCGGACCCCACGGAGCAGGAGGTGCGGGAGGGGCTCGAGGGCAACTTCTGCCGCTGCACCGGCTACCACAACATCGTCCGCGCCGTGCTGGCCGCAGCCGGCAAGATCGCGGACGGCCAGGCCAACGCCGAGGTGAACGCATGATCCCAGCCTCGTTCGACTACGAGGTCGCCGACTCCGCCGCGCACGCGCTGTCCCTGCTCGCCGAGTACGGCGAAGACGCGAAACTGCTGGCCGGCGGGCACTCCCTGCTGCCGATGATGAAGGTACGGCTGGCGCAGCCCGCGATGCTCGTCGACATCGGCCGGGTCGCCGAGCTGTCCGGCATCCGGCGCGACGGTGACGAGCTGGTCATCGGGGCGACCACGCGGCACGCGGACGTCGCTGGCTCGGACGTGGTGCAGGCGGAGGCGCCGCTGCTCGCGTACGCCGCCGCCCAGGTCGGCGACCCGCAGATCCGGCACCGCGGCACGATCGGCGGCTCCCTCGCGCACGCGGACCCGGCGGCGGACCTGCCGATGACCCTGCTCGCGCTGGGCGGGTCGATCGAGATCACCGGGCCCTCGGGCGTGCGGACGGTGCCCGCGGATGACTTCTTCGCCGGGCCGTTCGAGACCGCGCTGTCACCCGACGAGCTGTTGTCGGCGGTCAGGATTCCCCGCGGCGGCGACGTGCCGTGGGGGTACCAGAAATTCGTCCGCCGGGCCAACGACTGGGCCATCGTCGGCGTCGCCGCCTACGACGGCCGGGGCGCGCTGGCCAACATGGGCGGCACACCGCTGCGCGCGCACGCCGTCGAAGAGGCGCTGCGGAGCGGCGCGCCCGCCGCGGAGGCGGCCGAGCACGCCGCCGACGGCACCTCCCCCGGCTACGACTTCCACGCCGACGCCGAGTACCGCAAGCACCTGGCCCGCGTCCTCACCCGCCGCGCCCTGGAGGGCAAGACCGGCTGACGCCGTATGAGCCGGTCGAGGCTGGATCCCCCGATGCTCCGCCTGCTCGCCTTCGTGTGCGCGCTTGTCCTCGTCGACACGGTCTTCTTCTCCGCGCTCACCCCGCTGCTGCCGCACTACACGCACACTGCGGGCTTGTCCAAGGCGGGTGCCGGCATCCTGGTCGCCGCTTACCCGGCGGGAACTCTCATCGGCTCGCTGCCTAGCGGGATGACCATCGGCCGGCTCGGTGACCGCTCGGTCGCGCTGCTTGGCCTGGCCCTGATGAGCGTCGCGACGCTGGTCTTCGGCTGGAGTTCGGCGGCCGTCGTGCTTGACGCGGCCCGGTTCGTCCAGGGCATCGGCGGCGCGTGCACCTGGGCGGCCGGACTGGCCTGGCTCGCGACGGCCGCGCCCGAAGAACGGCGCGGCGAATTGCTCGGTGTCGGGCTGGGGGCCGCGGTGATCGGCGCGCTGTTCGGCCCGGTCGTCGGGGGCGTGGCGAACGCGGTGGGCACCGGGCCAGCGTTCTCGGCTGCCTCTATCGCCGGCGCGGTCCTGATGGCGGTCGCGTTCACGATCCCGTCCCCGCGCCCTGACGCGCCACAGTCGCTCCGCGCGGCGCTGCCCGCGCTGCGCGATCACCACGTGGCCATGGGCATGTGGCTGATGGCGCTGGCCGGGATAGCCTTCGGCGTGCTTGACGTCCTCACGCCGCTGCGGCTGTCCCGGCTGGGGGCGTCAGGGACGGTGATCGCGGCGACGTTCTTGTGCGCGGCCCTCATCGAGTCCGTGCTGTCACCAGTCGCGGGTCGCCTATCGGACCGGTTCGGCATGTCGCGACCGCTGATGGTCTCGCTCACCGTGGGGATCGTGGTGAGCGTCCTCATCCCGGTGACACCCCGGCTGCCCTTGCTGATCGCGATCCTGATCGCCGGCACGCCCTTCTACGGCTCGATCTTCACCCCGGCATCGGCGATGGTCAGCGTAGGTGCCCAGAACCTGAGGCTCAACCAGGGCATCGCCTTCTCGCTCAGCAACCTCACCTGGGCCGCCGGGCAAGCGGTCGCCGCCGCGGGCGGCGGCGCGCTGGCCGAGGCCACGTCGGACCTCGTGCCATATCTGCTGCTGGCTATCGCTTGCCTGGCGACCCTGGCCCGGCTGGCGGCCCGCACACGCGGGGAGGCGCGAGAGGCGAGAGAGTCAGCCGCGTACGTTCGGGATAATTCTGATCACTTATCCCAGCGCTGGCGGAGTCGTCGCGGACGGCGTCGGGGCCGGGAGCACCACCGGGGCCGGCGACAGCGTCGGCATCGCCTGCTCGTCGGCGAGCGCGATCGCCAGCTCGCCAGCCGCGTTCGGGTGCAGCGGCGCCGGGTCAGTGGGCCCCTGCACGTAGGGGTCGGTCGTGCACAGCTCATGCCCGGAGAACTGCGGCGCCGCGACGCCGAACCCGAACAGGTCCGCGCCCTGGGCCAGCGCCGTGTTCAGCTGCCCCAGCCGGGCCAGCAGCACGTTCTCCTTGGCCGGGGTCATCCCGAACCTCTTCAGGCACCCGATCGACGAGCCGAACGGCGAGTAGTACTCGTTGACCAGCACCGCCGGATGCCATGGCAGCCGGTCCAGGTCGCTGAGCAGCTCGTAGTAATTCCTGGTGAAGTTGTCGAGCAGCTGGCCGAAGTAGGCGGAGGACACCTTGTCGTTGCACACGGCGGTGGCCGCGCACAGCCGGGTCATCACCGACCAGGACAGGTCGTCCGCGCCGACGCTGACGATGATCAGCTTCGCGTGCGTGGCGGACTCGGCCCTCGGCAGCTGCGGCGCGGCCACCTGGCCGTCGTCGAGGACCTCCGGCCCGAGCAAGCCGTCCAGGATGGTCGCGCTCCCGCAGGACAGGTTCAGCACGTCCCAGTTGTTGGCGGTCGCCAGGTCGCTGGCGTAGGCGTCGGGCGAGCGGCCGCAGGCCTTGTCCTCGTCGCTCGGGTGCGGTCCCCAGGGAAGGCCGTAGCCGGCCGCGGTGGAGTCGCCGATCACCACCGCCTGCACGCCCGGCTGCGGCTTGCCCACCGCCGGCGGCTCGACGGTGGGATCCACGCCCACCAGGTCGTCGAGCGTCTTGACGCTGCGCAGCACCTTGGGCGTGCCGGACGCGGTCAGCACGATGCCGCCGACGTTCACCGCGCATACGATCGCCAGGCCGCCCGCCAGCATCTTCCAGACCTTCGGCTTCTTGCGGACCGCGGCCACCGCGACCAGCGGGACCACGGCAAACCCGACCGCGATCAGCGTCTCCCACAGGAAGTACCGCTCCCAGCCGGCCGCCAGCTGCTGGCTCAGCGTGAGCTCCACCTTCTGTGGGCCGACGCTGCGCAGCTCTTGCACCACCTGCTGGTCGATCGTGATGTGATCGAGCGCGAGCCGGGGCCGGATTGGCCCGGTGAACTGCGGCGTCGTCGCCATCACCTGGCCGAACAGGTCGAGTTCGCCGGGACCCTTGACGCTCGCGTTCGGCAGCGTCGCGCCGACCTGGGCCGTCTGCCCGGCGGCCGAGACCGTCTGCAGCGGGGTGACCCGCAACGCGAGCCAGATGGCGCCCGCGGTGACGATGAGGAACGTGAGTACGTAGAAGGAGATTGTCCTACTTCGTATCCAAAACGTCAAAATTGTCCGCTCCCTGGGTGCCAACGTTCACTGTACCCAGGGAGTGCTCGGCTTACGCTGCGCCGAAAACTTCCGGCTCGGTGGTACCACGCGTACGGTTAAGAACGATTAAAAAAATTTATTCAGAACGTACGCGTTTCTTCGCCTCCGGAGTCGTCATGACCGTTCCAGAGCCCGAAGCGTCGGTCGAGGCTGCGCCGCTGGAGATCCGCCCGGGACCCGCCGCCGCGTTCACGGAAATCGGCGACGGGTGGCTCGGCGCCGACCTCGCGGGCCAGGCGGCGCGGCTGGCGGTCGCGGCGTGGGCCCGGGCGGTGAACGGGGACGACACCACGCTGACGGCGATCGCGGAGCCGGTGATGGCGCACTACCTGCTGAACCCGGTCAGGCAGGACTGGGTGGTCGCGCCGGGCCCGGTGGTGACCGGACTCGAGATCTGGAGCTTCGACGCGTCGGGCGACATGCCCGAGCTGGACGTGTCGTGGCAGTTCACCGGACGCCAGCGGCACGCCGGTCCCGCCGCCCCGCCCGGCTGGACCGGCTACAGCGGGGAGTTCGCGGGGATGGTCACCCTGTCCTTCACCGGATCGGGGCCGTGGCCCTGGCGGGTGACGCGCGGCCACGTCGACACCCTGGACGGGCACCTCGGCTACACGTTCACCAGCCGCGACGAGACCGCCGCCGAATACCGGGCGCGCACCGGGTCGGGCCCGAGAGCGGGAGCGCTCGTGCCGTCGGACACCTATCAGCTGGTGGCTGGTTTCGCCGAGCACGACGAGAGGTTCGGCGGCCGGGCGACCGCCGAGGTGCTGAGCGATACCCCGCCGACCAGGCAGGAGGCGCAGCAGCTGGCGTGGTCCGCCGTCGAGGCGCAGACCGAGCGGGCGCTCGGCCCGGGCGACTGGCAACCGTCGCTCAACTGGCTGGACATGGTCCGGCTGCTCGAAGAGGCGCCGCCGGCGGAGCCGGCCCCGGTAACAGCGACGGATGAGGTGATCCGGTAGCCCGGGGGCCTTTGTGCCCCGGTGCGGGTTTGGCTGGCCGTCTGCTGTGC
>Ga0210395_10004437_pt1 | contig 10811 bp, 11 predicted proteins | sample IncBWH4OmetaG_FD_150861 | JGI IMG/M metagenome (GOLD analysis project Ga0210395, IMG submission 150861) | Forest soil microbial communities from Barre Woods Harvard Forest LTER site, Petersham, Massachusetts, United States - Inc-BW-H-4-O ...
GTCCCGCCCCGTCTTTGATCACGGCCCCTACGCAACCGATCACGTGTGTGGTCATGACCCTAAGGGTAGGTATGCGGCTAGCGTGGTGGAGAGAGCGGTGTGCCCGCGTTGTGGTCGTCTAGCGCATGCGCCAACGGCATGGTCGAGTGCGTGGCGCTGTGACGTGCACGGCGAGATCGATCCCCTGATCCCGGCCCGGATGCCGTCCAGGGATGGCCTGGACAGCCTCGTGAAGATCGCCATCGTGCCTGCTTGGCTGCCCTGGCCGCTGCCGCAGGGCTGGCTGGTCAGCGGCTTCGCCGGGGCCGGCGATGAGCGCAGCGGCATTCGCGGCTTCGTTGTCGCGCTGTCCGGCCCGAATCCGCTGGGCGGACCCGCGGACCTGCTTATCGTCGCCGAAGAGCCCGGCGTCGGCCTCGGTGCCGGCCTGGCCGGCCTGCCGGGCCCGGACCCGGGTGACGGTTTCGCGGTCGGCCAGCCGAACGCCACCGTGACGGTGGCCAACCACGACGCACCGCTGTGGCTCGTCGATTCCAACGAGGCCGCGGTGTTCGCCGGAGAGGTGGCGGGAAGCTGGCTGTGGGTCGTGCTGTGGCCCGACACCGCGGGTGTGATGCTGTTTGACCCGCTGCCGCTGCGCGACCTCAGGGACCGCGAACAGGATCTGGACGTGCCGTTCGGCGCCTTGTCCCCGCGGCTGCCCGCCTAGCCGCCGTAACATGCTGTGCCGACCTGCGGGGGACGACCCCCGCACCCCCGGCAAGGAGCTCTGCTGACTCGCGGGGGACGACCCCCGCACCCCCGGCAAGGAGCTGTGCTGGCTTGCGGGGGACGACCCCCGCACCCCCGACAAGGAGCTGTGCTGGCTTGCGGGGGACGACCCCCGCACCCCCCGACAAGGAGAAGTGTGGAGCGAATCGACCTGCACGTACACAGCAGCGCCTCGGACGGCACCGACCCGCCCGCCGAGGTGATGCTGCGTGCCGCGGCGGCAGGCCTGGACGTGGTGGCGCTCACCGACCACGACACGGTAAGCGGTATCGCGCGAGCCAGCGAAACGCTGCCGCCAGGCCTGACCCTGGTCCCCGGCATGGAGCTGAGCTGCTTGCTAGCGGGAAACAGCGTGCATATGCTCGCCTACCTGTTCGACCTTGGTGACCCCGCGCTCAGCGCGGAGACCGAGCTCATCCGCGACGACCGCGTGCACCGGGCCAGGGCGATGGTGGGCAGGCTGCGGGAACTGGGCGCCCCGGTCACCTGGGACCAGGTCACCGCGATCGCCGACGGCGGCGTCGTCGGCCGCCCGCACATCGCCCGCGCCATGGCCGAAGCCGGCGTGGTCGCCACCCCCGCCGACGCCTTCACCGCCGACTGGATCGGCGATGGCGGCCGCGCCCACGTCGGCCGCTACGCCCCTGACCCCGAGCGCGCGATCGCGCTGGTCCGAGCGGCCGGTGGCGTTCCCGTGCTCGCGCACCCCGGCTCCCCGGGCTACGAAATAAAAGATGAGGTCATCATCGGGCTGGCCGCCGCGGGCCTGGCGGGCGTCGAGGTTTTCCATCCCGACCACGATGTTTCCGAACGATTGCGGCTTACTGCCCTGGCCACCCGTCTCGACTTGGTTATGACCGGCGGAAGCGACGATCATGGCTCCTTCAACGGCACGGGTCTTGGTGCCGAGACAACCCCCCCGGACCAATACGAGCGCCTGCTCGCCCAGGCGGTCGGCCCGTGACCGAGGTTCCCCTGCCCGTGGACGGGCCCGCGTTGGTCGCCGGCATCGAGCTCCCGGCCGGCCAGCGAATCTACGGCTGGGATGACGATGTGACCGACGTTGGAATCCCCCTCGCGTGGGTGACGGTTCGTCCCATGACGGACGCCGGAAACGCCTGGCTGGCCCTGTCCGCCGCGCATGCCAAGACGGGCCTTGTCCCTGTGCTGCTGTCCCGCGCAGGCGGCATGAATGACGTCAGCGGCGAGGCCTTTGGCCTGAGTGGCACCGAGGACATCTCGCTGATCGACTCAATGAGCCCGGAGGAGGTGCTGGCCGCCCACTGGGACCTTAGTGAATGGGAGGAGTTCAACGCGTACGAAGCGGGGTGGCGCGCTCCGTTCGGAGCGGAGTTTCCTGGCCTTGCCCCGGCGGGGCGCAAGCCGCTGGACAGCGCCCGGCTGCGCTCCGCGGTTGCCATGGAGGACCGGACTTTTCTCGCCCTGGTCGCCGTCGGCCGCCCCGCGGACGTGCCGGCCGCGATTGGCTGGAGCGTGTTCGGCGCGGACAGTCCGGGCCGCCCGGATGCGATCTCGCTAGAGATCTCGACGGTGCTGCGTTCCTGGGAGACCCGGTTCGGGGCGGAGCGGCTACTCCGTCTGCGACCTCGCTGCCGACTTGGTCGGGAAGCCCGTCTGGCACTTCTGGTGGGACTGACCGGTTCGGCGCCTGGGACGCCCGATATCGTTGCACTCTCCGCACAGCCTGCGGAAACACTGAGCATCAGACGCCGGCAGGGGAGTGCAGGTGCATTTTTTCTGGGAGGCGTTCGTCACACTCTTCGTGATCATCGACCCGCCGGGAATCGTGCCGGTGTACCTGGGGCTGACCCGGGGCCGCTCGTCGCGGACGCGGCGCAAGCTCGCGTGGCAGGCGGCGGTGGTGGCGTTCGGTGTGATCGTCGCGTTCGCGCTGTTCGGCCGGACGATCCTGACCTACACGCAGGTGGGGCTGCCCGCGCTCGAGGGCGCCGGAGGCTTGCTGCTGCTGTTGGTCTCGCTGCAGTTGCTCACGGGCCACACGGAGGAGCCGACGTCGACCCAGCGGGCCAAGGCCAACGTGGCGTTCGTGCCGCTCGGCACGCCGCTGCTGGCCGGCCCGGGCGCGATCGTGGCGACGATGCTCTACGTGCAGCGGGTCAACACAGTGCTTGAGGGGGTCGCGCTCGCGCTGGCGATCGTCGGCGTGGCCATATGCGCCTGGCTGTCCATGCGCTTCGCCGAGGTGATCCACCGGGTGCTCACCGACAACGGCGTCGAGTTGCTAACGAGGATCGCGGGCCTGCTACTGTCCGCGATAGCAATCCAGCTTGTCGCCCAGTCGGCCCTCGCCTTCGCGGGACAAGCCCACTAGTCTCGTCTCGACATCCGAGATACATGACATGACATAGGGCAAAAGCGCGCCGCCCATAACGGGCAAATCCGGCGTCCCAGGGTACGGGTTTTGCCCTAAGTCAGACTGTGATCGGTTTGGTGGCTGACAGTGGCGAGTGAGTGGTCCGGTCAGCTTTCTCTAGGCAAATAGAGCTAAAGTGACCGCAACACGTCGGGATGGCGCGCCTTGGTCGGGCGCGGTGTGGAGGCAGCGCTGATGGAAGCTCGCATCGAATCTGTATCGTCGCCCGCATGGATCGTGGGTGACGATGAGGAAGTCATCGTCATCGATCCCGGTGCGGACAGCGCGGCGGTCCTCGAGGCAGTCGGTGACCGTGAGGTTCTCGCGGTGATCTGCACGCACGGGCACCCCAGTCACGTCGCCGCGGCCTTCGAGGTCGCGGAGCGAGACGAGGCCCCGGTGGCGCTGCACCCGGCGGACCGGCTGCACTGGCGCATGGCGCATCCGCGCAAGGCCGCGGACATCGAGATGGCCGAGGGCGGTCTGTTCGACGTCGCCGACGTCCAGCTCGAGGTCATCAAGACGCCCGGGCACACGCGAGGGTCTGTCAGCTTTTACTGCGAGGGCCTCGAGGCCGTATTCACGGGAGACGCGTTGCTCGCCACCGGCCCGGCGCCGCATGACGGCGAGTTCCCCGACTTCCCCGCGCAGCTCAACGCGATCGCCGTGCACCTGCTCACCCTGCCGTCCGATACCCGCGTGCTGCCCGGGCACGGCGAGGAGTCGACGATCGGTGCGGCGGCGAAACAGTTCGATGGCTGGGTGGCCGCGGGCCCGTCGGTGGATCTGGACTGAGCGGGGCAGGGATCGGGCGGGATAATGAACACTGCGGCGGCGGAGCAGCTTGGCTTCGAAGGGATGCCGAGACGGCTTTACTCGTGCACTCCGACGAGGCTGACCACGTGGCTCGACTGCCCGCGCCGGTACCGGATGAGCTACCTGGACCGGCCGGTGCTGCCGAAGGGGCCGCCGTGGGCGCACAACAGCCTCGGCGCGAGCGTGCACAACACACTGGCGGGCTGGTGGCGGCTGCCGATGGCCCGGCGGACCGTGGAATCGGCCGGCGCGCTGCTCGATCAGGGATGGATCACCGAGGGGTACTCGGACAACGAGCAGTCGGCGCGATACCGGGACTGGGCTCGCCGGATGGTCGAGCACTACGTGTCCGGGCTCGATCCGGCGGACGAGCCTGCCGGGGTGGAGCGGACGGTGGCGACGCGGACCGACATGATCGCGGTCTCCGGTCGCATCGACCGGCTGGACACGCGGTCGGTCCCCGGCGGTGGGACCGAGCTCGTGGTGGTCGACTACAAGACCGGCAGGCACGTGCTGAGCACCGACCAAGCGCGCAGCTCGCTGGCTCTCGCGCTGTACGCGATCGCCGCCGGACGGGTGCTGCGCCGTGACTGCCGCCGGGTCGAACTGCACCACCTGCCGACCGGGCAGGTGTTCGCCTGGGAGCACACCGATGAGACGCTGGCCCGGCACCTGCGCCGGGCCGAGGACATCGCCGCCGAATGCGCCGAGGCCGACGAGCGGATGCGGGGCCCGCTGCCCCGGGAGAAATACGACGAGGTGTTCCCGCCGCGGCCGACGCCGGGCTGTGGCTGGTGTGATTACCTCCGGCACTGCCCGGAAGGCCAGGCGGCCGCGGTGCAGCGGCGACCCTGGGATGGCCTCGCCGATACGTAACTAGCCGCTAGCTTCCCTCGGCGGCGTTCCAGAACGAGGTCAGCTCATACGCGGTCGCGGCGGGCGCCTCGACGGCAGGGGAATGCGCCGCGCCAGGAAGGCACGCACGGCGCGCGTGCAGCCGGTACGCCATGTCCTCCTGCAGCTCGGGAGGCCAGGCATCGTCGTTCTCGCCGTAAAGCACCAACGTCGCGATGTCGTGTTTGGCGAGGGAGGCCGTCTGGTCTTCGGCTGTCAGCAGCTGCCTGGCCATCGCGACCAAGCCGGTGGGGTTGTTGGCCAGCATGCGCTCGCGGAGGAAGGCGCGGACCGGATCCGGCACGCCGCTCGCGACCGCCTGCGGTTCCAGGATGCCGTGCCAGATCTCGGCGACCTTACCCGGCAGGTCGCGCGGCCCGGCGCCGGCCATGTAGTCGAGCAACGTCCGCAGGTCGGCTGCGCGCCAGCCGTCCCCGGGCAGCGCCGCCGGCCCCGAGCACATCAGCGTTAGCGAGTCTGGGAGATTACCACCTGCGAGGATCGAGTTCCGCGCCACCAGGCCGCCGAGAGAATGACCGAGCAGGTGTGCGGTGGCCGTTGCCCGCGCGAGCGCGGCGATGTCCGCGCCGAGTTCGGCGAGGTCGTAGGCGGCCGGGTCATCTGGACCCGGTGTCTGGTACTGGCCGCGCAGGTCGACGGCCACCACCCGGCGGCCGGCGGCCGCAAGCGGGCCGAGGATGGGGACGAAGTCTTCCTTGCTGCCCGTGTAGCCGGGCACGAGCAGCGCGGTGCCGCGCTCGCCCGCGCCGCCCGGGGGCATCGCTTCGAGCGCGGCGAACGTGCCGCGGGCACAATCCACAGTGGTCCGCCGCACTCCGTGCGGCAGGTCCAGCGTGGTCGGCGTGGACACCGCTAAGAGGCCTGCTGCGTGGTCTCGGCCGGGACTTCCACGATCACCTCGCGGATGACCTCGCGCGCGGTGTCCAGGGAGATCTCACGACCGCCCCGGGTGCGGCGCCTGCGCCTGCTGCGCGCCGGCGCGTCGTCGCGGCCGGCCGCCTCGCCGGTGTCCCGCCCGCCCCTTGTTTCGCGGACGCCCGCGTCGTCGCGTGACCCGCCGGTCTTGCTCCTTGTGCGTGTCCGGCTTCGCGGGGACCTGGTGCGGCCGGTCTCACCAAGGTCTTCTTCCGCCTCGGCCGCGAGCCCGGCCCTGGCCCGCATCGCGCGCGGCAGGGTGCCGGTGACGCCCGGCGGGATGGACAGCTCGGTGTACAGGTGCTCCGAGGTGGAATAGGTCTCCACGGGTTCGGGCTGACCAAGGCCGAGCGCGTCGTTGATGAGCTTCCAGCGGTGCATGTCGCGCCAGTCCACGAACGTCACGGCGACACCAGCCCGGCCGGCCCGGCCGGTGCGACCGATCCGGTGCACGTAGGCCTTTTCGTCGTCGGGGCACTCGTAGTTGACGACGTGGGTTACGTCGTCAACGTCGATGCCCCGGGCCGCCACGTCGGTGGCGACGAGCACGTCGACCTTGCCGCCGCGGAACGCGCGCAGTGCGCGTTCGCGCTGCGCCTGGCCGAGGTCACCGTGCACGGTCGCGACCGCGAACCCGCGGTCGCCGAGCGCGGTCGCCACCTGGTCGGCCGCCCGCTTGGTCTGGCAGAACACCATGGACAGCCCGCGGTCCTTGGCCTGCAGGACCCTCGCGAGCACCTCGATCCTGTCGAGCTGGTGCGTCCGGTAGACGTGCTGCCTGGTGAGCGGCGGCGGTGCCGCCTCGTCCGGCTCTTCCGCCCGGATGTTCGTCGGCCGCCGCATGTGGCGGCGGGCAAGCGTGACGACCTCGCCCGGCATCGTCGCCGAGAACAGCATGGTCTGCCGGTCATCGGGAGTTAGCCGCAGCAGTCGCTCGACGTCCGGCAGGAAGCCGAGGTCGAGCATCTTGTCCGCCTCGTCAAGGACGAGGGTGCGGATCCGGCCGAGGTCCAGGTTCTTGCGGTCCGCGAGGTCGAGCAGTCGCCCCGGGGTGCCCACCACGATGTCGGTGCCGGCCTTGAGGCCGTCGAGCTGCGGCTCGTAGGCGCGGCCGCCGTATACGGTGAGCACACGCGCTCCGAGGTGAAGCCCGGCCTGGCTGATATCCTCGGCCACCTGGACGGCAAGTTCCCTGGTGGGGACGACCACCAGCGCCGACGGCGCCTTGATGGTGCGGTCCGCCGCGAACGTGGTGGCCAGCCGGTGCAGCATCGGGATGCCGAATGCGAGCGTCTTGCCTGTGCCGGTACGTGCCTGCCCGATGATGTCCTGGCCGTCGATCGCCAGCGGCAGTGTGAGCGCCTGGATCGGGAAAGATGTGACGATGCCGACGGCTTCGAGCGCGGTGCAGATAATTTCGTCGACGCCCAGGTCGCGGAACGGCGCTCCATGTGACACCCCGGCAACCGGGGTGTTCGCTGGCGCCTCGTCGTCGGCCTCGGGCGGCATTGCTTGAGTTGTCAGGGGTTCCTCCGTACGCTGACCGCGCGGCGCCCGCGCCTCCTTCGGGCGCGGCAGCGTCCAGACGGCAGCGTCAATGTCAACGTGAACTGGGATTACGACATTCCATCGCCCAATTGTTACCCACGGTACCAGGGTTAGGTGATATTGCCGAAGCCGACGCGGCGGGACTGGTCGGAGCCGAATTCCACGAAGGCGATCTTGTCGGCGGGGATGAGCACCCGCCCGCCCTTCTGGGTGGTCAGCCCGAAGATCGCGGGGCCGTCCTTGGCGCGCAGCGCCGCCATGAGGTCGCGCTCGATCTCTTCCGCGCTCGCGTCGGTGTCTACCACGAGCTCTCGCGGTATGGACTGGATCCCGATCTTGACTTCCACGGCGCTCCTTATGCGTCGGCGGGTGGCTGCTCCGGCAGGTCCGAGGTGAGCGGCCAGCCGCTGATTCCCCGCCAGGCCAGCCTGGCCACGAGCTGTTCTGCCGCCTCCCTGGGGATCGTCCCCAGGGTACTGAGCCAGTACCTGGCACTGACCTGAGCCATGCCGACGAACGCGATGCCGAGCAAGTGCGCCTCGTCGTCGGCCAGCCCGGCGTCTTCTTTGATGACCTGGCTGATCATGTCCGCGCACTCGCGGTCGGCCATGTCCAGCCGCTCGCGGACCGCCGGATCGTTGAAGTCCGACTCGAATACCAGCCGGAAGGTGCCGCGGTGCTCGGCGACGTACTCGAAGTACGCGGCAAACGTCGCGTTGACCCGCTGGCGGTTCTCGTTCGTTGAGCGCAGCCCGGTGCGCACAGTGTCGAGCAGGCTCTCGACGCTCTCGTCGAGCAGCGCGAGATAAAGTTCCTGCTTACCAGGGAAGTGCTGGTAGAGGACCGGCTTGCTGACCCCGGCACGCTCGGCGATCTCGTCCATCGCCGCCGCGTGATAGCCGCGGGCGACGAAGACCTCCATGGCGGCATCCAGTAGCTGCCGTCGGCGTGCCAGCCTCGGGAGCCGGGTTCCGCGTGGCCGAGCTGCTGATGTGGCGGTCAACATATTCTCCGGATTCGGCGACTTCGGTCAGGAATTCAGTCAGTCGCATTCGATTCATGGTAGGACAACGGCGCGGCGCTTCCGGCCGCTAGCGGTAGTCCTCATCGTCGTAGCCGATGTCACGGACCTGCTCGGCCGCGTCGGCCTCGTCTACTTCAAACGGGAGTTCTTGCAGCTCCGCGTCCTCTTCGTCGGGAACCTCGCGGGCCTGCTCCGCGGCGTCTTCGTCGGGTGTCTCCATGCCTATTTCGCTCAACGCTAGACCTCCGTGTCCTCGTCCGAACCTTCCGGACCAGCCGCCACCGCGTACAGCTCGACCTACCCCGCATCGTGGGTGTTATGTCGCACCCGGTCGCTCCCCTCGTTGGTCATCATCTCAGCCGGGCGGGGATCGGCCGGCTGACTTATCGGTAAAAAGTCACCTTCGAATGTATTGCCGAAAAGGGAAATACGGACAAGTTGCAAGTATCAGTGTGCGCGCAACGTGGGTAATGAAAGAGCATGCGTAGCATCTGGGCCGGGGCGATCTCGTTCGGCTTGGTCGTGATCCCGGTCAAGCTCTACACCGCCACCGAGCAGCGCGACGTGTCGTTCCGTCAGGTGCACCGTGAGGACGGCGGGCGGATACAGTTCCGCCGGTTCTGTTCGGTGGACGGCGAGGAGGTGCCGTACTCCGACATTGCCAAGGGGTACGAGCTCGCCACCGGCGACGTCGTGGTGCTCACCGACGACGACCTGAAGGATCTGCCGCTCGCCACCGCGCACCGCATCGACGTGCTGCAATTCGCCCCGGCCGGGCAGCTTGACCCCATCCTCGCCAACAAGGCCTACTATCTGGAACCTGAGCCCGCCGGGGTGCGCGCCTACGCGCTGTTCCGGGACGCGCTGGAACGGTCCGGCCGGGTAGCGGTGGCCAAGGTGGCCATCAGGCAACGCGAGGCGCTCGCGGCGCTGCGGGTGCGGGAGGGAGTGCTGGTGCTGGAGACCCTGCTCTGGCCGGATGAGATCCGAACCCCGGACTTCAAGTTCCTGGACGAGGACGTGGACGTGCGGCCGCAGGAGCTCAAGATGGCCGCCTCGCTGATCGACTCGATGACCGAGGACTTCGACCCGGCGGTGTACCACGACACGTACCGCGAAGCGCTTGAGTCGCTCATCCAGGCGAAGATCGAGGGCAACGAGGTTGTCCGCCCGGCAGGCACCCTCCCCTCGCCAGAGAAGCCGTCCGGGCCTGCCGACCTGACCGAGACGCTGCGCGCCAGCGTCGAGGCGGCGAAGGCCAGCCGAAGCCAGGACGACGCCGCCAGCGGGTCAGGAAGGGCGGGCGGGTCGGGAAGGGCCGGCGGGTCAGGAAGGGCCAGCGGGTCGGGAAGGGCCGGCGGCTCGGGAAAGCCGGGGGGGTCGGGAAAGACGGAGGCCAAGCCGGCCGCGCGGGCGAAGCAGGACACGCAGGGCAAGCCGGCCGCCTCCTCGCGCCGCAAGAAGTCGGCATGAGTTCACTGCCTCCCGCCCAACCTCACCCACCCGACCAAAACCACTCGCCAATCCCGCACTGGCCCGGCCGACTGGTGCCAATCAGCGACGGGCGGCAGGTGTACGTGGCGGAGACACCACGGTCCGTTCCGGATGAAAATAAAGAGCCTGTGCTGTGCGTACACGGGATGTCGGGTGCGGCGACCAACTGGACCGACTTCATGGCCGAACTCATCCCTGACTTCCGGTGCACAGCGGTCGACCTGCCCGGTTCTGGCTTCTCGCCGCCGCCGCGGACCACGGCCGGGTATTCGATTAAGGCGCTCGCCGGCACCGTGACCAGCCTGATCGAGGCGCTCGGCGACGGCCAGGTGCACCTGGTGGGCAACTCAATGGGCGGCGCCGTGTGCATCAGGGCCGCGGCGAGCCGTCCCGACCTGGTGCGCACCCTGACACTGGTCTCACCGGTGCTGCCCGACCGCCTGGTCCGCCCGGATTTGATCCGGTTCCCGCTGGTCGCGCTGCCGGTCGTCGGCGACTGGCTGATGCGCAGGACCGAGCAGATACCGGCGGAGAACCGCGTGGCGGGGGTCGTCACGACCTGCTACTACGACCCGGGCGCCGTGCATCCCGAGCGGTTCAGCCTCGAGGTGGCCGAGCTGAAGCGCAAGGACAGCCTCGGCTACTCGCACCAGACGCTGAGCCGCGCCGCGCGCACGATCGTGGCGGAGCACCTGCGCCCGCGGCGATACTCGCTGTGGCGGGCGGCGGATCAGATTCCTGTCCCCGTTCTGGTCCTGTTCGGCCGCCATGACCGGCTGGTGAACCCCAGGCTGGCCGCCCCCGCGGCGCGCGCCTTCAGGAACGCGAGCGTGTTGGTGCTGCCCCGCACCGGGCACGTGGCGCAGATGGAACATCCAGCCCTTGTGGCGGCGCGGTTCCGTGAGATGGTGGATGGGGGAATGCCGGAAGCTT
>Ga0210395_10004439_pt1 | contig 10810 bp, 8 predicted proteins | sample IncBWH4OmetaG_FD_150861 | JGI IMG/M metagenome (GOLD analysis project Ga0210395, IMG submission 150861) | Forest soil microbial communities from Barre Woods Harvard Forest LTER site, Petersham, Massachusetts, United States - Inc-BW-H-4-O ...
GCGCCGTGGCCACGCTCACGACCCGGGCCTCGAGTTTTTTCCTTTGCGCCGCGAGGCGCACCAGCGTTTCGCCCACGATGTAGGCGCCCGCTTTGTTGTCGAAGGCCCGCGCGGCGCCGACGCTGCCGTGGATAAGCTCAAATTCGTGGTCGTAGGTGGCCACGTCGCCGATGGCTACGCGCTCGAGCGCTTCTTTTTTCGAATGCGCGCCGATGTCGATCCAGATTTCGTGCGTCTCGGGCACTTTTTTCCGGTCGGCTTCGTCCATCAAATGAATCGCGCGTTTTCCCGTCACGCCCTTCACCGGGCCGGCTTCCGTCTGGATGACGACGCGCCGGCCGGGAATCATGCCGCGGTCGTGTCCGCCGATGGTGTCGAAATAAAGGAATCCATCCTTGTTCGCGTAGGTGATGATGAGGCCGAGTTCGTCCATGTGGCCGGCGAGCATGAGCACGGGGTCGCCGCCGGGATTGAGCGTGGCGATGCGGTTGCCCATGGCGTCCTGCGCGTATTTGTCCGCGGCCGGTTTCACATAATGGTCGAAGACTTTTTGCGCCTCGAATTCATAGCCGGACGGCGAGCGCGCGTGCAACAGGTCGGTCAAAAAAGCAGGAGCCTTGTATTTGGACATGGGAGAAACCATCGCGCAAAAACGCGCGTAGTTCAAGGTTCCAGGTTCAAAGTTCAAGGTTGGCGTTTGGTCATCGGTCATCGGTCACTGGGCATTTGTAATTCTTGATACTTGTCACCTGATCCTTGTTACTTCCCCACTTCCATGACCATCTATCCCGCTATCGACATCAAGGGTGGCCGCTGTGTGCGGCTGACGCAGGGGCGCGCCGACCAGGAGACCGTTTACGCGGAAAATCCGGCGGATGTGGCCGTGGCTTTCAAGGCCGCCGGCAGCACGTGGGTCCACGTGGTCGATCTCGACGGTGCCTTTGCGGGTGAGCCGCGGAATCTCGACGTGGTCGCGCGGATTGTCGCGCTTGGCCTGCGGGTGCAGCTCGGGGGCGGCCTGCGCACGCGCGCGACGGTCGAGCGCGTGCTCGGGCTGGGCGTCGCGCGGGTCGTCATCGGCACGCGCGCGGCGGAAAGCGAACCTTTCGTGTCCGAGCTCGTCGCGGCCTTTGGTGAAAAAATCGCCGTGGGCATCGACGCGAAAAACGGGCAGGTCGCGGTAAAAGGCTGGGTCGATACGACGGCCACCGGCGCACTCGTGCTGGCGGGCCGGATGGACGCGCTCGGCGTGGCCACGCTCATCTACACCGACGTGGGCACCGATGGCATGCTCACCGGCCCGAATTTTGCCGCACAGGAAGCGTTGCTGGAGGCGGTGCGCTGCCGCGTCATCGCCAGCGGCGGCGTGAGCGTGCGCGAAGACGTGGTCAAACTTTCCGAAATAAAAAAACGCCGGCCCAATCTGGACGGCGTCATTGTCGGCAAGGCGATCTACGAAAAGCGGGTGGAGCTGGGAGACCTGCTGGGAATCAGCGAAACTTGATCACGAAATCGAGGGAGAGCTTAAGTGGGGAAAAATTCCGCGATTATTTTTCACCTTCTCTGCGATTTCCTCGAGGGGGTAGGTGATGATTTCCGCCAGCGTCGGGTGGTACCATGGGGCGCGCAGCAGGTCGAAGATGGTCGCGCGCATCGCCAGTGGGGTTGAGAAACAGTGGATGAGTTCGCACGCATCCTTGCCGACGATTTCGGCGCCGAGCAGGCGCCCGCGCTTCGGTTCGGCCAGGACTTTCACGTAGCCGTAGTTTGCCTCCATCAGGATCGACTTGCCGTGATCGTCGAAGGGATAACTCGCGGTGAGATACGCCGTGCCTTTTTCTTTTAACTGCGATTCGAGCCGGCCGATGGTGGCGAGCTGGGGGTCGGTGAAGACGACGTTGAGCAGCAGGGTGTCGTCGATGGGCTTGAGGCCTTTTACGCCGAAGGCGTGACATGCGGCCAACTCGCCCTGGGCGACGGCCAGGTGCACGACGTCGTGCGGCCCGCACACGTCGCCGCCGGCGTAAATGTGTGGCTGGCTGGTTTGCTGCCAGCGGTTGATCGCCACGCGGCCTTCCCGTGTGAGGCGCACGCCGGCCGCATCGAGGCCGAGGCCGACCGTGACGGGTTCGCGCCCGAGGGCGTTGAAAAGATGGCGCGCGCGGCGGGTGAAAGTTTTCCCGGCATGCTCGAACACCGCGGTGACCCCGCGGCGGTCAGACATGAGCTTTTGGATTTCCGTCCCGGCAAAAAGCTCGATGCCTTCGTCGCGAAAGGCCTGCTGGACGACGGCGCTGGCCTCGGGCGAATGGTCGCTCAGGATTTGCGCGCTGCGTTGGAGCAGGATCACGCGCGCGCCGATGCGCCGGAGATACTGGCCGAGCTCGCATGCGACAATGCCGCCTCCGAGGACGATCACGCTTTCGGGGACAAAATCGAGGTCGAGCACGTCGTCGCTCGTCCAACCGGGCACCTCGGTGAGGCCGGGGATGGGCGGCGTGCTCACGCGCGAGCCAGTGGCGATGAGGATTTTATCGGCGGCGAGGCGCGTGCCATCGGCGAGCTCGACCGTGTGCGCATCGACGCAGCGGGCGTACTGGCGAAAGAGGTCATAGTGGCCCGAGGCGAGCTGCTGTTGGCGATGGCGGGCGAACCCGGCGATGATTTTCTTCTTTCGGGCGTGCACCGCGCGCATGTCGACCGTGGCTCGCGGGATTTTCAGGCCGAATTTTTTTCCGTTCTGCGCGAGGTGCAGCACCTCGGTGGTGTAGAGCAGCGTCTTGGACGGCATGCAGCCGCGCAGGATGCAGAGACCGCCGAGCGGATTTGCGCCGTCGGCGATAGCCACCCGTTTTCCCAAGCCGGCGGCCACGCGCGCGGCGTTGAAGCCGGCACTGCCACCGCCGATCACGAGAAAGTCGTAAGATTTCATGGCACGAAGTAACAAGTAACAGGTGTGGGGTACGAAGTGACAAGTATCAGGTAACAAGCAACAAGACTAAGTGAGCTGCGGCGAAGCCGTGGACTTTCTTGTTACTTGATGCTTGCCACCTGTCACTTTTCCTCGACCTACCTCCCTTTGCCAAAAAGCATGATATGAATCGTCTTCAGCACGATGGAGGCATCGAGCACGAACGAGAAATGGCGGATGTAATACAGGTCGTATTCGAGTTTGCGGATGGTGTCCTCGACACTTGCACCGTAAGGGTAGTTGACTTGGGCCCAGCCGGTGATGCCGGGTTTGACCAGGTGGCGGAAATGGTAGCAGGGAATCTGCCGGCTGTAGTCCTCGACGAGCCGATCCCATTCGGCGCGCGGGCCGATGAGGCTCATGTCACCGCGCAGCACGTTCCACATCTGCGGCAGTTCATCCAGGCGCACGGCGCGCAGAAATTTACCGACATGGGTGATGCGAGGGTCGTTTTTCTGCGTGTAGAGATCGGCGCTCTCTGGCTGGTCCGCCTGTTGCTGGCTCATGGTGCGCAGCTTGATCAGGCGGAAAGGCCGGTGGTTTTTGCCGATGCGGGTCTGCAAAAAAAACACCGGGCCGCCACCTTCCAGCTTTATGGCGAGCGCAGCCAGGGCGATTGGCAGCGCGCCGAGCAACAGACCCACCGACGAGAGAACGATGTCGCTCAGGCGCTTGAGGCGCTCAAAGACCGGTTCGCGGGCAATCTGGAAGCCCTCTTGAAACAACCAGGTTGGATTAATCCGGTAGAGCGGGATCTTCCGCCAGTAAACCTGATGAAACAACTCAAGCGTGTAGGTCGGCACGCCGGAGAAATAGAGATCGACCAGCTGTTCCGCCAATTCAGGCCGCAGTTCCCGGTTTGACTCGCGCACCACGATCGCCTCGGCGGCAAGTTTTCCTTGCTGCACGCGGGCCAGAAGATCGTCGAAAAGCTCAAGTTTCAAACCGTCGCCGGCTTCGCCGACCACCGTGGCATCGCTTGTTGAATAAACCACCGGAAGAGGGAGGCCGATCTTGGCGCATTCTTCATGAAAGAGCGCGCAACTGCTGCGGTTGCCTAAAAAGACCAAGGTGCGCTGCCCCCGCCGGCGCAGCAGCAGTTGGTAAATCAGCCGGCGATAGCCGAGTGTGACCGGCGTGAGCAGGAAAAAACTCAGCGCGATGACCACGCGGCTTTGCTGCAACGGATAGCCCTCGGGGATGATGGTATAAGTCAGCAGCAGCGTGGCCACGAGCGTCGATCCGAGCGCGAGAATATGCTGGCTCGTGTAATCGACACTGATCATGTCGGTGCGCGACTTGTAGCCGTCGATCAGGTAAAGCGCGATGACCAGGATCGCGAACGGCGCAAGCAATGGCGTGAAGATTATGCCATGCTCATTGGGGCGGTGCAGGTAACCCGCCACCGCCAGGTTGAACACCAGCACAAGCGCGGCGAGATCGAGCAAACCTAATAAAACGGCGAGGCGGCGTTTCGGGGCCATGGATAATTTCAGGTAAGGGGATTTGAGCCGGGAAAAGGCGAGCGATTTTCGATCTCAGCGGAGGCAGTGTGCAGGACCTTGCGCCAGTCTGCAACGGCGCGTTCGACCCCGCCGGCCTCGCGATGAAATTTCTCCGCGGCTTCGCTCCAGGCGCGCTGGCGCGCCCTATCGCCATGGAGCGAGCGAATGGCTTCCGCCAGCAGGGCGGTGTCTTCCCGTGAAAAAACCGCGCCTATCCCGCGCCCGGCGACGAGTCGCGCCAGGGCGCAATCGCGCGGGCCGACAAACAGCACCGGCCGGCCGATGGCGGCGATGCCGTGGAGCTTGCTGGGGAAAACCAGCTGTTCGCAACCCGGACGCAGCGTCACAAAATGCACGTTACCCAGCGCGAGGGTTTCCGCCAATTGGGCCCGGGGTTGGGCCGGGAAAAACCGGACATTGTTCAGCCCGCGTCCTTGCACCGCGGTTTCGAGTGGGTTGCGTTGGGCTCCGTCGCCGATGAAAACAAAAACGATGCCTGCCTCTGCCTGCAGGGCCGACGCGGCGTCGAGCAGTGGCATGAGATCGTGCACGCGGCCAAGGTTCCCGGAATAAGCGGCGATGAATTTTCCGCGCAATCCCCAGGCTTCGCGCAGCGCGTCGGCCGCCCCCGGCGGCATGGGCGCGAGCCCGGTCGGCGCCCAATTCGGGATGACGGAAATTCTTCCAATGCCGCGCCCGGCCAGGAAGGCGGCCATGTCGTCGCCCGGCACCACGCAGGCGCGGGCGCGCCGCCACGCGCGGTCGCGCAGCGGCCGGAAAATTCTCAGCCATTTCGCGCTCGTCAAGGTCATGGCCAGCTCGGGATAAATATCCTGCACCCAGTGCACGACGCCTGCGCCGCGCCACCGGGCCAGGGAGGTGGCAAAGATGGCCAGCAGCGGCGGATCGGTCATCACGACAACCGTGTCGCCCGGCCGCGCGATCCGCGCGAGCCGGCCGAGCGCACCCAGCGAGAAGGCCACGAAGTCCAACGCGCGCCCGGCCAGGTTTTTCTTCCCCCAATGCGTGCTGCGCACCCGCAGGATGCGGACGCCCTGGCGCAGTTCGTCGCACGGTATTTCGGCCCGTCCGTTGTGGCTGGTGATGACGGCCACGCGTTCGCCGGTCGCAGCCATGGCCTCGGCGAGGTCGGTCAGCAGTTGCGCCGTGGCCGGTTCGTCGGGCCAGTAGAAACGGTTGATAAAAATCAGCGCCATTTTCAGTTTATTGCGGTGCGCTGCGCACGCAGCTCGGCCGAGACGAAACCCTCATAGCGCGCGAGCAGGCGACAGTAGCGAAAGCCCGCACCGCCGTCGAGGAAACCGCCGCGCAGCACATATTGGTAAATGAAACGCAGGGCCGGGCGGCACGGCAACGCGCAGCTGAAGTATTTAAGCGCGCGACGGCGGGCCAGCGCATCGGTGGAGAACAGGGCGTGCCAGTCGGGCTTGGCCGTCGCGACGTGGGCCGCCGCTTCTTCGCGTGCGTAGCGGTGGTGTTTAGCCAGCCAGGCTTCTTCGCCGCCAGACATCATTTCGTGGAGATAGCTGTGCTGCAACCGACCCATGCGCATGGACGGCGCCTCGCGCTGGCCATGGCCAACCTGGATGAAATCGAAACCGCGCGCCCGTACCAAGCGCGCCTGCCATGCCGGATAGTCCGTGCAATGCGGCAGCCAGCGCCCGAAAAACAACATCTTCGGCGCGACCCAATACCCATCGAACGACTCGTCGCCGGAGAGGGCGGCGCACTCGGCGAAAAGCTCCGGCGTCATGCGTTCATCGGCATCGAGGTGAAACACCATGGCATGCTTGAATTCGACGGCCGTGTGCGCGTGATTGCGTTGCTGGGCGAAATTTTCGAAGCGGTTGGCCAACACCCGCGCGCCGGCCGCGCGCGCGATCTCAACCGTGCGGTCGGTCGATCCCGAATCGAGCACGACGATGTCGTCGCAACCGGCCACGGAGGCGAGGCACGCCGGCAGGTTGGACTCCTCGTTTAGCGTGAGGATGAGGACGGAAAACATGGCGTTTGGGATTTGCCCTCGGCCGGCGAGAGTTGGGCGTGGCGCACCGCGGCAAAAAAGATCAGCCAAAACGAAATGGCGACCGCAGGGCACTCGAAGGGAAACTCGATCCACGCATAGAGCAGCAAAAGCGCACAGCCTAAAAGTGGATAGAATACGAGCGGCTGGCGGTAGTGACGCCGGCGCAGCGTAAGGAGCGGCAGGGCGCCGAGCAGGCCAATGAGCGTCGTGCCGACCAGGCCGGTCTCGGCGACGCTTTGCAGCCAGTCGGAATGGGCCTGGGCGTAATACACCGGCAGGCCATCCCCTGATTTTTGCGTGTTGTAGATCATAAAGACCCGCGCGTAGCTGTCGAAGCCCCAGCCGAACCACAGGCGGTCGCAGGCCATCTGCCAGGTATCGTGGTAGAGTATGGCGCGGGTGCCGAGGCCGCCCGCCGCATGCATTTGTTCAACCTGCTCAAGCGTCAGCTCCGCCCGGGTTTTGAAACCCTGTTCGTCAAGTTTGTAGATGCCGGCGGCCAGGACGAGGGCCGCGACCAGCGCGCCGCCCGACCACCAGGCGAGAGAAACCGCGGAGCCCCGCGTCTTTTTGCGCTGATGCCATAGCACGTGCGCCAACATCACACCAGCCAGCAACAGGATCAACAGCGTGCCCGAGCGCGATTCACTGAGCGGCGCAGTCGCGGCAATGAACAGCAGGCCAACGGCGCCGCCAAAAGCCGGCGAGTGCCAGAAGTCGCGGGCATCGCGCCGGCTGGCATAATGGAAAACCAACCCGGCGCAGACCGCGACGGACAGAAGGACAAACGCTCCCCAGTGGTTGTGATAAATGAACGTGGAGAAGAAAAACACACTGGGTGCTTCGCGCAGGCCGAAAAATAGCCCGGCCCCCGTCAGCTTTTGTACCGTGCCGAAAATGGAGAGCGCGAGCGCGTTGCCCGTGGCCAGGATCAGCAGCCCGCGCAGCGCCCGCCGTTGGCGCAAGCACAGGGCGAGGTTCAGGCCGGGAAGAAAAACGCTGTCGAAAAGCCAGAGCGCGCGCAGCGATGCCTCGGGTTCAGCCGATCCCGGCAGCCACGGCATTCCGCCGGTGCGCACGAGCAGGGGTTCGCCGTCAAAGAGGCGCGTGGAAAAACTGGGATTAAGGCAACTCGCCAGCACCAGCACGTTGAAAGCCAGCAACGGCCACAGCCAGCGCAGGGCGCGCCCGCCACTGCCACGAAACACGGCGCCGAGCGTGATCGCCGCGCCGGCGCTGCCCCACCAGCAAATGATCCGGCGCGCCCAATCGACATTGCCGTCAAAGGCCCAGGTGGCGAAGACCAGCAGTATGCCCGCATGCAAGAGTGCGGCCTGTTCGAGCATTGTCAGCGGCGGACGTAAACTGGCGGTGGCGCCGTGGGAGCTCGCAGGCATCGGATTTAAATTTTGAGACAGGTTCTACTTGCGCGCAGGCTGGCATAAAACTCGACGAGCAACTGGGCGGATTTTCCCCACGAAAACTCCGCGAGCACCCAATCGCGCGCCGCCAGGCCGCGGGCGCGTCTCGTCTCGTGGCTTTCGTCGAGAGCTGTGCGCAGCGTGCGCGCATACTGTTCCCAGGGCACGCACCAACCGGTTTGATTCTGGTTCAGCGCCTCCCATGGCATGCGGTCGGTCACGATGACGGGCAGCCCATGCGCCATGGCTTCGGCCACCGCCAGGCCGAAATTTTCCGAGTGCGAGGGCAGCAGGAAAAGCGAGGCGGCCGGATAGGGCATCGGCCGGTCGCTGCCGTCAAACACTTTGATGCGGCCCGTGCCGGAGTGTTGGTGGATGTAACGCGAGAGTTCTTCCACGCCATAATCCTGCGGAATGCCGACCAGGAGCAGCAGCCACTCGCGGGGCGCGTGCGCGAGCCACAGATCGATGAGCTCAATCACGCGTTTTTTGCGATGGAAGCGCGAATAGAAAAGCGCGGTTGGCCGGGTAAATGCCGCCGGGCAGGCTTCGCGCCAGTGAGCCTCGGCCCGGGCGGCATCGGCCGGATCAGGCGGCGCGACGCCATTGGGCGCGACGCAGACGGGCTGGTTGAAACCGCGCGCCCTAATGTCATCGGCCTCGGTGGCGCTGGTGGCGTGCCAGCCGGACGCGGCGGCGAAGGCACCGGGGTGGACAAATTTTTCGGCGAGGCGTTTTTTCCAGCGGTGGTGATGCCAGGACCAACGGCTCATCATGCCGCGCGGCGCGATGACCAGTGGAATATCCAGTGCGCTGGCGCGCTGGTGTGCGTAGTGCAAAGTCCGCAGCCACAAGCCATGGCTGTGCAGGCAATCGCAGTCCTGCGCGCGCAAATGGGCCCGCAATCCGCTTGATGGGCAGAGGCTCGCCGGACGGTCGCGCGGGAAAGTGCGCACATGGAGACTTCCCTTTTGGCGGGTTTCGCCCACCGGCCCGGTGGTCAGCAACTCGACCTCATGCCCCAGCTGCGCCAGCGCGGCCGCCAGCGGCGGCACAGCCTTGCTCGGCCCGCCATGACGGGCCTCGAGGCTGGGCACGATATGCGTGAGTCTCATTTAGAGCATTTTAACCACTGATGGGCACTTATGATCACTTATAATTCGGATCGGAGTTTTTCAAAACAGCCTATTAGCGTGAATTAGCGTCCATTAGTGGTTAAAATGCTCTAGGCAATGGCCGCGTCTTGAGCGGGCGGCAGGGCGCGCCAGCGCAGATCATGCGCGGCGGCAAGTCCCGCACGACGACCGAACGCGCGCCCACGACGCACAATTCGCCCACCGTCACACCCGGGCCGACGAAAACATCCGCACCGAGCCAGGCGTTTTCGCCGATGACGATGGGGTGCACCACGAGTGGCATGTCCCAGCGGGTGAAATCGTGCGTGCCGGCGCAGAGGTGGCAGAACTGGCTGAGGTTGGCCCCGTAGGCGAGCGTGATGGGCGCGAGATTGTAGAGCTTGACGTGCGGGCCGACCATCGCGCGCGGCGCGAGGGTGAGTTTCCACGGAAAGAAAATTTTTGCGGTGGGAAAAACCACCACCTGGGCCGGCGCGGGAATGCTGGCGCCAAAAAGCCGCAGCAACCGCGCGCGAAAACCATGCAGCGGCCGCGGGCTCCAGCGGAACAGCGTCGCTTGCACGCAGGCCCACAACCAGCGCGCCAGCAGCTCGCGCGTGGAATACGGTGTGACGCAGCCCTGGCCGAGATAAGGTTTTTCGTCGCTGGGCACGGATCAAAGAGTGGGCGGGTGGCGCAGGCGTGGCAACGCGGAATCCGGCTGACTGCTTACCAGACGTCCGAGCGGAGTTTTTCAATAGCCTGCTAAGGTTTCAAAATCGGCGAGCAACGCGTTGGCGAATCGGGGAAAATCATATTGCTCGGTCCTGCGGCGCGCAGCCGCCGCCAAGCGAGTGCGCAGATCGGGATCCACCAGCAATTTTTTAAGCGCGGCGGCGAGGCGCGCGGCTGCATCGGGCGCGGTGTGGTCGAAGACCAGCCCGTTTTCACCGTCGGCGACAAAATCCGTGAAGCAGTCGAGGTGAGATACGACCGGCACGGCACCGGCCGCCATGGCCTCGGCGATGGCGACGCCAAAGGTTTCACCCTGCGCCGCGAGGCTCGGGTAACAGAAAATATCCGTGTCGTGGTAGATCTGTTTCAGCGCGCTGTCGTCGAACACCGGCGGTAAAATGGAAAATCGATCGGGCGCAAGAAACTCCGCGGCCTGGTGCGCGAGGCCGGCGGCATAATCGGGCCCCGAGCCGCCCTGCGGCACGTCGGCCGGGCCGCACAGAATGACGCGCCAGGCCGGCAGATTTTTTTCCGCGGCGAGCAGGCGCAGCGCGGCGAGGAGGAGGTCGAGACCTTTTTCGCGATGCAGGCGGCCGATATAGCTGATCGTGAGCGGTGCAGCGGGCGCGGGTGGGCGGGCGATTCTTTCCAGTTCATTCCAGGCGATGGGATAGCCGGTGATGCGCACGGTCGGGGCGAGACGGGGATTTTCCGCGGCGATTTTTTCCCGCACGGTGGTGCTGGGCGCAAGCACGCGGGCGATCCGGCGGTAGCAACGAAACTGGCCCTTGGGCATACGGCCGGCCAGAACGACGACGCGCCCGGCCGAGGGTCGCAGCCGGCCGAGCCAGACCGGCAGGGTGACGCAATTGACGATGACAATATCGGCCGGCGGGAGCGCGCGAAAAACGCGCCAGCTCCAGAAGAAATCATGCAGCAGGTTTTTCCAAAGCCGCGGCGTGTGGGCGCAGCCGCGCAGGCGCACGTGCTGCACGCCGGACAATATTTCGCGGTCG
>Ga0210395_10004440_pt1 | contig 10809 bp, 8 predicted proteins | sample IncBWH4OmetaG_FD_150861 | JGI IMG/M metagenome (GOLD analysis project Ga0210395, IMG submission 150861) | Forest soil microbial communities from Barre Woods Harvard Forest LTER site, Petersham, Massachusetts, United States - Inc-BW-H-4-O ...
CTTGGCCTGGAACCGGGCCGAGCTGAACCAGTACTGGCCGTGCGGGTACTCGAAGTGCAGGAACATCCGGACGCTGCGGTCCTTCCAGATGAGCCCGCCCGGCTGGACCAGGATCCGCTCGCCCTGCCGCAGGTCGCGGATGAACGTGTTGCCCGGCGCGTGCAGGAGCAGCAGGCCCGGCCCGCCCTGCGCCGTGAACCGGTCCATCGTCTGGCCAAGCGGGTAGTGATACTCCTGCTCGTTGCCGTTCTGGGTGGTATACCAGATCCCCGCGTTCTCCCAGTGGTAGCCGACGTTGCCGGTCGCCACGAGGAACCGGTGCTCGACCACGTCCACGGCGTGGTTGGCCGGCAGCGGCACGGCGATGGTCTCGCCGGGGTGGTCGGCGCTGATCGCGACGTGGCCGGGGCCTTTCGCGGTCATCATGACCAGGGGCATGCCGGACATCATCCGGTTCCAGCGGCCCTGCATCTTGTAGGTGTCGAGCTGGACCTTCGGATCGCTGTGGAGCAGCACGTGATGCGAGAAGTAGACCCAGTCCTCCGGGTCCAGGTTCATCTCGGCGACCGGCACGTACTTGCCGCTGATCTGGCACGTTGACCGGTTGAACTTGATGCGGGCCATGTCCCTGATGGGCGGCTGCTCCGCCCAGCCGGACTTGGATACCCGCTCCCTGACGTCCACCGGAGCGCCGCAGTGCGGGCAGGTCGGCCCGCCGCCCTCGCTCGGGATCCGGCAGTACGGGCAGGTATAAGTGGCCGTAGGCGTCGACATGTCGGCCGCCTACTCGGTGCCGTGGTGGACGTACATCGACTGGATGCCGACCCGGCCCGGTCCGGTCATCTCGGCCAGGAACATGGTGTGGCTGCCCATCATGCCGGTCTTGAAGCGCTGCTGAACCGTGTTCATCTGGACCGAGGAGTCCTTGTACAGGAAGCCGCCCGGCTCGACCAGCACCTTCTCCCCTGGCTGCAGCGTCTTCTGGAAGACGTTGCCGTAACCGTGCAGAAGCAGCAGGCCCTGCTCCCCTCCGGTCACGAACCGGTCCATGTACATGCCGCTGCCGCCGTGCAGGACGTTCGCGAGGCCCTTGATGCGGACGAACGAGTAGTTCAGCGAGTGCGTCCCGGCCAGGAACGCGTGCTCGCGCACGTCGATCTCGTGGGTGGGATGGATCGGCAGCACGACGACCTCGCCGGTCGCGTCCCTGGACAGCGCGATGCGGCCCGGGCCGTGCGCCACGCTGATGATGTGCGGCATGCCGCCGATCATCCGGCGGGCGCCGCCAGGGTTGTTCATCGCCGACATCGGCACCTGCGGCTCTTTCCACAGCATCACGTGATGCTCGAAGAAGACCGAGTCGCCCTCGGAGAGAGCCAGCTCGGCGACGGGCACGATCTCGCCCTCGATCTGGCAGGTGGAATTGGAGAACCGGAACTCCGTCATGTCCCGCAGCCGCGGCGCCTCGGCCCAGCCCGAGTCGGAGACGAGATTCCGCTTGTCGAGCGGGGCGCCGCACGTAGAGCAGCTCGTCCGCTCCGGCTCGTTCTGAGCCTTACACCACTGACACTCGATCCTGTCCATCAGGGCAGGCCTTTCTAATGGGGGTTGGTTGAACCGTGACTTAGCGGGGAAAAATGTGACGATGCGGACCTGCGCGTAGGGGCAAGCACGCGCGCCAGGTCAGGCTGGCGGCGATGCCGTCGGCGTGCCGCACTCGGCGCAGAACTTCGCGGCCGGGCTGATGCTGGCGTTGCAGTTCGTGCAGTGCTTGCTAGTCGGCGTGCCGCACTCGGCGCAGAACTTCGCCCCCACCGCGACCGGGCTCTGGCAGTTCGTGCAGGCCACGGTCGCTGCCGGGGCCGCTGGCGCCGGAGCCTGGGCGGGCGGTGCCTCCGGCGGGGCGGCCTGCTGCTGGCCCGCTGCCGCCTGCGCGGCATAACCCTGGCCGCCCCCCGCGAAGCCCGTTCCCTGCGGCGGCGCGTAGGGCGCCTGCTGGCCCGGCGCCTGCATCATGTTGCCGGCCATGCCCATGCCGACACCCATGAACATCGGCCCGACGCCCTCGCCGCCCTTGGCCATGCCCTGGCCCGCGCCCTGCAGGGCCTCGGCTTGCGCGGCCTGGAGGAACCCGCCGGCCAGCCGGCTGTAGGCGGTGTCGCCGGCCAGCTTCTTCAGGCGGGCGTTGTCGTCGTCATCGAGGTTGACGTCGACGTTGCCGAGCCGGGTGAGCGTGATGCCGTAAGTTTCCAGCTCCTGGTTGCCGGCCTGCAGCGTCTGCTGCTCGATCTCCGGGCTGTGCATGGACAGACCGAGAATGGGCCAGGTCCCCGACATCAGCTGGGTGGTCACGCACGTGCGGGTGACCTTGAGCAGCTGCTGGGTGACCCAGGCCGTAATCGCTTCGTTGCTGGTCACGTCCACGGTGCCGGTCAGGTTCAGGATCAGCTTCTGCGGGTCGTTCACCCGCACCGCGTACTCGCCGAACGTGCGCAGCGTGACGATCAGACCGCTCTGCGGGTCCTGCACCTCGTCGAGCCGGCCGCCGAACCTGATGTTCGGGTACTCCCTGGTCCCGACGAAGAAGATCTCGGCCCGGAAGGCGTTGCCGCCAGAGGCCCAGTCGACGAACATGCCGAGGAAGGGGATTTCCTTGGCGTCGAGCGTGTGCTGCCCCGGCAGCAGGACGCCCATGATCTGGCCCTGGCTCATGAAGACCGCGACCTGGTCAGGCTCGACGATCGCCCGGGTGAACTTGCGGATGTTGTGGTCTGGCCACTTGTAGACGATCTGGCCCTTGGCGCTGTCCGGCGCGGCGATGAACTCGCGACGCGCCTCGTTGAGAAGGCCCATCGAAAATGCTCCCCCTACCTGGAATGGGACCCCACAGCTGCCTGCTGCTCGGGCCGCAACTAACGGGATCATAGCCCGGCCAAGCGTCCATCTGGCCAGATCTGGTGGCGAGCAGGGCTTATGTACGGCCTTAGGCGCGGAACGACGGGTGCCCCTTGTCCCCGTATATCCAGTCGCGCGGGCAGACTAGGACATTGAATTCTGACTACTCTGCCCGACGCGTAACAATGGTTCATGAGCAAAACGCCGCTTGCGCCGCCGCCTGGTGACCGATCCGTCAAGACGGCGCCGCCGCCGCCCCCGCCCTGGCGGCACTGGCTGTGGGCTGTGGCTCTGCTGGTCACGCTGCTCTGGATCGTGACCGCCTTCCTGCCCACGTCCTCGACGCAGAGCCTCAGCTATACGCAATTCCGCAACGACGTTGCCGCTCACAAGATCAAGACGGTGACGATCCCGAGCGCCGGCGCGGCCGATGCGAACGTCACGATCTCGGGGACCCTGACCAACGGCAAGAGCTACACCTCGGTCACGCCGTACATCGCGCCGGGCTCGCCGCTGGCCACGAGCCTGCAGAGCGCGGGGGTGAGTACCTCCTACTCCGCGCCGTCCAGTTCGATCGCAGGCCTGGTCCTGGGCATTCTGTTCTTCTTCGTCCTGCCGATAGCACTGGTGTTCTTTGTCTTCCGGCGGATGGCGCGGAGCGCCGGGAGCTCGCTGCAGGGCGTCATGGGGGTCGGCCGGTCTCGGGCCAAGGTGTTCGACGCCGAGAAGCCGAGCACCAAGTTCTCCGATGTGGCGGGGTATGACGGGGTCAAGGCGGAGATCACCGAGGTCGTCGACTTCCTGCGCAACCCTGACCGCTACCGGAAGGCGGGCGCGATGGCGCCGCGAGGCGTGCTGATGGTGGGCCCGCCGGGTACCGGCAAGACGCTGCTGGCGCGGGCCGTCGCCGGCGAGGCCGGGGTGCCGTTCTTCTCGGTCGCAGGATCGAGCTTCGTGGAGATGTTCGTCGGCGTGGGGGCCGCGCGGGTCCGCGACCTGTTTGCCGAGGCCCGCAAGGCCGCTCCGGCCATCATCTTCGTGGACGAGATCGACGCGATCGGGCAGCGCCGGGCCGGATCCGGCTCCGTTGTCGCGAACGACGAGCGCGAGCAGACGCTCAACCAGCTGCTGTCGGAGATGGACGGGTTCGACATCTCTGAGGGGATCGTCGTGCTCGGTGCCACCAACCGGCCCGAGGTCCTCGATCCGGCGCTGCTGCGGCCGGGCCGGTTCGACCGGCAGATCGTGATCCCGCTGCCGACGCTGTCCGAGCGCGCCGCCATCCTGGCCGTGCACTGCCGGGACAAGCAGCTCGGCCCGGACGTCAACCTCACGGTGGTCGCCCGCGGCACACCCGGCTTCTCCGGCGCCGACCTGGCCAACCTGGCCAACGAAGCCGCCATCTTCGCGGTGCGGGCCGGCCGTACGGTGCTGTCGGCTACCGACTTCGACGATGCCCGCGACCGGATCCTGCTCGGCCGCCGGGAAGGCTCCAATGTCCTGCTGCCGGAAGAGAAGCAGGCGGTCGCGATCCACGAGTCCGGCCATGCGCTGGTCGCCGCGCTGTCCGATCACGCCGACCCGGTGGCCAAGGTGACGATCCTGCCGGCCGGGCAGGCGCTCGGCGTTACCCAGCAGCTGCCGCTGGTCGAGCGCCACCTCTACGGCGAGGACTACCTGACCGAATCGCTGGCCGTGCGGCTCGGCGGCCGCGCCGCCGAACTGGTCGAGCTGAACCAGGGCTCGACCGGAGCCGCGAATGACCTTGCGTCCGCGACGGACCTGGCGACGAAGATGGTCAGGGAGTTCGGCCTGTCCCCCGCGGTCGGGCCGGTCGGCTATCCCGAAGGCGGATCGGTGTTCCTCGGCGGCGGCGGTCCTGGCCTGTCCAGCCGGCCGTTCGCCGAGTCCACCCAGGCCACGATCGACTCCGAGGTCGCCCGGCTGCTGCGCGAGGCCGAGCAGTCGGCCGTTGCGCTGATCCGCTCGCACCGCGCCGAGCTGGATCAGCTCGTCAGCCTCCTGATCGAGAACGAGACCGTTGACGGCGCCGAGGTCTACCGGATCGTGGGCAGGCCCGTGCCCGTGGGCCGCACCGACGAGCTGAACATCGTGCCGCACCCGGCACCCGCCGGGGCGACTGCGACCGGTCCTGGACCCGCGACCGCCATCGCGGACGTGGCCGAGCCCTAGACGTTTGATGCCCTAGTCGAGCCACAGGGTCCAGAGCGGGGCGTCGAGGATGTACTCCGCGATCTCGCTGACCGTGGTCCGCGCGACCCCGTGCGGTGTCGGCCAGAACTCGTCGCACATGGCCCAGATCTCGGCGGCCGCGGCCTCGGCCGCCGCCTGCGTGCGCGGCGGCCGCCGCACGAGCAGCCGGTACTCGGCGAACCCGACCTCGATCAGCGTGGCCCCGAACCGGTCTTCCCACGAGCGCAGGACTGCCGACAGCGGTGTCGCGTCGCCGTAGCTGTTGGCCGCGCCGATGAAGCCGATCTGGACCAGCACGTCGGCAGGGCGTCCGACTGGCACGAGGCCGATCCTGGCCGCCGCCGGCAGCAGGCCGAGCGCGCGGTCGAGCTCGCCGGCGGTGAGCTCGGCTCCGCCGCCGAGCGCGAGCCCGGGGAAGTGCGCCGTGTAGGGGGCAAACTGGCTCCGCTGCTCGGGTGAGTCATCCTCAGGATCCAGCGACGCGGCCCAGCTGTCGGCCAGCACCCTGGCCGGATCCAGCCTGTCGACATCGAGCACGCTGCCGTCGACCTCGAACTCATGCTCATCCCACGGGCGGCCCTCGCTCGCGCCACGATCGAGGAACGCCAGCAGAATCGGCGCGAGACCGGTCTCGCTGTGCATCTCGTGCAGCCGCAGCCACGTCCGGGGGGCGTCGGGGACGGGCACCGAGGTCGCCCACAGCAGCGGGCCGGGCTCGAAGCCCTCCAGCTGCCGCCCGGCGGGCAGCTGGACATCGCCAATGCGTACTGGCCCGTCGGGCGGGATACTCGCGCTCATAGTCGCCATATACTGCCGCACGTCATGGATCAGGGCGACATCGCGGTCCGCCGGCTGGCCGACGCCGTGGCGCGCCTGGCGGAGCTGACGCGCGGCCGAGTGCGGGCCGGCATCTCGCACGAGGATGCCGACGGCGATCGCGGCACGGTCGCCACCGACGATGCGATCGGGTTCGATCCGCTGCCGCTGCTGGGCGCGCTCGCCGCCGCCGGTGCCCGGGTGGTTGTGATCGGCCAAGTGGCCGGGATCATGCACGGTTCGGCCGAGCTCACCGGCGACCTCGACCTGCTGTGGGACGGCGACGTCGGGCAGGCGGCGGCACTGGCGGCGGCCTTCGCGTCGCTGTCGGCGGAGCTTGCTGACGACGACGGCGTGCCGGTCCGCTGCGAGCCGCCGGCGTTCGGCCTGCCGAAGGTCTTGTTCCGCACCGGGACGGCCAGTGGCGACTGCTGCACTACAGCGCTCAGCTGGGGCGAGCTACCCGTCACCGACTTCCTCGGCCGCTGTGTGACGGCGACCGCGCCCGACGGCTTCGTGATCCGCTACCTGGCGCGGGACGATCTGATCAGGATGCGACGGGCGGTCGGCCGTCCGAAGGATCTGCGGCGCGCGGCCGAATTGGAGGATCTTGGTGCCCGGGAGCGTGGTTAGGGTGAAACCGTGACGGGCTGGGCGGTTGACGGGGTCGAGCTTCCGTTCGGAAGCGACGCCAGGCAGTGGTGGATCGGCGCCAACGGGGAAGCGCGAGACCGGCCGCTGCCGGACGCCGAGCTGCTGCCGGGGCGCTTCGTCCTGCCGGGCCTGGCCGACGCGCACGCTCATCCAGCCCTTGGCGTAGGCCAGACCGGTCCGCTTGCACTCGACCAGGATTCCGCGCGCGCGAACCTGATCACGTGGGCGCAGGCCGGCGTCGCCCTGGTCCGCGATGTGGGATCGCCGGCGGGCCTGTCCCTGGATGTGCAGCCCGAGCCCGGCATGCCGTCGCTGCTGGCGGCGGGCCGGTTCATGGCCCCGGCCGGACGCTACTTCCCGCAGCTGCTCGTCAACCCGGTTGAGGAACCGGATCTGGCTGACGCCGCGCTCGCTGAGATCGCCAGGGGTGCCCGGTGGATCAAAGTGATCTGCGACTTCCCTGATCTCGTCGCGCAGACGGCGGCTGAGCCCACCTACAGCGCGGACGCCATTGCCCGGCTGGTGGACGCTGCGCACAAGGCCGGTGCGCGGGTGGCCGCCCACACCACGACGGCGAACGCCGCCGCGGTGGTCGCCGCGGGCGTCGACTCGATCGAGCACGGGACCGCGCTGGACGAGGCGGCGGTGCGCGAGATGGCAAGGCGCGGGACGGCGTGGACGCCAACGCTCGGCGCGACGATTGGATTCGCGGACCGCGTGGAGGTCCCGCCCGAGACGCGCGATGCGGTCCGGCAGATACGCGACCGCCTGGCTCACCTGATCCCGCTGGCCGTGCGGCTGGGCGTGCCGGTCCTGGCCGGCACCGACGTCGTCGGGTCTCTGCCGCAGGAAGTCGCGCTGCTCGCGCAGCTGGGGCTGGCGCCCGGCGAGGCGCTGGCGGCAGCGAGTGTGTGGGTGCGGCAGTTCGTCGGCACCGACGCGAGCGCGGACATCGTGACCTATCACCACGACCCGCGCGAGGACCCGGACTTGCTCGCCGAGCCGGCGGCGGTCGTGGTGGGCGGCACCCGCCTGCGGTAGCCGCGCTAGCCTGCGGTCCTGTGGGTACAGGGTGATGGCGGTCCTGAGGGCTTCTACCTCCGCCTGGGCTTCAGGCCGACCGGCGAGGTCATCGGTGACGAGATCGTCGGCGAGCTGATTCTCGACTCTGCGCTCTAGCCCCCCACAGCACGCGCTGCCAGAAGGCACGCGTCCGCACCGCGGCCGCCCATTCGCGGCGCGACATCGGTCGCACCGGATCGTGAATGCACAGGTCCTCTTCGCCGGGCATCATGCACTCGCCGCGGCAGTCCCCGAGGCAATGACGGCAGTGGCGGGGCCTCCGCGGCGGGGGCGGCGGGGGCGGGTCAAGAGACGACGTGGTCGGTGCCCATGTACTCGGCCAGCCGCTCGACGGCGGTCCGGAGTCGGCGGAAGTAGGCCGCCCGGCTCATCAGCAGCCGCGACGCCGCCTCCTCGTGGCTGCGCATCGGCTCCAGGTAACCCGCGACCAGCACGCTGTAGAGCAGCTTCTCGGTCTCGCTGTCCCCGAACGCCTCGACCGCGGACCTGCGGACGAGATTCCGCACGAACTCGGCGCGTTCCTGGACTGAATCCCCCCGCGCCAGGGAGCTCCGGGCCAGTTCCCGCGGCACCCGGAAGTTCTTCAGTACGTCGCGGATCGCGTCCAGGTCGACGGCGGCGGGCCGGACGGGCGCCGGCTCGGCTGGCCGGGGCAGGCCGAGCTCGGCGTAGATCTGATCGCGCACCAGCGTGAACAGCCCGCCCGGCCCGTAGTCGAGGCGGTAGCACTGCAGTTCCACGGTCTCGAATCGCGCGTCGAGCTCGGGGATGTGCCGCGCGCCGATGGCGTCCACGAAGTCGACGGCGCCGCGCACCCGCGAGTCGATCGGCAGATAGGCGAACCGCGGGTTCACCGCGCCGGACCGCAGCACGCCGGCGATGCCGAGCATGGCCTGCACCTTGCCCTCGCCGGTGAAGTCGACCGCGGAGTGCCAGAGCACGGAGTCGCCGAGCGCGGCGTTGCTGGTCGCATGCGCAAGCCAGGGACCGGTGAGCGGATCGTCGAAGGCGAACTTCGGCGCGGTCGCCAGGCTCATGCAGATCAGGTAGCCGCACATGTGATCGCTGTCGTCCCTGGCGATCGCCACTCTTGCCGCAGCATCGGTGAAGTACTGGAGGGTGAGCGGCCACAGCGCCGGGTCGGCGCCATTGCCTGGCCCGAGCCGCGCCTGCTCGGCATCGCCGGGGCGCACGGTGTCGATCCGGACGGTGCCGTTTCCGTCCCAGCCGAAGCCCCACTTGATGATCGGGTTCTCGACCAGGTGCGCCATGTCGATGATCAGCAGCGAGTCCCCGCCGGTGGCCCGCTCGAACAGGTAGTCGGCGATGCGTCGGCGCAGGTCGCGCTCGAGGTCGGGGTTGCGCAGCCGGAGGTCAGCCAGCAGTGCCTTGCGAACGAGCTCGTGGATCATGATCCCGTTGCCGAGCGGCTCGGTTACGGTCAGCGCCGAGAGCTGGCGATAGCCTTCGTCCGCGTCCTCGTCCGGGAGCACCGCCCGCAGCAGCTCGGGTGTCGTCGACCTGGCGACCACCGCGATCCCGAGCGCCGACGGCCGGATGTCGTGCAGCTCGGTCTCCACCAGCCGGTTCAGCAGCGACCGGAGGATCTCGGGGCGATCGGGCGACCTGGCCGCGTTCCACTCGGCATCGGTCGAGGCGGCGTCGGCGGCCAGCGCGAGCGCCAGCGGAGAGCCGGCGGCCCACTCGATAATGGCAGGCACCCGCGCATCGGCGACGCCGCGCGCGGCCAGGAGCTTGCGCGCCTCCTCCGGCGGCAGGGCGCCGATGTCGAGGCGCGCCGTCAGCGACTCCCAGCCGCCGGTGAACCAGCCGGCATCGGGCGTACCACGCCCCGCAATGACGACCAGTGCGTCGTCGGGCAGGTTGGGCAGCAGTTGCCGGCGCAGGTACGAGTCGAGCGCCCCCATGTGCTCATAGGAGTCGAGCAGGACGACGGGCCGGGGGTCATCCGCGACGGTGCGCAGGGCGTCCTCGAGTACTCCGGGCGCGGGCCCGAGCTCGCGGCCGTCCAGGGTAAGCACGGTCAGGCCGCGGTCGGCGGCGCGGCGCGCGACCTCGCGCAGCAGGGTGCTCTTGCCGATGCCACCGGGGCCGCAGACGTGCACGACCTGGGCAGGCGGTTCCTCGGAGTCGAGGCACTGGTCCAGGAAGGCGACCTCAGCCTGCCGGCCAGTGAACCGGACCCGATCCCGGTCCTTAAGCCGGGCGGCGAGCGTCCGACGAGGCGGCTCGTCCCCCATATTTCCATCCCTGGGCGCTCGCGGTGAGAGTGTCCGCGTTCGCCTGCGAGCGGCGTCCCTCCCCGGACAGCGACACCGACAGCGTACCAAACAGAGACTTGGCTGATATTGCTCCGCAGCCAGCCGTCACGCACTGTGGAGGCCGGCATGAAGAAATGCCATATACCGGGAACGCAGGGGTCATCGGCGTCAGCAGGCCCGGTCGGGCGGGCCTGACCGGGGGTACTGACGCTGACGACTTGGGGGCGGACACGGTACGTGCGGCCGGACTCTCGCTTCGGAGGGGACGCGAGAGCCCGGCCGGTACCGCTACCGGCTGCCCGCCCCGCGAGCCCGGTGTAGCGCGACGTTCACCTGGTTCGCGCAGCGGACGCTGCAGAACTTCCGGCCGCCGTTGCGTGAGGTGTCGATGAACGCGACGCCGCAGCCGGGCCGGCGGCACGAGCCGAGCCGTTCACCGAACCCGTCATCGATCAGATGGGCGAGGCCCGCCGCGGTCAGTGCCCTGACCCTCGAGGCCACGTCGTCGCGTACCGAGGCGTAGTGCAGGTGGAACGGCAGGTCATCGCCGTGGCGAAGCAGCCGCGGACGGCAGCGTGCGTCCACCAGCAGGGCGTCGGCCAGCAGGGCCTTGTCCGCGACCGCGGCCGCCTCGAAGACCTCCCGGAGCCTGCCGGCCCAGGTCCGCAGCGCCCTGGCCTGGCCGGGTGTGGCGGCCGGCTCGTGCACGTCGTAATCCGTGAGCACGCCGGCGAGCGCTGCGGCATCGATCTCCTGGCTATTTGCCAGCCAGCACGCGATGCGCGCCCCGGCCGTCGTGTAAGTGTTGAACTGCATAAGGCCATTACAGCATCCTGACCGTATGAGTGCGGCAAGGACCAGGAAC
>Ga0210395_10004441_pt1 | contig 10808 bp, 8 predicted proteins | sample IncBWH4OmetaG_FD_150861 | JGI IMG/M metagenome (GOLD analysis project Ga0210395, IMG submission 150861) | Forest soil microbial communities from Barre Woods Harvard Forest LTER site, Petersham, Massachusetts, United States - Inc-BW-H-4-O ...
CGACGCGCCCGGCGCCCACCAGAGCGTGGATGAAGACTATAGTCCGGCCGTTCACCGGATAGAATACAGGGCCGGCCAGCAGACTCAGGATACTGGCGCCGTGCCCTGTATTGAAGACGTTGCCGGTGCTGGCATAGGTGCCGTCGACGGTCCCTCCCCAGCGCGGGAGGAAGCGGACCGAGCCGCTGCCGTCGATTCCCATGAGCCCTACACGCTGCTGCGAGGGCATGGCCATGTCGAGGTAGACATAGCCGAGACTCGCTTCAAAGGTGGGATTTGTCGCCGCCGCTGGCGGACCTCCGGCCCAGCGCGACTGCGCCAGTAGCGGCGCCGTGAATAGAAAAACGCAGAGCAGAACTCGGCAACTCGGAATTCTTCGCATGATGCTTCACTCCGGTGGAGGTTCGAACCTCACTGCACCGGATCTGCGTATGGCAGAATGCCCCAGGTGCCGTGACGGCTATCGTGGCGATAGCACTTGCGATGAAACTCCTATCTCCGTTACAGGGTACCCCGAGTTGTCCGCGGTTTCAGGTTACCTTGGTCTCTTTGTGCTTGTACTTAGGGGACTGAACCGTCGTTGCTGACGGTTTGGTTGGAGCGGAAAGGCGGCTGTAGGCTATCGGACCCTCGCCCTCCGATGGATCAACTGTTGCCGGCCAAAGCTAGCCAGCTTTGCTTCTCGTAGCTGTCAGCTATGACGGACATTGCAAGCCATCCTGCGACTCGGCCTGTGCGTCTTCCGCCAATCTGGACTCCATCAATCCATCAGCTTCATCATGAGATAGGTGAAGGTCTCGGCATCGGTTCTGGCTTCCTGCTTTTTGTCGGCGCCGGCGCCGTGGCCGCCTTCGGTGATTTCGTCATAGAAAAACGGCTTGTGAAATTCCTCTAGGCGGGCGGCGAATTTGCGGGCGTGGACTGGGCCTACGCGATCGTCCTTGGTGGTGGTGAAGATCAGCGGTTCAGGATAGTTCACATCCGTCTTGAGCTGGTTATACGGCGAGATGGACGCCAGAAATGCGCGCTCCTCGGGCACTGAGACCGAACCGTACTCGCCCACCCACGATGCGCCAGCCGAAAGATGCTCAAAGGCCAGCATATCGAGCAGCGGCACCTGAATTACGACCGCATTCCACGTCTCAGGATGCTGGGTAAACTCGACACCCATCAGCAGGCCGCCGTTTGATCCGCCGATAATCCCAAGCCGGCGCGAGGAGGTGACTTTGCGGGCGACCAGATCCTGGGCCACGGCGTAAAAGTCATCGTAAATGCGCTGTCGGTGAGTTTTGAGCCCAGCGTCATGCCAGGCGGGGCCGAACTCGCCGCCGCCGCGGATATTGGCCAGCACAAACACGCCCCCACGCTCCAGCCAGAGCTTGCCTGCGATCGGCCGGTAGAGCGGGGTCATCGCGATCTGGAATCCGCCATAGGCATTCAGCAGAGTCGGATTGGAACCGTCATAGGGCATATCCTTGCGGTGCACTACGAAGTACGGCACCTTGGTTCCATCTTTGGAAGTCGCTTCCAACTGTTCGACCACTTCGGCGCTGGCGTCGAACTGCGGCTTCTGCGACTTGGCCAGTGCGAACGATCCATCGGCGGCATCGCCCAGCCACAGCGAGGGTGGAGTTAAGAAGCCCTCGACGCTGACAAAAAAGCGGTCATCGGTGCGGCTGAACGTTGGGGAACCCACGGTGAGATTGTCGGGTACGGGAAGCGGCTTGCGCGTCCAATTGCCATCGCTGCCGAAGGTGTACACATAGGCGCGCTGCTGCACGTGCTCGAGCGTGGCCACGATCAGATGATTCTTGGTGGTAGCAAACCACTGCTCAAATTCCTGCGAGGTCGGGGAAAACACAACAACGGGCTTGAGCCGCACAGGATCCTTTTCAACTGCGGCCAAATCGAGGGAAACCACCGATCCCTGAGGAATCTTGTTGGTTTGTCCCTCGGGAGTCCAATCTTCATTCAGCTCCACCAGTAACTGACCGTCGAGCATGTCGTTTACGCTGGCCTTGAGCGGCAGTGCGAGCTTCTTTGGTCCGCCCGGCAGAAGCAGGTAGGTCTCCTGCGCAAAAGTGCTCAGATTGCGCTGCACGATCTTGGCAAGGTGCCCCTGGCCATCGATGAAGACTTGCGCGTTATCGCCGTAGCCGTTGTCTTTGACATCTCCACGGAAAACTTCTACAGCACTCTCCAGGGGCTGGCCGCACGGTGATGGGATACCCGGCCTCGCTCATGGTTCCCGGGCCCCAGTCGCGGCCGATCAGCAGCGTGTCTTTGTCGACCCACGAAACGGTCTGCTTGCCCCGGGACAGGACGAAACCGCCGTCGACAAATTTCCCCGCCTTTAGATTGAACTCGCGCAGCGTATCCGCGTCCTCGCCGCCGGCGGATAGCGCGACGAGACAAAACTCCTCGTCGGGAAGCAGGCAATTCAGTCCGTGCCCCACCCAGCTCTGCTTGTCGGTTTTGGCGAGCGCGTCGTAGTCGAGCACCGTTTCCCAGTGCGGCTCGGCGGTCAGATAATCCTTTAGCGTGGTGCGGCGAATAATTCCCCGCACGTGCTCGGCATCACGCCAGGTGTTATAAACCGCGCCGTCGCGGAGCTCAGGCTCCGGCAGCCGCTCAGGAGATTCCAACACCTTGAGCGCCTCGGCCTGGAGAGTCGTAAAATGACTGTCTTTCTCGAGCACCGCTGCGGTGCGCGCGTTCTCGGCCTTCACCCACGCCATGGGCCGGTCGCCGTGAATGTCTTCCAGCCAGGTGTAGTTATCGGGCTTCTCGGTGCTTGATTGGGCGCGGGCCGGGATTGCAACTATCGCTAACATTGCCGCGATTGCGATGAGCGTGACCAGCGGGCGCGCCGTCGTTTTTGACAAAGACATTTTCAAAGTACACACTCCGTTCCAGGATGATTGCTTGCGACCGACGTATGGCCTGGTTATAAGACGCGAGAACAAATTGCTGGTGAGCAGTATCGCATCCTCGAGCCGCGTTCGTCACGAAAGGTAAGGTGGTCGCGTCGCGCTTCAGAAAAATCGCCGGGCTTACGCCGACGATGGCGCCGCGTTCGCTGGAACCGGGGCCGGAGGCGACGAGCGATAGAGCACGGCGTGCAGCTGCGGATATCGCCCGGCAAAGAAATACATGGAATATGCTGGGAAGAACACGATGGCGGGTACGGAGATCAATGAAACGAGATAGAGGAAGATTCCCAGCAAGATGCAGCCGACCACAATCGCCAGTGTGATGGTTTGGGCGTTCCAGGTCAGTCCAGCGGTCCTGCCGGTCAGAAACGCGAGCAGGCCAATTGCCACACTGGGTATGACGAAGATCAACCCTAAGATGAGCGTGGCGATTCCGATGATGAGGCCGACGACGATGGCGAGCACGATCTTCATGCCAACGTATGCGGCGTAGGCTCCCTTCTCGAACCTCATCATTGTCCACAGACGGCGCCATCCTTCCATGGCGTCAATGTTCTCGAGGGCCATTTGGGGAACGACGAAATCTTTCGTGAGCACGAAGACTACGGCCGTGATCACGGCGAAAGCGGCGAACATCAGGAAGAGAATGATTCCGCCTGACACCAGAGGTGCGATGTGCTCTTTCGGTTCCTTGAACCAACCTTGGCTGATGGCCACGGCCACCGGGATGCCGACGACGACGGCGAAGCCCGCCAGGCTCAGCAAAACGTAAAGCAACTTCCAGACGAAGAATCGCCAGCCGGCGCCGAGACGGCGGCTCCAGCTCGAGCGGATGTTGCACTCCCGCGTGACGATGCTGTCGAACAGGACGAAGCGCATCACGCTGCTCACGTACATCATGATGATTCCGAAGGCGAACCCTGCGATGAGCAGGACCGCGAGCAGAGCGCCCAGAGCAGCTAGCAGCGCCGGATCAATTCCCAAGGAGCCGGGCATGCCAGGGTGCGGCGTCGACCCGGGAGATTGGGGAAGGTTGAAGAACGAGCGATTGCATCCGTTGGAGCCGAGTTCTCCTGCCAGCAGGCCAACAAACGCAAGCTTGGTCCATTGCCCGATGCGGAAGCGCTGAAACAGCTGTTGCCGCGTGTGTTCGACGGCTAGCGTAATCGAGTCGGAAGCTGTAATAGGCAACGTGGACCTCAGGGCGCGAACGGCTTCAGCAGCAAGGTACTAAGAATTGGGCTGTGGATCAAATTAATTCGAGAGAAGAGCGCCACGGAACGAACTATGAGAAGCCGCCGGATCGGCGTCTGCTGATGCCCCAAACTAACGTAACCGGAAAGTGACGGCTATCACCAAGGGCTGGAGAAGGCAGATGTTACGCTCAACATCATGCGCAAGGGCCGTCAAAAATCTCGCCGCTTTTCCAGGTATCCGATTGATTTGCGGTCCCGGCCTGGCCGGTGAAGCGCAGGGGTTCCAACTCGTTAGGAATCGCCGTCCGGTTGATATACGCACTGCTTGGCCTGATCACTTCGGTCTATTGCATGCTTGCGTATTTGCCGGATATCTACGTTTCATTTATTCAGGCGCCTTTGAATCCGTGGCTTCCGGTGTTCATCCGGCTGCATTCCTATATCTATGCCGTGCTGGCGTTGTTCCTCGCAATCGCTCTTCTTGCAGAGCGTCGCACCGGGCGTGAACGGCGCATGGTACTCGAATTCGTGGTGGTACAAGCTGCCCTGGTGGCTTTCTTTTTGTGGAAGAGGCCATTTTCCAGTCTCGGCAATAATTCGCTCAGTCTTCTGTGGAGTCTGGCCATACTCTTTCCAGTATTTTGGCTTGGCATTCTCGACCACTATTCCGAATCCGAATCGACTCGCTTCGAACCATTAAATTTCGAATCATCGGGCGAGGATTCACATTTGCCCATTTCGATCGGACTGCAGGCCGGTTTGGCAATCGGGATATTGCTTCCGGCGATGCTGTGGCTTTCCTACATCTCTGCGGGGCGGGGCGCGGCGCTCAACGGCGTGAGCCTGCTCGCATGGGGGTGGGCGATCGGAATCCAGCTCTTGTTTGCGGTGTTTGCTTTTTCTTCTTTGAACCTGGCGCTAACCGTTTGCTCACGGCTACCGGAACGTCGCTGGCGGACATTTTGTTTTTATGGGTTCGTATCCATCGCCGTCGCGTTGTTCTTCATGCGAGTTCTTCTGCCTTGCATTCCATTTGCCGGACGTGAGGCGAATATCTATTCGGCTGCGCTCGCGGTCACGATCGTGTGTTTTTCCGGCGGTTTTTGGCGAAGGATTCAAGCTTTACGCAGCCATGTACAGGGATCGAGCGTCGCCGGCCAGCGGCAAGCGAACTTGCGTTTCGAAAATGGGGCTCTGATTCTGATCCTGCTGACCGCAATGTATGTCGTGCCGAGCTACATCGGAATTATGGACTGGAATTTTATCCTGGCCAGGATGTGGGCCATGGTGCTGTGGCTGGTAGTCACCGCGTTACTGATGCGCTTATCCCCACCCAGAACGTCCAAGCGGTATCCCGTTTTACTGCTGGTGATGCTCTGTGCGGGAACGTTTGTGGCGTCCCGGTTTGCGCAACGAGACTCGTCGTGGATGCGGGCATCGCAGAAGCAGCATCGGGCATGGATCGAAGCCATCGGCCATCACACGGCCTCTGATGCGTCGTTTGGCGCGGTCCTCGCTTTGTGGGCAGGATCGGAAGAAAAGCCGTGCGACGAATTCTGCCGGTTCCTACGCGAGCAAACCAATATCCCAGCCTACATTTCCGTCGAGCCCGTCGACATAAAGCTGGTGGACCCTCTCACCCCGGCTCCAGATGCAAAACCCAACATTTTTGTAATCGTGGTGGACAGCCTCCGCAGAGACTATGTGTCGCCCTACAATCCGGCGGTGCAGTTCACGCCGCGTATCGGCGACTTCGCGGCCGAGAGCGTGGTTATGAGGAATGCCTTCACTCGCTATGGGGGTACTTCCCTGTCGGAGGCGGCAATCTGGTCAGGAACTCTCATGTTGCACAAGCAGTTTGTCCAGCCGTTTCACCCCATGAACAATCTGGAGAAGCTGCTGGAGGTGAATGACTACGACCGCTACGTGAGCATTGATCCGATCCTTCGACCACTGATTCAGCAGTCCAAAGATGTGCATCGACTGGATGCCGACGTCGGCTATTGGGCGGATCAGGACTTCTGCCGCACCTCCGTCGAAGCGGAGCAGAAGATCGATCAACGCCCAGACAAAAGCCGGCCGATTTTTCTCTACACCCAGCCCCAGAACGTGCACCTGGTGGAGCTGATGCACGCGAAATCTGTGCGGCCGCCCCAGCCCGGGAGGTATCCGGGGTTTCAGCCATCGGCGGCCACCGAACTGCTTCGCTTCGACGAGTGCTTTGGGCAGTTCATCTCATATCTGAAGTCGCGAGGGCTTTACGACAACAGCATCGTCGTGCTCACGGCCGATCATGGCGAGGCATATGGAGAATTCGGGCACATCAGCCACGCCTATGGCATGTATCCCTCGACGCTTCGCATCCCGCTGATGATCCACCTGCCGAAAGCGCTGCGGAATCGCTACTATTACGATCCGCAGGCGGTCGCGTTCAACATGGATGTGACGCCTTCGCTGTATTCCCTGTTGGGATATCGGCACCTTGCCAATGACGAGAAATTTGGACGGCCGCTATTCACCGAAACGGAAGAAGAGTATCGCAGCTACCAGCGCGACTCGTACCTGGTCTCAGTCTGCTATAACCCGATCTACGGCGTGCTTGGACCTGATGGGAAGACTTTGTTTATCGCCAATGAAACAGATGGAATCAACCAATATTTTGATTTAGTCCATGACCCGGATGGAACAGTGAACCTGATCGACGGCGCGACTCGCGCCCGGGGCCAAACCCAGGTCCGTGAATACGTTCAGGACCTCGCGGATTATTACCAGTATCGATATCACACACCGACGCTGCTGAGCTGGGCAATGCGCTGAAGGCCTGCCGGCACCCGCAACAATCTGTCAAACCGAATGTGACTGGAAAATTGGAGCGGGAGACCGGGATCGAACCGGCGACATCCAGCTTGGGAAGCTGGCGTTCTACCGCTGAACTACTCCCGCTCAATCAACGAACGACTTTAGCTTATCACCGCGGCTAAAGCGTCACAACCGCGGGTTCGTGAACTCGGGCTGCCATTCGTGTTTAAATAGTCGGCCTGTAGATGAAGTCCTGTACGAATCAATTTTACGAATCATTTTTGCGAAGCACGGGGAGACTATGGGTTCATCGAACTCCGGCGCGTCACGTCGCCGGTTCCTGCAAGCTGCGTTAACTACGGGGGGAACGGCCGCGCTGTATCCGGCGCTGGGGGCAGGGCGAGTTGGAAGTGCGCCCCCGAAGTCGGCTGCGGCCGCGGAGATTAAGCCGTTTGAGCTGGATGAGATCACGATTCCGGACCTGCAGGATGGAATGAAGTCCGGCAAGTTTACGGCACGGTCGCTGGTGGAGAAATATGCTGCACGCATTGGTGAGATCGACAAGAGTGGTCCAGCGGTGAATGCGATCATTGAATTAAATCCCGATGCGCTCGCCATTGCTGACGCGCTCGATCAGGAGCGCAAGGCCAAGGGTCCCCGCAGCATGCTGCATGGCATCCCGGTGCTGATCAAGGACAACATTGACACGGCGGATCGCATGATGACGACGGCGGGATCGCTGGCGCTGGTCGGGTCGAAGCCGGCGAAGGATTCCTTTGTGGCGCAGCGGCTGCGGGCGGCAGGCGCGGTGATTCTGGGCAAGACTAATCTCAGCGAGTGGGCGAACATTCGATCGAGTCACTCGACGAGTGGATGGAGCGGGCGGGGTGGGCTGACGAAAAATCCGTACGCGCTGGACCGCAATCCATGCGGATCGAGTTCCGGCACCGGCGCGGGGATTTCCGCGAACCTGGCCGCAGTGGGCATCGGCACAGAGACGGACGGGTCGATCGTGTGCCCGTCGTCGTCAAACGGCCTGGCCGGGATCAAGCCGACGGTGGGTCTGGTGAGCCGGGGCGGGATCATTCCGATTTCGCACAGTCAGGATGGCGCCGGTCCGATGTGCCGGACGGTGCGCGATGCGGCGATTCTCTTGGGCGCGCTGACCGGGGTTGATACCGATGACGCGGCGACCGCGGCTAGCGCGGGTAAGGCGCAGAACGATTACGCGCAGTACTGCGATCCCAATGGACTCAAGGGGGCGCGCATCGGAGTGGCGCGAAAATATTTTGGCTTCAGCGATGCCGTCGACGCTCTTATGGAGGCATCGCTGGCCGCGATGAAGCACCAGGGAGCGACGCTGGTCGATCCCGCCGACATTGAAACTCTTGGCAAGTTCGATGAAAGCGAACTGCTGGTTTTCATGTATGAGCTGAAGGCGGATCTTAACGCCTATCTGGCGCGTCTTAGTCCGGGCGCGCCGGTGCGGACGTTGCAGGAAATCATCGACTTCAACGATCGCAACCGGCAAAAAGAGATGCCGTATTTCGGGCAAGACTTATTCCTGAAGGCCCAGGCCAAGGGACCACTTACCGACAAAGCCTATCTGGATGCATTGGCCAAGAATCATCAACTGACGCGCAATGAAGGCATTGACGCGCTGATGGATAAGCACCAACTGGACGCGATTGTGGCTCCAACTGGCGGGCCGGCGTGGTTGACCGATTTGGTTAACGGTGACCACGTGGCCGGAGGCAGTTCGAACGCCGCTGCCGTCGCGGGTTATCCAAACATCAATGTGACGGCCGGTTTTCTCTCCGGCTTGCCGGTGGGGATTTCATTCTTCGGCCGGGCCTGGAGTGAGCCCACGCTGATCAAGCTAGCGTATTCGTTCGAACAGGCGACCAAGGCGCGGCAGGCGCCGAAGTTTCTGCCGACCATCGCGCCATAGCGAACGCTGTGTTAGCCCTGCGACGTCGCCGAATTGGTTACCAAGAACCATGGCTGAATGGATGTAAAGTTACGCAAAGCTCGTTCAGAACCGCGACCAGCACCCTACAATTGAGATGTACGCGGGTGGTTTATGAGCAAGCGCCGTCGCTTTGGGTGCGTACTGCTGGTGCTGGCTTCTGCCTGTGCATTCGGCCAGCAGACTCCGACATGGCAGGCTTATCGTCCCAACCAGGAAGTCCGCGTCCCGCGGCTGCCGGTGCTGATGGCTCGTTCACACGACCCTTCGGATGTACTGCTAACTTCACTCGACATCGTATTTCATGATCGCAGCATCTGCTGCGGCAAGGACTCCGCGCTAGAAGATAGGGCGCTCACCGCCGATCCGGTATCCCTGAGAGAGATCGCTGCGAAGATAGCTGGAAAACAGCTAGTGAGCGACGGCCGTCCCGTTCAGATTACGGCGGACATGCTACCGGCGGCGCCTGGGATCGATATCTCCCCATCGATCGTGCGAGCCTTGAGAAGCAATCACCCCCTGCTCATGGTGTGGAACTCTCATCTCTGTGTTCTCTACGGAGCTGTGTTCGACGAGGTTGTGGACAGCGACGACGGGAGCAGCGCGTTCATGATTCACAAACTCTTTCTCCTCGACGTGCGATATTCTGGCCCACGGCAGGAGATGATTTTCAATCGCAATACTGACGATTGGGCGAAGGTAGACGGATTGCTGATGTTAGGGGTCGCACCGGAATAAGTCTTCGGAGGTGAGTCTTGAACAATCTTCGTTGGTGCGGTTGGGCGGCGGCGAAACTCATGGTGTATTGCGTCGCGCTTGCTGGCTTCGCACAGGGCCAAGTGCTCTACCAGGACCAAGTTCTCGAAGTGCGAGACCTGCCCTCGTTAATGGCGCGCTCGCCGCATCGCGCCGACGTGATGCTGACCTCGCTCGATACCATATTCCACGATCGCGAAGTATGCTGTGGGAAAGACTCGGCCCTCGAAGATAGCGCTGGGGCAGCTGACCCTAAGTCTTTGAAGGATGTTGCCAGCAAGCTACAAGGCCGGCATCTGTTAGGCGACGGCCGTCCCATCATGGTCACGGCGACTTACGTGGCACCCGACGCGGTCAATTCCGGCATGCTCATCACGTGGTTTCAGAATCATCATGCCGCGCTCATGCAGTGGAATTCGCGCATCTATGTGGTGCACGGCATCGTTTATCAGTGGACGGCCAGCGGCAGTCCAGACACTGGGGAACAAACTGGAACGGTGATCCACAAGTTTCTGCTTTGGGATACACGCTACTCCGATTCGCGGCGTGAGGTGGCCTTCAACCGTGAAACTGACGACCTCAGCAAGGTGGACGGATTCCTGTTTGTAGATGTGAAACCACAGTAAGCCTATGGTTTTGTCGAATCGGGAGGTGGAACTTCCCTTGCGCGGGCTCTCTAATTTTTCGAATTTATTGTGGCAGTCATGTTAGCCTCGACTCATGAGGGGGTAATACATGACCAACCTGAACAAGGTAGTCTCTTCCCTGCAGAACGAGTATTCCCGTCTGGAACGCGAGATGGGAAGAGTGGGGAAGGCGTTAGACGCGCTCGGCCATGCCGGCGGAAAGAAGCTCAAGAGGACAGGACGAACTTTGAGCAAAGAAGCCCGCAAGCGGATCGCCGATGCGCAACGACTACGCTGGGCAAAAGTGCGGAAAGCTGCTGCCAAGCTAGTCAAGACGTAACCGCAGTCATTATCGCAGGCACCGCGAATGGCCTCGTTCGTAACTTCTCCCAAAGATTTGCGAGCGAGGCCGGAGCGGAGCGACAAGTCCTCAGTTTTGAATCCCGAAGGAAAGGCACTCGAAGCAGTCTTACAGACGCCAGCCTGGATGATGATTGCCTGTTCGCTTCCGGACATCAAAGGCCGCCCA